>Ga0306926_10008970_pt1 | contig 10978 bp, 9 predicted proteins | sample flu12Cox44000178_FD_203759 | JGI IMG/M metagenome (GOLD analysis project Ga0306926, IMG submission 203759) | Lab enrichment of tropical soil microbial communities from Luquillo Experimental Forest, Puerto Rico - flux8day.12C.oxic.44.000.178 (v2)... | ecosystem: Environmental > Terrestrial > Soil...
GATCGCTGTTTGGGACACTATTGGGACACTGCCGCCGTCCCGCATTGAAATCGTTACGTTATTTCGGCCCGTATATTGCCGCGTCATGGGACGCAAGGCGCCTCGCAAGCGCCTGACATGCCGCGTTATGGCATGTCCAACGGGTGTGCTTAGCGCAGCACCCGAACGTCTCTCGGCGCTCCGCCCACCCTCATTCGGGGTGAGTGAAGCAAGGATGCAAACCCCGGGCGCGGAAAACGCGCCGCGGGAACGAGATGGGCTGTTTGACATCGTGAATTGTTCTTGCACGCGATCCTGGAGTCGAACGACGTCTGCTCGCGCAATCTCCCCGTTAACGGTCGCCTCGAACGCATGTCGCCCGCCACAAATTGATGCTTGTGCGCGGCCGACAAATTGGGCCACATGACCCGCTTCGGCGGCCCAATGGCTGGGCTGCGCCGCGCTCGGAGACGGGAATGAGGCTGGGCTACTTCACCATGCCGGTGCACCCCATGCACCGCAACTGGGCCGAGACGCTCAAGGAGGACCGCGAGGCCATCATCCTCGCCGACAAGCTCGGTTTCTACGACGCCTTCATGGGCGAGCACCTCACCGACGCCTGCGAGACCATCACCAACAGCATGATGTTCCACGCCTCGCTGATCCCAGCGACCACGCGGATCAAGCTCGCGACCGGCACCTCGAACCTCTCCCAAATGCACCCGGTGCTGATCGCGGTTCAGGCCGCGATGTTCGATCATTTGGCGGAAGGCCGCTTCATCCTGGGCGTGAGCCCCGGCGCGCTGACCACCGACGCCGAGGCGCTCGGCATTCTGGACGAGGATCGCAACAAGATGTTCGCCGAAGCGATCGACGTCATCCTCGCCATCTGGGAGCGCGAGCCTCCCTACGACATCGACCTTCCCTACAACCGCTACAAGGTCTCGACCGCGCGCACCATGACGCTCGACCTCGGCGTCGGCATCATGGCCAGGCCCTACCAGAAGCCGCGACCGGAGATTGTGGGCACGGTGGTGGCGCCGTTCTCGCCCGGCGTCGTGCTGATGGGAAAGCGCGACTTCCATCCGCTGTCGGCCAACTTCCTCTTGTCCAAGCACTTGAAGTCGCACTGGCAGAATTACTGCAAGGGCAAGGCCGAGGCGGGCGCGGAAGCGAACGTCGCGGATTGGCGGGTGGCGCGCGCGATCTGCGTGCTCGACGACGACAAGGCGGCGGCGCGCTACGGCCGCTACGACGAGAAGAGCCCGTACCGGTTCTATTACGAGCAGATGCGCGCCAAGATGAAGCGCGGCAACCGGCTCTACGTGTTCAAGTCCTACAAGGAGCAGCCCGACGAGGAGATCACCCACGACTACGTCATGGATCACTGCGTCATCCACGGCAGCGTCAACAAGGTGGTCGACCAGATCCTGGCGTTGCGCGAGGAGATCGGCGATTTCGGCGAGTTGGTTTACGCCGGGATGGACTGGGTCGAGCCCGCGCTCAACAAGTGTTCCATGCAGTTGATGGCCGAGGAGGTCATGCCGCGCGTGAACGCCGCGATCGGCAAGTCCGCCGCCGCGGCGTGAACTCTTCCCTCGCCCCGCGAAGCGAAGCGGAGCGGGGAGAGGGTGGCCCGAGCGCAGCGAGGGCCGGGTGAGGGGCAGCACTTTCAACGCGAATGCTGTTGCGTTAGCACTCCTCTTGCCCCTCACCCGGCTCGCGCCTTGCGGCGCTCGCCACCCTCTCCCCGCTTCGCGGGGCGAGGGTGGAGACCGAGTTCGCCGCTCGACTGATGGCCTACTCCTGCTCGGGGGCCGACAATGCAACCCAGCTCCGCTCCCGCATGCTGCGATGGCAGGCGTCCGCGAATGCGACGTCGCGAATGCCGGCCGCGAAGTCGCATTCAAGCGGCGCGTCGGCGGCGACGTGGCGCAGGAATGCTTCCCAGCCCACGCGGTAGGGGTTGCGGTAGGCGGCGAGCGGCGGCGCTTCGATCCATCCGCTGCGGTAGTCGGCGCCGATGTCTTTCATCACGCTGAAGTGGGCGATCGCCGGCGTCTGCGTCGTCGACTGGACGTGGCATCGATGCAGGCCCGCGACCGCCGAGCCCTTGGTTCCGTCGACCTGCAGCGTGAGGAGGTCGTCGCGGCGCACGCGCGTCGCCCACGAGCTCATGATGGTGCCGAAGGCGCCGCCCTCGACCTCGACGAGGGTCGCAGCCGAATCCTCGACCGCCACGTCGTAGCGCTCGCCGTGCTCGTCGATGCGCTCGGGCGTCGCGATCCACGCGCTCGACGCCACGCGCACAATGCGGCCGACGATGGTCTCGATGACGTAGCGCCAGTGCGGGTACATATCGAGGATGATGCCTCCGCCGCCTGCGCGATAATTCCAACTCGGCCGCTGGCAGGGCTGCGCGCTGCCGTCGAACACCCACCAGCCGAACTCGAGCCGGAATCCCACCACGCGCCCGAGCTCGCCGCCCCGCGTGAGCGCGGCGAGCTTCTGCAGTCCCGGCAGATGGATCTTGTCCTCGACGACGCCATGCTTGACGCCGCGCCTGCGCGCTGCCCGCAGCAGGGCGAGCCCCTGCGCGGCGGTCGGGGCCACCGGCTTTTCGCAATAGACGTGCTTGCCGGCGGCGAGCGCCTTTTCCAGCACGGCGACGCGGCCTTGCGTTGCGGCGGCGTCGAAGAAGATCGCATAGGCGGGGTCCGCGAGCGCGGCGTCGAGATCGGTGGTCCAATCCGCAAGCTTGTGGGCGCGCGCCACGGCGGCGAGGCGCTCGGCGTCGCGGCCCATGAGAAGCAAACGCGGAACCAATCGGTCACCGCCATGCGCAAGCCCGCCCTCGGCGATGATCGGGATCAAGGCGTTCGCTAGATGCTGGGTCGAGCCGATGCGGCCGGTGGCGCCGTTGACAATAATGCCGATCGTGTGGCTCGCCATCGTGCAATTCCATTGCGGCGCGGAAGGTGAGGGGAGGTGGGTGCTAGGGACACGCATGCAACCGGGATAGCATAGTCTAGTGTGGTGGATTTCGTCATTGCCGGGCTTGACCCGGCAATCCATCCTCTTCGCAAAAAGTTCTTGCGAAGAATGATGGACCCGCGGGTCAAGCCCGCGGGTGACGCATATGGGTGAGGAATGCTGAATCAAGCCGATCGGAATGCGTGTCCACGTTGCGGGAGAGCCAGGTGCCGCGCCACATCGTCTGCCTGAGCTTCGACTTCGACACCCAATCGGGTTTCATTGCCCGCGGCATGACGAGCCCGACGATGCTCTCGCGCGGGGAGTTCGGCCTTATCGGCGCGCAGCGGATTCTTGCCTTGCTCAAGTCTCACGGAATTCGCGCGACCTGGTTCGTGCCGGGATTTACCATCGAAAGCCATCCGCGCGCCTGCGAGGCGCTGCTGCCCGACGGGCATGAAGTGGCGCACCACAGCTGGGCGCATATCCCGCCGGCGCAGCAGACCCGCGCGGAAGAGGAAGCGGATCTCGTGCGCGCCAACGATGCCATCGCCCGCCTGACCGGCCGCAAGGCGCGCGGCTACCGCTCGCCGTCGTGGGACTTGAGCGAGAGCACGGTCGATCTCTTGCTCGCCCACGGCTTTCTCTACGACTCGAGCCTGATGGGCGCCGACTATTGGCCCTATCGCGCGCGCCGCGGCGATAAGGTCGAGCTGGGGAAACCATACGGTTACGGCGAGGAAACCGGACTGATCGAGATGCCGATCAGCTGGTCGCTCGACGACTATCCGCATTTCGAATTCGTGCGCACGCCGACCGCGGTGCTGCCCGGCCTGCAGTCGGCGCGCACGGTGATGGAGAACTGGCTCGACGAGTTCCGCTACATGCAGCAGACGGTCGACTGGGGCGTGCTCACCTACACCATGCATCCCTACGTCATCGGTCGCGGCTATCGGATGCTCGCGCTCGACGCGTTGCTGAAGGACTTGGCGGCCGCCGGGGCGGTGTTCATGACCATGGAGGACGCCGCGCGGGAGGCCCAGGCGCTGATGTTCGCGCCGTAGTGCTCGTGCTTGAGAGACTGCGGCGTTGCCACCGCTCGTCCCCGCGAAAGCGGGGACCCAGGAGTCACAGCATGAGTTTCTATGTGTACATTCTCGCCAGCCGCCGTAATGGAACGCTCTACGTCGGGATGACCGACGATCTTGTCCGTCGCGTCTGGGAACACCGGATCGGCACCGTCCCCGGCTTCACGCGAAAATATGGAGTCAAGATGCTCGTTTGGTACGAGCAACACGAGACGCGCGAGATGGCATTTCAACGCGAGCGCCAAATAAAGAGATGGAATAGAGCATGGAAGCTGCAATTGATTGAGCGATTTAATCCGACTTGGAAAGACCTCGCCGTAGACCTGACTGCATAAATAGACTGGGTCCCCGCTTTCGCGGGGACGAGCGGATTGGGTTCGGCGGCTTGAACCGCCCTATACTCCGAACGCCACGTACTCATTCGCGCACGGCGGCCCGTTGGCCACGTGCATGGTCCGCGCCTCGAGGTCGATGAGCACGGCGCCGACCGTCATCGTGCGTTTCTCGCTCGGCTGGTTCGGGTCGGGATGGCGGCAGATCGCATACGGCGCGCCGAAATGGTCCATCGCGGCCGCGCGCATGTGCGCGAAGGCGAGCGCGCCGCGATGGGGATTGAGCAGCGCTCGCATGCGATCGGCGCGGTAGAGCGTGTTGGGGGAAATCTTCTCCAGCAGCGACTCCCCGTGTCCGGTGGATAGGAAATGGTTCGAATGGGTGACGATGCCGTCTTGCGCGTCGAGGCGGCTTACGTGGTCGGGGCTCGACTCCATATCGACGATGTGGCCGCCGGCCGCGCCGATCACGAAATTGGCCGAGCAGGTGCGCTCCGTGTCGATCACCGGCCGCGACGCCGCTTCAAATCGCTCCGCGTCCAGCACCTCGCGGCACCGCACGTGGAACGGCTTTTGATAGGGATTGCGCCCGTCGTGGCTCGAGGCGAGACCGTTTTCGACTAGGCCGATCCCGCATTCGTTGACGCCCATCTTTCCGCCGGCGATCCCGGCCTCGGTGAGGCAGACGAAGCTCGGCGCTCCCTTTCGCCGCGCGCGCAGCACGAAGCTGCGTCCATGCACGCCTTCGAGCCAATCCCAGTTCTGCCCGAGCCAGGTGTGGCGATCGGCGGTCGCCTCGGGCAGGAGGCCGAACGTGGTGCAGCCGTCGAGGCCGAGTTCGAGCAGCTCTTTCTGCCCTTGCTTTGCCTCTTGGCCGAACAGCGTGAAGGCGAGCTCGTAGCGCGCATTGAGCAGCGCAACGGCGTCTTCGCTCGCGCCGGAGCCCTCGGCAATTCCCCGCATCTCCTCGGCATAGGCGCCATTGTGCCCGGCGATCGCCGTTCGCCACCGCTTGGCCTCGGCGAAGGCCGCGTCGCGGTCGAGGCCCGAGGCGGCGAACCGGCGCAGATACGTCGCGACATTGTCGGCGATTTCTCGCGCAAACCGCCGGCCATGGGCGAGACCGCACGCATGCGCGTCGCCCTCGGTCGTCAGGTGCGCGATGGCGGTCATGGCTGCTCACATCGCCGGGAGGCGCGATGCCTGTTCGGTGAGCCGCGCGATCTCGGCGCCATGGTTGCGAACGTAGTGCTTGAACCAGAATGTGAAGGCATGCGGGTCGCGCGCGATGCGCCGGCCGATATCGTCGAACGACAGGTGCGCGATGTCGGCGATCTCGGCGGGGTCGGGCCTGGGTGCGCACTTGAGCCGCCCGAAATAGACGTAGACGAATTCGTTCTCGTGCATGCCGTTGCCGAGCGCGGCCTGGTAGCGCGCGAAAAAGCCGAACGACAGCGCGCTCGTCACCCCGAGTTCCTCGCCGAGCCGCCGGCGCGCCGCCGCGATCGTGCGTTCGCCGCAACGCGGATGGCCGCAACAGGAATTCGCCCACAATCCGCCCGAGTGATATTTGTCCGGACTGCGTTGCTGGACCACGATGCGCCCGCGCGCGTCCACCACGAAGATCGAAAAGGCGCGATGCAGAAGCCCGGCGCGATGAATCGCGGTTTTGCCCGCCGAGCCGGTGGCGCGGTTGCGCTCGTCGACCAGGATCAGTTGCTCCTCGGACGTGTCGCGCGTCATGGCTTGTTCGCTTGCCGCAAATCTTTCACGCGCACCGCCTTGCCCTGCGAGCGCGGAACTTCGCCCGGCGCCTTGAGCACGACGTCGCAGGTCACGCCGACCATCGCCTTGATGTGCTGGCGCAGGTCGGCGGCGATTTTTGCCGCGAACGGCTCATCGCGCGGGGCAGGGGGCGCGAGCTCGACCTCGATCGTGATCGCATCCATCGGCCCGTCGCGGGTGAGCACGAGCTGATAATGCGGGGCGAGCCCGGGAAAGCCCACCAGGAACGCCTCGACCTGGGACGGATAGACGTTGATCCCGCGGATGATCAGCATGTCGTCGCTGCGCCCGGTCACGCGCAGCATGCGGCGATGGGTGCGCCCGCAGGCGCAAGGTTCCTCGATCAGCCGCGTGATGTCGCGCGTGCGGTAGCGCAGCATCGGCAGTGCCTCCTTGGTGAGCGTGGTGAGGACCAGCTCGCCGGCTTCACCCAACGGCAACGGCTCGGTGGTATCCGGGTCGATCACCTCGCAGAGGAAATGATCCTCCCACAGGTGCAGGCCGCGCTGCGCCTGATGGCATTCGCTGGCGACGCCCGGGCCAATGATCTCGGAGAGCCCATAAATGTCCATGGCCTTGATGGCGAATTTCTCCTCCAGCTCGCGGCGCATGGCGTCGCTCCAGGGTTCGGCGCCGAAGCACCCGTAGCGCAGCGGCAGCTTGCGCAGGTCGACGCCCATGCCCGCCGCGACCTCGGCGATATTGAGCGCGTAGGAGGGCGTCGCGCCTAGAATATGCGCGCCAAAATCCTGCATCAGCATCACCTGCCGTTCGGTGGCGCCGCCCGAGACCGGCACGGTGGTCAGGCCGAGCCGCTCGGCGCCGTAGTGGAATCCGAGGCCGCCGGTGAACAGCCCGTATCCGTAGGCGTTGTGAAGGATGTCGCCGGGCTTACCTCCCATGCAGGCGAGCGAGCGCGCCATCAGATCCGACCAGAGGTCGAGGTCGGCTCGGGTATAGCCGACGACGGTCGGCTTGCCGGTGGTTCCCGAGGAGGCGTGCAGCCGCAGCACCTTCTCGCGCGGGACCGCGAACAGGCCGAAGGGGTAATTGTCGCGCAAGTCCGCTTTGACCGTGAACGGAAAGCGCGCGATGTCGGCGAGCGTCTTGAGATCATCCGGGCGCACGCCGGCGGCATCGAGCTTGCGACGAAACGACGGAACTTTGGCGTAAGCGCGCGCGAGCGTCTGTTTGAGGCGGCGAAGCTGCAGCGCCTCGAGCTCGTCGCGCGCCATGGTCTCGGCCGCGCGCTCGAACATGAACGTCTCATCGTCCTTGCGAAGCGCGTCCGCCATGCGTCACCCCGATCGCGCGGCGAAGCGCGCGGCCTTGGCTTTGATACGCTCGAAGGTCTTGGCCTTGTCGACGACGAAGCGGGTGTGGGTGCCGGCGCCGACATTATCGAGCTCGTCCTTGACCGCGACGTCAAACGACACCTTGCGGCCGTCCACCGCAAGCACGCGCACCGCGATCTCGACCGTCATGCCCAGCAGCGTCGGCGCGAGATGCTTGATGGCGACTTCCATCCCCACGGAATCCTCGCCGGGATCGGTGTGTTCCATGATGAGGTCGCGGCAGGTGTACTCGATATCGCGGATCATCGCGGGCGTGGCGTAGGTGCGCGCGTCCTCGCCCATGAAGCTGATGGTGCGCTCCGGGCCGATGGTGATGCGGTTGACCCGGGAGGCGCCCGGGCGAAGGCCTGGCTTCATGGGTTTGCTCTCCTTCAAGGCGGTATAGCCGGAAAATCCAGCGATGTGCGAGCCGTCATTGCCGCATGGCGGGCCATGGCCGATGAGCCGGATTGAAGTGGGCCGCGCGCGCCGCGGCAAGGGTTCCAGGGCACCAAGTTCTGAGGATAATCGGGCAGGGAGCATTGAGGTGCCCGGAACGGGACATTAGATTCGGGATTCCAACCGTTGCTTCTGGCCGCTCCTCATCCCCATGATCAGCACATCCAAGCTCGCTCCCTACGCGCATTATACCCTCGCCGATGCCGTCATTCCCGAGCTTCCCGGCTATTACCGCGGCAAGGTGCGCGAGAACTACGATCTCAGGAACGGTGCGCGCATTCTCATCGCCACCGATCGGGTGAGCGCCTTCGACCGCAACCTCGCCGTGATCCCGCTGAAAGGGCAGGTGCTGACGCAGACCACGCGTTTCTGGTTCGAGGCCACGCAAAGCCTGTGTCCCAACCACGTGATCGAATATCCCGATCCCAACGTGCTGGTGAGCAAGCGCCTCGCCATGATGCCGGTCGAGATCGTGGTGCGCGACTATCTCGCCGGCACCACCTCCACGTCGATCCTGCAGATGTACAAGAACGGCGCGCGCGAGATGTACGGCCACCGCTTCGAGGACGGGCTGCGCGACAACCAGAAGCTCCCGCGCACGATCATTACCCCCACTACCAAGGCGGCTCAGGGCGACCATGATGCGCCGCTCAGCGCGAACGAGATCGTCACGCGCAAGCTCTTGACCGAACAGCAGTGGCGCGAGGTTTCGGACAAGGCGCTGGCGCTGTTTGCGTTCGGCCGCGAGATGGCGGCGCGGCAGGGGCTGATCCTGGTCGATACCAAGTACGAGTTCGGTTTCGACGCCAAGGGCGCCATCGTCCTGGCCGACGAGGTTCATACCCCCGACAGCAGCCGCTACTGGCTTGCCGCGACCTATCCCGCGCGCTTTGCCGCCGGCGCGCCGCCCGATACGCTCGATAAAGATTTCATCCGGCGCTGGGTGGCGGCGCGCTGCGATCCCTACGCCGATCCCATTCCCGAAATCCCGCAGGACGTCATTTTGCAGGCCGCGGCTACCTATATCGACGTCTACGAAAAGGTCACCGGGCGTGAGTTTGCGCTGCCCGACCTCTCCGTTGCGCCGCTTGCCCGCGTGCGCGCAAACCTCAAGAAATATTTCGAGAAGGCGGCGTAGCGGAAAGTCGCGTTCCAACTTCCGTTCGGGGGTGAGCGGAGTTTGATGCTCCCTCAGCTGTGCTTTTACTGGATCGGCGCTTTGGCTAGTGTCCAGTGCCGTGACAACCGAGATCAATGCAAGTGAATGCCTTGCGGCGGCGGGACTACCCGCCGGCGAGGTCAAGGCCTGGCTGCAAGCGGAACCGGGCGAGACCACCGATTTTCCCGCCGATCGCGAGAGGTTTTCCGGCTATTGGCGGACCTCGGCGCGTCTTCTTGGGCGCTTGCCGCAAAAGGCCCGTCGCAATGCCAACGAGCAGGCCGCGGCGCGAGCGATTCAGGATGCAGCGCGGGACGCCCGCGTGCGCTTTCTGCGCCGCCACGGCGATGCCGTCTATGATGCATTGACGGTGCAACGCTCGCGTTTCGTGCGGGTGGAGGAGCTGGCGATCCGGGCCGCGGGTGTGGTGCCCGGCCTCGTTCCGACGGCGCAGGAGATCGCCGCCGAGGACGGCTCCATCCAGCGCGACAAGAGCGGCCTCGAGATCGATCAGGGCCTGTTTCTCTCGTCGGTGCTCGGCAGCGAGCGCTCCGGGCGCCACCTCTGCCACGCCATGTTGCTGCCGCGGCCCGAGGCACAAGCCCTGCTGCCGCAGTTCGAGCGCGATGGCAGGGTGAAGCTTGATGGCGCGTCCGTTCACCGCGCCGGCAAGGCCGCGGTGGTGACGCAGGACAATCCGCGCTTTCTCAACGCGGAAGATCAAACCTCGCTCGACGGCGCGGAGATCTGCGTCGATCTTGCGCTGCTCGACCGCGCGAGCGAAATCGCCGTCATGCGCGGCGCCGTCGTCGAGCATCCGAAATACAAGGGACGGCGCGTGTTCGGCGCCGGCATCAATCTCACGCATCTTTATCACGGCCGCATCCCGTTCGTTTGGTATCTCCAGCGCGATCTCGGCTACGTCAACAAGATCTATCGCGGACTGGCCTTCGCCGACGACGCCCCGCCCGACGAGTTCGGCGGCAACACCGTCGAGAAGCCTTGGATCGCGGCCGTCGAAGCCTTTGCCATCGGCGGCCACTGCCAAGTCTTGCTGGTGATGGACTATGTGCTGGCCGAGCGCAGCGCATTCCTCACGTTGCCCGCCCGCAAGGAAGGCATCATCCCGGGCGCGGCCAATATGCGCTTGCCGCGCTTCACCGGCGACCGCATCGCGCGGCAGGCGATCCAGTACGAGCGCCGACTCGAATGCGACAGCCCGGAAGGACGGCTGATCTGTGACGAGATCGTCGGGACCGGCGAGATGGACGCGGCCATCGAGCGCGTAGTCAAGGGGCTGACTAGTTCGGGCGTGGTGAGCGCGGCGGGCAACCGGCGCGCCATCCGCATCGCGCAGGAGCCGCTCGATATGTTCCGCGCCTATTTCGCCGTCTACGCGCGCGAGCAGGCCTACTGCCACTTCAGCCCGGCCTTGATCGCAAATCTCGAGCGCTACTGGAACGCGCAGAGCCGCAAGCCCTGATGCGCCTTGGCGCTGCGGTGAAAATGCTTTACCACCGTGCCGGACGGATTTCGGAACAATTGCGAAAACGGCAGGCGGAGCACGCGCCGCCTTACGAGGGAGCCCAAGAACCATGCAAAAAGCACTGCGCAAGGAAAAACCTGCCGCCGCCCAGCAGCACCATGCGGCTGATCTGCGCACCGCGCTCGACTGGCTGCGCAGCCAGGGCGATCTGATCGAAACCGACAAGACGGTCGATCCCGATCTCGAAATCACCGGCCTGCAGAAGCACATGGACGGCGGCTGTCCGGTGCTGTTCAACAACGTCAAAGGCAAGCCCCATCACCGCGTGGTCACCAACCTGTTCGGTGACATGAAGGTGATCAACAAGATGTTCGGCTGGAAGG
>Ga0306926_10008973_pt1 | contig 10978 bp, 7 predicted proteins | sample flu12Cox44000178_FD_203759 | JGI IMG/M metagenome (GOLD analysis project Ga0306926, IMG submission 203759) | Lab enrichment of tropical soil microbial communities from Luquillo Experimental Forest, Puerto Rico - flux8day.12C.oxic.44.000.178 (v2)... | ecosystem: Environmental > Terrestrial > Soil...
CCCCCGCTGGATAAGGCCGCAACGAGATCAAGCTTGCCATCACCGTTTAGGTCGGCCACGGCGACCGCGTTAGGGCCATAGACGTACTGCGAGGGATCGGTTCGGTAGTTTGCATTTTCCGTGAATGTGCCGTCGCCATTGTTGAGATAGACAGTCACATCACTATTGGCGTTATCCGCCACAACCAAATCAGGCTTACCGTCGGCATTGAAATCTCCAAAGGCTACCGAAACCGGTTGCGGAAAGTTGTTGGGGAATCCACCTCTAATATTCGTGCTGCTGATCACGAAGGGCTCATAATCCCTCGCGCCTTTGAAGCTGCCGTCCCCTTTGTTTAGCAGAACCGTTAATGTATCGAGAGGGTTGCTGCTAGCCACGATGTCGGGGTTACCATCTCCGTTGAAGTCTCCCACCGCAACGGACGATAACTGAATATCAGTGGCGTACGAGACGGCCGGCTGCTGAAACGTGCCATCGCCGTTCCCGAAAAGTATGGCTGCGCCAGCGCCGTACAGCGGGCTGGCCGTTAGGACCAAGTCCATTTTGCCGTCGTGGTTGAAATCTGCCGCAGCGATTTCCTGCGGATTAGCGCCATCGCCAACATTGCCAGCCCAGCCGCCATAAAAGGAGGGACCGCTAAACGTGCCATCGTGGTTGTTCACGAAGACTGAGATTTCGGAACTGCCTGTATCGAGCGTAGCCAGATCGAGGTAGCCGTCGTTGTTGAAATCGGCGGCCACAATGGAGTAGGGGTTCGATCCCGGATTGTAGGGGCTTGAACTCCACGTCAGGTAATCAACCGGCGTTTGGAATGTCCCGTTGCCATTGCCCAAAACCACCGACACAGTGCCGTTGTAAGTGGTGTTATTTGCGGTTGCGAAATCAAGTTTCCCATCGTGGTTGAAATCTCCTACTACGACGCCGTGGGGACTGTCGCCACTGGGCAGTGTCACGGCGGTGGGGGTCGGTTGCAAAGTGCCGTCGCCATTGCCAAAGAATATGTATGCGACGCTGGGGTTGAGCTGATTATAGGTCACCACCACGTCGAGGTTCCCGTCACCGTTAAAGTCGCCTACAGCGCCCCCGGCCGTTCCGGTACAGCAGCCGGTTACATTCATGTAGAACGGAGGCCTGAATGTGCCATCGCCATTGCCAAGAAGGATGTACACGTACCCGCCGTTCGTACCTCCAGCGATATCCAGATTTCCGTCATTGTTAAAATCGCCGACCTCAACCCAGTTCTGGCCCCGCAAATCGGGGCTACAGCAGGGCTCGAGATAGCTCGGGGCCTGAAAAGTACCATCTCCGTTGCTCAGCATTATTGCGAGTCCAACACCTGCGTAGCCGCCGCCCGAGAGAGCGACAACCACGTCCTGCTTACCGTCATGGTTGAAATCTCCGACGGCCACGGCGGTATTGCCGGATTTAGTGTCTTGAGGCCAGTCGTTGAAGTAGGTCAGGTACAACGGGCAGCTAGTGGGCCCGGATAGCACCGGAGTGGCAAAGACCATTTGTGGATCGCAAGCTTGAGCCTTGCCTAAAGTTGGGAACGCAGCCAAAACAGCGAGTATTATGACGAAACGTGCAAGACATGAATTTGCGATCGATTGCCCAACGCGCACCATGGCCTTCGGCTCCTGAGGGAGAAGGATTTGTTACACTCCGGCAACATGTCGGACCTGCCGGTTGCCCACGAGTTCAACGCTCAACCCGTGCGTGCCATGAAGTGATAAGAAGCCGCAAAATGTATCAGAAATATTTGCTTGAACAGTATGTGCAGTCGGGTCGGGCTCGGAGGTGTGCATCTCTCGGGGAGAACAGTGCCATACGGCGCGAATTAGCGGCCTCAACGCAAACAGGCTCGAAGTGCGGACTGATAAAATCATCCACCGTCAGAGAGACGACTCCAGCACGTGGGGGCTGACCGTGCTTTCGCCAACGGACACAGAGCTAGTTAACAACATCCAGAATGGGCAGATCGAAGCGGAATCCGCACTGTACGAGAAGTATTCCGCCAAGGTCTACTATCTGGCTCTGCGGGAATCGAAGTCATCACACGATGCGGAAGATGTTCGCGCCGAAACGTTTCTTCGCGTGATTCAGGCCGTCCGCGGAAATCAGGTCCGGTCAGCGGAAGCATTGCCCGCGTTCATTCTTGGCGTGACTCGAAATGTATTACGCGAACTGTACGTGCGGCGCAGGCACTCCGGAGATGATATTTCGAGGGCGGCTGCCCACTTGATAACGGTATCCCATGAACGTTTGTTCCTGGATCATGAGGTACGACTTGCAATCGAGAAGACCATCAAGAGGTTGAAGGCGCGAGAACGGACCATACTTCACATGTGCTTTTACGAGGAACTCCCCACCGAGGAAATCGCGAAGCGCATGAGCATTCCTCCTGAGCGTGTGCGACTGGTGAAGTCGCGGGCATTGAAGCATTTTCGGGAGTTGCACGATCGGGTCAAGTCGCGAAAAGTGTTTTGATACAAGGAAGCAACGAAAACTCACTTCATATGATGCACGCGGACATCGAGAAAGCAGAGATCATAGAGCGCTACGTCCGGAACCAACTCGGGCCGACCGAGCGCCAGGCTTTTGAGGAGCACTTCCTCGGCTGCGACGAATGCTTCGAGAGGTTGCAAGCCGCAGAGCGATTCGCCACCGGAATGCGGGATGCGGCCGAGCGTGGAATCCTGGAGGCGCAATCGGCATCGCAGCCAGCAATTCCTGGATGGTTGGCTTGGACGTTTGCCGCAACCGCCTGCGTCGCGCTGATCTTGGCGGGACTGGCTGGATGGGCCTATTTCGAGCGGTTGCCCCGGCTGCGCGGCGAACTGCGTCAAACCGCGGCACAGCTTAAGGCCGAACAGCAATCGCGGAAGCCAACTGAACAGGCACTTCCCGTAGAGCAGGCGGAAGCAAACGTGCCGTTGGTCATGTTGCAAGCCTCCCGCGCAAGAGAGGAAGCGGCCAGCGTGGTTTTGACGCGTGACGACAAGCAACTGATGCTCTGGATTGAGCCCGGCCCTTCACGCTACCGCGATTTTCGGCTAGACGTCTTCTCGTCCGGCAATCATGTGATCACTACTGTAGATCATCTGCGATTGAGCCGATACGGGGCACTCGCCGCAAGCCTTCCCACAAAGCAATTGCCAGCCGGGGGTTTCCGCATTACACTTACGGGCCAGAATCCGCCTCCTGCCGCGCTGGTCGGCGAATATCGTTTGCAGATTTATCGACCTTAAGCGCGCCAGGCGGAGGTGACTCGTGCGGCGCCACGGCAATCGTTGGGGTCTTTTTCTCTGCGGTGTCTCTCTCTGCCTTCTGGCGGTTCAGGGCCGTAGCCAGAACACGTTTTCCTCTTCGACCAGGATTTCTCAATCATCCGCCACCCCTAGTCCTGCTTCGCAAACCGCAGCGGCGTGTGTCAAGGGCTCGACATCGCACCAGGCGACCGAAGACGTCACAGCGCAAATTGATGCGCTTATCCAGCAGTCCAATGAGGCAATGAACATCAAAGTGCAGTTCCAGCAGTCCGAGGAACTGGCTCGGCAAGCCCTCGAGCTTAGTGAGAAAGCAGGTGACAAGGGCCGGGCGGCGATGGCCATGGTTTATCTCGAATCTGCAGTTGCGTACCAGGGCCGCCTCTCCGAGGCGCTTGAAATTGCGCAGAAGAACGTGGCGGTCGCGCGGGAATCCGGCAATAAGAAGGTTCTGGAACAAGCTTTGAACAGCCTGGCAAGTATCACCGGCGGGATGGGCCGTTACGAAGAAGCGCTCGGTATCTTTTACGAATGCCTGGATCTTGCGCGCGAGATCAACGATCCCACCATGCAGTACATGTCACTGCTGAACATTGGAGAGGCATACGTGCGCTCGGATGATCCCGACAACGCCGAGTTCCCGCTTCAGGAGTCACTTCGTATTGCGCACGAGCTCAAGCCGAATCTGCGTGCCAGCAACCCATCGAAGAAAGCAACCGAAATGGCGCTGCTAAATCTTGGCGCGATGGAGATGGCCCGTCAGCACTACCGCGCGGCTCTCAACTATTACGAACAGGTGCATGAGAGTAAACCTGAGAGTTCGCTGTGGGTGGTCGCGGCGTTGCAGGGTATGGCGGCGTCATATGAACAACTAGGTGAGCCACAAAAGGCAATTGAGCTTCTTGATGAGGCAATCCCGATTGCTGAGAAAGCCGCGAGCGGGGTGGAATACCGCAACCTCCTGAGCGCGCTTGGACTAAACCAAGAAAAGCTCGGAGATCTTGATGCGGCGCTGGCGAGCGAAAACAAGGCTCTTGCGCTCATGCATGAAGCTGGCGGTGATCCGGATTCGGAATGGCAGGTCGAGAGACGCATCGCTCATGTGGATCGGGCTCTCGGGCGCAATCAGGAAGCGTTAGAGCACTATCGCAAATCGGTTGCGGGAATTGAACGCCTCCGCTCAGTAGCGATCAACAGTGAAAGCGGACGAGCGGGTACTCTAGCGATAAGCCGTGCAGTTTACGCGGAGACGGCCGACCTTCTAGTTGCATTACGCCGGGACACCGACGCTTTCGAGATGGCTGAGCGGGGCCGAGCCCGCGCGTTTCTGGATACGCTCGCGGTAACTCGAGAGGGACTGCCTGACGAGCTCACTCCGGAACAGAGCAAACGAGAAGACGCGCTGCTGACCCACATTTCGGTTATTCAAAAAGACCTTTTGAAAGAAGGCGTATCGGCCAAGGAAGAGCAACAACGGAAAGCGGAGCTCATCGCAGCAGAAGATGATCTGGAAGCATTTCACGTTGAAGTCCGGCGCGCCAATCCGCATTATGCGAGCATCCGATATCCGGAGCCGATTAGCGTCCAGCGCGTGCAAAGCGAGTTGCTCGATTCGAAAACCACGCTGGTTGAATTTCTACTCGGCGAGAAGCGTTCGCTCGCTTGGGTTTTTTCGGACAACAGGCTAACGGTCGGCGTTCTTCCCCCGCGCAAGCAAATCGAGGATCAGGTACTTGCGTACCGCAAGGTGCTTACCAACAAAGCCTCTGTGTTGACCTTGGCGTCCTCGCTCTCTGAAATCGACCGGCGAGGGAAGCCTTTGTACACATCGCTCTTCAGCACGATAATGAGTGCGATTCCTGCTGGTCACAGCCTGCTCATCATTCCTGACGGAGTGCTCGGATATTTGCCATTTGAGACTCTCGTTACGGGAACAAAGCACGAATCATCCGGCGAGACTCGTCCGGTCTATCTGTTGGAGAGATTCAGCATCGCCTATGCTCCTTCAGCGTCGGCACTTGCGGCGGTGAGATCTATGAATCCGCAAAGAAGCGACTGGCCCAAGATGCTGGTTGCGTTCGGTGATCCCATCACACACGCACATGTGCTGGTTGCGAAAGCGGAAGGGCCCGCGAATGCAGTGCGTTCTGCGGGCGCGCAAAGTGCACCCCTTGCCGGAGTTGGCCCTCCGGGCGTTTACGACGCGTACGCTGAAAGAGGCTTTTCGATTACTCGGCTTCCATTCACACGTGAGGAAGTCCTGAGCATTAGTAACCTCTTTCCGGCGGCCCAGCGCCAGATCTACCTCGGCGATCAAGCAACGGAGGAGATTGTTAAGCACGAGAAACTGGATCAGTACCGCTACATTCACTTCGCCAGCCACGGCTTCATTGATGAGACTGTCCCCGGCCGCTCTGGAATCCTGCTCTCGCGCGATCCCTCTTCCGGGGAAGACGGCATTCTGCAAACTGGAGAGATCATGCACCTCAAGCTGAATGCCGACCTAGTCACTCTGTCTGCGTGCAGCACAGGTTTGGGGAAACTCGTGAACGGCGAAGGCATTCTAGGGGTAACACGCGCATTCTTCTATTCTGGGGCGCACAATCTGACAGTGAGCCTGTGGAACGTAAATGATTCTGCGAGTTCAGCTTTGATGAAGGCTTTTTACGCACGTCTGAATCAGGGAGTGCCAAAAAGCCAGGCGCTCCGTCAGGCCAAACTCAGCCTATTACGAGATTCCAATGTCCAATGGCATCATCCATACTTCTGGGCAGCCTTCGTATTGGTTGGTCAAGGCCAGTAAGAGAGCGATCAACGCTGAGACTCCGATTTCATTGAAAGGCATTGCAATACCGGATCCGAGGCCCCAGACGGTTCGACTAACTGTCGGTTAGCCCATGACGCCGGACGGCCTGATTTCTGGTGCAGTTCTGTGCGCCAAGAATGCGCAAGAACTCACTCCATGCCAGGTCCGTACACACGTGCGCGTTTTCTCGTTCCAAATCGCGGTTGCTCCCTATTTCCAGAAGTCGACTTCTGGCGAGGACACCTTGTATTAGGCGCACGTGCGGTCCTGCGAAAGTGCCACAATCAGTCTCCGGGTCTACGTGCGTGGCTGGCACAACTCACAGCGCGTACCCATCCTAATGTCGCCATTGTGGCACTGGCCAATAAGCTGGCGCGAATGGCATGGGCAGTGCTTGCTAGAGGAGAGCAGTATCACCCTCCGATGTTGGCCAATTCGGCTGCCGGATGAAGGCCTGCAGATGACGCTTGGCTGAGGCCAAGCTGGAAATCGCCAGCGCGATTCCCACATCTGCAGTCCATCGACTACTGCCGAGTTCAAGTTCCCCAGGTCTGCTAGCGAAGTAGGAGATGACACAACGGTCGAACCCGGCGCTTTCCAAGCCTGTAACCGGAAGAAGTCTTCCAAGACTGTCCAACTAAATAGGACGGGAGCGCAGCGCATTCCATCGTGTTGAAAGGTCTCGGGTACAAAACGGCGTACTTCGGCAAGTTCGAGATGGACAAGGAGAATCTCTACCCCAAGCCGACGGTCAACTATAGTACGACTGAGCAAGCTTACGGCATCGACGTATTCAGTGCTGGTGGCGATATCGGCAGCGATCCGCTCAGCGGCTTCGCTAATGACACTTCTATCGCGGGCGAGAGCGTTAGCTGGCTGCGCGTCCAGGCCCTGGAATCGCGACGGACCGGACAGCCATTCTTCATGGTCGCCAGCTTCGTTAATCCTCACGACATAATGTTTGGAGATGGCAACATCCCCGGCCAGCCACCGGTTCAGAAGCCGCTAGCGCCTGAGGCGACACCGGCGCCACCGCCGAACTCGATCTACGAAAAGAAATGGTCCTTTACACTCCCGGCCAGCATCAAGGAATCGCTGGCTGCTCCGGGCATGCCCAAGGCGCTTCTGGAATACACCAAGGGTTGGGACGGCTGGTCCGGCACAATTCCCACCAACCGTAAGGATATGTGGACCATCTTCTACAACTACTATCTGAACACCATCCGAGATAGTGATCGCGATATTGAGCAACAACTTGTAGATCATGATATCGCGCCCTGTTCCGTGGGTCTGAATCGAAAAGATGAATAGTGGTAGGTAGGCCGGCCACCCGTAATCACCGCCGCGATTGATTGCCTGTTGAAATCCGGGGATTGCTGTTCGCCAAACTCCCAGATCACCGGAGGGAGGGTTGGGAGTCCGGGCGTTGTCGGAGTCCGAGCGAAAAGCCCACCCCTGAACAGTCAATCTTAGGCGGCTTTCGACGGATAATTTTGAGCCGACACCACTCAGGCGGTTTCTCCTGCTGCTTAGAGAGGTAAGTAGTGGTTTTTACTAGTGGTGGTAGTAGCGGGCGTTGGTCAGTAGACTCCAAAACTAAGAGTGTGCTAGCCGCGTGGGGGCGGTCGCACGCTCTGAAGCCGCCACTTCTTTCGGAGGGTGGCGGCTTTGTTCTGCTCAGACACCGGAGCTAGGACACCTGCAGCTTACGGGCTTAGGAGGGACAAGGCAAAAGTGGCGGCTGGTTCGCTGTTGTTGTGGTTCCCAGCCGCCCATGTGCCACTTTGTCTGCTTGGAGTGTAGCAGCAGTCGCGGCCCAACGTCTGCTCCGCCAATCGGGGTAAGCGGCGCAAACATTTTCCCAATTGTCGCAGTGATTGCGCTGTTGGGTCGTTGCGCTGGGGCAATGAACAGAAGCGCAGTAGTTGCTGTTAGACTTCTTGTCGCCGCCCTACTGTGGACTCATGATCGGCGGGAAAAAGCCAGTGGGTGTGTGCCAACACGTACCTCCCTTTTTCATTGGCCGGGGCGGCTTTTCCTCTACAGCTCACCCGGCTAAGCGTCTGACATTGTGGGAGGGAAGCAAGAGAAGCCGCCGGCAGGCGGCTTTTGGCTGATATTGCGGGTGACTCAGCGCAGCAGCTTGCGAATCGAACCTAAAAGACCGAGTGCACCTGTGCCGAGCAGCATCAGGCTCGAGGTTTTGGGGCACCACCGGTGAAACTGTGGGCCAATGGCGTGTTCACGCTGCATTCCCCAAAGTTCAACCGCACACGCTAGTCGCGACAATTCAAGCATTGTGCGACGGGTGAGGGAACGCACCCCAAAAAGAAGATAGTTACTGTGCACAGGACGTACACGAGGTTGGCAAACCTCTAAAACGCTTCAGGAGGAGCTTATGAAGAAGAGTATTGTTGGATTTGCATTGACGATGGTATTGGTGGCGGTTGGAGCGGCTCAGGTTCAATCCAGTGCCGAAGACCCGGCGGGTGAAAATGCTAAGGGGATAGTGAATCAGCCTGCGTCGTTTCCTCCGCCTGGCGAGGCAACCCGTTATGTACTGCCCTACTACACTTCGCAGACCCTTTTGTCGGGCGACCGCAGCGTAGCCGTTGTCAACGTCTATAACCAGGCGAAAGTGTCATGCAATCTAACCGTGGAATTCCAATACGCCACGGGAATCACAGACGTCTGCAGCATCACACTTGCGATACCAGGCAAGGAGAGCGCGCTATTCTGTTCGCGTCCTGTCGCTGACCCGCTTGCGCCCTGCAGCATATCGTGCCCCGCTCCGGGACTAACCTTCAATACAGGTCACGCGTACGTAGACTCCACCTACACCATCCCTACGTGCGCTAATATAGCCGTCGATGCGCAAGAGGTGTTCACCCGCGATCCCGCCGACAGCCCGATCGAGTCGATGAGCCGTCTCAGTATCGTCAAGCCCAATCAACCGAGCATCGGAGACTGATCGACCTAGCAGCCCGTGGTGCTGACATTGTGGGAAGAGATGGAAGAGCGGCCCCATCAGCCGTTGGGTGTGACCCAGCGTCAGGGGGCCGCTCTTATTCGCCACTTCTGCACCGAGTGTAGCAATATAGCGCGCACTGTCGTTGCTCTAGCGCAATGAATGCGTTCGGTGCGGGACGGCTCCTGCTTGCACACCGCGTTAGAATGTTTGCGCATTGCTGGCGTAAGCGGAGGGCACCTTTTGAAGGACATCACCAAGAGCCGGAGCAAATAGCTGTGGAAGATACTCAGCGCTTATCTAGGCGGTGCCTGTTTGCTGTTTCTCTACCAGCGCCGCCACGACCTTGGCTGGCACCAAGTATGGGTTGTGCTCACCATAGTGCTGTTGAGCCTGCCGTTCGTGTGGTGGCGGGGCAAACGCGCACGGCGTCGCTTCTCCTGATTTCCTCACTGGCTGCGCGGTTGTCTGCGGGCGCTTTTCGGGTTGGCCAGCGAATTGAGTAGCTAACCTGCAGTGGGTGATGCATCGACAAGCTCACTATTCTCGATCGATACGTAGGAATGAACGACTTCACCTATTTTTCCTGAGACAGTAATTGGATCGCCGTGCCGCCTATGCAGTCGATCCTGCGCGGTTGCGTTGCCGTGACGGAAAGCGTGAAGGCCACCCTTAAGCCCCAACTTCTTCAGCAGTGGCTTGAGGCGGCGCTTCACAAAATCGTCGGGATGCGCAGATTGCGTTCAATCTGTTCAGTCTCACCACTTCGAAGAACCGCTACCGCACCTTCAGTCCGTATTTCCGCGTCTCCGGCGGCACAATGCCATTCATGCGCAAGTACTCGACAAGCTGTCCGTAGTGGTCGGTTATGTGCCAGACGGCAACCACTGAGATGCCGAGCTTGGTGTTGGGGCCGGCGTAGCGGCCTTCAATGCGATCGAGTGCGTTCTGAGCTGTCAAGGTCGAGAGCACGTGGTTGCCATAATCGAACGAATCCTTCAGGTATTTGAGAAGCTCAGGCTTTGTTCTCGCAAGATCGTGTCCGCCCCTCTCGCAATCATCAGGAGGTTTCTTGCCCTCGAATTCGTTGAAGAAGGCGAACTGCGCACAGGCGACATGCTTGATCTGTTCGCCGAAGCTGCGCACACCTTCGAACTTCCCATTGGTTGGAACAAATGAATATTTGTCCTCGGGCATGGCTTCAGCAAGGCCGAGTAAGTTGCCTTCCGCATATTGCAGCATGCCGGCAACGCTTTGAGAGATCGACTTTGGTATCTCCGGTTCTTGCGATGCCTCTTTCGATGCGGCCCTGCCTGCGGTCTGACATTCTGCTGGAGCACTGAGCGCGGCAGCAGAAAGGAAAACCAATATCGGTATGAGAGCAGTTTTCATAGGCTTCTCCTACGAGGGAAGCATACGCCCCTGGCCTGAAGTCGCGACTGGCGGACTTTCGCATTCTGGTGCCTTTGTGCTTGAAGAGTGCAATTGCTGTATGGGCGGCCATCCGGAAACCAAGTCCACGTGAGCGAGGAGTCGGCGTCCCGTCCTTGTGACCGGGTCCTCCAAAGCAATAGGTTGGCCGTTATCCGTTTTCGGACGGTATACTCATGCTCGTGCAACCCGACGAAGACGTCCTGAACGGATGGAGCGGTGCCGCTCCGTTCTGGGAGAAGCACTGCGAAATCATCAGGCAGATGTTTGCGCCGGTAACAACTGCCCTTAGCCAGGATGGGCTGATCGGCAGTGGATACACCGTCCTGGATATTGTTACTGGTCCCGGCGAGCCAGCAAGTCGACGGGAGGTGGTGCGGTGAGTACACCGTTCTCATTGCGGGCTGAATTAAAGGGCGTCGAGGTCGCACCGGGGGTGACCTTGCGCTACTGGGAGACCGGTGCGGGCCGGGCGCTGGTGATGTTGCCCGGACTAGGTCATGCCGC
>Ga0306926_10008982_pt1 | contig 10973 bp, 6 predicted proteins | sample flu12Cox44000178_FD_203759 | JGI IMG/M metagenome (GOLD analysis project Ga0306926, IMG submission 203759) | Lab enrichment of tropical soil microbial communities from Luquillo Experimental Forest, Puerto Rico - flux8day.12C.oxic.44.000.178 (v2)... | ecosystem: Environmental > Terrestrial > Soil...
CACGTTCAACAAGGGCTACGGCACAACGGAACTGCTCGCTGCGGCTGAGCTCGATATGAAGTGGCACACGCTGCCGGCGAGCGCTCCGCTGCAGCAGCCGGATACATTTGAGAAACAGGCGTTGGAGGATACGAAACTTTGGATCAGCTACGTGCCTCCGCGGTATCGGTCGAGCTACTTCAGCCACATTTGGCAAAGCGGTTATTCGGCCGGCTATTACGCGTATCTGTGGACGCAGATGCTCGATGACGACGCGTACCAGTGGTTTGTCGAGAACGGCGGCTTGACGCGTGCCAACGGCGACCGCTTCCGCGAGATGGTGCTGTCGCGCGGAAACACCCAGGATCTCGAGCAGCTGTATGAAGCCTGGCGCGGGAAGAAGCCGAGCGTCGAGCCTATGCTGAAGTATCGTGGGCTGGAGACGACGGGCGGAAAGTGAACCGGCTGTTGTTTCTCCTACCCTATCGCCCAGAAACAGGGCGATAAGGGTGGGGCGCCCCGCCAAAGTTAAAAAAACCCACACGAGCAAAAGAGGCTTCGGCGGGCACCCGGCCAACGAAAAACCACACCTGGGCAAAACCAGCCCGATTGGGGTACCCGGTTCACCCGGTTTCGGGTTCTTCCGTTGCGCATGGATTGGTGTTAGCTTCTTGTCACTGCAACACGCTCTCCTGACAGGTTAAATATGCGTTACGTGCTGCGAAGGGAGTGGTCCGGCGGCGATGCACGACACAGTAAGCGGTAACAATTCGTACGACCTCGTTGTCATTGGGAGCGGCCCGGCGGGACAGAAAGCTGCTATCTGCGCTGCCAAAATGCGCAAGAAGGTTGCCGTGATCGAGCGCAAGCGTTCGATCGGCGGGGTGTGCGTCAATACCGGCACGATCCCCAGCAAAACCTTTCGCGAAGCAGTCTTGTATCTGAGTGGTCTGCGGCAGCGGACGTTTTATGGCCGCGGGTACTCGGTGAAAGACCAGATTGCGATGCAAGACCTGGTCTTTCGCTCGGACGCGGTAATGGCGCGGGAGATCGAGGTCATCAAGTCGCAATTGCGCAGAAACCGTGTGACCGTGCTCGAAGGCAACGCGCACTTCCTCGATGATCACAAAGTCGAAGTGCTAAGCGACGTAGGGTCGACCATCGTGCACGGCGACTACTTCGTTATCGCGTGCGGCACTCGGCCCGCGCATGATGCGCAGATCCTGATCGACGGCAAGAGGATTTTCGACTCCGACCAGGTACACGAGCTGCAGGAGGTGCCGCGCGAACTGATTGTGGTGGGCGCGGGCATCATCGGCTTGGAGTATGCCTCGATGTTTGCGGCGCTGGGGACAAGGGTGACGCTGCTGGATCAGCGGCCGATCCTGCTAGATTTCGCCGACCGCGAAATTGTGGAGAGCTTATGCTTCCAGTTACGGCAACTGGGCACCGTGTTCAGGCTCGGCGAGAAGGTGGTGGCGGTGGGTTTCGATGAGGACCGCGATCGCGTGTTTGCGCGGCTGGAGAGCGGAAAGACAGTTAAGGGACAGGCGCTTCTGTACGCAGTGGGAAGACGGGCGAACAGCGATCAGCTCAATCTGGAGGTGATCGGTTTGCAGCCCGACGGACGTGGGAAGTTGACGGTCGACCAGCACTATCAGACAGCGGTGCCGCATGTCTATGCGGCGGGAGATGTGGTGGGATTTCCGGCCCTGGCCAGTACGTCGATGGAGCAGGGAAGGCTGGCGAGTTGTCATATCTTCGGCGTAGCGTCGCCGATTCCGCCGAACCTGATTCCGTATGGTGTGTACACCATTCCCGAGATCTCGATGGTCGGCGCGACGGAAGAACAACTGACACGGGACAAGACTCCGTATGAGATTGGGATCGCGCGTTACGCAGAGCTGGCCAAGGGCCAGATGCTGGGCGACGATCAGGGTTTCCTCAAGCTAATCTTTGATCCTGTGAGCCTGCGATTGCTCGGAGTACACATCATCGGCGACCGTGCGGCGGAGATTGTCCACATCGGCCAGGCTGTGCTCGCGATGGGCGGGACGATTGAGTACTTCCGCGATACGGTGTTCAACTATCCGACGCTGGCGGAGGCCTTCAAGGTCGCGGCGCTGGATGGGCTGAACAAGCTGTGAGGCAGTAGCCAGTAGCCAGTTGAAAAACGCCTAGTGGTTCTAAATTCAGCGCGCAGAGAGCGCTTGGTCGATGGCTTTTTGGGCCAGCGGGGCCATGACAGCGTAGCCTTTGTCGTTGGGGTGAAGACCATCCTCGGAAAGATCGCGCTGCAGTAGGCCCTTGTCGTCGACCATGGCAGAGAAGTAGTCGAGATGGATGTAATTGTTGCGGGTGGCGTAGTCCTTGATCCAGCGGTTGAGCTCGAGGATCTGGTCGGGGGGACGAAGCGGGAAGAAGAGCTTTGAGCGCTCGGTGTAGTTGTTGACCGGCAATACCGAGGCCAGGACGACACGGATACTATGCAGGCGGGCGAGCTCGCACATCGTCTGCAGGTTGGCTTCGATTTCGCCGAGCGTCATGGGGCCCGTATTGCCGGAGATGTCGTTGGTGCCGGCGAGAATGACGACGACTCTGGGTGCGAGGGCGATCACATCGGGACGGAGGCGGATGAGCATCTGGGGGGTGGTTTGCCCGCCGATGCCGCGGTTGACGTAAGGCTTGCCGGGGAAGGATTTGTCGAGGTGCCAGATGTCGGTGATGGAGTCGCCCATGAAGACGACGCGGTCTTCATTGGATGCTGGCGGTCCGAGCTTGGCGTTGGCGTCACGGTAGCGGGCGAGGTTGGCGTAGTCGTTCATCCAAAGCTTGATGAGGCCTTCGCGGTATTGTTCGAGGTTGCGGACGGCTAGGACGGCATCGTCGGAAGAGGATTGGGCGAAGGTGATGGTCGCGAGCAGAGGTGCGACGAGGAGCATGTGAATCATCGGGCGTAGCATTTTGAGAACATATCATCGCACCGTGGCGATGTCAGCGACGATGTACGCAAGGCGGGTGATGGAGAACACGGAGGAGGGTGTCGTGGGTCCTTGCACCTGAATCCACGATGAAGCAAGGTCGCATCAGAACATTTGCCCCGCGAGGGTTGTATGGATATCAACGAGTTTCGTGAATCGTTGAAGGACATGACGCCGCCGGAAAGACTGAGTGCTGCGTTGCAGGGATTGTGGTGGGATGCGAAAGGCGATTGGGATAAGGCGCACGAATCCGCCCAGAAGGACGAGGGGCCGGATGGGGCGTGGGTACACGCGTATCTGCATCGCAAGGAAGGCGACTTGTCGAACGCGAAATATTGGTATCGGAGAGCGGACAGAGCGGCGGCGTATGGTGACCTGGAGAGAGAATGGGCAGCGATTGTGGGGACGCTGCTGCGGGCCCGTAGTCAGTAGCCAGCCGCCAGTTACGAGTTTCCCTGTCAGTTTCAGTTTTTGCGGTCCGAGTACCCAGGTTAGCGCCCAAAAAGAAGGGCGCGAATTCCCGCCGCGGCGGGCTCAGGGCAGGCTCCTTCGACTCGGATCGCTCAGGATTTCGCCTGCTGGCTCCCGCTTCGCTCACGCCAACAAAGCAGCTCAAGTTTCGGCTACGCGGCCGCACGACCCAAAAATTGCGGGGTCGGAAACCCGAAGCCGCCGCTCTGCGCAGATGACGACGATAACAAGGCTAGATTATTCCTCGTCGCGGTTGGAAGTGATGCCCTCCAACAGTTCGAGTGGCTCTCTTATCTGTGGCAGATCTTTGATGCGGAGCTGCGATTTGAGTTGCGGCAGCTCGATCTTCTGCAGTTCCTCCCATTGTTTCAGCAGGTTTTGGGTTGATTGACTGAGCGCGGGAACTGCGTTTGCCGTCTGCGGTGTTGGCGCGGCGTCGGCATCTTGCATTACTGAAAAGAGCTCAAAGAGACTGCCGCGGACGCTGGAGAGGGTTGGAGCTTGTTGCGTTCCGCGGCGACGGCGGCCTTCGGCTCCGGCGAAGGCGTCGAGCTTTTGCGTGAACGCATCGAGCTTCGCGGTGTCGGCGTCAGAGAGCGATTGGGCACGCTGAGTTTTGATCCGAGCACGGAGCTTCTCGACCTGATCGTTGACAGGCTGAAGAGCCAACAAGTCCTGATAGACCTCTAGCGAGAGGTCGAATTGCTGCTGCAGGCCCGCCTCAGGTGTCTTTACCCGAGGATCCATCACGATGGTCAGCTCTTGCTTGTACTTCTGACCGTTCGCCGTCAAAACCACCTGGTATTTGCCGGGCATCACCCACGGTGAGGTGGCAGCCGGCGGTGTATTCTCGTAAACCGCAGCGATGGGGTACTCGGGCCGTACGCCGGGTATGGGAGTGTAGCGGAGGTCCCAAACAAAACGGTGAAAGCCGGGCTGGTTGGAGAGGTGCTGGGGAGGACGCAGCCAATACGATGGGATCGACAGTTCGGGATTGGGCGCGGGAAGTGGATCGGAGCTCGAGAAGCGGCGTACGAGCTTACCGGAGCTGTCGAGGATCTCGAACGTCACTTCGCCTGAGGCCGAAGAGCCGAGATAGTAGTTGAGAATTGCGCCGTCAGGCGGATTCTGTCCGGCAGGCGTGTCGGGCGGCAAAGGCGTGTCTGTGTTGGTGTTCCAGCGCACGCGGTAGGCGAGCTCTGGAGCAAACAAGGTAGCGCGGCTCGAGACGACCTTGTCGTCGATCTGGCGAAGGGGCGTGATGTCGTCGAGGATCCAGAAACCGCGGCCATGGGTGCCGATGGCGAGATCGTCGTTCTTGATGATGATGTCGCGAATCGACGTCGCAGGAAGGTTGAGGCGCAGCGATTGCCAGTGGTCGCCGTCGTCGAACGAAACATAAACGGTGCGCTCGGTCCCGGCGAAGAGCAAGCCTTTGCGCTTGGGATCCTCACGAACAGCGTTGACGTTCTCGTTGTCGGGAATGCCGGTGACAATCTCAGTCCAGGTCTTGCCGCCGTCCCGGGTGCGAAAAATATGCGGTCGCAGGTCGTCAAGGCGCAAGGTGTTGATAGCGGCATAAGCGGTATTGGGGTCGCTGTGGCTGGCTTCGAGGATCGAGACTTTCTGCCATGCGCTGAGACTTGGTGGAGTGACATCGTTCCAGTTCGCGCCGCCGTCGGTGGTGAGCCAGATGAGTCCGTCGTCGGTTCCGGCCCAGATGCGGTTGATGTCGAGAGGCGATGGCGCGAGCGCGAAGATGACGCCGCGCTGCGCGGGCGTCACCTCGCTGGCGAAAATGCCGACACTGGCGGGGACGTCCCATGTTTTGCGTGTGAGATCGGGGCTGATCTGCTTCCAGGTTCTGCCACCGTCGTTGGTCGACCAGAGGGTATTGGCGGCGAAGTAGAGCAAGTGCGGATCGACAGGTGAAAACATCACCGGCTCAGTGCGGACGACTCGGAAGTCAGGCGTTCGCAGCGCGAGCGGCATGACGTATTGAGCTTGTCCGGTGCGGCGGTCGTAGCGGGTCAGCTTGCCGCCGTAAACGATGTCGGGATCGAGCGGATCGGGCGCGGCGTAGCCGTACTCTTCGAGAGCGACGGGGTGCCAGTCGCGAAAGGTGATCTCGCCATCGTTGCCGCGACTTGAAATGCAAACCGAGCCGCTTTCCTGCTGGCCGCTGCAGAGGCGGTAGGGGAAGCCGTTGTCGGCGATGACGTGATACATCTGCGCCGTAGGCTGGTTGTACCAGGAACTCCACGACTCGCCACCGTTGACGGTGACGATCGCGCCCTGGTCGCTGGTGATGAGAATGATTTTGGGGTCGTTGGGATTGATCCAGAGGTTCTGGTAGTCGTCGCCACCGGGTGCGCCGCGGAAGCCAATCCAGGTTTTGCCGGCGTCGGTGGATTTCCAAGTGACAGTCGAGGTCATGTAAACGATGTCCGGATTTTTTGGGTCGAGCATAGGGACGGGCAAGTCGCCGCCTCCGATGCGACCTTTAGGACGAGGGTCTTCGGTGACGGTGCGCCACGTCGCACCCGCGTCAGAAGAGGCGTAGAGGTCAACTTTGTCTTTGGTCGCTACTGAGGCGAAGAGGTGCTTGGGATCGCTGACAGAGACGCTGACATAAGCTTGGACGATGCCTTCGGGCAGGCCCCCGGCGAGCTGGTTCCAGGTTGTGCCCCCATCGGTGGATTTGTAGATACCGCCACCGGTGCCGTTCCAGGAGCCGTTCTCCCACGGGCCTTCGCGGGCCTCCCACAATGTGGCATAGACGACACTCGAGTTGGACACATCGATGACGACTCCGGCCGCGCCGATGTTTTCGTTCTTGGAAAGGGCTTTCTCAAAGGTCTTGCCACCATCAGTGGAGCGGTAGATGCCACGCTCGGGATTGGGGCCGTAAGGGTGACCGGCGACCGCCACGAAGAGGCGATTGGGATCACTGGGATCGACGGCCATCTGGGAAATTTGCTGGCCATCGCGCAGACCGAGATGCGTCCAGGTCTTCCCGGCGTCGGTGGACTTGTAAATGCCGTCGCCAACGGAGAGATCAGGGCGATGCAAACCTTCGCCGCTGCCGACGTAGACGATTTGCGGATCGGAGGGCGCGACCGCAATAGCTCCGATCGATCCGGTGGGCTGCTGATCGAAGATCGGATCCCAGGTGCGGCCATAATCGGTGGACTTCCAGACACCACCGTTCACCGCGCCAACGTAGAAGACGTTCGGCTCGCGCGGGACACCGCTGAGAGCGCGGGTGCGTCCACCACGAAACGGGCCGACGTTGCGCCACCGCATTTCGGCGAGCGATTTAGTGTCTAGGTTTTGCGTTTGAGCGAAGTTGATGACGGGAACCGCGAGCAACAGAGAAGAGAGGAGAAACAGTTTCGTACGCATTGGGTTTCGTCGGAAAAGTGTAAAGGATATGTTGGGTTTGAAGTGTAAAGATTATTTGCCCCCTGCAGAAGTTCGCAGGTTAGCGCCCAAAAGAAGGGCGCGAATCCTTCGGCGGGCTCAGGACAGGCTCTGAGACACGCGGCTGACAACCGCAGATCCTTCGACTCTGCACCCGCCCAACCCGCAAAAACGGCGGGCTGGAAGGACTGGGCGGATGCTTCGCTCAGGATGACACTCCGGGGAGTCGAGCGAAGTGTAGTCTAATTGAACATATTCTGCAGGTGCGAGGAAACTTCGAACTGATGCGTTTGATTCTGCGCTGTTCTTTCTCTCTGCTCACTTTTCTTTCTTTTGCCTTCAGCACTCAGGTAGCGGCGCAAACCGTCCCGCCGGAGTTGTTTAACAGCATGCAGTGGCGGTCGATTGGTCCGTACCGGGGAAGTCGCGCAGTTGCGGCTGCCGGGGTGCCGGGGAATAGCAACACGTTTTACTTCGGGGCGGTCGACGGCGGCGTCTGGAAGACGACAAATGCGGGTTTGACATGGGTTCCGATGTTCGACGGTCAGCCGGTGGCGTCGATTGGAGCGCTGGCGGTGGCTCCTTCGAATCCGCTGGTCATTTACGCGGGCACAGGCGAGTCGGATATTCGCAGCGATCTGGCATCGGGAGACGGGGTCTACAAGTCCGTCGACGGCGGAAATACGTGGACGAACGTTGGGCTGCGTGAAACGCGACAGATCAGCCGCATCGTGGTCGATCCTAAGAACCCTGACATCGTCTATGTCGGAGCACTGGGGCACGCATATGGGCCCAATCCTGAGCGGTGCGTGTTCAAGTCGACTGATGGCGGCAAGACATGGACGCATTCGCTCGATCAGGGGCCGGAGGTTGGGGCGAGCGATTTAGCGATGGCGGCGGCGAATCCCGAAATATTGTTTGCCGGGACGTGGCAGGCACATCGTCCGCCGTGGAGTACGTATGCGCCGCTGCAGGGTTCGAAAAGCGGGCTATTCCGGACAACCGACGGCGGAGCGAATTGGACACAGCTCATCGCTAACGGTCTGCCGGACGGCGACTGGGGACGTGTGGGCGTAACAGTTGCGGCGGACGGGCGGCGCGTTTATGCGCTCATCGATGCGGGCAAGGAGTCGGGACTTTATCGCTCCGACGATGGCGGCAACACGTGGACACTGTCCAATGGCGATTCGCGGCTGACGAGCCGGAGCTGGTACTTCAATCAGCCGACGATTGATCCGGACAATCCGGACGTTGTGTACGTGCCGAATGTGGCACTCTACCGGTTGGAGGATGGAGGGAAGTCGCTCGCGATTGTGCGAGGGGCGCCGGGCGGGGACGACTATCACCAGCTTTGGATCGATCCGGCGAATTCCTCGCGGATGGTGCTGGCGACTGACCAGGGCTCGAGCGTAAGCCTGGATCGTGGTGCGACGTGGTCGTCGTGGTTCAACCAGCCGATTGGGCAGTTCTATCACGTGACCACGGACAATAACTTTCCGTATGCCGTGTATGGGGCGCAGCAGGACAGTGGTAGCGCCGCGGTGATGAGCCGGACGGACCATGGGCATATCACCGCGACCGACTGGTTCCTCGTTGGCGGCGGCGAGAGCGGATGGATCGTCGTTGATGCCAATGATCAAAACATTTTGTACGCAACAGGTGCATACGGCGGCGTAGTGCGGTATGACCGGCGCACGTCGTTCAGTCAGGACATCTCGCCATGGCCGATGCAGAACTTTAGCACAGAGATTAATGGGCGGAAATATCGCGCGCCATGGACACCGATGCTGGTGATGTCGGTGAGTGAACCCAACGCGCTCTTTCTGGGAACGCAGTACGTGATGAAGACAACAGATGGCGGGCTGCACTGGGAGAAGATCAGTCCGGACCTGACGGGAGCAAAGAGTGCAGCCACGGAAAAGTCCGAGACGCTGACGACGGCGGAGAACACGATGGAACGCGGATTTGGTGTGGTGTACTCGATTGCGCCGTCGCCGAGGAAGGCGGAAGTGATCTGGGCGGGAAGTGATACAGGACTGATTCATGTGACGACTGACGGCGGAAAGAGCTGGAGCGATGTGACTCCAAAGGGGGTTAGCGCGTGGAGCAAGATCGCGATGATCGAGGCATCGCGTCTTGATCCAGCAGCGGCGTACGTCGCGGTGGATCGGCATCGCCTGGATGATCAGGCTCCGTATCTGTATCGCACCCAGGATTATGGAAAGACATGGCAGCCGATTGCTTCGGGCATCGGGCCGACTGCGTTCGTGAACGCGATACGTCAAGACCTCAAGCAACCCGGCTTGTTATTTGCCGGGACGGAGCGGGGCGTGTACGTGTCGTTCGATGATGGGGACCGCTGGCAGCCACTGCAATTGAACTTGCCGGTAACGTCGGTGCGGGATTTTGCGATCCATAGCGATGATCTGGTGATTGCCACACACGGACGGGCGTTCTGGATCATGGACAACATCACGCCGCTGCGACAGATCGCGGCGGGAGTGAAGGCGGATAAGACGCATCTGTTCGATCCTGCGGTCGCAGTGCGTGTGGATAACGACGTGTTCCTAGGGAGTCCGTTTCCGCCGGAAGAGCCGATGTCGAAGAACCCTTCGGATGGTGCGGTGATCGACTACTACCTGCCGGCGAATGCACAGAAGGTAACGCTGGAAATCTTCGACGCGAAAGGGACGTTGGTGCGGAGGTTCATGAGCGGGGAGATGGGGCCGCAAAAAATCCCTTCGTTGCCGATCGCAGCGCAGTGGCTCCCGAAGCCGGTGGGGTTGGAGAGTAGAGCGGGAATGCATCGCTTCGTGTGGGATTTGCGTTGGAGCAGTTCGGGCACGGGCGAAGAGTTGGAAGATGAAGGATTTCGAGCGCCACGAGGGCCGAAGATCATTCCCGGTACCTATCAGGTGAAGCTGACAGTGGATGACGCGACGTTCGAGGCTCCGCTGCAAGTGCAGATGGATCCGCGATCGAAAGCTGCGGCTATTGAATTGGAGCAGCAACAGAACCTCGGATTGGAAGTCTTCCGGCAGGTGAAAGAGAGCCGGAAGGCGCGGGACGAGATGAATGCGGTCAAGGCGAATCTCGATAAGCTGGCGGAGCAGTTGGACGGCAAGCCGGAGTTGCAAGCTGAAAGCAAGAAGATTGTGGGGGCGATCCAGGCGATTCAGAAGGGGAGCAAGCCGGCGCCGGATGCGATGGGGCTGGAGGCAGCAAGCAGCGGCTTGCAGTCGGTCTTGCGAGTGGTGGAAAGCGGCGATCGGACGACGCCGCAACAGGCGATCGAGCTCTATGGGGTCGCACAGAAAGCTGCGAACGCGCGGATCGGTGAGTGGATTGCGCTGAAGGCTGGGGGCCTGGCGGAATTCAATCATGCCTTAGAGAAGGCGGGACTGCACTCCGTGGATGTTTCGTCGATTGAGGCGGAGACGGAGGAACTACTAGCACAGTAGTTGTGTGCGGCATCAAGGAACGAAATGTCTTGGTGCTGGTTGAGCACGAACGGTACAATCCAAGACACGCCAAGAGCAAGACAGACTGTTTACACGGAGAAATACAAATGGATTCTGCGGTTAGACAGGACAGTGGCCCGGACGCCGTTTTGTCTCAGCGATTGCAACTGGGGCCGCTAGAAGTTGATGTGATGGAAGCAGTTTGGCAGTTCGGGGCGGGCAATGTACGCGACGTAGCCGGCAGGCTGGCACGCAAACTGGCGTACACGACCGTGATGACGACACTCGACCGGTTGTTCAAGAAAGGTCTCCTGGCACGCGAAATGACCGATCGGGCGTTTGTCTATACGCCAAAGGTCACGCGGGAAGATTGGGACCGCCGGCGGGCAGGAGAAATGATGGCGGGATTCCTCACTGGGCCGGAAGAGTCGCGGCAGCTTCTGCTGTCGTGCCTGGTCGATGCGGTAGGTAAGCACGATGCGATGCTGCTGGACGAATTGGAAAAGAAGATTCAGCGGAAGCGCAAGCAATTGTCGAAGGCTGGCGAGTGATCCTTCCGTACACAATGCGGCTGCTGTGCCTCTGCTTCGCCTCGTTCTTCGTGGTGCATGCAGTGAGCTGGCTCGTCGTGCGTGGGCTGTCATCGACAGCGCTGAGA
>Ga0306926_10008983_pt1 | contig 10972 bp, 13 predicted proteins | sample flu12Cox44000178_FD_203759 | JGI IMG/M metagenome (GOLD analysis project Ga0306926, IMG submission 203759) | Lab enrichment of tropical soil microbial communities from Luquillo Experimental Forest, Puerto Rico - flux8day.12C.oxic.44.000.178 (v2)... | ecosystem: Environmental > Terrestrial >...
ATTCGCGAGCGTGCAGCTGTTCCTTGCGGTGGGCATCGCCTGGCGGCCGACCGTCAAGGTGGCCCTTGCCGCTTCGATTCCCTGGGCCCTGGGGGTCTGGTGGGTCGGGGAAGGACTCGGCGGCGTGCTGGCCGGAACGGCGAACCCGGTGATGGGCGGGCCCGGCGCGGTGATCATCTACGCGCTTCTCGCCGTGCTGCTGTGGCCTACCGACCGCGACGGGCCGTTCGAGGCGGCCCGCCCGTTCGGCGCGACTCCGGCGCGCCTGCTCTGGCTGATCCTGTGGGGCAGCCTGGCCTGGTTCGCCATCGGGCCTGCCGCCAGCCGGGCCCCCCAGGCCATGCGCAGCATGATCGCCGGAATGGCCTCGGGTGAACCCGGATGGCTCGCGTCGCTCGACCGGAACGCAGCGAACCTGGTCGCGGGCCGGGGCACCACGGTGGCCGTCACCCTCGCCGTCGTCCTTGGCCTCGTCGCGGCGGGCGTCTTCCTGCCGGTCCCCGGCGCCCGGGCCGCCCTGATCCTTGCCGTTGTCGTCGCGGCCGTCATCTGGGTCGTCGGCCAGAACTTCGGCGGCATCCTCACCGGATCCGGGACCGACCCCAACACCGGCCCCCTACTGATCCTGCTCGCCGCCGCTTACTGGCCAGCCACAAGACGGAAAGCCACGCCATGACCGGCCCGGCCCGCACGCTGCCCGCCCGGCCCAGCCTCCGGCCTCTCAAGGCCGAGGCCGGGCGGCGCGCGAAATCCGGGGAGTTTTCGCGCTCTATGATGCTCAGCTGGCCATCGCGCGCGAGCATGGCCAGCCGAGCTGGGCTGGGCTCAAGAAAACTCGTCTGCGGTCAGTCCCAGCCGCAAAGCCGCGCCCTGTCGCGGGCTGAGATGGATCCTCTCCCGGTTCGCTGACGCCGACGACCCGGGCTGGGCGGCACCGGACGATCAGGAACTGCGGCCGCACGTTGACGACGAGTTCCTCGCTAGGGTCGGCGTTGGCAGGCTGGTCGAGCCGATCGCGGGCATCGCCGCGGACCCGCGGCAGGAATACGGCGTAACCGGCATGTCGCCGCTGACGACCCAGGTCCAGGTGGCCGACGGGGCGAGCCCCCACGGCCCGGACAGCCTGGTCATTCCAAGATCACGGACCAGATTCAGTGAGACACCGTCGTGAATCCGGTCGGCACGGACCAGATTCAATGAGACAACCTCGATCCACGTGTCTCACTGAATCTGGTCCGGTGCAGGTCAGAACAGAGCGGTGCGGCTGGACCAGATTTGTTGAGACGGGACATCATCAGGGCCGTCAACACCCGGCTCTTGGACAGGGGCTCCGACTTCAGCCGCCGACAGCCATCGAGCCGAAATTCCGTCCAGGCCAATCGCCGGGCGCGCAGCCATCGGCCTCCCGGCCAAACGGCGGTCCAGCGGTCGGAGGAGGCTACCCCCCTCCCGCCTACCGTCGGCGTAGTGCTCTGATCAGCTTGCGGAATCCCGTCGCGATCGCCTGCCCTTTCCAGGCCTGCGCTTCCGCCATCGCCGCCCCGGTTTGCTGGAGACGCGTTGGCGCCTCGGCCGCTGGGGTGGGCGCCTCAGCCGCCTCAGTCTCGTGCTCCCGATCAGGGTCCTGCTCGGCCGTGGTCATCGCCTCCTCTCGTCATAGTGATGGACGCTTCTGTGCCAGCCGCTATCTGCCGGTGCATTCGCGGTGGCTGCCCCCGGCCAGCAGCAGGGCCGACGCTGGCGTTCTCGGGCCAGCTCTTGTTTCGTGTTCTCAACCCAGCAGATGAACTCGTGCGGGCCAGGGACGTGATGTCCTTCCATTCGACCACACAGTCTGGTTGTTCCAAGATCGCGGACCAGTGAGACACAGCCGGGCTAGTCTGATCCGCAGCGCGCCGATGCTACAGTGCCGGCCCTCGCCGGGCATAGCCGCCGGGCTCCGCACCCGAGCCGTGCACGGTGAAGGCCTCAGTTCCCGGCGAGGTCTGTCTTGGAGATCACGCGCTCCGGCGTGATCCGCACGAGCAGCTCGCCGGGCACCGCATTTCGCCGGCCGAACTCCGCGGCGCGCTCGGCGCCCATGTAGCGGCCGCCGATCTCGGTCGCGCAGCGCAGCAGGTCGCCGGGATCCTCGCTGAAGGCGGCGCGGCCACGGATGTGCACGAACGCGAACGGCGGCGTCTCGTCGTCCACGACCACCGCCACCCGAGGGTCGCGGCGCAGGTTCCGGCCCTTGACCGACTCGGCACCGGTCGTAAGCACCAGCTGCCCGCCGTCGAGGGCGAACCACACCGGCATGACGTGCGGGGCACCGCCCCGGCCGACGGTCGCGAGCTTGGCGGTGCGGGTCCCGTGCATGAGGAACTCGCGGATCTCGGTCTTTGTCATCTCGCGTGGCATGGTCCCCTGCCGCCGCCGAGGATGACGATGTCATACCGGCCGCTGCCGTCAGCCACAGAAGGCTCCATGATTCGCTTGGTAGTGTCTCGCCCGGCTCTGCAGGCCCGGCCTTACAGTCGGCTTCCGCGGCATCGGCCGCGGGCTGGACCAGGGTCCGCGTCGTTTATGGCATCGGTTCCATGGCTATCGAGACGCCGTGGCGGCGTGCTCGCGCAGGTAGCGGACTAGGCCGATCACGTCGTCGGGCACCAGGCGGCCGATGGCGCCGCTGGAGTACACACTCACGATCACCTTGCCCTGCGGGTCCAGCACGAAGCCGGTGGACTGCAGGTACAGCGGGTCTTCATTGACGAACGCGCCGGTCAGCGCAGCGGCCGCGCGGACATCGGCGCTGTGCCCCAGCGGGAAGGGGAGGCCATGCTTGGCGGCGAACTCCGCGGTGGTCTTCTCGTCGTCCACCCAGAGCGCGGCCACCCGGATGCCTGCCTGGGTCAGGGAATCCCCGGCGCGCTGGAACGCGCGCAGTTGAGCGGTGCAGTAGGGGCACCACGCCCCGCGGTTGAACAACAGGACCCCGAACTCGCCGGCGAACCAGCCGGGAACCTGGATGGCCTGGGCGCCGGGAACGTTGAGGGTCAGCTGGGGGAAGGTGTCGCCCGGGTGCAGCAGGGGCATGGCCTGACTCCTTACAGATGTCATCGCGTGAAATCTGACGGCATCCATCAAAGGCGCCCCCGCGCAGGCCAGGGAGGTCGCGGTTATCGGGGGGTCTGACAGTACCCCCCTGCGCCCGGCCAGCCGGCATAGCCTGCGAGCATGGACCCTCGTACCGAGATCCGCGAGTTCCTCGCCACCCGCCGCGCCAAGATCACTCCCGATCAGGCGGGGATGCCGCTGTATGGCGGCCGGCGGCGCGTGCCCGGGCTGCGCCGGGAGGAAGTCGCCATGCTCGCCGGCGTCTCGATCGACTACTACACGCGGCTGGAGAAAGGCAACGTCGCCGGCGTCTCCGACGAGGTCCTCGGCGCTGTCGCCCGCGCGCTGCAGCTGGACGAGGCGGAACGGGCCCACCTGTTCGACCTCGCCCGCGCCGCCAGGCCGCGCCGCCCCACCGCGCGCCAGCGCGGCAAGCAGCGGGTCCAGGCCAGCGTGCAGCACATCCTTGACTCGGCCGCCACCGCCGCGGCGTTCGTCCGCAACGGGCGCCTAGACCTGCTGGCCGCCAATGCCCTCGCCCAAGCCCTGTACACACCGGTCTACGCGGACCCGGCCCGGCCGGCGAACCTGGCCCGGTTCTGTTTCCTGGACCCGCGCTCGCATGAGCTCTACCCCGACTGGGACGATGTCGCGAACACGACCGTTGCACTGCTGCGAACCGAAGCCGGCCGCGACCCGCACAACCGCGACCTGTCCGGCCTGGTCGGTGAACTCGCCACCAACAGCCCGGAGTTCCGCACCCGCTGGGCCGCGCACGACGTCCAGTTGCACCACGCCGGGGTCAAGCGCCTCCGCCACTCGGTTGCCGGCATGATCGAAGTTGCCTACACCACGATGGACCTCCCCGCCCAGCCCGGGCTCGTGCTGACCTTCTACACCGCCGAGCCCGGTTCCCCCTCCGAAGACGCGCTCAAGCTTCTGGCCAGCTGGGCCGCCACCACCCCAGAAAGCGACCGCCAACACGCCGGCCCGCAGACACTCGGCGCGGCTGGCCACAACCGCTCCACCCGAACCCAATCCTCGCCCGGCTAGAGGAACCAGGATGGCTGCAGTGGCGGCGCGAAACGGGCGATCCACGCGACCTCTACGGCACTACTACTGGCTTCCCCGCAAGGGTGGGGCGCAAGCGCACGGGGCTTGCCATAGCCGAGGTGATCATCCAGCTCTCCCTCGAGGGCGCCTTCGACCACCATCTTGGTCAGTTTCCCCAAGAGGCCGCCCTCGCCGGTGAGCTTCAGCCCACCGGTGCGGGCCCGCTCGGTAAGCTCGCGCAGCAGGTGACCACGGGTGCACAGGTCGTTTGCCTGCACCGCCGGGCACCGGGCCGCCATCGTGGCCGCGGGCGCCCGCTGCTGGCCGCCGAACCGCCGGTGCGAGCCCCGGTCAGCAGCCCCTGGCGATGCGGATGTCACCTGATTGCTGGTTGGCGAGGAGGAACGTCCCATCGGCCCGCATGGCCAGGCCCTGGGCGGCCTTGATGCCGGTGACCAGGGTGTGGACCGTCCCCGACGACAAGGTGACGGCGCTCATGGTCCTCCCGCCGAGGTCGGCCACATAGGCAATGCCGTTGCGGACGATGACGTCATCGGTGGAGGTGAAGTGCGCCGCCGCAGTCACCCTGCCCGTCGCAGGATTCACTCGGTCCAGGCCCGGCGCATTCTCCACCGAGACCAGCAGCGTGCCGTCGCCGACGGGTGTGGCGTCGACCGGGCGGCCCAGCCCGGTGGCGACCGGCTTGGGGGGGCCGCTGAACGGCGGCAGCGGCACTGTGTCCAGGGTGCCCCCGGCCGCATCGGGGAGGAGGAGCCTCCCGGGCTCCATGCCGAGGCCGTCGACGCCCAGGCCCTTGGACGTGAGCCGCACCCACACCTTGCTCGCACCGGTCCTCATGTTGAAGACGACGACCTGGTTGCTCTGCTGGTTGGCCAGCGCCATCCTCGACGCCGACAGCTGCACCATGCCCTCGGGGTCCTGCCGGTCCGCGAAGACGTGAACCACCGTGCCTGCCGGGCTCAGCTCGGTCAACTTGTTGCGGCGCACGGTACTCACCCAGACGTTGCCATTGCTGGCGACCATGACGTCATCGGCCCCTAGGACGTGGGCGAACAGCGGCAGCGAACCGAAGCTGCGCGGCGCCGGGCAACCAGCCAGGCCGAGCGGACCGATGCGCGCCGCCGCGGCCATCACCCCAGGTGCCGCGCTCGAGATCGCTGACAACGCAAGCCCCGCCAAGGCGAGCAAGACCGCGGCCCGAAGCCGCCCGCGCGTGACCATCCTCACCACACCTCCGGCACCCATCGATGACCTGAGCGGGCTGGCCACCCCTGGGCTCGACAGGCACGGTCACGCCGAGCCGTCTCCTGCGACAGCAACCCCGGCAGAAAAGAACTGCCCCAAACCGCCGCACGACACCCAGCAGAAACAGCCAATCCCGCGGTCGATGCTAGACCGGCTGGCGGCAACGGTCCATGACTCCCGCGCACCGCGGCACACGCGCCCTCCCGGTGCACCCGGGCGGACCTGGCCACCCCAGCGCACCCCCGGCCCCGCCAGCCTGGCTTCGCCGGCCACGACGAGCTCGGCCAGCCGCTCCGCCTGCCCGGCCATCCGCCCCTCCTCCAGTGTGGGGTGCCAGCTTCGGATCCGGGCCGCCCCAGCCCGCGCGCCGGAGCTGGCCGCCCGCGCCGACCTGACCTCGCCGGTGCGTGCGCTGGGAGAGCGCCTGGTGGGAAGGGTGGCCAACAGCGAGCGGGCAATCAGCCTCGCCGGCCCGGTCACGCTGGCCCATGGGGACGCCTCGCTGCTGAACATGCGAACTAGCCTGGACGGCCAGGTCGCGCTCCTCGACTGGGAGGATGTGTCGGCCGCGCCGGGCGTCCTTGATCTTGCGTGGCTGCTGGTGACGTCGGTGCAGCCAGCGCAGTGGGATCAAGTGATCGCCGCCTACGGCCCGGCCGCCGGCCTGATGCAGGTGCTGCCCGCGGTCGCGGTGCAAGGGCTGCTCAGCCTGTCCGACACCCCCGCAGACTCTGCGGAGGCAACCGGATGGATTCGGCGCCTGGAGGCGGCCGCTGGCCGTCTGAGCACCCCTTGACGAACTGAACACCCGGGACCGTCCTCATATTGAGGATTCCGGCAGATCGCCTACCCGTGGAATCCTGCTCCGTTCCAGGCCTCCTCGCCGGGCGCTGAAATCGCCGCCGCGGTGAACGTCACGGGCCACTCAGCGCCGCGCATGCAGAACCCCGCGATCTGCATACTGCTCACGGCAGTGATTGACACGGCGGCCCCGCGCGCATAGTCGGCAACTTCGCCGCTGTGCCTGGTCCCCGATTCTCGGATTTCCCCTGGACCCGGAGAAAGGATTGTGCGACGGGCGGGCTAGCCTGCGCGTTCAATGGCGTGCCCCAACAATGCAATATGCGAATGCCCAGCAGCCGCGGCCGGGGCATCACAGAAAGTTAACGAAGGCTACCGCACGGGGTCGGCGGCCAGGCCTGGACGCCAAAGTAAAAGAATGTTAAATTGACGATCAGGGGACAGGCCTTCCGGCGAGCTGGCCGATAGAGCGGGGCGGCTCCACCCAGGCCCACCCCCCGGGGTAGGGACCATGCGCGGATCACCGGCCTGGCCGGTCGGCACCCACATCCAGCGAGCCACCCGGCGGCGCCACGGGCAGCCGCGGCAGCGGGGCCCTCCCGCGCGCGCGTTCTGCGATCTCACAAAGCGCCACTTCATGATCCTCATATCCGCCCGCACGGGAGGTCACATTGAGCCTACCCGCATGCCGGGAACGCGGATAGCAACTCCGGAAAACCCATAAGGGGGAGATTAAGCATGCGACGAGGCATACTTTTCATCTTGACGCTGCCGATGATACTCGCGGGATTCGTCCTGGCCGCTTCCCCGGCCCTGGCCACCAGCCCGCATTTCATTAGCGCGGCCGGGACGGTGAACTCAGACGGGTCGCTGACCGTCAATTTCAAGGAAGCCGGGCTCGGCACCAACCAGAACATCAACTACACGCTCACCGCGCAGGGCACGGCCACCTGGGTCTGCGTTAACAACGGCGGCGCCAACCCCAGCGCCCAGAACAAAACCACCGTCAATGGCCCGGTCAGCGCGAGCGGGACGTTCAGCTCCGGCAAGAACGGGAATGTCACCGCATCGCTGACGGTCCAGCCACCACCCTCGAACATCACCTGCCCGAAGGGGCAGAAACTCCAGCTCGCGTCGGCGTCCTACACCGGCGTGACGCTCACCGACACCACCAACGGCATCACCGTCTCGCTCGGCGACTTCGCCACCGGATGCCTCCTGCCCAATGTCCGCGGGGCGTGCTAGCTGCCGCCACCACAACGAAGGGGGGCACCCCGGCCCCGGGGTGCCCCCTCCCCGCCCGGGCGCCGCGGGTGACCTGTCCCGTTAGTTCCGCCCGCTCAGGCCCAACCACAGGCATGCCCGTCCCCGCCTCGCCGGGTGCGCCTGAGCGAACCTGAACCACCCGCCTCATCCATCTCAGTCCCAGGACAGCCGAACGCGGCGTGGCGCGAAAGGCAAGTCCTGACGCTGAACGGATTGTCTGAGGATGTGTCGTTCTCGGCCTGCGGCTGTAATATCCAGGGCACGATGACAGACCGTTACGCCAAGGCTCTGGTGCGGCTCGAGGAACGGCTGCGGCGCAGCCCCGGGGAACTCGCGCCGGCGACGCGAGCCGCGGCGATCGACGTCGGCCCTCTGCCGGACCCGCTGGCCGAGCGCTACGTGGAGACCGTCCGCCAGCATGCTTATAAGCTGACCGACCGGCGGCTGGAGGAGCTCGCGGAGGCTGGCTGGACCGATGGCCAGGTCTTCGAGTTGACCGTCGCCGCAGCGTTCGGGGCGGCCAGGCGGCGGCTGGATGCCGGGCTCGCCGCGCTTGCCGAGGCTGCGGGGTCCGGCCCGCCGGCCGGGGAGGGATGAGGGATGCGGCTGGCCGCGGTCCGGCGGGGCAACCGCTGGCCGAACCGCCTGCTCTTCCGGCTGGTCGAGAAGGCGGCCAGGGTGAAGCTGCCGGATGTGACCCGGACGATGAGCTACCGCTCTGGCTTGTTCGGCGGGCCCTACGCGGCGTTGCTGCACTCGGTGATGCGAGGCCCCTCGGAGTGGACGGTCGGCGAGCGCGAGCTGCTGGCCGCCTACACCTCCTATTTGAATCAGTGCCCGTTTTGAACGGGGGCGCACGGCGCGGTCGCGTCGACGGTGCTCGGCGCTGACATCACCACAGCGGTGTTCGCCGACCCCGCTACGGCACCCATCCCGCCACGGCTCCGGGCCGCCCTTGGCCTGGTCCGGAAGCTGACGCTCGCCCCGGAGGAGGTCGGCGCCGGCGACCTGCGAGCGGTCCTGAGTGCCGGCGTGAGCGAGGACGCCGTCAGGGACGCTGTCTACGTGTGCTTCGCGTTCAACCTGATCGACCGCGTCTCCGATGCGCTTGGCTTCAACCTCATGGACGAGAAGGAATACCAGCGGGGGGCACAGGTCCTGCTCAAGGTCGGGTACAAGCTTCCGCCGCCGCTCGGTCTGCTGGCCCGCAACCCGGCCTGGTAAGCCCCCACACTCCCCAACCCGGCCAGGCAGCGGGAAAGACGCCGCCAAGCCGCCCATGACTGCCGGATCTGCTACACACCCCGACATCAATCCATCACCTGAGTCGGCGCGCGTAATCGATCGGCTCAGCGCCTGGCTTCGAATCTGGTCACAATTCGTAATAAGCGCTGGTCGGCGCCAACGAGCAAGTAGCCGACGATCTGGCGCGGCCGAGGCAGTCCGATCGTGCAGCCGGGACCAGCGCAGATGAGGCATTCTGGTGTCGTGTGACATCTCGGATCGTCACCTCGTTCGAGGAGCAGAGTGCCCCATTGACGGCCCGATGCAGCTCTTCTGCATCCGCCCGGCGATGCGGCCGCCGACGAGCAGCCGCCGCTCTTGCCGCTCGTCCAGCTCAGCGCCGATGGGCGCGGCCGCCCCGGCGCATGCTCGGTTACGAGAAAGACAGGGCCGGAGTGCTTGCTGGCGGCGGATGAGGCGCCGGGACGCCCCGGATCAGGCGGAAAGCAGGTCGGCGATCTCGCGGGCGGCGCGGAAGCCGCTCTCGATAGCTCCCTCGATGTAGGTCGGCCAGCGGCGAGCGGTCTCCGCCCCGGCGAACGCGATCCGCCCCTCAGGAGCAGACAGGAGGCCCTCGTCGCGCGTGATCTGACCCGATCGGAACGAAGGCCAGGTGCCGAGCGCGTAGCGGTCGGTCGTCCAGTCGTGTCCCGTACAGGCGGTCACCTCGGCGTTCGGCAGATAGGCGCCGATCGCCCGCTGGACCGCGGCCAGGTCGTTTGGGTCGAGAGCGCGGGCGTCACGGCCGAATCCGACTATCAGGCTGCCCGCCTCGTCCTCCCCCATCGTCCAGGCGATATCGAGGCCCGGGCCGCGCCCGAGGGCCGACCAGTCCGCGGGCGCTCCCCGGACGGTCGCCCAGACCTTCACGCCGGTGCCCGCGTGGCTCTCGCTGACCGCGCGCAGCTTCGCATCGCCGAGGGCCGGCTCGAACTCGACCTGGCCCAGCACGCCCGAGGGGATCGTGACGACCACCGTCCGCGCCTCGAAGCGCTCACCGTCGGTCAGGACGTTCACCCGTCCGGCGGCCTGCTCGATCCGTCGTACCGGGCAGGACAGTCGCAACTCGACGTTTGCCTCAGCCAGCATCGCCTCCAGCAGCGACACGGACCCGTCCCGGAACTCCTGGTTGTCGACGGCGAGCATCCGGAGTACTCCGCCGGCCGCTGCGCTCACGCGCAGCCAGTGCAGCGCCGACGCGTCGGCCGCGTCCATGCCGGCGTTCGCGCTCATCAGCACCGAGGCGAGCTCGCGCACGCCGGGGCCGAGGCGCAGCTGATCGAAAAACCGATCAAGGCCGATGTCGAGCTCCCCGAGATCCTGCTCGGTCAAGGGGCGATCCGGATCTATCCGCCCGGCAGCCGAGATCGCCGTCTGCAACAGCCGCTCGAGGTCGCTCAGCTCCTCGAGCGGGATCGGGGACCCACTCTCGACCAAGCGCCCACCCACCAGCCAGACGGCCGGCAGCGAGAGCGGCTCGGGCGCGGCGACCTCGATCCCGTACCGAGACCGGCGCCAAGGACCGCCGCCAGCGCCGGCCGGATGCTCGGCTCAGTGCTGGTGCTGCGGCGCTACGTCCTGCCACAGCAGGCCAGGCGGGACCTCCACAGCCAGCTCGCCGAGGTCCGCGGGCCAACGTGAGCGGATCTCTGCGATCCGCTCGGCCTGTGAGCCTGTGTTCTCCCGGCTCAGCGCCTAGCTGACGCGCGCGTCCAGGTCGGCCGGGGTCGTGGTCTGGTTCATGATCTGGAATTCCTTTCCTCGGGCGCTGAGCCGCGTCCGCGGGCCATCGAGGCGCCGCGAGCCATCCGGCCCATCGGGTCAACGGCTCGTGAGGCGGCCGGTACCAGGCGGAGCGGCAGCCCGGAGCCCGGCAGTTGACCACCCGGTGACCGGCCGGTCCGCGTCCGCCAGCCGCGACCAGCGCCGGGGCGCAATGGCAGCGCAGCCACGGACACGATCACCCGGTCGGGCCTCCACGGATGACCCTGCCTACACTGGCCGGAGTACGACCACCAGTCCGGTCGTTGCACCCACACAACTAGATTAGAACACGAATTCGAGAGAGGGAACACCACTCCGAGCGAGACAAGAGGCCACGGCCTCTTCCGCTTTCCCTTCCCTGACGGTTGGGGACCCGAGCGGAAGGTCACCGTGTGGTCCGTGAGCACGCTTGTCACGGGCATCGTCACGTGTGGATTCTGAG
>Ga0306926_10008984_pt1 | contig 10972 bp, 8 predicted proteins | sample flu12Cox44000178_FD_203759 | JGI IMG/M metagenome (GOLD analysis project Ga0306926, IMG submission 203759) | Lab enrichment of tropical soil microbial communities from Luquillo Experimental Forest, Puerto Rico - flux8day.12C.oxic.44.000.178 (v2)... | ecosystem: Environmental > Terrestrial > Soil...
GAAAGGTGGCTGCAAACATCGCGGGAATGATGGCGAAGTACTTGGCCACATCGTTTGCAATCGAGAACGTAGTCAGCGCGCCACGAGTCATGAGCAACTGTTTCCCGATTTCGACGACTTCGATGAGTTTGGTGGGATTGGAGTCGAGATCCACCATGTTGCCCGCTTCCTTGGCGGCTTGCGTGCCAGTGTTCATGGCAACTCCAACATCGGCTTGAGCGAGTGCAGGGGCATCATTCGTGCCGTCGCCGGTCATGGCGACTAGTTTCCCGCCGGCCTGCTCGGTGCGGATCAGCTTGAGTTTCTCCTCGGGTGTAGCTTCAGCAAGGAAGTCATCGACCCCGGCTTCATGCGCAATCGCAGCCGCGGTGAGCGGGTTATCGCCAGTGATCATCACGGTGCGAATGCCCATCGACCGGAGTTGAGCAAAGCGGTCGCGAATCCCTCCTTTGACCACATCCTTCAGATGGATTACGCCCATGGCGCGGCGATTCTCTGCCACCACCAGCGGAGTGCCGCCTGAAGAGGCGATACGCTCGACCGCGGCGCGAACGTCAGCGGGCATTTCGCTGTTGTTCTGCTCAAGGTATCGAGCGATCGCGTCAGCAGCGCCTTTGCGGATCTGGCGCCCGTCGAGATTGACTCCGGACATGCGCGTTTGCGCGGTGAAGGCAATGAACTCGGCTTCGTGCTCGGCAAAGTCGCGGCCACGGAGCCGGTACTTCTCCTTGGCGAGCACTACGATCGAACGGCCTTCAGGAGTTTCGTCAGCGAGCGAGGAAAGTTGTGCGGCATCGGCCATGTCGGCATCGCTCACTCCACCGGCAGGAATGAATTCTGTGGCCTGGCGGTTGCCGAAGGTGATAGTCCCAGTCTTGTCGAGGAGTAGTGTGTTCACATCGCCGGCGGCTTCAACGGCGCGTCCCGACATAGCTAGCACGTTGTGCTGCACGAGCCGATCCATGCCTGCAATCCCAATGGCAGAAAGCAGCCCGCCAATGGTCGTAGGGATCAGGCACACCAAAAGCGAGACCAGCACGAACACGGTCTGGGGTGATCCTGAATAAACAGCAAAGGGTTGCAGAGTTACAACTGCCAGCAGAAAGATAATCGTCAGGCCGGCGAGCAAGATGTTCAACGCAATTTCGTTTGGGGTTTTCTGGCGTGACGCGCCCTCTACCAGCGCGATCATCCGATCCAGGAAGGTTTCCCCCGGGTTCGACGTGATTTTGACCGTGATGCGATCACTGAGAACGCGCGTGCCCCCGGTCACTGCTGAACGATCGCCCCCCGCCTCACGAATCACGGGCGCCGACTCTCCGGTGATGGCCGATTCGTCGACCGAGGCTACTCCCTCCGTGATCTCGCCATCGCCCGGAATTAGGTGGCCGGCCACCACTGACACGAGGTCGCCAACCCGCAACTGCGCGCTCGGAACCTGCTCCAGGCTTCCGTCCGCTTTCATCCGATTCGCAATCGTTTCCGACTTGGCCCGGCGCAGAGTATCGGCTTGCGCCTTGCCGCGGCCTTCCGCCATGGCTTCGGCGAAGTTCGCAAAGAGTACCGTGAACCAAAGCCAGAGCGTGATCTGCAGGTTGAAGCGAAACGCATCGTGAGGGTGCAACACGAGCAGGACGGTGGTGATTACGCTGCCGACTTCGACCACGAACATGACGGGATTCCCCATCATTTTCCGGGGATTGAGCTTTAAAAGCGCGTTCCAGCAGGCATCGCCGACAAGGTTCGCATCCCAAAGAGATTTGCGTTGAGTGTCACGACTCGACATAGATTCCTAGAAGCTCTTTCCTGCATGCAGGAGCAAATGCTCCAGAATTGGCCCCAGGCTCAGCGCCGGGAAAAAAGTGAGAGCGCCGAGTATCAGGATCACGCTGATAAGCAGCACTGTGAAAAGCGGCGTCGTCACCGGGAATGTCCCTAGCGAAGGCGGCACATATTTCTTCCCTGCCAGATTTCCAGCGATGGCCAGCATGGGCACAATCATGAAGAACCGGCCCAGCAGCATGGTGATCCCAATGGCAACGTCGTACCACACCGTATTGGACGTGAGGCCGCCGAAGGCCGACCCGTTATTGCCTGCCGCTGAGGTGAAGGCGTAGAGGACCTGGCTTAGTCCGTGGGGGCCCGGATTTGAAATGCCCGCAGTGCCAAAGCTCTTCACGACCGAAATTCCGGTTAGCGAGAGAATGACCACGGGAAAGACCAACGAAACCAACATAGCCATTTTCACGTCGTACGCTTCGATCTTTTTCCCCAGGTATTCCGGCGTTCGACCGACCATGAGTCCCGCGATAAACACCGCGAGCACGACATAAATCAACATCCCGTACATGCCAGCGCCGACGCCGCCAAAAATCACCTCGCTGAGCATGATGTTCACAAGCGGTACCAGACCGCCCAGCGGCGTGAAGGAATCGTGCCAGCCATTGATGGCGCCGCAACTGGCATCCGTGGTCGCAGTTGCAAAGATCGCTGAACTGACGATGCCGAAACGAACCTCTTTCCCTTCCATGTTGCCGCCCGAGTGAAGCGTCCCAGCGCGCTGATCGACTGTTTGGGGATATAGAGGATTGCCCTGCGACTCTGCCCAGTAAACTGTGGTCACACCGGCGATAAACAAGATCGCCATCGCTGCCCAAACCGCCCACCCGTGTGCGGGAGAGTGTGTCATGCGGCCCAAGGTGTAAGTCAGCCCTGCCGACACCGCGAAGATTGCGAACATCTCAATCAGATTCGAGAGTGGTGTTGGGTTTTCGAATGGATGCGAGCTATTGGCATTGAAGAATCCGCCGCCGTTTGTGCCCCATTCCTTGATGATCTCCTGCGAGGCTACCGGACCCTGGGCAATCGTTTGAGTGGTGACCGTATCCATAGCCGGCTTGCCCGAGCTATCTACAACGGGCTTGCCGTCGGCACCGACACGCTGAACCTGTTGCGGCTCGAGCAGTTTCACGGTGTCGTACGGCTTCAAGTTCTGCACCACTCCTTGGGAGACGAGCAGCAGCGCGCCCACGATGCAGAATGGCAATAGCACCCACAGGCTTGCGCGCACCATGTCGACCCAGAAGTTGCCGATGGTCTTCATTTGCCGGCGAGCAATGCCGCGAATGAATGCAATCGCCAGTGCGATGCCAACCGCGGCTGAAACGAAGTTGTGATAGGCAAGACCAGCCATCTGCGTGAAATAACTCATGGTGGTTTCGCCGGAGTATGCCTGCCAATTGGTGTTCGTGGTAAACGAAGCGGCGGTGTTGAAGGCGAGATGCTCAGGCGCGACTGCTGTGAAGTGCTGCGGGTTGAAGGGCAACACGCCCTGGATGCGCTGAATCAGATAAAGCAAGAGCATCGATACCAGGCTGAACAGCAGCATGGCAGTGGCATATTCGGTCCAGGGCATTTCGTGTTGCTCGTCCACGCCTGTTACTCGATAGAGCAATCGCTCGACCGGGCGTAGCAAAGGATCCAGGAAAGTCCGCTCGCGCTCAAAGACCCGGGCCATGAACACGCCCATCGGTTTCGTTACCGCAAAGATCAGGCCCAAGAAGAGCAGGATCTGCAACCATCCGTTGATAGTCATTTCAGAACTTCTCCGGGCTCAGCAGGGCGTAAAACAGATATACGGTCAGCAACCCGCTGAGAATGAGAAGTGTTAAAGATTGAGCATCCATACCAACTCCTATTCCATGCCCCTACCGCAAGCGGTCGCAGAAATACACATATCCCAACGACAATGAGAAGAAGGCCACGGTGAGCATAGTGAACAACAGGTCATGCATAGGACACCTCCGAGTGTGGCTTTCTGCGCCGCACTCAAAACTTGACCAATACCGCAAAATTCAAGCGGCTCTCGTCCTTGCGCAAGTCTGGCGTGAATCCGGGCACGATTGCAGCCGGGTTCCCGGTATTGCCGCCGGCCGGTGTAATGCCGCCACGACCAGTGAAATAGGGCACATTCGCCGCACGGTAGTTGTACTCATAGCGAAATGTAATGTACTGACTCGGCATGTAATCGAAGGTCGTCGATGCATCCCATGCCTTGAAAGCATCGCCGGGGTTCTCCGTAAAATATGGAGTACCGGTCGAGGCCGTTGCTCCATTAATCGGGGGCAATAGCACCAGATATCGGCCAGGATTGTTGATTTGGCCACCACCCAGCGTGACAGCGTAGAGATCCTTCTTGAACCACCACCGGTTGTACGCCATGTAGCCTAAGAAACTCTGCTTTGGATTCTTGCCGTTGCCAGTGCAACTTACACCGCCGCCGGTTTCGCAACCAGCATCACCGGTGAGGGTGAAGGCCATCTTGTCCATGAATTTTTCCGGGTGGTCGTAGTACTTCACCTGCATGCTGTCGTCAGTGTGATAGCGGGTCCGGTTCGGCAACCCGAGGGCATCGGCACCCGCGCCATAATTGTTCGACACAATCGAGACACGACTATTCGGCCGCCAGAGGATCTGGCCGCCGAACCCCGGCCGGTTATTGAAGCGCCCGTAGGATTGCCAGCCGTTAATGAACCAAGGCTCAATCTTGAGCTTCTCGGTTGGAAAGATCTGCACACGCACGCCATTGAAGAACCAGGGAGTGTTCGACGAGACGTAAGAGGGCTGGTAAGACCAGTTATCAAAGTTGTAGTAGCTCCATAAACCGATGTACGACATAAAAATGCCCGCATCGACGTTCACACCATGCAAAGCGTCAAAATGATATCCGCCATAGGCTTCCGACAGATACTGGTAGGCTCCGCTAAGATTCCACTGACCGCGCGACGGGCTGGCGTCGTTGCGTGGTTGAGTCTGCGAGTACATGCCGAACTGCGTCATAAGACGAGCACGGACATTGTCATAGTGGAAGTCGCCTCCGACTCCCAGCTGCGTGAGTTGTACCTCTGAAGAACGGAAGACTTCGCTTGATCCGCCGATCGTGTCGTCCTTAGGGTGATTGAAATCGACGATGTAGTCCACGTCGGCTCGAATCTCGGGAGTGAAGAACTTCGAGTCAAATGCAGGCTCCTTGGTGCGCGGATTGCCAGTGAGCCACGTCCAATCCGCGAATGCGAAAGGCTCGGCTTTGGCCGGCTTCGCGCTGGGCACAACGGCAGACTCCTGCCGCTCAAGTAGCGGTTGGGTTGAGACCGTGCTCGACGAACGAGCACCCCCCCCGGAAGGGCCGCCTGTGCCGGTCGCCGATTGCAAACCTGTCTCGCTCTTCTTTTTCTCGAGCGCATCAATACGAGCCGCAATCGCCTGCAGCTCGTGGCGAAGCTCTGCGAGCTCGTCCGTCGAATTCGTCTGCCGGGCCGAAGCCGGAGACGGCAAGGTGACAAGCAGCAAGCTGAAAAGCACGAGAGACGAAGTTAGCCCACGGACCAACTTGCTTTTCCGCGAAGTTGTACGACTGTTGCGCTGAAAGAAAATATGCATGATGGTAGTACTCCGAAAACTTCGGCCACTCGGCCTGCGGCTGGTGGTGAGAATTGCCTTTACAAGGAATCGCCGCCTGGGGGCGGCTGATGTGAGTGCGGCAAACATAGTCAGCGGCCCAATTTATCTTGCGCCGACCCTTCATCAGATCACCAGCGGGCTAAGGACGAGGTAAGGCGAACATAAAAAGTTCGTAAAGAGAAACGGGAGGGCTGACTACTCGCCCGGTTCAAAGCGATACCCTACCCAGCGTTCGGTGAGCAGGTAGCGCGGAGCAGCCGGATCTTTCTCGACTTTCTTCCGCAACTGCCCGATGAATACCCGCAGGTACTCCGGCTGCTCTGTGCTGTTCGAGCCCCAGACTGCACCCAGAATTGTGCGGTGGGGTATCACCCGGTGAGGGTGCGAGGCGAAAAACAGCATTAGGTCAAACTCTTTCGGAGTGAGCTTCAAGTCGCGTCCGGCAACGGTCACAGTACGGGTGGCAAGATCTATCCGGAAATCGCCGATCTCCGTAAGCTCTCTCTCGGCTTCATCGGAGTTTGGAAGTCGGCGTAGGTGGGCGCGCACGCGCGCCAAAAGTTCGTCCATGCCGAATGGTTTCGTGACGTAGTCGTCGGCCCCGGCATCAAGCGCCTCTACCTTCTGCTGCTCTTTGTCGCGCACCGAGAGCACGAGAATGGGCACGGCTGAAACCGCACGCACTTCGCGACACAGTTGGATACCATCCACCGAGGGCATGGAAAGATCAGTGATGATCAGGTTTGGCGACCAGTCCTTCATGATCTCAAGCGCCATTTCGCCGGTGTTGGCGACACGAATATCGTAGCCTTGCGCCGAAAGGCTCGTGCGTAGCACGCGTGTAATCTGTGGCTCGTCATCGACCACGAGAACGTGGGGACGATCAGGCATTACCGAGCTTCCTGGGTCACGATGTGGACATCGATCGAGGGTGAGTCTCGCAGAAAGCGATGAATCGCGGACAGGTAAAGGTAACGTTGCCAACCCGTGCGAGCCGAACGACCAAAGATAACCTGTGTGATGTGGTGTTCCCGAACGAAGTGGCTTACGCCTTCGGCGACGCCGGTGCCAGATGCGCGGAGGACTCGGGCACCGAGATTTTCAGCGAAGCGGATATTTTCGGCTAATGTCTTCTGGTCCTCCGGGCGAGAGTCGCGGCCTACGTCAATGTAGATGGCGTACAACTCTCCGCCAATCGCTTGCGCCATGCGTGAACCCCGCGCAATAAGATATTGGGCCGCCGGGTTCGAACTGATGCAAACGCCAATTCGTTCGCGCACTGTGTGCGCGGGTTGCGCGCCATCGTTGTCCAGGTAGCTATCGAGGTTGCGATCGACCACGCGCGTCACTTGCCGAAGGGCGAGTTCGCGCAGAGCAATCAGATTCCCAGGGCGAAAGAAGTGTGCGAGGGCTCGCTGTGCTCGATCCAGCGGATAAATATCGCCGCGCGACATTCGCTTCTGTAGTGCCTGCGGCGTCAGATCCGCCAGCACAATCTCATCCACCTTTTGCATTACCCAATCAGGGACGGTCTCCCGCACCTGCACACCAGTAATCTGCTGCACGGTTGGCCCAAGGCTCTCGATGTGCTGCACGTTCATCGTGGAGAGCACGTCGATTTTGGCATCCAGCAGTTCCATCACGTCTTCGAACCGTTTTAGATGCTTACTGCCCTCGATGTTGGTGTGAGCAAGTTCGTCAATAACAACGATTGCCGGCTTACGTGCGAGAATCGCGTCCACGTCCATCTCTTCGAAAATCGTGCCCTTGTATTCCATTTTGCGCAGCGGGATTCGTTCGAGCTTGGCAGCGAGTTCCGCAGTTGCTTTGCGTCCGTGACTCTCGACCACACCGATGGCGATGTCTTCACCGCGGCTGGCACGACGGATCGCCTCGCTGAGCATGCTGTAGGTCTTGCCGACTCCCGGAGCATATCCCAGGAAAAGCTTGAACGTGCCCTGCGATTTCTCTGGAGCCACTTCGCTCAGCCAGTCGTCAGGCGTCTTGGTCATCGCACACATTGTCTTTCGCGGAAGGGTTCCTGTCATCCACATCGTACAATGCGGGAGTGAATAGCAGGGCTCGCACGCAGGCGTGGCGCTATGCCGTCGTGGTAGGGGCGCTGGGGGTAATCACGGCCGTCGATTTTCGGCTGCATGTGAATCCCACCACCGTCGCGCTGATGTTCTTGGTGGCCGTCCTGTTGGCGTCGGCCTACTGGGGTCTCCGCTACGCGCTGGTCCTGGCTTTGGGTGCAACCGCAGCCTTCAATTACTTTTTTCTGCCTCCCATCGGAACATTCACCATCGCCGATCCTCAAAACTGGGTTGCACTGTTCGCGTTTCTCGTGACCGCAATGGTTGCGAGTAATCTGGCCGAACGCGCTCGCCACGAGGCAGAGAGCGCACAGCAGAGGCGCCGCGAGGTGGAGCGCCTCTACGGACTCAGCCAGCGGTTGCTGGCATCGGAGAATGTTCTCGAACTGCTGAATGCTTTGCCCCAGTATGTGCAAGAGACCTTCTCCGTGGGCAGCGTCGCCGTGATAACCGCTGATCAACCGACGATCTACCGTTCATCACCCGACCCCGCGATTGAGGAGAGTGCCCTGCGTTCCACGCTGCTGCGCGGCGAACCGACGCGCCACGGCGGTATCTCATACGTGCCACTGCGCCTCGGGGTTCGGACCGTCGGCGCGTTGGGAGTGACCGGTTTCGACTTGTCACCCGAGACTCTTGACGCTCTAGGGAGCCTTGCGGGCCTGGGGTTGGAGCGCGCACGCGCCCTCGAGGCACTCAGCAAGAACCGGGCGATGCAGGAAAACGAGCGCTTGCGCTCTGCCCTTCTGGATTCGGTTACACACGAGTTTCGTACTCCACTGACTTCACTTAAAGCCAGCGTGACCAGCTTGCTCTCGGGCGCCAGCCTGGATGAGATCGCACAGCGAGAGCTGCTGACCGTAATCGATGAGGAGACCGATCGCCTGAACCGCTTGGTGGGTGAAGCAGCGGAGATGGGCCAGCTCGATGCAGGCTTGTTCAAGCTCGACCTGAAGCCGCACTCTATTCTCGACGCATTGCAACCGGCTCTGCAGGATGCTCGGGCGGCGCTGGATGGTCACGTTGTTGAGCTCACGGTGCCATTAGCCTTGCCGAAGGTGCGCATGGACGTGGAACGCATTCGCGAAGTCCTTCGGCATCTCCTCGATAATGCCGGCAAGTATTCTGACGGAGGCACGCCTATCAAAGTCACGAGCGAACTGAAGAATGGGGCGCTCGTAACCAGTGTCGCCGATCGTGGACCCGGAATTGATTCTTTCGAGCAATCGCTAATCTTCGAAAAATTCTATCGTGGGCGACATCAACGCTACGCGGCGCCGGGGACCGGGATGGGACTGGCCATTGCGAGAGTAATCATCGAAGCCCACGGAGGCACCTTGGGAGTGGTCAGTCAGTTGGGCAGCGGGTCGGTGTTCACGTTCACCTTGCCCGCCATTGCCTGAGCCGCGAAGATACGGCTGAGTTTCATTTCAACCCCGATCCGGGCGGACGGATTGAGAATGTTGTTGGTTTTACTATGCAGCTGCTGGAATTTGCGCGCCGACTCGACAGTCGTGGTCGCATCGCGAGCAAAATATCCGACCGCATGCTCCGCAGGAAGGTTCGTGCGCATCGCAAACGGGCCGCCCGCAGTTGGCGCAGACGTAAGTGGCAACGTCGGCGCACCGGATGGCGCGAAATCCGGTAGTCGAGCGTCCGATGGTTTCTTCGCACCAGCGCTCTGACTTGATCACGAGAGTCATCTCACCCCCTTATCTGCCGATTTCTAATTTTTGAGCAGAGGATTGAGGGAGGGTAGTGTGTCGAGACGAATACTGCCCTACGGAAAAAACCTGATTAATGAACTAGGAATCCAGCTTTCCGTTGCTTATTGAGCAACTTGTTATCTATAGCCGGAGTTCCTCGGCGGTGCGTGGTCCATTGCTGTCGGACTCTTCAGAAGAAAGCACCGAAAGACTAGACATATACCAATGTCTTGTCCCACAAACGTGGTGGCTCACAGGCCACTCGAAAGTGGGAGCGCTTTCCCCACCCATTCAGGGTTGTGGACTGATCTGGAGGTGTTTCACAATGCCCACACAATATGGGAGGTGGAACGTGAGTCTAGCGCACGCATTTGGCCACCAACTGGGGTTACCGTCGATTCCGGACGTCACTCCAATTGTGTTCGTTGTCGATGACGACATCTCTGTTCGGAAATCGCTGGAACTACTGATTCGTTGTGAAGGCTGGCAATCAGAGGTCTACGAATCAGGTCAAGAATTTCTCCGTCGAACGCGAGCTCTCGTTCCGAGCTGCCTTATCCTCGACCTTTCTCTTCCGGATCTGAACGGTCTTGAAGTGCAAAAGATGATCGCGCGAGAGCGCGCCGAGATGCCGATTATCTTCATTTCCGGTTGCAGAGATGTCCCGGCAACGGTACAAGCGATGAAGGCCGGGGCTGTCGATTTCCTTTTGACGCCATTCAGCAATGAGGTTTTGCTGCGCGCAATCCGCGAAGCCTTCCAACGCAGCCGCGAGGCTCTTGATCGAGACATAGAGATGCGGGATCTCCGGAGCCGTTACGCTTCACTCACTCCTCGGGAACTCCAAGTCATGGCGCTGGTGGTGTCCGGCTTGTTGAACAAGCAGGTCGGGGGAGACCTAGGCATCAGTGAAATTACGGTAAAGGCGCATCGTGGGCAGGTCATGCAAAAGATGAAAGCGAATTCCCTCGCCGACCTGGTGAGGATGGCGGCCAAGCTCCAGCCCAAGGGTCAGACAATTCATTTGGCATGAACGCAAAGTCAGCCTCTTAGTCAGGCACAAATCTGTCACAGGAACATCCTGAAGCGTTGGCCGAGATTGTCATAGGCGGTTGTTGATCATCTGGTGGGCTGCCTGAGCTTGCTTGGTCACAAGGTAGGACTTCGAGCCAAGAGGGCGAATCGAATACCTCTGGCTTAATCTCAATCGTTGGAGACACACAATGATCGGAACTACGAGATCTTTTGTGGAGAGCACAACATGACTGAACCTATGAATGAATCTGTAGCAAAAGAACAACGAGAACAGAAGATAGAAACGCGCACCGCCGTCGAACGTATCGCCACCTCTACCATCGGTGCGATGGCCATCGCAGTCTTCGCCGTCCTCGTCGCGACGGCCGTTTACGCGCAGGACAAGTACTCGCTAAAATCGCCCGGCGGAATCGCGTTCTCCGACCTCCGGGGATACGAGGACTGGGCGGTGGTTTCTTTCGCCCGAACCGACCAAGTGCTCAAGGTAATCGTCGCCAATCCGGTCATGATCAATGCATACAAGGCCGGGGTTCCGGGCAACGGCCAACCTTTCCCGGATGGCTCACTAGGATCGTGAAGCTCCAGTGGAAGCCGAAGAAGAGCACAGAGGCCCAATTCGTCGTCGATGTGCCAGACGTCTTTAGCCAGGCTTTCGTCATGGAGAAGGACAGCAAG
>Ga0306926_10008988_pt1 | contig 10970 bp, 7 predicted proteins | sample flu12Cox44000178_FD_203759 | JGI IMG/M metagenome (GOLD analysis project Ga0306926, IMG submission 203759) | Lab enrichment of tropical soil microbial communities from Luquillo Experimental Forest, Puerto Rico - flux8day.12C.oxic.44.000.178 (v2)... | ecosystem: Environmental > Terrestrial > Soil...
CAAACTCCGAAGAATTGCGCTTTGGTGCAGTGAGACTGCTTGATCTGGATCAACCCTATGGTGCACAAATTCGCGCATCCACCCCTTAAGTTGCGGTCGCGGTCCGTGCCGGCTTGCGACGGTCATGACCCCGCGCCGATGCGGCCAAAGCCGATGCTCAATCGTGGATCAAATCGGTGCCAGATCATAGTAAGCCATTGATGTTGGAAGTGGTCCTGACAAAGCGCGGCCGATCAACGTGGGACTGGCGGGTTTGTGACTCGTCGGGAAGGGCCATCATGGGTGGATGGGAGAACAGCCGCCAGGCAGCCAAGTATCGCGGTGACCGCGCTCTTTTCATGCTGCTGGCGGCAGTCGGCAGGGCCTGCGACCCTACCCGGACGCCTCGGGGACCCCAGCAGCCCGCACGTTGAGGCGCAAGGCCCTACCTGCGGCTCTTCCTTGGCCCTCGTTTTGTTAACCAATCCCTCCGTTTTTGCCTTTTCGCGCCCTTGACCCTAGAACAAAAAAGGAACAATGTTCACATTATGTTCTCAATGAATTAGGGAGGGTCGGATGCTCAGGGTTTTTGTGGAAGAGGCGGCGGCGCTGGCCTCGGTTTCCCTTTTTGTGGGGATGCTTGCCGTGTGGGCGCAGCTTCTCACCCAGTTCTAGAGGCCTGGTTTAGGCGGCCCTGGGGAAAAGCCTGATGGCGCGACCAGATTGTGTCTCGTTCGTGGACTCCAATGGCTTGAGGCATCACCATCTTTGTTGATTCGACCCGAGGGGTCGGCCTTCTTGCCTCTGGGTTTCGCACTCCAATATGTCCGGCGCAGGTTTCGTCCATCTCCACGTCCATTCGGCCTATTCGCTGCTGAAGGGCTCGATCAAGATTGCCCGGCTCGGCGAGCTCGCCAAAGCCGACCGCCAGCCCGCGCTTGCGCTGACCGACACCGACAATATGTTCGGGGCGCTGGAGTTCTCCGACAAGATGGCTGCTTACGGCATCCAGCCGATCATCGGCTGTGAACTTGTCGTCGATTTCGGCGATCAGGACCCCAACGCGCGCAGCCCGCATGGCGCCAATCCAGCGCGGATCGTGCTGCTTGCCGCCCGCGAGGCTGGCTATCGCAGCCTGATGCGGCTGAACTCGCGCGCGTTCCTGGAGACGCCGCTGCACCAGGCACCGCACATCAAGTTGGATTGGCTGAAGGAGGATGCTGAGGGCCTGATCGCGCTGACGGGCGGGCCCGACGGACCGATCTCGCTTGCGATCGAGGCCGATCATGCTGGCCTTGCGGCCGCCCGCTGCGAGCGCCTGGCGCACCTGTTCGGCGATCGCCTCTATGTCGAGCTACAGCGCCATGGCACCAAGCGGGAACGCCGCGTCGAGGGCTCTCTAATCGACCTAGCCTACGCCAAGGGCCTGCCTCTGGTCGCGACAAACGAGCCGTATTTTGCGAGCTCGGAGGACTACGAAGCCCACGACGCGCTCATGTGTATCGCCGGCGGACGGCTCATCGCTGAGACCGATCGCGAGCACCTCTCGCCCGATCACCGCTACAAGACCCGCGCGGAAATGGCGGTGTTGTTTGCCGACATTCCGGAGGCGCTCGCATCCACGGTGGAGATCGCCGAGCGCTGCTCGTTCCGGCCGACGACCCGCAAGCCAATCCTGCCCCGTTTTGCGGTGGGCGCGCCATCGGACGCCGCAAGCGACGAGGCCGCGGAGCTGAAACGTCAGGCCGAGGAGGGGCTCGCCAGCCGTCTCAAGGTGCACGGTCTCTCGCAGGGAGTAACCGAACAGGACTACAGGGCGCGGCTTGCCTTCGAAATCGATGTCATCACCCGGATGAACTATTCGGGCTACTTCCTGATCGTGTCGGATTTCATCAAATGGGCGAAGGCGCACGACATTCCCGTTGGTCCGGGCCGCGGCTCGGGTGCGGGCTCGCTGGTAGCCTGGGCGCTGACCATTACCGATCTCGATCCGATCCGCTTCGGTCTCCTGTTCGAGCGCTTCCTCAACCCGGAGCGCGTGTCGATGCCCGACTTCGACATCGATTTCTGTCAGGACCGGCGCGGTGAAGTGATCGACTATGTGCAGAAACGCTACGGCCGCGATCAGGTCGCCCAGATCATCACCTTTGGCACGCTGCAAGCGCGCGGCGTGTTGCGCGATGTCGGCCGCGTTCTTCAGATGCCATATGGGCAAGTCGACAAGCTGACCAAGCTTGTGCCGCAGAACCCCGCGGCTCCCGTCACCCTTGCGGCTGCCATCGCCGGCGAACCCAAGCTGCAGGCGCTCCGCGACGAGGACCCCGTGGTGGCGCGCGCCTTCGACATCGCCCAGCGCCTGGAAGGCCTGACGCGGCACGCATCCACCCATGCAGCCGGCATCGTGATCGGCGACCGCGCGTTGAGCGAGCTGGTGCCGCTTTATCGTGATCCGAAGTCCGACATGCCGGTCACTCAGTTCAACATGAAGTGGGTTGAGCCCGCAGGCCTCGTCAAATTCGACTTTCTCGGGCTGAAGACGCTCACCGTGCTCGACGTCGCGGTCAAGCTCTTGAAGAGGCGTGGAATCGATGTCGATCTGGCAACGCTGCCGCTGGATGACGCCGCAAGTTACCAGATGCTCGCCCGCGGCGATGTGGTCGGCGTGTTTCAGGTGGAAAGCCAAGGCATGCGGCGCGCGCTGGTCGACATGCGGCCGGACCGCTTCGAGGACATCATTGCGCTGGTCGCGCTGTACCGGCCCGGTCCAATGGCAAACATTCCGACCTACTGCGCCCGCAAACACGGCGACGAGCAGCCGGAATACCTGCATCCCCTGCTCGAACCGATCCTGAAGGAGACGTTCGGCGTCATCATCTACCAGGAGCAGGTGATGCAGATCGCGCAGGTCATGGCCGGCTATTCGCTCGGCGAAGCCGATCTGCTCCGCCGCGCGATGGGCAAGAAAATCCGTGCCGAGATGGAGAAGCAGCGCGAGCGCTTTGTCGCGGGTTCGGTGCAGAACGGTGTATCCAGGGGGCAGGCGGAGACGATCTTCGAATTGCTCGCCAAATTCGCCGACTACGGCTTCAACAAGAGTCATGCCGCAGCCTACGCCCTGGTCTCCTATCACACCGCCTACATGAAGGCGCACTATCCGGTCGAATTCCTGGCGGCCTCGATGACGCTGGATCTGAACAACACCGACAAGCTCAGCGAATTTCGCAGCGAGGCACAGCGGCTGGGTATCAGGGTCGAGGCGCCCTCGATCAACCGCTCTGGCGCTTCATTCGAGGTTGCTGACGGTACCATCTACTACGCGCTCGCCGCACTCAAGGGCGTCGGTCCGCAGGCGATCGAATTGATCGTCGAAGCCCGCAAGAAAGGCCTCTTTACGTCGCTCGCTGATTTTGCCGGCCGGGTGAATCCTCGCGCTGTCAACAAGCGCGTGATCGAAAGTCTTGCGGCCGCCGGTGCCTTCGACGCGCTGGAATCCAACCGCGCCCGCGTCTTTGCCGGCGCCGAAGCAATTCTGGCGGCCTGTCAGCGAAGCCACGAGGCTCAAAGCATTGGCCAGAACGACATGTTCGGCAATGCGGCCGATGCCCCGACGATCATGCTGCCGCAAAGCGAGCCGTGGCTGCCGGCCGAACGGCTACGCCGCGAATATGATGCGATCGGCTTCTTCCTGTCGGGCCACCCGCTCGATGATTATGCGACGGTGCTGAAGCGGCTGCGGGTGCAAAGCTGGGCGGAATTTTCCCGCGCAGTAAAAACCGGCGCCACGGCCGGAAGGGTCGCGGCGACGGTTGTCTCCCGCATGGAGCGGCGCACCAGAACCGGCAACAAGATGGGTATCATGGGCTTGTCGGATTCGACCGGGCATTTCGAGGCCGTGCTGTTCTCGGAGGGGCTCGCTCAATATCGCGAGATTTTGGAGCCGGGTGCTGCGGTGCTGCTGCAACTGGGCGCCGAACTGCAGGGAGAGGATGTGCGCGCACGCGTGCTGCATGCCGAACCGCTCGACGAAGCCGCTGCCAAGACCCAGAAGGGCCTGCGCATTTTCTTGCGCGATACCAGGCCCCTGGATTCGATTGCGAGACGGCTGCAAATGCCTGATGTGGCAGGGGGTGGTTCCGCGCGCGGGGCTCCGGCGAAGTCTGCCGCCGGCGCAGACGGCGACGTGTCGCTGGTCCTGATGCTTGACCTTGAAACCGAGGTCGAAATGAGGTTGCCCGGCCGTTTCAAGGTCTCGCCGCAGATCGCAGGCGCCATCAAGGCGGTGGCCGGTGTGGTAGACGTGCAGACGCTTTAGGATACGCCGCCATGCGCGCGCCTTGTTTGCAGCGCAATTCGTTCAAGCAATGTTCAGATCGACCCGGCTTTAATGCGCGGGAACTTCTCAAAGATGGGCGGAAAATCATGCCACTCGCCAAATCCTTCGCGTTTTCTGCGCTATGTCTGCTTCTGACGGCGGTATTTTCGGGTTTTGCTGATCCCGCCCTCGCGCAACAACAGGAAAAACGCATCGCGCTCGTGGTAGGGGACGGCGCCTATGCCAAGGCGCCGCTTGCGACTGCCGCCAACGATGCCGGCCTGATCGCGCAGAACTTGCAGGCGGCGGGCTTCGATGTGATCGGAGCGCGCGACCTCGACGCCGACTCGTTGCGGAAGAGCTTCCGCGATTTCATGCAGAAGGCGCAGGCTTCGCCATCCGACACGGTCGCGATGGTTTATCTCGCCGGTTACGGGGTTCAGCTTGCCGGCGAAAACTACTTCATTCCGGTCGACGCGACCGTCAGCCGCGATACGGATATTCCGATCGAGGGTTTACGGATGAGCGACTACATGCGCGAGCTCGCCTCGGTTCCATTGAAGGCCAGCATCATTGTCCTAGATGCCGCAAGAGAGCAGCCCTTCATCGAAGGCGGACAACCGATCGCCGGTGGTCTTGCCCTCGTCGATCCCACAGAGAACATGCTGATTGCCTTCAACGCGGCGCCGGGGACTGTGGTCGCCAGCGAGCCCGGCCCATATGGCGCTTACGCCCAAGCCTTGGCCGAAATGATCCGCACCGGCGGCTTGCCGTTGCCGGAGGTGTTCGATCGTGTGCGGCTGCGCGTCAGCGAGACGACCAAGGGCGCCCAGGTGCCGTGGGATGCGCAGAAGATCCAGGCGCCGTTCAGCTTCTTCGATCGCGCCCCCGACGCGCCGCCGTTGCAGGGGCCGGCCGATCAGGTCGCGGCGATTCGCGAGCGGCCCATTCGCGACCTGTCCGCGCATGATGCCTTCACCGCTGCGCTCGCACGCGACACGATGCAGGGTTATGAGGATTTTCTGGGCGCCTATGCCAGCGATCCCCTGGCACCGCGCGTGAGGGCCATTGTGGCCGCGCGGCGCGAAGCGATCATCTGGCGCCGAACCTATCTGGCCGACACGCCTGAGGCTTATTGGACCTATTTGCGGCGCTATCCGCGCGGGCCCCACGCCTGGGATGCCCGCCGTCGTCTTACCATCCTGACGGCTGCGCTGGAGCCGCCGCCGGCGTTCGCGGCGATCGACTATGGTCTGCCGCCGCCGCCGCCCGAAGAAGTGGTCTTTGTCGATCGCCCCTACTTTTATTTCGGCGATCCGGTGTTCGGCTTTGTGGCACCGCCACCGCCGCCGGTTTACTTCCTGGCACCGCCGCCGCCGGATTTTATCATTCTGGCTCCGCCGATCGTCGCGGTCGGGTTGTTTATCCTGCCGCGGCCGTACTTCGTGCCCATCCCTGCCTTTGTCAGGCCGCCCCTCTACGTCGCGGCGCCGGCGAACAACGTCATCTTCAACAACATCCACAACACGACCGTCATCAATACGGTCATCAACAACCCCGCGCCGGCCGCTGCCGCTGGTGCCCAGCACGGGGCCGTGGGCCCGGCACTGCCGGCTGCCGTCTCGCAGCGCGCCACGCTGATCCAGCAAGGCAAGCTGCCGACGCCGCCAAGCGCCTCGATCAACGTAAACGCAAAGGCGGGAAGTGCGGCAACCACGCCGGCCAACTTAAATCCCAGCGCGACGCCTCAGGGTTCGACCATTCCCAAGCAGAATGCTTTGCCTAGCGGCACCGCGCTCCCGCAAGCGAGCAAGGGGTCGGCGGCGGTTGGGACGACCTCGCCAACAAGTACCCCCAACGCGAAGCAGACGCCACCAACGAGCACGCTCAACGCGAAGCAGACGCCGGCAACGACACCGCCAACGAGCACGCTCAACGCAAAGCAGACGCCGGCAACGACACCGCCAACGGGCACGCTCAACGCCAAGCAGACGCCGGCAACGACACCGCCAACGGGCACGCTCAACGCGAAGCAGACGCCGACAACGACGTCACCCAACACCACGCTGCAGAATCGGGGTAATTTGTCGTCGCCATCGCCATCGCCGTCGCCATCACCATCAAGGCCCGCGGCCGCGTTGACAAAGCCCACACCGCCACCACCGCCACCGCCAAAGCCCGCGCCGCCCGCACCTGCGTTGGCACGGCCTACGCCACCGCCGCCGCCAAAGCCCACGCCGCCGCCCCCGCCCCCGCGTGCTTCGTTCCAGCAGCAGCAACGTCTGTCGGGACCGCCGCCATCGGCGCCCAGGGCTGCTCCAGCGGCCGCTGGGAAGAAATGCGGGCCCAACGGGCATTGCTGACGATCAAATCCTGCGCTTCGGCTCTCCTTCATGCGGAGCCGAAGCGACTCAGTGGGGGATCTCGAATGTGTGGACAGTGTCAGCAAGGCTCGCCTCGTGCGCATCATCCAACGCGGCGGAGTCTTCTGCTGGCGGCCTCGGCGGTCGGACCGTTTCTGGCATTTCCGGCTCTGGCCAAGGAGAGCAAGAAGAAGCCAGCTCCCAAGCCCGAGAACGTGTTGTCGCCGGACGCGGCCCTAAAGAGGTTGAAGAAGGGAAATGAACGCTATGTCGACGGGGTTGCGCGCCGCCACGACTTCAAACACGAGCGCGAAGCGCTGGTCGGGGGTCAGAATCCCTTTGCCGCTATCCTAAGCTGCGCGGATTCGCGCATCGCACCGGAATATGCCTTCGACACCGGGCGAGGGGACCTCTTCGTCTGCCGTGTCGCAGGAAATTTTGCCAATGACGATACCATTGCCAGCCTGGAATATGCCGTCGCGGAGCTGAAGGTACCCCTGATCCTCGTGTTGGGCCACGACGCCTGCGGCGCGGTGGATGCAACCATCAAGTCATTGAAGGATGGCACGACATTGCCGGGCCACATCCCTGCGCTGGTAACTGCCATTGCTCCCGCGGTGAAGGCGGTATCGGAGCAGTCGGGAAATACGCTCGAAAAGGCCATCCGGCAAAATGTAATCGACAACGTCGCCAAATTGAAAGCAGCGGGCCCGATCCTCAGCGCGGCGGTGGACCAGAAAAAGCTAAGGGTGGTCGGCGGCATCTACCGGCTCGAGGACGGTGAGGTCGAGATGGTTGTGTGAAGGCCGATTGGCGGTGATTTGGTGCTCCAATTGACCCGAAAACGGCCCGTTAATTCCTTGCTTCTGGCGAAAATCCCGCTATATAGCGCGCCATCTCACACGGAAACCTGGCTGAAAAGGCCGTCCGGTGGCATCCGGGCCATAAGGCTTGTTTGCTCACACGTTTCCGGAGGAACCAACCGGAGAACCAAAACATGGCGCTACCCGATTTTTCGATGCGTCAGCTGCTCGAGGCTGGCGTCCACTTCGGTCACCAATCACACCGCTGGAATCCGAAAATGTCGGAATACATTTTCGGCACCCGGAACAACATTCACATCATCGACCTCGCCCAGACCGTGCCAATGCTGCATCGTGCACTGCAGGCCGTCAGCGACACCGTCGCCAAGGGTGGGCGTATCCTGTTCGTCGGTACCAAACGGCAGGCACAGGATGGCGTCTCGGAGGCGGCCAAGCGCTCCGCGCAATACTTTGTCAATTCCAGATGGCTCGGTGGCACGCTGACCAACTGGAAGACCATTTCCGCATCCATCAAGCGCTTGCGGCATCTCGATGAGGTCCTCGCTTCCGGGGAGGCGAGTTCCTATACCAAGAAGGAGCGCCTGACCCTGCAGCGCGAGCGCGACAAGCTCGACCGTTCGCTGGGTGGCATCAAGGAGATGGGCGGTCTTCCCGACATGATCTTCGTGATCGACACCAACAAGGAAGACATCGCAATCCAGGAAGCCCAGCGGCTCAATATTCCGGTTGCGGCGATCGTCGACACCAATTCCGATCCGAAGGGCATTACCTTTGTGGTGCCGGGGAACGACGATGCCGGCCGCGCAATTTCGCTGTACTGCGATCTCGTTGCTCGCGCGGCGATCGACGGTATTTCTCGCGCGCAGGGCGATGCCGGGATCGACGTCGGTGCTTCGGTTCAACCGGCGGGCGAGGAAATTTCCGGCGTCCAGCAATCAGGCTTCCAGGGTCTTGCGGGTCCGCGCGGCGCCGCCGACGATCTCAAGAAACTCCCTGGCGTGTCCGGCGCGATCGAGAAGAAATTCAACGATCTCGGTATCTTCCACTATTGGCAGCTGGCTGAGCTCGATCACGACACGGCCCACAAGATCGGCGAAGAGGTCGGACTTCCGAGCCGCGCAGACGCTTGGGTTGCAAAGGCCAAGGCGCTTACCGCAGAGGCCGAATAACAGTCATATGGCCGGACCGCCGGCCACCAATCTCGATCTTACCGGTAGCTGAAGGCGGATGGCTGGCGTTGCGTTTCGATCCGACGCGGCGGTCCATCCGGACAGGCAAAAGGACGCTCAGCAATGGCTACAATCACCGCCGCGATGGTCAAGGATCTGCGTGAGTCAACTGGCGCGGGCATGATGGACTGCAAGGCCGCTCTCACCGAGACGGCTGGCGATATGGAAGCGGCCCAGGACTGGTTGCGCAAGAAAGGCCTGTCCAAGGCTGCCAAGAAGGCCGGCCGCGTCGCTGCCGAAGGCCTGATCGGCGTGCTCACCGCGCCCACCAAAGGCGTCGTGGTCGAGGTCAACTCGGAGACTGATTTCGTCGCGCGCAACGAGCAGTTCCAGGGCCTCGTCAAGATGATTGCGCAAGTTGCGCTCGATGTCGGTGCCGATGTCGAAAAGATCAAGGCGAGGAACGTCGGCAACGTGACGGTGGAAACCGCAATCGCCGACGCGATCGCCACCATCGGCGAGAACATGACGCTGCGCCGGGCGACATCGCTTGAGGTCGGCAAGGGCGTGGTATCGAGCTATGTGCACAATGCCGTCATCGACGGGGCCGGCAAAATCGGCGTGATCGTTGCGCTTGAGTCCACCGGTAAAACCGACGAGCTCGCTCAACTCGGACGGCAACTGGCGATGCATGTCGCGGCCGCCAATCCGCTCGCGCTCGATCCCGCAGGCCTTGATCCGCAGCTCGTCAAGCGGGAAAGGGACGTGCTGGCGGACAAATATCGCCAGCAGGGCAAGCCCGAAAACGTCATTGAAAAAATCGTCGAGTCCGGGCTCAAGACTTACTACAAGGAAGTCTGCCTGCTGGAGCAGGCCTTCGTCCATGACAGCGGCAAATCGGTCGCCCAGGCGGTCAAGGAAGCTGAGGGTAAAGTCGGCGCGCCGGTGAGGATTGCCGGATTTGTGCGCTATGCTCTCGGTGAGGGAATCGAGCGGCAGGAGACCGATTTTGCCGCGGAGGTCAAAGCCGCAAGCGGCACGAAGTAACCGTTGCGATTTTCCGCGCAACCGTGGCCTGCCGCGCGGAGGAGAAGGCAATTGTCTCATGGCTGAGCCGGTCTATCGTCGCGTCGTGATCAAACTGTCCGGCGAATATCTCGCCGGCAGCCAGCCCTTCGGCATCGACCAGCCGACCGTCGATCGGACCGCGGCTGATTTGATGGCGGCCCAGAAGCTCGGTGCCGAGATCGCCGTCGTCGTCGGCGGCGGCAATATCGTTCGCGGCGTGCAGGTTTCTTCCCGCGGCGTGTCCAGGCCGACCGGGGATACCATGGGCATGCTCGCGACAGTGATGAACTGCCTGGCGCTCGAGGCAGCCCTGGAACGGATGGGCGCGCGTGTTTGTACGCTGTCGGCCTTTGTGATGCCCGAGATTTGCGAGCTGTTCACCCGTGCTGCGGCGCACAATTATCTCGCTCAAGGGCGCATCGTGCTGCTGGGCGGCGGCACCGGCAATCCATTCTTCACGACCGATACGACAGCCGTGCTGCGGGCGGCGGAAATCGGCGCCGAGGCGGTGCTGAAAGCCACCAACGTCGATGGCGTCTACAGCGCCGATCCGAAGAAGAACCCCTCCGCCAAGCGGTTTGACCGTCTGACGCATGCGCAGGCGATTGAAGGTGGCTACAAGGTGATGGACGCGACCGCATTCGCGCTTGCCCGCGAGACGTCGCTGCCTATCATCGTGTTTTCCATAGCCGAGCCCGGTTCGATAGGCGCGATCCTGTGCGGAACCGGCCGCGGAACGGTTGTCGCCGGCTGAGAGGCGGGCCTGACCGATCGTTTCGGCAAGAGCAAGATTTGCAGAGGAGGAGAGCGCCATGTCCACGGGCAAGTTCGACATCAACGAATTGAAGCGCCGGATGAACGGCGCGACCCAGGCGCTCAAGCATGAACTCGGCGGCCTGCGCACCGGACGTGCCTCCGCATCCATGCTCGAACCGGTGCAGGTCGATGCCTATGGCACGCACATGCCGCTGAACCAGCTTGCGACCGTCAGCGTGCCGGAGCCGCGCCTGATCTCGGTGCAGGTCTGGGACAAGTCGATGGTGAAGGCCGTGGAGAAGGCCATTATCGACTCCAACCTCGGACTGTCGCCGGCCACCGAAGGCCAAGTGCTTCGTCTGCGGATCCCGGAACTCAATCAGGAGCGTCGCAAGGAGCTGGTGAAGGTTGCCCACAAATATGCCGAATCGGCGCGAGTGGCGGTCCGCCACGTGCGGCGCGACGGCCTCGATGCCGTCAAGAAGCTCGAAAAGAACCA
>Ga0306926_10008989_pt1 | contig 10970 bp, 10 predicted proteins | sample flu12Cox44000178_FD_203759 | JGI IMG/M metagenome (GOLD analysis project Ga0306926, IMG submission 203759) | Lab enrichment of tropical soil microbial communities from Luquillo Experimental Forest, Puerto Rico - flux8day.12C.oxic.44.000.178 (v2)... | ecosystem: Environmental > Terrestrial >...
AGCTGCACCGTAACTGAAAAGCTCAGCCCAACGGCTGCGGCCGCTATGGTTGCCAACATCGCCGCGACGACAGGATGGTCGCCTTGGCTGCGGTAGGCGGTTGCCGCGGCCACCATGATCAGCGCTCCCGGGAGACAAATCCCAAAAATGGCAGCGATCGCGCCTCTTGCTCCGCGCAGATGGTCCCCCGCGAGGATCGCTATATTTGTTCCATTAAGGCCGGGGAGAGCTTCGCTGATCGACAACAGCTGAACGAATGTCGGATCGTCGACCCACCCACGCTTCGTGACTAGGCCGCGCCGCAGGTAGGCGACCAAGCCCCCACCGATGCTCGTCGCGCCAATCGCAAGAAACGCGGCGAATATCTGGTAGAGCGTGACACGATCGGGCCCCGCCGCCAGTTCTGTCGGTCCAGCAGTATCGCGGATCCGGAGCGGTCTATTCATGCGCCTGGGGCGGATTGCCCTTGAGCCGATAGACGGTCGCCGTTTTAGTGGTTCCAAGCGATACCCAATCCGGACCGATCTTCTGGAGGGCGATGAAGAACTGCTGGCAGCGTTCCAATGCTTTCTCGTGTAGCTGGTCGCCGCGTTTGAACTTCCATTGGAATGAGAATTCGCCGATCAGCGATTTGTGCTCGCCGCGGGTACGCCACAAAGCGGCATCACAATCCGTCATGATGCCTCTCCCGAAGTCGAGCGTACCCAGATCCTGCAGCACCTCTTCGACAATGGCCTGGTTCACCAGCTCGACTTTCTCGGTGTCGGACCTCTTCAACGCTTCCAGCGCCGGGAACATTCGCGCCACCGTCACCATCGAGGTCTGGTCGCCCTCCGGGGCCTGACTGAGGCCGAACTGCGCGTTATGCGAATAGAGCAGGCGATAGCCGCCCAGCCGATCGCGCAGCGGCAGGACTTCGGCTTTGAACTTGATCTGGTAGCTGCCGTGGATGGTCGGCCGCACATCCACCGCCGTGGCCTTCTCCAGATCCGGGTGCCTGAACTTGAAGACAATCTCGGGGTCACCCAGCGGGAACCCGTCTTCATAGGTGATCCGGCGCCTGAGGATGAAAGCATTGTTGTAAAAGCGAAAGTCCGCGGTATCGAGAAACAACACTTCTCGGATCCGGGGCTTTAGTTGGAGTGCGCGCTTTGTCGAAAAGCCGATACCACATTCGCTCGCCGCTTGACCAACTATATTGCCGTATTCATGAAAATCCTGCACGCAGGTAAAGCGATCCGGCTTGAGGATCAGCTTGCATTCGAGATAGTGGATCTGATCGAGCGGCCTTCCGTCGCTATATGTTCCTTGAGTGATGCCAGCCGTGCCGGGCCAAAAGGCGTTGGCTGCCATGGTTCTTGCTCCGGACTCTTGGTCAAGACTCGCGCACACGACGTTAGCACACGCTACGATCAATATGCGCTGTGGGCATTTTGATCTTCTCGCAGGGCCGCGTCGCCGGCTTAACTCGTTCCATCGGCGATGCCGTCCAGACCGGATGCCGAGGCACAGTCCGCTGCGCCTCTAACCCAAGGCGCGCCTCGTCCGACGCCACCGGGCCTTCAGGGCTTTGTCGCCTGCCCCTTGGCGGCCCCGCGCTTATCGGCTCCTTTTTTTTTCTGCTTGGGCTTCTTGGCCTCCCGGCTCGACCGTTTCTGCTCCTTGTTTGCCACAATGCGCTCCCGTCAAGTTAGTCGCAGGCGAATATGCTCCGGATGCGCATCGATGCAACCGATGATTTTCGGGCGGAACCCTACCGGTACTCCACCCAGCGATTGCCGTCGCCGGCGGCGACCGTTTTCAGCCGGCCGATCGGCTCCGCATTCGGGCAGACGGCGCCTGCGGTTCGAAATTTATAGTTTCCTACAATGCAGTTGCGCTCGGCTTCCTCGCGCGGACGTGCAAGAAGAGCGGAGCAACTCGAGTATCCGCGACGACCGGCTCGGTTGTGGCCAGCTCGCGGCTCGCGCAGGGCTCCCCGAACTCCTCGATCACCAGCCGAGCCCCACAAATGATTTCGACCCACCCGCTCAATGTTCGATGGGATCGCGGGGTCCGGAACGGCGGGACTTGTTCCCGTTCCTCGCGCCGCAGAGTTCGAACCACCAAGTGTCCTCCCGCCCTTCGGTCGTATCAAAATACCCCGCGACCTCGATGGCTCTCGTCGTGCCGTCTGCCTCGCGCAGCACCCGGCGGTGCGGCGGATCAAAACACGGATGACAGACCGAGAACTGGAGGAAGCCCCCCGGCCGCAGAACCCGCACTACCTCCCTTAAAGCATGCGCCTGGTCCGGAATGTCCATCAGCGACATGAAGGCCGTTACGAAATCGAAAGCCCCATCCGCGAAGGGCAGAGAAACCGCGTCGGCGACGTGGAACAGGATCGCGCGCGGGTCGCCTCTCTCCGCGGCGAGCGCGTGCCGAATAAAGGTGGGGGCGACGTCCACGGCATGCATGCTGGCCCCGAGCCGCGCAAGCGCGCGCGTATTCGACCCTTCACCGCATCCGATATCAAGACCGAGCAGACCGCTGACCGGCGGCAGCATGGCCAGGAACGCGGGGGTATTCAGCGCGTCCCGATAGACGTCGTAGCCGGCACGGGAGTGTCGCGTCCATGCTTCGGCGTTGGCTTCCCAATATGCCGCGGCCTCGGCTGGTGTGATGGCTTTCTCTCGCTCGTGCGTCACGTCACGACGACAATGTTTTCAGGCGGTTTGCCGCGTACGAAACGGTTGATATTGTCGGCGATCTCGTTCCATCGGCGCTTGACCATGCCGTCGGTCCACCCGGAATTGTGCGGCGTCGCGATGACGTTCGGCAGTTCGTGAAACGGATGCCGCGAGCCGCGCCGCGTGGGCTCGGCCGCGTCGGGGTATTGCCACCACACATCTAGTGCCGCACCGCCGATCGTTCGCTGGCGCAATGCCGAATAAAGCGCGTCCTCGTCGACGACCTGGCCGCGGGAGATGTTGATCAGCAATGCGTTCGACCTCATCAGCGACAACCGGCGTGCATCGATCAATCCCGCAGTCTCGGAGCCGAGCGCGGTGCACAGCGCGAGAGTGTCGCATTGGGGAAGCATGCGGTCGAGGTCGCCAAGCGGCAGAATACGCTCGACCCCCGGCTCCGGCTCTCTCGGCGTGCGATTGGCGGCGAGGATGCGGCAGCCGAACGGCGCTGTGCGCCGCGCCACCTCACGTCCAACACGGCCGTAGCCGACGATACCGAGCGTGCTGCCCCGTACCTCGCCGTGCGGCGCTCCGCCCTGCACCCAGCTCGTGCGCCACGAGGCTTGCTCGCGGAACTCGCCCGAAATCTCGAACAGCCGGTGCCGCCACACGAGCATCACCATGACCACGTATTCGGCGATCGCGCTCTCGTGTCCGAATGCGTTGCATACCGCGACGCCGGAGGGTAATGCCGCGAGCTCGATCAGCTCGACCCCGGTGGCAACCGACTGCACAAGCCGCACCCTCGGCGCGGCCGGGTAGTCGGTGCGCCAGTGATTGCTAACCAGGATCTCGGCAGCGGCCGCGGCTTGCCGCAGCCGCACGCGGTCGATCGGGTCGTCGAGGATCTCGACTTCGAGATCCGCCGGCAGCCGGGACCTAATCCCTGCGGCGGTGGCGGCCGCCACTCCACCGAGAAACAACGCCTTCATGAGCTGGCTTTCGGCAAAAATGATCGGGCGGCGTCGCAGATTAGCCCGGATTCCGGTTTGAGGGCCACTGCGCACGCATCGAGACGAGCTGGGAACGCTACCTCGACGAGCAAGGTTTCGCGTATATAGACGACCCGGACTCTTGAGGTTTGCCCGATGACGTCCCGATCGCGTCCCAATCCGCTCGTGCTGTGCATCCTCGACGGCTGGGGCGAGCGGCCCGAGGCTTCCGACAACGCGATTGCGGCGGCGCATACGCCGGTCTGGCATGGGCTGCTAGGCCGCTGGCCGCACGCCCATCTGCAGGCGAGTGAGCATTATGTTGGGCTCCCCGATGGCCAGATGGGCAATTCCGAGGTCGGCCACACCAATCTTGGTGCCGGACGGCTCGTCCTCCAGGACCTGCCGCGCATCGACTCGGCAATCGCCGATGGCAAGCTCGCCGCGATGCCGGCGTTACGCGATTTCGTTGGCAAACTAAGGGAGAGCCGCGGGACGGCTCACCTGATGGGCCTGTTGTCGCCTGGCGGGGTACACTCGCACCAGCATCAGGTCGCCGCATTCGCCCGGATCCTCTCGGAAGCAGGATTGCCGGTCGCCGTCCACGCCTTTCTCGACGGGCGCGACACCCCGCCCAAAGCGGCGGCCGCCTATTTGCGAGAATTCCAGCGGGATGTCGCCGGCCTCAAGCGTCTCCGAATCGCGACCCTATGCGGCCGTTATTTTGCGATGGATCGCGATAAGCGCTGGGACCGCGTCGAAAAGGCTTATCGGTTGATCGTGGAGGGGGCCGGCGACCGCGTCGAGGATCCGGTCGGGGGCATAGAAGCCGCCTACGGCCATGGCGAAACCGACGAGTTCGTGCGGCCGACTGCCATCGCCGACTACCGTGGGATGAAGGACGGTGACGGGCTGGCGATTGTAAACTTTCGCGCCGACCGGGTACGCGAGATCGCTACCGCCCTACTCGACCCGGATTTCGCCGGCTTTGGGCGGGCAAGGCGGATTGCGTTTGCCGCGGCACTCGGGCTCGTCGAGTATTCGGCCGAGCTGAACCGCTTCCTCGGTGTACTTTTTCCGCCGGAGGACCTCTCAGATACGTTTGGCGAGGTGGTCTCCAAAGCAGGACTGACCCAACTGCGCATCGCTGAGACGGAAAAGTACGCGCATGTCACATTTTTCTTTAACGGCGGCTGCGAAATGCTGTTTCCCGGTGAAGAGCGGATCCTCGTGCCCTCGCCAAAGGTAGCAACTTACGACCAGCAGCCCGAAATGTCCGCACCCGAGGTAACCGACAAGGTGGTCGAGGCGATCGCAGCCCACAGCTTCGACGTGATCGTGCTCAACTACGCCAACACCGACATGGTCGGGCATACCGGGCGCCTCGATGCGGCGGTCAAGGCCGTCGAGACCGTGGATACCTGCCTGGGCCGGCTTTCGGAGGCGGTCGAGCGCGCGGGCGGCACGCTGGTCATCACAGCCGATCATGGTAATGCCGAAATGATGCGTGATCCCGAAACCCGCGAGCCGCATACCGCGCATACGCTAAACCCGGTACCATTTATCGTGGTCAACCCGCCGGCTGTCGTGCGGCATCTCGACGACGGCCGCCTCTCCGACGTTGCCCCGACCTTGCTTGACCTCCTCGGCCTACCAAAGCCCTCCGCGATGACTGGCCATTCATTGATCGCGCTGCCCGCGGCCCAATATGCCGTCAGCTGACCCTAATCGTGCCGCTTTGCAGCCAGCCGGGCTTGGCTTGATCATCGAGCACGGTGGCGGATATCATTCCGGGAGGTCAAACCCCGATCGTCGCGGGCACGCCGATTGTGCTGGGTGCCATAGGATGAGTAAATGAAACGGTCAGGTATTCTCGCGGCGGTTGCCGCAGCGGTTGTGTTGCTTTCGCTGCGTCAGGATATCAGTGCGGCAACGTCAAACTCGACGGAAACGTACAAGCAGCTGAACCTGTTCGGTGAAGTGTTCGAGCGCGTGCGCGCCGAGTATGTCGAAGATGTCAGCGACGATTCCCTCGTCGAATCGGCGATAAACGGCATGCTGACCTCGCTCGACCCGCATTCAAATTATCTGAATACGAAGAACTTCAACGATATGAAGGTGCAAACCCGCGGCGAGTTCGGCGGGCTCGGGATCGAAGTGTCGATGGAAAATGGCCTCGTCAAGGTGGTCTCACCGATCGACGACACACCCGCCGCGCGTGCCGGGCTGAAGCCCGGCGATCTGATCACCCATCTCGATGGCGATCCGGTTCAAGGGATGACCCTGCCCGAAGCCGTCGAGAAGATGCGCGGCCCGGTCAGCAGCGAGATAAGGCTGACGATCCGACGCGAGGGAAAGGACCCGTTCGACGTCAAATTGGTCCGTGCGACGATCAAGATTCAGTCTGTCCGTTCTCATCTCGAAGGCGACAATATCGCCTATATCCGAATCACAACTTTCAACGAGCAGACCGATGTCGGCCTCAACAACGCGATGAAGAACTTGAAGCAGCAGGCCGGCGGCAAGCTCCTCGGGGTAGTCCTCGATCTGCGCAATGATCCTGGGGGGCTGCTCGATCAGGCGGTCGCGGTCGCAGATGCCTTTCTCGACAAAGGCGAAATCGTGTCGACCCGGGGACGACGCAGCGAGGACGCCCAACGCTACAACGCCCGTCCCGGTGACATTGCCGCCGGGCTGCCGGTCGCGGTTCTGATCAATGGCGGCTCCGCCTCGGCCAGCGAAATCGTGGCCGGCGCTCTGCAGGACCACCACAGAGCGATCCTGCTGGGGACCCGGTCGTTCGGCAAGGGATCAGTCCAGACGATCATCCCGCTGCCCGGCCACGGGGCGATGCGGCTCACCACCGCACGCTATTACACGCCCTCCGGGCGGTCGATCCAAGCCAAGGGCATCGAGCCGGACATCGTCGTCGAAGCTGCTAAGATCGAAAAAACCCCCGAGAAGAGCGAGGCTAAAGTTGCTACTGCCTCGGACTTGAAAAGGGAGGATTCTGGTGATGGAGGCGCCGAGCAGAACTCGGTCGATCCTTCCATTATCGGCACGTCGGCGGATTATCAGCTAACCCGGGCGGTAGACATGCTGCGCGGCATTGCGCTGTTCAACGGACGGGTGGTCAACTGAGGGCGTTGCGGGGCAGGACGCATCCGCCGGAGAGCAGCTGATGCCTGGCAAACTGGGATACCGGTCGGCGGTCGGCATCATGCTGTTGAATCGCGCGGGCGAGGTCTTTGTCGCTCGGCGACTCGATATGCCGATGCTACCTGCGTGGCAGATGCCGCAAGGTGGGATCGACAAGGGTGAGACGCCGCTGCAAGCGGCGTTGCGCGAGCTCAAGGAAGAGATCGGCACCAACAAGGCCAAAATCCTCGGCGAAAGCCGGATGTGGCTGAAATACGACCTGCCGGTCGAACTCACGGGCGGAGTTTGGGGTGGGCGTTACCGCGGCCAACGGCAGAAGTGGTTCGCCATGCGCTTTACCGGAGCCGACAGGGATATCGACCTCGCAACCGACCATCCGGAATTCGATGCCTGGAAGTGGATTCGGCCCGAGCGACTGCCGCAAATAATCGTGCCGTTCAAGCGCCAGCTCTATATCGATATTCTGGCTGAGTTTCGCGTGTATTGCGGCGTTGAGGCCATTTGACCGCCACCTCAGAGGCTTAACCGGTCGACGGCCGCAGCGATCGCTGCGTCGTTAGGTATGGCGGGTTGCGCGCCGCGTGCCAAACAAGCGAGCCCGGCTGCAGCACTCGCTCGGCGCAGAGCTGCCTCCAGCGTTGAGCCCAGATCGAGCGCCGCCGCAAGAACCCCGACAAAGGTATCGCCGGCGCCGGTGGTGTCGAGCGGCTCGATCGGCAGCGCCGGCACTTCTATCCTCGTGCCGTCGCGCAGAATTGCCAGCGCCCCCGCCGCGCCGCGCGTTACCACGAGCCCGCGCCTTGCGCGACGCGCGAGCCGCTGCGGATCTGACCCCATCGTCGCCGCCTCTCCTTCGTTGGCAACCACGAGATCGATTTCCTCTAAGAGAGAGATGTCGATCGGCGTGGCGGGCGCGAGGTTTAGCACACTGCACCCGCCGCGCGCGCGCAACCGCCTGATTAGGAGCGCCGTTTCGCTTGGGGGTACCTCCATTTGCACGACGAGGATGGTGCCTGAGCCGAGGAGCTCGTCGGGGACTTGGTTCGACCGTGTCCTTGCATTGGCGCCCGGCGCCACCGCGATCGTGTTATCTCCTGTGCTCGAAACCATGATCGCGGCGCAGCCGGTAGGTGACTCGACTATTCGCACAAATCGCGTATCGACACCGTCTCGCTGAAGCAATTCGAGCGCAATGCCGGCAAACGGATCCGCGCCGACGGCCCCGGCCAGGATGACCTCGGCCCCCGCGCGGCGGGCTGCTAACGCCTGATTCGCGCCCTTCCCGCCCGGGAGAAGCGCATATTCGCCGCCGAGCACCGTCTCGCCCGGCCGCGGCAGGCGGGGGACCGGGACGATCAGATCGACGTTGATCGAGCCGAAGATCACGATCATGTCACAGCGCCTTCTTGCGATCTCTCTTAGAGAAAATAATGATCCGAGCGCGCGAATCCGACGTTGGCCGATACATCAATGAGAGAGGGCAACATGACGGTTTTCGAGAAGCGCGCCCTCGGCCGCACCGCAATCTCGGTAACCGCTCTCGGTCTGGGCTGCGCAACCCTCGGTGGTAGCCGGGTGTCGGTTAGTCGCAAGCAGGCCGAAGCGATCGTGCGCGCGGCTTGGGCGGCCGGAGTCCGTTATGTCGACACCGCGCCCTTTTACGGGTTTGGCCAAGCCGAGCGTTGTGTCGGCGACGCGCTGCGCGAAGTACCGCGTGACGAATGGGTATTGTCGACCAAAGTCGGGAGGCTGCTGCGCCCACACGTTAATCCAACCGCAATCGAACTCGGGCAACGTCGAATGCCGTTCGATGCGGTATTTGACTACTCCTATGACGCGATCATGCGCTCGTTCGAAGACAGCCTGCTGCGGCTCGGCTTGGCGCGGATCGACATCCTCTATGTGCACGACATCGGTGCGATGCAACATGGTGCGGACGCGCATCCCGAAATCATGCACAGTCTCCGTGCGAGCGGCTACCGGGCGCTCGAGGAGCTGCGCCGTGGCGGCGCCGTGCGGGCGATCGGTATCGGCGTCAACGAGCGGGAAGTCTTGTTGGAGGCGATGGAGTGGGGTGCCTGGGACGCTTTCCTTCTCGCCGGACGCTATACCCTCCTCGAGCAGGCGCCCCTCGATGATCTGCTGCCGAAATGTCTTTCGTCGGGCATATCGATCGTCGTTGGCGGCCCGCTGAATTCCGGCATTCTCGCCGGCCGCGATAGCTGGAACTACAGGACAGCACCTCCCGAGATCGTTGCTCGAGTGGGCCAGATCAAGGCGGTTTGCGATAGCCACCAAGTGCCTTTGGCGGCAGCGGCGCTGCAATTTCCGCTTGCACACCCCGCGGTTGCGGCGATCATCCCGGGACCGCGCAATGCCGAGGAATTCGCGGCTAACCTGAAGCTCTTGCGCCATCCGATACCCCCGGCGCTGTGGGTCGATTTGCGGGGTGCCGGACTGCTCCACCCGCTCGCCCCGACGCCCGGTAACGCGTCAGCGCCCCCGTCGGGATAGGACGAGGGCCGGGCGGAACCATGCGCTTCGAAATGCGCATAAAAATGACTATAATCGAAGCTCTTTGGCCATCAAATTTGGTTAATTACTTCAACCACGCCGAGGCCCCTGATTAATCCTCTTTAATAATAGAAGAGAATAGTGGAGGATTGAGCGAATCAGGGAGATGCCGAATATGACGGGTTTCGAGAGGCGCCGTCTCGGGCGCACCTCGCTCGAGGTAACCGTTCTCGGGCTCGGTTGCGCGACCCTTGGCGGTCACCGGGTGCCGGTGACCCGCGACGAGGCCGAAGCGATCGTACGTGCGGCATGGGCGAGCGGCGTACGCTATATCGACTGTGCACCCTTTTATGGCTACGGGCAGGCGGAGCGATGCGTTGGCGATGCTCTGCGCGACATGCCGCGTGACGAATGGGTATTATCGACGAAGGTCGGGCGCCTATTGCGCCCACGCTCCGAGGCTCCTGCAACCGAGCCATACCGGCATCCGCTACCGTTCAATACCGCTTTCGACTACAGCTACGATGGCGTTATGCGCGCATTCGAGGACAGTCTGGTACGCCTCGGCTTGGCGCGCATCGACATCCTCTACGCGCACGACATCGGTGCGGCCCAACACAGGGAAGCGCATTCCGAAGTCATGCGAAGATTTCGCGACGGCGGATACAGGGCGCTCGAAGAGCTGCGCCGTAACGGCCAGGTACGGGCGATCGGGATCGGCGTCAACGAGCGGGAAGTGCTGCTGGAGGCTATGCAATGGGGCGACTGGGACGCCTTTCTTCTTGCCAGCCGGTATACGCTCCTCGAGCAGGACCCGCTCGATGATCTGCTCCCGAAATGCGAGCAGTCGGGCATTTCCATTGTCGTCGGCGCAGTGCACAATACCGGCGTTCTGGCAGGCCGCGACAGTTGGAATTACCGACCCGCTCCACCCGAGATCGCCGCTCGAGTGAACGCGATCCAGATGGCATGCGACCGTCATGCGGTGCCTCTGATCGCCGCGGCGCTGCAATTCCCACTCGCTCATCCTGCTGTCGCGGCGGTCCTCCCAGGCCCACGCAACATTGAGGAGATGGAGGAAAACTCGGAGCTGCTGCGCTATCCTATCCCGTCGGCGCTGTGGGCGGACCTGCGCGATGCCAAGCTGATCCACCCCGGCGCGCCGACGCCGAGCTGATCGACTGGGAAACTCCAATGAAATTAAATGGCGCAACCGTTCCCGACCTGATCGTGCAGCGCGTGATCCAACGGCGCGGCGCGGTGCACTCTTTCGCCGATCTCGATCCTGCGCGGACGGCGCTCGTCGTCATCGATCTGCAGCACGCGTTTATGAACGACGCGGTCGGTTTCGCAGCCGTGCCGGGCGCTCGCGACATCGTCCCCGCGGTCAACCGCTTGGCGGCAGCCGTGCGCGAGACCGGCGGCGGTGTCTTCTGGATCAAGATGACGCATGACGATCGCTGCGTCAGTGAGTGGTCGGTGGCCTATGAGCTGCCGACACCTGAGTACCGGGCCAAACGCATCGCTGCACTCTCCGAAGGGACGCTCGGCCACGAGCTGTGGCCCGAGCTCGATGTGCGGCCGCAGGATGAGATCGTCAGGAAATACCGCTACAGCGCATTTTTGCCGGGCGCGT
>Ga0306926_10008990_pt1 | contig 10970 bp, 8 predicted proteins | sample flu12Cox44000178_FD_203759 | JGI IMG/M metagenome (GOLD analysis project Ga0306926, IMG submission 203759) | Lab enrichment of tropical soil microbial communities from Luquillo Experimental Forest, Puerto Rico - flux8day.12C.oxic.44.000.178 (v2)... | ecosystem: Environmental > Terrestrial > Soil...
GGTGAGGCCGGCGCGGCCGACGCACCACGCAAGACTTGGGCAGTGGTCTTAGCTGTCCTCAAGTATTCTAAAGGCGTGAGGTTAATTCTTCTTGGGGCCGTAGGCCCGGCGGGCGCTCGGCGAAGTGCCCCTTCGCCCGTTTTCGGTCCCGACCGTTCACGCACCGTCTGGGGTGTTGTGATCCGCAGACTTACGCGCAGCGCAGGTCCTGGCGTCTCATGTTCGGTGGTCACGCTGCGGTGTGCTTCCGAGCTGATCAGAGCCCTCATGAGCCGCATTACTGCTCGGCCGCAGGGCTATCGGGTCGTGGTTTGAGATGGCCCGACCTTCGAAGCCCCTGATAAGCCGGGCGGCCGCCGTGCAGGCGTCTATCGAAATCATCGATGCTGAGGGACTTAACGCATTCAGCTTGCCTCGGTTGGCCCAGCATTTGGGTGTTCGCGCGCCGTCGCTTTACCACCACTTCGGAGATAAGAACGAAATCATGGTGGCGATCGCCCGCCACATCGCGGGGGTTTCAGTTAGCAGGCCGCGGCGCCAACCAGGTGACGACTGGCCGGAGTATTTTGTTGCCTTTGCCCTGAACTTCCGCGAAGCGATCCTTCGGCACCGGAACGCCGCCCCGATATTGATCGAGCACCTGCCCCGGGAGACGTTGATCAACCCTTATGAGGACGCCGCACGCTTCTTGGCCGCGTCGGGAGTGCCTGTCCACCTGCATGTACGAATCCTTGACGGGGTGGAAACGCTATGTATCGGTGCGGTGTTAGCCGAGGCGGCGCGCCGACCGCGCGGCAGTCACGCATTGTTCCCGAAGGTCGATCCGGATGCACATCCATTTCTGGCGGAAGCTCTGGCGGCCAACGATTTTACGGTCCGGGAGCTGTTCGCAGAGCGGATCCGAAGCTTCTTGCATGGAGTGATGCTCGATGGGGTTTCTGCACGCGAGGAAGAGGACTTCTCGGCGTAAGGAGCCGTCGCCACGCCCGCGCAGGAGGTAAAGCAAGATGGGTCCTCGTCATGGCACCCGACGTTCCCGTCCGGTGAGCCGCGCGTTGCCTCCGGCATGCTTCGCGCGCTGAACCTATGGACAAGCCCGGCCGGGCTTGGGCGCCATCCTCATCGCCGCGCCGTGGCCGAAAGCACGCTCGTCCTCGCCCCTAGTTAGTTACATGTTCACCGAATAAACCTATTATTATTAGGTTATGCGGAGGTTTGATTATGACTAGAACGGCATCAGAAGCTGTGCTGGACCGGTTTAGATTGACCGGCCGGGTGGCCATCGTGACCGGAGCGGGCCGAGGTCTGGGCGCCGGCTTCGCCCGCGCACTGGCCGAAGCCGGTGCCGATGTGGTGGTGGCCGGTCGGCGCCGAGAAAATCTCCAGCAGACGGCAGATTCGGTCAACGCCATTGGCGCCGCATGCCTGGTCGTGCCGACCGATGTCACGCGACCCCAGGACTGCACCGCCCTGGTCGACGCCGCAATGCATGAGTTTGGTCAGGTCGACATCCTGGTCAACAACGCCGGTATTTCACACGTGGCCCCCGCGACCGGCGAACGGCCGCAGGACTTCCGGTCGGTGATTGATGTCAACCTGCTCGGCGCCTATTGGGCCGCTCAGTCCTGCGCCCGTGTCATGGCTACCGGTTCGAGCATTATCAATGTGTCAAGCATGCTCGGGCTCGTGAAATCCGTTCTGCCGCAAGCGGCCTACGCAGCGAGCAAGGCGGGACTGATCGGGTTGACCAGAGATTTGTCGAATCAGTGGTGTGGCCGTAAAGGCATTCGCGTCAATGCCATCGCTCCCGGATTCGTTGAGACAGACATGATTAGCGAGATGCCTCCCGATACACTCGAGAAGTTCCTGGCGGGCTGCCCAATGGGGCGTGTGGCAACCCAGCGTGAAATCGATGCTGCCGTGGTTTTCCTCGCCAGTCCGGCCTCTGGATACATCACGGGGTCAACCATCGCTGTTGACGGCGGAACCTCGGGTCATTGATCACCATGGCCCGACCGTCGAAGCCCCTGATCAGCCGGGCCGCTGCGGTACGGGCATCTCTAGAAATCATCGAAGCCCACGGCCTGGCGGGGTTCAGCGTTCCACGACTCGCCCGACACCTCGGTGTTCGCACTCCATCGCTGTACTACCACTTCACCGACAAGAGTGAGATCCTCGCTGAGGTGGCTCGCCAAATCGCGGGGGCGTCGGTCGTGCGCCCGCCACAACTACCCGGCTCCGACTGGCCGGAGTATTTTGTCAGCCTTGTCGCGAACCTTCGGCGTGCGGTGCTCTGCCACCCCAATGCTGTTGCGTTACTACTGCACTACCCTCCGCGAGACTTCCTCCTCGGCGGCTTCGAAGACGCCACTCGCTACCTGCATGAGTCCGGTGTACCTGACCGGTTGCACATGCGAATCCTCGACGGGTTGGAAACGCTGTCTCTTGGCGCCGTCCTGTCCGAAGCCGTAGCCAGGCCTAAGAGCGGCGGCGCTGTTTTCCCGGACGTCGACCCCGCTCGCGCGCCGGTACTGGCTGAGGCGTTGGCCGCCAACGACTTATCGGCCGCGCAACTGTTCGAGGTCAATATCCGTAGCTTCCTGCATGGTGTGCTGTCTGTCGACGACAGAACCCGGTAACGCCGCCGATATTTCGGGCTGGCCCGACATTCACTCCCGGTCGGGGCCGCGTTGTTTGGCCGCGGCGGCGCTCTGAGTGCCTGCCGGCGCATCGGAGGCGCCGACTCTCGCCCGTCTGTCGCTCAGCGCGCCGAGGTGGCGTTGGACGCTGGTGAGGCCGGCGGCGGCTTCGCGCCACCGTGTGGCTTCCGTCGTTGACGCCGCGGTTCCGCGGTCATCGAGCAGCGCAGCGAGGCTGTGCTGGGCATCGGGGTCGCCGGCCTGTGCGGCGGCGCGCCACCAGCGCTCGGCTTCGGTGGTTGACGCCGCGGTTCCGCGCTCGTCGAGCAGCGCACCGAGGTTGTACTGGGCGCCGGTGTGGCCGGCCTGCGCAGCGGCGCGCCACCACCGTTCGGCCTCGGGGTTTCCCCGGCAGTAAAGCACCACACCGAGATTAAATTGCGCGCTCGCGTGGCCGGCGTGTGCGGCGGCGCGCCACCACTGTGCTGCCTCGGCAATCTGCGCCTGTGTTCCGCGCTCATGCAGTAAGACGCCCAGGCTGTACTGGGCTGCAATGTGTCCGTTCGCGGCAGCGCGGCGCAACCAATGCTCGGCCTGGGCACGCGATGCGGCATCGCCGAACGCGTAGAGCAGCAAACCGTATCTGTATCGCCGGTCATCGGAATCTGCGGTGACCGCGTCACCGACCGCTCTCCAGGATTGCACGCCATAAATCTAAAGCCATAAGGTATTGACTCGTCAAGTGTTTACCAATAATCTAATGTCGTGAGGTTTAGCGGACCACTGGCCGCAGGTTGGTGCTCTGGGGTGTGGGCGTGGATAGCTTGCGGGGATGCCCTTTTCGGCGCACCACGACGCTGGGCGGTCAGCGCCGCATTCAGCGGGAGGGGACGACGATGAATCACGAGCGCAGCGGTGCACGCCCGCCTTGGGGGGCTGCGCGCGAAATGGGGGAGCTGGAAGCGACGATGTGGCGCGCCGGCAGGCACCCGCAGAATTCCACCCAGGGTGCGGTGTTGGAGGTGTTTGGCGCCACCCCGGCGTGGCGTGAAGTCCGCCGGTTACACGTCGACGGTCTGGCCCGTTATCCGCGGTTCCGCCAACGCGTGGTCGAGCCTGCGGTGCCGGTGGGTCCGCCCGTGTGGGTCGACGATGACAAGTTTGATCTCGACTACCATCTGCGCCGCATTCGGCTGCCCAAGCCGGGATCGGTCCGTGATCTGCTCGACGCCGCACAGCGTCTGGGCAGCGTGGAGCTCGACCGCCGTCGACCGCCCTGGGTGGCCACATTCATCGAAGGGCTCGAAGGCGGCAGGTCGGCGTATCTGCTGGTGGTGCATCACTCCCTGATGGACGGTCATGGCAGCGTGCAGCTGCTGTCCGACCTGCACGGAAAACCCCGGCAGCCGCGGGACAATTCGGCCGGTGAGCAGCTCGAACCCGCGAGATCGACCGACCCTGTGCGCCTGGTCGCCGAGCACACCCTGGCGCGGCTGCGCTCGGCGCCCAAGGCTGCGGGGCGGGTAGCCTCCGGGGTCTTCGGAGCGCTGCGAGGCGGGCCGATAGGGTCCGCACGGTCGGCGGCATCGGCCGCGCGGTTCGGGATATCGGCGGGCCGGGTGCTTGCACCCCCTACCGGAACCGCCTCCAAGCTTCTGACGGGCGGTTCACGCGCGCACTGGCGGTATGAAATTCTCGACTGCTCGCTGGCCGAGCTGAAAGCCGCCGGCAAGGCGGCCGGCGGCACTGTCAACGACGCCTACGTCGCGGGGATCATCGGCGGGCTGCATATCTATCACGAGAAGTGCGGAGCCGACATCGGCGACATCACCGTCAACATGCCGGTGTCGCTGCGCCGGCCTGACGATCCACAAGGCGGCAATCGTTTCGTTACCGCGTTCATCAAGGCACCGTCGTCGGCCACTGATCCGGCTCAACGCATCAGCCGCCTTCGACAGTTGGTCAGCGAGGCCGGCACCGAACCCGCCCTCAATATGTTCGGACTTCTTCTACCAGTGGTGAATCGGGCGCCGTCGGCCGTGTTGAGCCCGTTGTTCAACAGCATGCAAAATCGCACCGACCTGACGATCAGCAACGTGCCGGGAATGACGACTGCGGTGAAGTTCGGCGGATCGGTGGTGGAGGGCATCTACTACTTCGGGCCGTTGCCGGGCTGTCACATCACCACAGTGTTATTTTCCTACAACGGTGTGTGCAACATCGGAATCAACTGTGACGAAGAGGTTTTCGGCGACAGCGACGAATTGCTGTCGTGCCTGCGGGCCGGGATGGATGAAGTGCTTGATCTGCGGCACCGCCCGGTCGGGAAGTCGTGAGGGGCCGTCGAACGACTGGCTGTCGCATGCATCAGTTGGCGATGGGCAGTGTGCCGGCCGTTGCATGAGTGTTGAGGGTGTGGGATGCCAAGCGTCGGGAGAAGGGGATGCGGTGTGGGTGAACCGACTAGTGACGGCCTGTTGGCCGGGCTGCGAGTACTCGATCTGACGTGGGGCCACGCGGACCTGGTGACCCGTCTACTGGGCGATCTGGGCGCCGAGGTACTCAAGGTGGAACCGCCGGGCGGCAGCGGCGCCCGGCTGCTCAAGCCAACCGTATCTGGCGTCAGCCTTGCGTTCGCCCTGCACAACGCCAACAAGCGCAGTACGGTCCTCGACCCGCAGGCCACCGCTGACCGACAACGATTTATCGAGTTGGTCGCCGAGGCCGATATCGTCGTCGACAGTGGAATGCCCGGGCAGGCAGCGGCTTTCGGCACATCGTGCGCCGAGCTCGCCGACCAGTTCGACCATCTGGTAGCGGTCTTGGTGACTGACTTCGGAACCACCGGTCCAGGCGCAACGTGGCGCGCCACCGACTCGGTGCTCTATGCCCTCACAACGGTGTTGTCACGGTCGGGCCCCCCGGGGGGCACGCCGGTGCTGCCGCCCGAGGGTATCGCCTCGGCCACCGCAGCGGCGCAGGCCGCGTGGGCGGCGCTGGTCGCCTATTACCAGCGGCTGCGTTTCGGGCGAGGCGACTACATCGACTTCTCCCGTTACGAAGCCGTCCTGCAGACGCTGGACCCCCCGTTCGGCGCCCAGGGGCAGGCCGCGGCAGCGCGCGGCACCGCCGGCGCGCCGCGCGGGCGCCCGAAGAGTCAGCACGCCTACCCGATCTTCGCCTGCAAGGACGGCTGGGTGCGGATCTGTGTGCTGGCTGCGCGCCAGTGGCGCGGACTGCGCGCTTGGTTGGGTGAGCCGGAGGCGTTTCAGGACCCCAAGTACGACACCATCGGTGCGCGTTTCGCCGCGTTCGCCGAGATCGGCGCCCTGATCGCGGCCCGGTTCGCCGACCACACGATGCAGGAGTTGGTCAATGCTGGCGCCGCCCACGGGGTACCGACCGCGGCGATCATGACCCCCGCCGAGGTGCTCTCGTCGGACCACTTCCTGTCCACGGGTGCACTCACCGATCTGACGGTGTCGCCGGACACGAATCTGGTGGTTCCCGACGGCTGCGTCGTCGTCGACGGGCAACGCGCCGGGCTGCGCTGGCCCGCCCCGACCGCCGGTGTGCACCCGCCGGCTTGGAAACCGCGGCCGGTGACCGGACCACCGGCGTGGACTTCAGGCGAGGGCGCGGCAGGCCGGCCGTTTGACGGGATGCGGATTGTGGACCTCGGGGTCATCGTCGCCGGCGGCGAGCTGGGGAGGCTATTCGCCGACTTGGGCGCCGAGGTCATCAAGGTCGAAAGCGCGGCCCACCCCGACGGGCTGCGCCAAGCCCGTCCCGGGCAGCTGATGAGCGAATCGTTCGCCTGGACACATCGCAATCAGGACGGCCTGGGACTGGATCTGCGTCATCGCGACGGTGCAGAGCTGTTCGGCCGGCTGGTCGCCGGCGCCGACGCGGTGTTCGCCAACTTCAAACCGGGAACCCTTGCCGGGCTGGGCTTTTCGTATTCCGCATTGCGAGCCCTCAACCCGCGCATCGTGCTGGCCGAAAGCAGCGCCTACGGTGACAGCGGCCCGTGGAGCGCGCGGATGGGCTACGGCCCGCTGGTGCGGGCCGCCACCGGGGTCACCCATCTGTGGACGCCGAAGCGCACCGAGGTCGGTGCGCGGCACGCCTTTTGCGACACGGTCACCGTCTTCCCGGATCATGTGGTGTCGCGGATCGCGGCGATCGCAACGCTGGCGGCGCTGATTCGCCGTGACCGCACCGGTGCGGGTGCGCACGTGCATGTATCGCAGGCCGAGACCGCGATCAACCAGCTCGACACCGTCTACGCCGCGCAGGCAGCCCTCGCCGCAGGCGCACCCCTCGGCGCCGATCTGAGCATCCACGACGTCTACCCGTGCGCCGGAGACGACGACTGGTGTGTGATCTCTATTGCCGGCGACGACGATTGGCGCGCGGTCACCACGGTGATCGGACGCCCGGAGCTGATTGCCGACCAACGCTGGGCGACCGCCGAATCGCGGTGGGCGCGACGCGAAGACCTCAACAACATGATCTCGCAGTGGACGCGCACCCACAGCCCGACAACCGTGGCGCGGCAGCTGCAGGCGGTCGGCGTTGCGGCCGGGCCGATGAACCGGGCAGACGACGTGCTTCGTGATCCGCAGGTCCTGCATCGGCGGCTCTACGCCGAAATGGTCCATCCGCTCATTGAAACCGCCCTGCCGACCGAGACCGGTCCCGCGCCCTACCGCCACATCCCCCGCGCCGAGCTGCGTCCGGCGCCAATGCTCGGCGAGCACACGCGCGACATCTGCCAGCGGGTGCTGGGACTGCGTCGTGAGCAGACCGAACGCCTGATCGACGACGGCGTCCTGTTCGCGCAACGCGTGCCATCCCCTGCCGCAGGAAGGAGTAGTTCACCATGACCGCCACCACGGACACCCCGCGGCTGTTCATCGGGGGCCAATTCCTGACAGCCGCAAAGGTCATCCCCATCCTCGAAGCCGCCACGGGCGAGCCGCTCGGCGACGGCCCGTGCGCCGGCGAGGCCGACATCGACCATGCGGTCGCGGCCGCACACGCGGCCGAGGCCGACGCCTGGCGCGCCAGCCAGCCCGACGAGCGCGCGCGGGTTATGAAACGATTCGCGGCCGCGCTGCGCGCGCGGGCCGAGGACACCTCACGACTTGTCAGCCGCGAGAACGGCATGCCGATCACGTTGTCCCGCATGGTCAATGGTGCCTTCCCGGCGGCCTTGGTGAGCTACTACGCCAAACTCATCGCCGACTCCGATGCCGAGGAGCTGCGGCCAAGCATGATCGGACACACCATCGTTCGCCGCGAACCGGTCGGGGTGGTCGCGGCCATCACCCCATGGAACTATCCGCAGGCGCTGGCGGTGATGAAAATCGCCCCGGCATTGGCCGCCGGGTGCCCGATCATCTTGAAGGCCGCGCCCGAAACCGCACTGGATGCACTGGCTTTCGCTGAGGCGGCCATGGAGGCAGGACTGCCGCGCGGTGTGTTGAACATCGTCCCCGGTGATAGCGCCGCCGGCGCGCGGCTGGTCAGCCACGCTGGTGTCGATAAGGTGGCGTTCACCGGGTCCACGGAGGCCGGCCGTGCAATCGGTGAAGTGTGCGGCCGGTTGATCCGGCCGGTCACTCTGGAACTCGGCGGGAAATCCGCGGCGATCATTCTTGACGACGCCAAGCTCGATACGACCATCCAGGGTTTGCGATCGGCATCCTTTGTGAACAACGGGCAGACCTGCCACCTGAGTTCGCGCATCCTGGCACCCCGGTCCCGCTACCAGGAGATCGTCGACGCGGTCGCGGCCCTAGCCAGGGACCTCACCGTCGGCAACCCGCTCGATGACTCCACCGAGATCGGGCCACTGGTCAGTGCCCGTCAGCGTGACCGGGTCCTCGGCTATATCGACATCGGCAAAACCGAAGGTGCGAAACTTGTTGCGGGCGGATTTATTCCGAAGGATCAGCCGCGCGGCTGGTTCGTGGCGCCCACCGTGTTCGCCGACGTGGACAACGCCGACCGCATCGCTCAGGAGGAGATTTTCGGTCCGGTGGTGACGATCATTCCCTACACCGACGACCAGGACGCGGTCCGCATCGCCAACGACAGCCGGTTTGGTCTCGCCGGCACCGTGTGGTCGGCCGACACCGCCCGCGCCACCGACATCGCGCGGGCGCTGCAGACAGGGTCGGTGGGCGTAAACGACTATCAGCTCGATATGCGCTCACCCTTCGGCGGGGTCAAGGCCAGCGGCTTGGGCCGCGAGCTAGGGCCCGAAGGGTTGGACGGCTACCGCATTCTCAAGTCGATCTACCGCGTCGGAGCGGCCGGCTAGTTGTGGTGAAGCCGCCGCGGGCAGAAACGCGGGCCGCACGAAGGTCGTCAGCGGCGTTGGATCTCCCGCGCAGCTGCCACGAGGATCTGCTGGCGTGCTTTGTCGGCGTCGCTCTTCGGCCCACGTTGGACTTGCGCCGCGCCGGCCTGCGGTCGCGGCGTCACCGTACCCGGGTGAACCGTTCGGCGACGTCGTGGTATTCCTCGCGTATGGCGCGTTTGGCGAGCTTGCCGCTGGGCAGTCGCGGCAGCGGCTCCGAGCGCAGCACCACATACCGCGGCACCTTGTAATCGGAGAGCACCTTCTCGCAATGGGCGACCACAGCGGCCTCGTCGAGGCCTTCGCTGTCGGCCGCCACAGTCACTATGGCCGCGGGGGTTTCACCGAAGCGTGGGTCGCGCGCGGCGATCACGGAGACTTCGGCCACCCCGTCCAGGCTGGCGATGGCAACCTCCAGCTCGACGGGGGAGATGTTGATCCCCCCGGAGATAATCAAGTCTTTCATCCGGTCCACAAACGTGATCCGGCCCTGCTCGTCACAGGTGCCCACATCGCCGCTGTGTAGCCAGCCGTCGCGCAGCGCCGCCGCGGTCGACTCCGGATCGTCCCAGTAGCCCGGAGTCACCCCAGGCCCGCGCACCACCAATTCGCCGGGCTCACCGGGCCCAAGCAGCGACCCGTCATGTCCCATCACCCGCACTTCGGTGAAGATCGACCCGGTCCCGCACGATTCGGGGTGCTCGAGCGCCTCGGCCTTCAACGTCGCCGTGGCCACCCCGCCGGCCTCGGTCATCCCGTAGATCTGGCGCAGCAGAACCCCCTTGTCGGCCCACCGGCGCAAAAGATCAACCGGCACGGCCGCGCCGCCAATGATCGCGGTCTGCAGCGAGCTCAGGTCGGCCTGTTCGAACTCCGGTGTCTGCGACAAAGCCTCGAAGATCAGCGGCACACCGAACAAGGCTCGCACCGAGTGCTTTTCGATCAACCCGACGGCGCGTGACGGAGTCAAGTCGGGTTCGACGATCAGGGCGCCACCCAGGATCGTGGTGATCAGCAATCCGTAGACCAGGCCCGGGGTGAACGCCAGCGGCAGCACCAGCAGCGTGACGGTGCCCGACCGGAAGCCCTCTTCGGTCAGCGTGTTCTCCAACACGATGCCCAACAGAGTCTGGCTGGTCAGAATGACCCCCTTGGACAGCCCGGTGGACCCGCTGGTGAAGATCAGCGCGATCGGCTCCTCGGGGGCGCGGTCGATCCGGAAATCATCGGGCGGCCCGGATCGTTCGGCGTCGACGGTGTCGAATCCCAGCACCGAGAACTCCCGCCCGCTGGCGCGCGCATCCTGGGCGCTGCCGATGTGAGCGGGCGCGGCGATCAGCGCGCTAAGACCCGCATCGTCGGCTACCTTGCGGATCTCGGCCGGTTTGAGCCGCGCGTTCATCGGGACCAGCACGGCGCCGCTTTTCATGATCGCCAGTGCGGCCACCGGCCATTGCAGCGTGTTGGGCGCCAGCACCCCGATGCGGTCTCCCGGCTTGACACCGTCGTCGGCCAGCCGGCGCGCCAAGCGGCTGGACCAGTCGTGCAGTTGACGGTAGGTCAGCCGGTCCTCGGCCACGATGATCGCGGTCTCATCGCCTTTGGTTCGGGCCCACCAGTGCAATGCAGCCCCGACTGTTGTGGCCATGTTCCTCCTCCGTTTTGTGCTGCGCGGTCAGACCGTCGCTTCGGATCCGAACACCGTCGAACTGACCAGCGGAGCCATCGGGCCGCCGATCATTAGCGAAATGTCGGCGTCGGCAACCGGATTGGGGGAGCCGCCCCGGATCTGACGTACCGCCTCGGCTACCAGCCCGATACCGTGTACGAAACCTTCGGCGATGTTTCCGCCCGCGGTGTTGATCGGCAGGCGTCCGCGTTCGACGGTGAGATTCTCGACGGTCATGAACCCACCCGCAGCGCGCCCCGGCGGGCACAGGCCGAAGTCGATCATCGCGGCG
>Ga0306926_10008992_pt1 | contig 10969 bp, 12 predicted proteins | sample flu12Cox44000178_FD_203759 | JGI IMG/M metagenome (GOLD analysis project Ga0306926, IMG submission 203759) | Lab enrichment of tropical soil microbial communities from Luquillo Experimental Forest, Puerto Rico - flux8day.12C.oxic.44.000.178 (v2)... | ecosystem: Environmental > Terrestrial >...
AGAAAAAGAGTACAGCTTCCCCGAAATTGCTGCCGAGATCGGTAAGGTCATCGGCAAAACCGTGGGCTATGAGCAAGTCGATGCTTGGACGCTAAAGAGGTTGGCCGCCAACAGCCCGCGTCCGCTTCACACCGATACACTCTGGCAGCACTTCGCGGAGATTGCGAAAGACCACCAGAATGGGGTGTTTGCCGGAACAAACGATTTGGTTGAGAAGATCGGCGGAAAACGACCAATCGGCCTCCCTGAATTCCTTGAGGCGCACCGAAGCGCGTTCCTGTCCTAAATTCGTGAACCAAAGGGAGCCGAATTTGTCGGCTCCCATAGCGTTGGGTATGCCAACCGGAGTTGACTTCAGCGCGAATACTTCGGTCAGTGCTTCTGTTGGTGCGGCACTACCTGGCAAACCGCCAATTCCCATATGTCGGCCCATTCGGACACGATCGATCACGCGGATCAGTGACCTCCTTGTCGCAGGATAACCAGCGCGTCACATGCGGGCAAGAGCGGGAACGTCGGGTGCGCCGCGGCAGAGCCTTCGTGCTGCCCGTACCCACATCCCGAGTGGATCGTCGGCAACCCGGAAACTACCGCGAACAACGCACCCGCAAAAGGCAAAGTCCTGGGAAACGAGGTTCCCGACCCTGCGCACACAGGGCATCCGACGAATCCACCTACCTAGGGTTGGGAGACGTGCTTGGATCCGCCGTTTTCTTTCCATTTTCTTTTTTTGTCTCGCCCCCGTTCGATTTCGGGACCATTGCCTGAATCACGTGTTTGTTCTGCTCATAGTTGATGTGCGCTTTTGCAGGATTTTCTAGAAGCCAGAACCAGCGCGTCGCATTATTTGCGGGTCGATTCTGAACGCTTAAATCGTTCCTAGCCGGGTCAGGAGCCTGCCACGTAAGCAAGTCGTCCGGGTCGCTCCACGCGATGATTTGCGGTGGATCTTGATGGGCTTGGGCGCGGAGATCACTCCAACGCCCAAGATGCATGATCAGGCCCCCCTGCTTGTTATTCTCTAAGTCCGCGAGTTCTAGCAGCCTAACCTGATTGGCCATGAAATAGGCTTGGGAAGTTTGGCTCAGGACCTTGTCAAATCTACTTTCCCAGTCTGAAGGTGCCACACCCTGCGGGGAGCTTTGCAGGTCGAGCGCAGAGAAGATCAGGTAGCTCCCCAGGCTATGTGAGACGACTACGAACTCCTGATTCTCGGATGGGGTAACCGAGGCCAGCACAACTTCGCGAATGCCTTCCACGATGTACTCTTGCATGGACCCAACGGCTAAGAGTGCGTCAGCAAAACCCCAGTCGAGGATATCGCGTTTGACCGAGCCATTGAGCGCGGCTGGCTTTGGCCAGGGGTGGTGGCGCTGCTGGATATCGTTCCTGGTGATCCATGTGTATGACCTAAATCTGTTTCGGTTGTTGGGGTCCTCGAGGGTCTTCGCGGCGCAGTTGTCAAAATGTTTCTTGTCGAGACCGACCAGGGCTGCCTCCTTTGCGACAATCTGGCGGCATTTTGCAGAAAACACCAGCGGCCACCAATTGATTTCGTCAACGTAGATAGTTGTTCCGTTCTTGCTGACAAGCTTGTAGTGATCGACGAATGGCGCTGCGGCGCGCCAGTCGTTGCTATTACGTTTCCAAACCTCCTCACGGAAATACGAGAGTGAGGGAGGCGCTGCATCGGGGGCAAAATCCCGTTCATTGGCGTAGGTCCTTCCCTCGAGTTCGTTTGTGGCGCAACCGATGCGTTTGCAAAAGCTCTTCCTGAAAGGTTCGGAGACCTCGAAGTTTTGTGTCCCAGCGTTGCCCTTGGATGTGTCAATTCCCATGCCATGAATGTAAAAAATATGGAGCTGGGTCTTCCCTGTCTCTGCGCGCTTTAGCGAATCGTCAAGTGATGCTGGGCCCTGTGCCTCAGGAGCGGCAGCAACTGGACCCCGCGAGACCTCTGCGAAGCAAACAAGGAGGCTGGCTAGTAGTGCGACTTGCCGGCGCCCGCTGAGAAATAAACTAATAGTTATTGAACAAAAGATTACATACCGCATGGTCCGGCCTCCAAGATGCAGGCAGCGTAGGTTTGGCGACTAACCGCGCAGAACTCTAGAAATCCATCCTTGTCGAAATGGAGATGCAGACCACCAGTGAACCGAGAGCCTGGTTATTGTTACTTCCCTTTTAAGAGTCCACCGACACCCTTAGTCATATTGCCGGCTATCGGAACTTGCCCCTTCGCGACGTTGGCAAGTTGGCCCTTGGCCGCAGCTCCGACCACTCCACCTACGTCCGGAATAAATTTCGGGTCCGATTGTTCCTTCGATGGTAAAAGGGATGCCACCGTTGCCACTCCTTGCTCCTGCAACCTTCGATAGCCCTCCCGCCATGCCCCCGTGATCACGCCAATGGCTGGCGCAGTGAGGTTTATGTTGTCCGCCTTGGTGCCATCCATGAGTGAATCAGCATGATGATTGATCTGGAGTTTGCTTCCCAGTTGCCGTTGCTGCACGGAGCACACGGCAAAGACGATCTACGTTTATCACACCATAGCCTTGAGCGGTCCTCAATCTGTTTCCGCCGCAGTTCTCAGACTCGCTGAATGACTTGGTTACTGGTTCAGCTCAGGCATTGTGCTAGGTGGATCTGACGCAATTGACAGGTGTGCCGAAGTATCCCCTTTGGCCACAATGTGGACTGTCGCAGAGCGCGCGACACTAGCTAGGCATCGCTTTTCCCCAGTTTCCCGGTGGGCTAGGAACGAGTAATGGGGAGAGGAGAGGTGCCAGCGGCTCTGCCCTCGCGTCAAGCGAAGTCAGATCGGCCACTCCCAAATCGTCTAGGAGGAGCTAACATGAACATAGTCGGATTGATCATTCAGCTTGTCAGCGGTGCCGTCGAGGGCAACCTAGCGGGTCCGCTCATGGGCAAGCTCAACCTTGGTCCGATCGGCAATTCCATTGCCGGCATAGTTGGAGGCGGACTCGGCGGTCAACTCCTGAGCATGGTGACCTCCGGTGGCGCAGCGACAGCGGGAGCATCGGCGGGCGTATTACTTCTATCATCTCGAGCATAGCGGGTGGTGGCGTGGGCGGAGCCATCCTTATGGCCGTCGTTGGTCTGATCAAGTCGCGGATCGGCAAGTCGGCGTAGTTGGCTTCCCGGTTGAGAAGCTCCCTTCGAGACGGGACCAACCGGAATATACTGCCCTTCGGCCAACACTTGCGGTTTTTCGAGAGCTGCCGTTAGACGCCAGCAATCGCCTTGTTCTGCAACACGCGCACCAGCACGCGTCGGTTTTCCAGTACTCTTGTCAGTGCGGGTTTGATGGGCTTCTCCGATGGCACCCGGCCCCGGGATTTGCGTCAAGGGCACATGTCCTTCTGCAGGAGGTTGACCCTCCGTTTGCGCGGTCCTCGCTGAGCTTCTGGTTGACCGAAGCACTGCCGACTGACGAAACGTATGGCCACGACGGTGACAACTGCACACTCCCATGACAAACGCGAGTCGAACACAGGTCACATCGTTCGATTTATCCGTGCTCACGAAGCACTGACAAATCCTCGTCGCGGATCTGAAAGTCAGCCACGCCGCAGTCCAAACAGAGGAAAGCCGTGGGAAAACCCAAACGATGGGCTTGTCGACGCCGTCCACGCTAGGAAAACGTATGGCTACTTCTCCGTTGACTTGGTGTTGCTGGTCTGAACCGCAAGATCTGCAAGCCATGCGACGCACTTCTCCATGGCGTGTTAGGGGCTGAGGAGAAGTGTAGAGGCGTCGAAGCGAGGATATTGTCGTTGGTCGCAACAAAGGGTGAAGCATCATTCTGGATGGGATTCTTTGGCGCAACTGTCAGTTCTTAAAAGTCCTAGGATGTTTGAGTGTTCGGATCTCAACCCTCCAGAAAGGAACACGCCGATGAGTGGCACCAAATATATCGGCATGGACCTGCATAAAGAAGGTATTTCGATCGCAATCATGAATGGCTTCGGAAGGATCGTAAAGGAATCGGTCATCGAAACGAAAGCCAGTTCATTCCTACCTGTCCATCAAGGTCCTGCGCCGTCTCAACTTTTGTGCGATAGCATTTGGCGCAGAGGAGGAAAGTGGGTGCGAGATGAACGAAATCGGTGTGTTCGAAACGATCTATTCTGCTCGTGCGCTAAGACGATTCAAACCTGACCCAGTTCCGGAAGAACTGCTAACCAGAATCCTTGATGCTGCCATCCGCGCGCCCTCCGCGGGCAACGCCCAGAACTGGGCCTTCGTCGTGGTACGCGATCCGCAACAGCGACGCAGCCTCGGCGCAATTTATCGTCGAGCATCGGACGTCGTCGCACACTTCTACGCCGCACACGGCCGCCCGTCGCATATGACCGAGGAGCAATACCATCGTTTCATGTCATCCGGGTCCTACCTCTGGAGCCATATGGACGAGGCGCCGGTGCTGCTGGTGCCGTGCCTGAAGCTAGAGTCGCTGCCGTCGCTGCCCGCCACTGCGGTACCTCTGGATGTGCAGGCGAAATACCAACAGCTACGCCTCAACCGACTAAGCGGCGCAAGCATCTATCCCGCCATTCAAAACGTCATCCTTGCGTGTCGAGCCCTTGGGCTAGGGACCCTGATAACCACAAACCATACCCTTTTTGAGGAGGAAGTGGCGACAGTCCTGGCTCTCACGCCAGAGATGCGGACCTACGCATTAATGCCGATTGGTTATCCACGTGACAAGTTCGGTCCGGTTAGCCGACGCCCCATTACGGAGGTTGTGTACGCGGACCGCTATGGCAATGCGTGGCCTAGCTGATTGGGCCCGGTGGGTAATGGGGTAATGGCAGAATAACCGGACTATAAACGGATGGTTATTGCAAGAATCCCCATAACGCTCAAAACCCGAATCAGGGTAACGTCACTCGTCCGATGAGCGGAGCCTTGCCGACACCGTCCGCAAGGTAACGTTGGCAGGCAATCGAGATCGTCAGAGCTCGTGTCGAAGAACCAGTGCCATTTCGTGACTCACTGTTTTGCGTCTCTATCTGCCTCTGCCGATGTGACGCCAACGGCGTCTGTCGACAGTTTATCTGATTGAACGGTGAGATAGAGGAAGAAGGGTGTCACCTCGAATGGTATTCTTTCGTATTCGGCCACCGTGCCTACGGGCTGGGTCTTAAGCAAACGCAGCTGATCGCTCCACGGGTCGATTTTGATGTGTCCGCCGAGGGGGAGTCCAGCAGTGACGGTGGCCCCTGGCTTTGCGGCAGACAGCCGGCTGGATGAGACGGTCCAACCTGTCGAGACCCTGTCGCCTAGGTGCGGACTGATAAGGCAGGGGATCTTTTTCGACCGGTTCTGGAGGGCTTCGAGGAATAGTTGTGCATTCTCAAGCTGATCCTTATAGGGCGAGTTCCTCAACAGTTCCATCGCTTTCTGGTTCGCCGCCTTTTCCTCTTCCGCTGTGCGTGCAAAGCCAAAATGGTCGAACGTCTTCGTTTCGTTGAATCGCACGCGATTGAGAAACGCGAATTGGGTGTCCATGCGATGTCCAAGTACGACGTGACCGAGCTCGTGCGCGAGAATGCACCGTCGAAAGCCATGAAGCACCTATGTCGAGACGAGAGAGAGCTTGTTGAAGCTCGTGGCGGGTCATGGGATCGGCGGTAACAACGACGAATTCAGGTTTCACGCCGACGGGAACGATGCACGTCTGACAGCGTGGCAGTGGCATGCAGCCGACCTGCGATCGGTGGCCCGGTAAACGAGAACGTTCCGGTGGCTGGATCAAACAGTTCCGCGGTGGCGTCTCCTCCGCCTACGATCAGAACAAACCTTTTGAGATCAGCAGTGTTCTTTATCGTCCGGTCGAACCACCTACAGCTGAAGGCTCCGGCGATATAAAAGTGCGCGTCATCGGTCCGCAAGAAGCGCAGCGCTGGACTCAGATAAGGTTCCTTCTTCAAACGTGACAGCCACGTTTCCACGCAGCCCATCGAGTTAGAGGCATCCATTTTCCGGGCTGCTACTTCTGCCAGTTGTTGGCCTTAGCCATCCTCGGATTACGATTGCGGGCGGACTTAACGATTGCAGGCACGCCTCGGGCCCGACATTGTGGCGGGCATTATCCTGGCCGCACTCGGCATTCCCGAGGTGATGCGCTACACGAGGATCATCGGCACACCGGTGATCACACGGCTATACACACTGTTTTTGCCGGTCGTGGAGTTTGCCATTTTAGAGTCGTCGCGACACTTCGTCGTCAGCGCGGATTCGGCTGTAAGAGTCCGACACCAAGGCAAGCTTGAGCAGTTGGGATTGCTGGATTTGATTAGTTCCGAGCTGATATACGAATCCCGCGAGGAGCGTTTGGCAGCCTACAAGGCGGCGACTTTGGGGGGCCAACGATCCGGCGGTTTCAAGAAGTAGGTGGGTGCCTCGATCGAAAAGCCGCTAAATCGGCGTCGACGCCCCGCTGAACTTTGCCAGGAGATAGAGGCATCTTAGGAACACTATGCCTGACCAATCGATCGAAGCCTCTCAGCCCACTTCAAGCCGCCTCCGTATGCCAGCATTAAGCCTGGCCGCCCTTGGCGTGGTGTTTGGCGACATAGGCACGAGTCCGCTCTACACGCTCAAGACCGTGCTGAACGTGACGGGCGGCGCGCATTCAGAACCAGCGACAGTCCTTGGTGCGCTGTCGCTGATCTTGTGGACGCTGATCATCGTCACCTCGCTAAAATACGTCAGCATCGCCCTACGTGTGGACAATTGTGGCGAAGGCGGCATTCTCGCGCTGATGGCCCTTCTGCGCAGGATGCACGGGCGGTGGCAAGCTCTCATCATGTTCATTGGTCTGTGTGGTGCGGCGCTGGTGTATGGCGATGCCGCGATCACGCCCGCGATCTCGGTGATGTCGGCACTCGAGGGCCTGAACATCGTAACACCTCACCTGCAGCACTATGTGCTGCTGGCGACCGTTGTGGTCTTGGTTGCGTTGTTCGCGGTGCAACGGCACGGCACCGCGCGCATCGGTCGGCTGTTGGGGCCGGTCATGTTGATCTGGTTCGCGACAATCGCCCTGCTTGGCGTGGTGGGGATCGCGCAGCATCCGGCAGTATTGTGGGCTCTGAATCCGATAGTAGGGCTGCGCTACTTATTCTCGGGCGGAGGCATTACCACTTTACTGGTGGTCGGCGGAGTGTTCCTTTGCGTCACTGGGGCCGAGGCTCTGTATGCCGACCTCGGTCATTTCGGCCGGGTGCCAATCCGACTAGCCTGGTCCTGCCTGGTCTTTCCAGCCCTGATTCTGAACTATGCTGGGCAGGCGGCGTTCGTGCTGGCCGGCGCACCGAGCGCGGGGAACATCTTCTACCAACTCTGCCCCTCGCCTTTGCAGCTGCCGCTGGTGCTACTGGCCACTGTTGCAACCGTCATCGCCAGCCAGGCGGTTGTCACGGGCGCCTTCTCTATGACGCGCCAGGCAATCCAACTAGGGTTACTGCCGCGACTGCAGGTCGTCCAGACCTCAGCCGAGGGTTATGGCCAGATCTACCTGCCCGCTGTGAACTGGTTGCTCATGATCGTGACGCTCAGCCTCTCGATTGGATTTGGAAGCTCAAACAACCTCGCCGCCGCCTATGGAATCGCAGTGTCGGCGACAATGCTGGCAACCACGGTTCTCCTGTCTTGCGCCATGCGCGAGATTTGGAGCTGGCCGCTGCCGGCGGTGATTGTGACTGCCATCGGATTTGGAACGGTAGACACAGGATTTCTGTCCGCCAACATAGTAAAGATCGCCCGGGGCGGGTGGGTGCCGCTACTGCTCGGCGCCTTGATCTGCTCCGTAATGCTGATCTGGCGAAAGGGCAACGCAACGGTGCAAAAACTGGCGGACGAAATGCAGGTTCCGATCGGCGAGATCGTGGCAGAGATCGAAAGTGGCCAGATTCCGCGGGTGCCCGGCACCGCGGTGTTCCTCGCGCGCCTTACGCGGGACGTTCCGCCGATCGTGGTCTGGCACCTCAAGCATATCCGATCGTTGCACGGTTCGATCGTGATCGCTAACGTGGTCACCGAATTGGTCCCTTACGTAGCGGCCGAGGACCGGGTGGAAGTCCGCGAAATCGCCCCGCGCGTATGGCGGGCCCACGCTCATTTCGGTTTCATGGAACAGCCGGATATCCCAGCTCTGCTGCAGCGCGCTCAGGCGAAGGGGTACCCGGTGGATTCCGCCAAAGTAACCTATTTCATCGGGCGCGAGACCGTTGTTCCACGCGAGGACGGCAAGGGGCTGCCGCGCCTCGTGCAGAGCACGTTCGCGTTCCTGCTGCGCAATTCGAGCGAGGCAATTGAATATTTTCGCCTACCGAGGGAAATGGTTTTTGAGATAGGGCGGCAATTCGCTATCTGATCTGCCCTGCCGGTCCGGAGGAAGCTATGCTGGTTCGGCCGATGCCGTTGCTCGACTTCTTCGTCGTTCTAGTGATGCTCTCCATCGGACTGCGTGTCAGCGGTGGCGAACTGCTCGATGTCTTGCGCAACCGAGCCCTGTTCATCAGAACCCTCGTCGCGAATTGCATTCTGATACCCGGCATAGGTTTTGTATTGGTGAAAATCTTCCCCCTGACGTCTGATGCAAGTGTGGGCATCCTGCTGCTGGCTGCCATTCCAGGGACACCCATCGCTCTGCAATTCACCCGTATGGCAAAGCCTCGCTTGGCGTTTGCTGCAGTGATGACCTTCGTGCTCTCGGTAGTGAGCATCGCCATAACACCTTTGGCCGTCAAAGTCATGCCACTGACAGCACAGCACAGTGAGCGGCCGATACTGAGCTTAACCGTCAGCATTTTACTGTTCATTGCAGCGCCATTGTGCGTCGGATTGTGGATTGCACGGCGTGCGCCGAAGATCGCCCCTCGGCTAGTGCTGCCACTCGATATCTTTGCCACCGTCGTATTTCTTTTCCTGATGTGGGAGACGCGGTTGGCGCGTCGAGAAGCCTTGAATGTAGTCGCCGGCCGACGAACGATCCTGGCAATGTTTTTGTTACTGGTCACATCGATGCTAATCGGTTGGTTCGCAGGCGGCCCTGACGGTGAGTCACGTCGGGTGTTGGCGACCTCCACGGGCATGCGAAGTGTGATCGTCGTGCTCTATGTAGCGCGCTATTGCTTTCCTCGGACAAACGTCTACATGATCCCTATTGTTTATCTCTCCTTGATGGTTCCCACGAATCTGCTCTTTCATCTGGCCTTCACCGGATGGCACAGGCTGCGGCCTACGGCGACCTAGACAAGTGTGGTGAACTTGGTCGCCGGCTTCGCGCAGCTGACGTAACGCTCTCACTTGCAACAGCGCCTACTGCTGCCGGGTCAGATCGCGGCGACATGTTCTGGCCGACGATCGGAAACAATCCAGATGGCAGCCCGGGCATTCATCCCGGTCAGGTGGAACACGCCCTTGCGTGTATCTTTGCGGCTGCCAGAAATTCATCGCTGTTTCGAGCCGACGAGCGGGATAGGGGCTGAGGATTGCGATTAAAACCACTCGCTGTGATGGACGCGCGCCCGCTGCCGTGTTTTTCCGCACTCGGCAAGGCCAAATACCTCAGAACGCGCATAGGCCTGCGACAGCGACGCGGAGCATCCGCTGCTCGCGGAGATCGTAGAGGAAAAAGCTGCACGCTCTGGGCGTTAATCGAGAGGATGGCCCGCAAAATCAAATAGAATCAAACACAGCCACGGAATGGGCCGACGCGGATGATTCACCCGAAAAACGCGCCTGAAACGCCGCCCTCTTTTGACGCTGTGAGTGACCGTGTAATGGTAATACTATGCAAAGAAATTCCACTGGGGAAAAGTGCGTTCAAACTCATCATATTACGCTTCAGAGGATTGCGGATTTGGTTACTGCAATTTGGCGTACTCCGCCTGGGCTTCGTTTCAATTGACCGAGAATATAGCGCAACATTGTACTGTTCCCGCTCAACTGCAAGTTTGTATTGACAGCCTCCGTAATTTTTGGGAAAGTGCGCTGCCCATGGCAGTTCCCGCCTGGTCTGGAAAAGGGATCTTCCAGCCCTATGCGATCCGTAAAGGCGCTTCGCATCCTGTTCCTCCTTTCGCTTATGCTGAGCTTGTTTTGCGGCGAGTTTGGAGAATTGGTCCGCTTGGCTGATGATACGTCGAATGACTACATCCAGGTATCAGCCTCGCCTATTCACAAATCAGGTGGGATTGCATCCGAGGATTTGCTCACACGAAGTGATTTCGCCGTAGCGCAAGAATTTGATTTTCACCTCACCCTCACTCCCGCCGTTAGGCCTGGGCTATCCTCAGGCTCAAGCCTCCTTCGATTGCTCTCTATTCAGCGGAAATAGAGCCCTCCAACATCCGTAGTGTGTCTCGTTAGGGAGCGGATCGGCCCTCTAATAGCCGCGAACCCTACTCGTTTTTTCGTTCAATTTGAAGGGCAAATCAATGATGTGGTGGTCAATGTAGACCGGAAAAGCTAATGAACAGCCTATGGCTTACATGAGAGGAGACTGTTATGAAGAGAACAGCGGTTTTGCGGTTCTGCGGTTTGCTACTGGGTGCAGCGAGTCTCTGCGGAGCGGTCTGGGGGGCTGCAGGACTTCTCGGAATAGCCGCCTTAAGGGGCGGTTCGCTTGAGGGTGGAAGGGTGATCAGCATCGGTGAAGACCGGCCAGACCTAAACTTTGTCGGACAATTCATTAACTCAGGGGCGAACTCCCACCAGTTTGGATACCTTTCCAAGATCGAGGGTGTCGCCAATGTCTTCAACAGCGACACCACTAAGAACGAGTCAACTGCGATGTTCACCTTCTCCACGCAAGCAATGAATACGCAGGTGATCAACAATGGCCCGCTTAGAGTTGTGAATCGTACTGGCACAACGACGATTTACTATCACCCCGAGGGCGGCGCTAGTTTTTCCGACCCCTCGACGTTTGAGG
>Ga0306926_10008995_pt1 | contig 10966 bp, 8 predicted proteins | sample flu12Cox44000178_FD_203759 | JGI IMG/M metagenome (GOLD analysis project Ga0306926, IMG submission 203759) | Lab enrichment of tropical soil microbial communities from Luquillo Experimental Forest, Puerto Rico - flux8day.12C.oxic.44.000.178 (v2)... | ecosystem: Environmental > Terrestrial > Soil...
ACGACGAATGGGAGCCCTTTGCGCCCGGCCTGAAAACGCTGGAGGATGCCACCACGCTTCGGCGCCGTATCCTGGTCGCCTTCGAACGGGCCGAAAAAGAGCAAGATCCGGAGCGGCGCGCGGCGCTTTTGACCTTTGTGATCGTTGGCGCCGGCCCGACCGGCGTCGAGCTCGCCGGCACCATCGCCGAGCTTGCAAAGGACACGCTGGCGCCCGACTTCCGCAACATCGATACCAACAAGACCCGCGTGGTCCTGATCGAGGCGGGACCGCGCGTGCTCGCGGGCTTTGCCGATGATCTCTCGGCCTACGCACAAGCCTCGCTCGAAAAAATCGGCGTCGAGGTCATGTTGAATCACGCTGTCACCGAATGTTCGGCGGATGGCGTCGTCTATGACGGCAAGCGGCTGCAGGCGAGGACCTTGATCTGGGCCGCCGGCGTGCGCGCCTCCCGCGCGGCCGAATGGCTGGGCGCGCCCGCAGACCACGCCAGCCGGCTGCAGGTGTTGCCCGATCTCACCGTGCCCGGTCACCCCGACATCTTCGCGATCGGCGATACCGTCACGATCGCAGGTCCGGACGGAAAGCCGGTGCCCGGCATTGCGCCGGCGGCCAAGCAGCAGGGCCGTTACGTTGCCGCATCGATCAAGGCGCGGCTGCGCGGCGAAACGACGGCGCCGTTCCGTTATCATCACTCCGGCAGCCTTGCGCAGATCGGCAAGCGCCAGGCGGTGATCGATTTCGGAACCATCAAGCTGCGGGGCACGATCGCATGGTGGATCTGGGGCATCGCCCACATTTACTTCCTGATTGGTCTGCGCAACCGGCTGAGCGTCGCCATCAGCTGGCTCTGGAATTACATTCGCGACCAGCGCGCCGCACGGCTGATCACGCAAGGCTCGAGCAAGGTCGGGCGCTGACGAACGAGGGCGGAATGACTGCCCAGGGAAATGGCAAGGCGGCGCCTTGCGATTTCGCAGAGACACCCGCCTTAATGCCCCAAAACGCCTTCAAGCCGTTGATAAGTTAATGCGATTTTCCCGATTGAAGATAGCGCAGGCGATGGTCACAATGGCACACCGCTTGCTTCAAAAAGAACATGATCCCGCCGCCTCGGAGTGCAGTCAGTGATGGCCAACCCACCTTCCCCGTTCGGAGTTCAAACGGCGCCTGGGGCACAATTGCCGCGTGAACGCCGCCCTCTCAAGCGGGGCAGCGCGTGAGCGAAACCATCGCTGCGATCCTCGCCGCGCATCGCACGGGAGAGCTTTCGCCTGCGCAAACCATCGCGCGGAGATTTCGGCGGATCCGCGATCACGACGATCCCGCGATCTTCATCAGCTTGCGTGACGAAAAGGATGCGACCGCGGAAGCCGAGGCTTTGGCCGCAAAAGACGCGGCGCAGCTTCCGCTTTACGGCATTCCCATTGCGGTCAAGGACAATATCGACGTTGCCGGCCTGCCCACCACGGCCGCATGCCCGGCCTATTCCTACGCGCCATCGCTTGACGCCACGGCGGTCGCGCGGCTGCGTGCCGCCGGCGCGATTGTGATCGGCAAGACCAACCTCGATCAGTTCGCAACCGGCCTTGTCGGCGTGCGCTCGCCCTATGGCATCCCCAAAAATCCGATGCGCGGCGATCTCGTACCGGGAGGCTCGAGTTCGGGATCGGCGGTCGCCGTCTCGGCCGGACTGGTGCCGCTCGCACTCGGCACCGACACCGCCGGCTCCGGCCGCGTGCCAGCGATGCTCAACAACATCGTCGGCCTGAAGCCGAGCTTCGGCCTGGTTTCGACCGCGGGCGTGGTGCCGGCGTGCCGCACGCTCGATTGCGTCTCGGTGTTCTCGCTCACCGTCGATGATGCGGCAACGGCTCTCATGGTTATGGCCGGCCCCGACGGCGCGGATCCGTTTTCGCGCAACCGCACCTTCGCAGGCCTCGGCGCGTTTCCGGCCGACTTGCGGCTCGGCGTGCCGCGCGACGGACAATTGATCTTTTTCGGCGACAAGGCGCAGGAAGCTGCTTACGGGGCGGCACTGACGCGCTGGGCCGCGCTCGGTGCGACGCTCATCGGAATAGATCTCGAGCCGTTCTACGAGACCGCGCGGCTGCTTTATGAAGGCCCATGGGTCGCGGAACGTTATCTCGTGATCCGAAACCTGTTGGCCTCGTCGCCCGACGCCATCCATCCCGTCACTCGCGAGATCACGATCGCGGGCACCCGGATTTCGGCTGCAGAAACTTTCGCCGCACTCTACCGCCTGCAGGCGCTGCGGCGGATCGCCGAGCGCGCCTTCAACGGGATCGATGCGCTGGTGCTGCCGACCACGCCGACCGTGTACACGACAGCGCAGGTGCTCGCCAATCCGATCGAGCTCAACAGCAGGCTTGGGACCTACACCAATTTCGTCAACCTGCTCGATCTCTGCGGGCTTTCGCTGCCGGCGTCGATCAGGCCCGACGGCGTGCCGTTCGGCATCACGCTGCTGGCGCCTGCCGGCCAAGACGCGGAGCTCGCCGGCATAGGCCGCCTCTTCCATGCCGATACCCGGTTGACGCTGGGCGCCACGGGCGCGATGCAACCGCCGCTGCAAGAGACGGCACCCGGCTTGAGTTGTGACGAAATTCCGATCGCCGTGGTCGGCGCGCATTTGTCGGGCATGGTGCTCAATGGCGAGTTGAAGGCGTTAGGCGGACGGCTGCTGGAGGCCACCGTGACCGCGCCGGACTACCGGCTTTATGCGCTCCCCACCACGCCGCCGAAACCGGGCATGTTGCGCGTCGAGGCGGGAACCGGCGCGTCGATCGAGCTGGAAATCTGGGCGCTGCCGGCAGCCTCATTCGGAAAATTCGTTGCTGCCATCCCACCGCCGCTGTCGATCGGCACCGTGCGGCTGAAGGGTGGTCGCGGGGTGAAGGGCTTTCTGGTCGAAGTGGCCGACATCAACGGCGCCCGCGAGATCTCCGCCTTCGGCGGCTGGCGCGCGTTTGTGGCGGACGCGCAAAAGGCGGCGGTGTAAGCGCTTTGCCGCAAGCGACTCGGGCGGTTGGCTGCGCGAGGTGAAGAGACTTCACACGGAAACGGCATACAGCTCGTATTCGTCGCGCACGAGCTCGATATGGGCGCGCATCGCAGCCGCAGCACCCATGCGGTCGCCGCGCAGGATCGCCACCACGACCCGGTCGTGCTCGGCATGCGATTTGGCGAGCCGGCCGAGATTGCGGAATTGCGCGCGGCGGAACGGCTGCACGCGCACCCGCGTGGCCAGCGTTATCTCGGCAATGTAACCGTTCCGCGAACCGGCATAGATCGTGTTATGGAAGCGTTCGTTGACCTCATGAAACCGCTCGGGATTGCCGGCATAGCTGAGAAGGCGCAATTCTTCGTGGATGGCCTCGAGCCGGTGCCGCTCCGCCGGCGCCATTCGTTCAGCAGCAAGCCCGGCGCACAGCGCTTCCAGCTCCGCCATCGCCTCGAACATCCCACTCAACCGCTCGATCGAGGGCTGCGCCACCACCGCGCCGCGATGCGCGCGCGCCTCGACCAGGCCCGACGCCACAAGCTGGCGCAGCGCCTCGCGCACCGGTGTGCGTGACACATTGAAGCGACGCGCAATATCGGTCTCGTCAAGTGCAGTCCCCGGCTTGAGGCCGCCGCGCACGATCTCGTCCGCCAGTTGCAGGCGCAGCTCCTCGGCGCGCGTGACCTTGTCGCGATAGGGCGAAGGGCGGTCGACGCGGCGAAGCAGCGCCGCTTCCCCGGCCGGACTTGCGGGCACCTCGGTCCGAAGATCGTCAAGACTCATGTCTTTTTATCTTTCGGGTCATCGATGACGCTGACGTGCGCGGCGACGATCCTCCATCCCTCCGCAAATCGTATCCACGTCTGCATCTGCCGCCCGACCCTGCCGGGCGCCGTGTCGCGGTAAAACAGCGTCGAGGCCACCGCCGTGTCGCGGCCGTAGGTCGTGATCACGGTCTTCTCGGTCCTGCGCATCAACCCGGCCGGCGAGCGCGCCGCGCGAAACGCCATGATGGCGTCGTAGCCGTAAAGATTTTCGCCCACGCCGTAGCGCAGCGTGCGGGGATCGGCGCGGAACAATTCGTCGAGCACGACGACGTCGTTGGTCACCAGTGCCTTTTCATAGCGCGCGAATTGCTCCCTGACCTCGGCGACTACCTCGGGGAGATCGATCTCCATCTTCTAGATTCCTCTCGGTGGCGGCGCAGCCACCGCGCCGATGCGCTCGAGTGCGTGAGCCACGCGAAAAACAAAGTCCTCCCGCCACGGGGCTGCAATGATCTGCACCCCGACCGGCATCGGCTCGAGCGGAACGGGAGCCGCGATGACCGGAAGTCCGACGAACGAAATCGGCTGGGTGTGGATGCCGATGTTGGCGCGTACAGGCAATTCAACGCCGTCGAGCACGAAGTTCACCTGCCCGAGTTTCGGCGCGATACAGGGCGTCGCCGGCGCGATGATGACGTCGACCGAGGCGAACAATTCCGACACCTGTTCGCGATACCAGCGGCGGAATTTTTGCGCGCGAACCACCAGCGGTGCCGGGATCATCGCGCCGGCAATCAGGCGATCGCGTACCGCCGGGTCGTAATCGTTCGGCCGGCTGCGAAGGCGGTCGAGATGAAGGGCAGCGCCTTCACAGGTGGAAATCACATAGGCGGCTGCGCGGGCGCGGGCGGCTTGCGGAATCTCCACGGTTCGCGTCACGCCAAGCGCCTTGATGATGCGATCAACCGCTTGCGTCGCTTCCGGGAAGAGGTTGTTTTGAAAATATCCGCCGGCGGTTGCGATCCTCAAATTGTCGGCGCCTTGCGCCAGCAGCGGCGAGACCGGTTCCACCGGCCTCGTCGTGCACACCGGATCGTCCGGATCATGTCCCTGCATCGCATCGTAGGCGAGCGCGAGATCGGTGACGTTACGCGCCAGGGGACCGACGTGATCTAAGCTCGAGACGAAAGGAAACGATCGCGCACGGGACAGCCGTCCGTAGGTCGGTTTCAGTCCAAAGATTCCGCAAAACGAGGACGGCACCCGAATCGAGCCGTTGGTATCCGACCCCAGGGCCAGCGGCACAAGCGCGCCGCCGACCGCGCTGCCGGAGCCGCCGGAGGAGCCGCCGGTCATGCGGGTGACATCGTGCGGATTGCGGGACGGCCCGTCGTGAATATTCTCGCCGGTGAAGTCGTAGGCGTATTCGCCCATATTGAGCGCGCCGACCAGGATAGCGCCGGCCGCCTCCAGCCGCTCGATCAACGTCGCATCGCGGGACGCCGGCAGACAATCGCGGTTGATCTTCGATCCGGCGCGGGTCGGCAGACCCTTCACGTCGAACAGGTTCTTCACCGCGAACGGCACGCCCGCGAGCGGTCCTGGATTTTCGCCGGCGGCGATCGCTGCATCGACCTCGCGCGCCCTGGCGCGCGCACGATCCGCCGTGATGTCGGTGAACGAATTCAGGATGGGATCGTGTTTTTCGATTCGCGACAATGCCGCTTCGACCGCGCCGAGCGCGGGGAGCTTTCCGCTTTTGACGGCCTGCGCGATTTCCGAGGCCGAAAGCCCGTCGCGTCCGTCGCCCGCGACCATATCAGGCTGTGAAGACACTGGCGGGCTCGGCTTCGTCGGGCAACGCAAACTCATCCACCAGCCGTGCCAGCCTCAGCGACACTTCGAGGTTGGCCCGCACGGCAGGCCGCCAGGCGTTCTCGACCGGCAGGCCCAGGGCTTTTGCGACGGCGTCGATATAGTCATCCAGCGGATCAGGAGGCATGGTCATTCCGGAATTCGCGTTCTTTCAAATCAGTGCAGCGGCGGATGGGGAATCGCCGTCAGCAGCTCCTTTGTATAGGCATCCTGCGGATCGCCCAAGACCCGTTCGGCGGAACCTTGTTCGACGATTCGCCCGGTTCGCATCACAATGACACGATCGCATAACAGCCGCACCACGTTCAAATCGTGGGAAACGAACAAATAGCTCATGCCCAGCGATCCCTTGAGATCCTGCAGCAAATTGAGAACCACGGCCTGCACTGAAACGTCGAGCGCCGCGGTCGGCTCGTCGAGAATCACAAGCTTCGGATGCAGCGCAATGGCGCGCGCGATGCCTACCCGGGCCTTCTGCCCTCCCGACAATTGATGCGGAAACCGATCGAGCAGATTCACGGGCAGGCCGACCCAACCGGCGAGTTCTTCGCACCGGGCGCGCAACGCGTCGCGTCCCTTCAGACCGCCGAGTTGCAGCAGCGGATCGGCGATCGCACGGGCGGCAGTGAAGCGCGGATTGAGGCTGTCGGTCGGATCCTGAAACACCATCTGGATGCTTTTACGCAGCGGCAGGCGCGCAAACGCATTCGGCAGGATGCTGCCGATTTCCTCACCGTCGAACATGATGCGGCCCGAACTCTGGTCCAAAAGCCGCATCACCATCATCGAGGTGGTGGATTTTCCGCAGCCAGATTCGCCGACAAGACCGACGCTCTCGCCCTGCCCCACCGCAAAGCTGATGCCGTCCACCGCGCGGAACTTTTCCGGCTCCGCCGGCGGCTTGCGGCCGAACAATTTGGCGAGCGGCGCGCGTGCGCCCTGTCGCGGATATTCCTTCACGAGCTTTTCGACCAGAAGAAGCGGCTTGCCGGCGTCGGTCGTTTGATCGTCAGCCCCGGGCCTGACCCGGGGGTCCATCTCTTCCGCAAAAGTGGTTGGCACTCGGGAAGAAGTTGAAGAAGGGCCCTCCTCCTCCGGCAGGAGATCACGCAAAGCAATGCCCAGGCGCGGCGTCGCGCGCATCAATTTCCGGGTGTAGGGGTGCGAAGGCCTTGCGAAAATATCGATGGAAGGCGCGGTCTCCACCACGCGGCCCTTCTCCATGACCACGATGCGGTCGCAATAGGCCGCGGCAAGGCCGAGATCATGCGTGATCAGGATCGTCGACATGCTGCGACGCCTCGTTAGCTCGACCATCAGGTCCATCACCGCCTTCTGAGTCGTAACGTCGAGGCCGGTGGTGGGTTCGTCGGCGATCAGAAGCTGCGGATTGCAGGCGAGCGCCAGCGCGATCACGACCCGTTGGCACATCCCGCCCGACAACTCGAACGGATAGGCATGATAGCGCTCGCGCGGACGCGCGATCCTGACCTGCTCCAGCGCTTCGATTGCCTTCTCGCTGACCTGCGAGCGGTCGACCTGGACATGCTGCAACAACACATCCTCGATCTGGTGACCGATCTTGCGGATCGGGTTGAGTGCCAGGCGTGGGCTCTGGAAAATCATCGACATTTCACGGCCGCGCAGATCCCGCATCTCGTCTTCGCTGGCGGCCCTGACGTCGATGCCGGAGAACGTCACCGAGCCTTCGGCGATCTTGCCCGCGCGATCCAGAATCCGCATCACCGCGTAGGAAGTCACCGACTTGCCGGAGCCGGATTCGCCGACGATGCCGAGCGTCTCGCCCTTCGCCACGGCGATATTGACGTGCTGCACCGCCTTGACGATGCCGCGGCGGGTCGCAAATTCCACGGTGAGGTCGCCGACCTCAAGAAGCGGCCGCGCGGTCATCCTTCTCTCCAAGCGAGAGCTGCGCCCCCTCGCCCCGCTTTTGCGGGGAGAGGGTCGAGGTGAGGGGCATCTGTTGGTGCACAAAGGAGATCGAGGAATGCGCCAAGGCTCCCCCTCGCCCGGATCGCAAGCGATCCGACCTCACTCCGCAAGCGGGGAGAGGTGAAGACGAGATAACAACCCGGCCGTGCGACCATCGCTCACGTCCTCCGTTGCGGATCGACCAGATCGCGCAAACCGTCGCCGAGCAGGTTGAAGCAGAACACGGCGATCATCAGCGCGCCGCCGGGGAAGAAGGCCACCCACCATTCGCCGGAAATGATATTGGTCGCACCTTCCGCCACCATGATGCCCCACTCCGGCGTCGGCGGCTTGACCCCAAGACCGATGAACGACAGGCCGGCGGCGTTGAGGATGGCGTAACCCATCGTCAGCGAAATCTGCACCATCATGATCGGCATGATATTGGGCAGGATATGCACCAGCAGGATCCGCAAGTCGCCATTGCCCGACAGTCGCGCCGCCTGCACGAAGCCCGCCTCGCGCCGCACATTGGCTTCTGCGCGCGCAACGCGAACGTAGAGCGGAAAATTGATGATCGCGGTGGCGATGACGATGTTGGTCACGGTGTTGCCGAGCGCGGCGACGATGCCCATCGCCAGCACGAACAACGGAAACGCCATGATGGTATCGGAGATGCGTCCGACAACGCGGTCGGTCCACCCGCCGAAGAAGCCCGCGGCAATCCCGGCGAGCCCGCCGATCACGAGCACGAGAGCGACCGAGGCGACCGCGATCGCGAAATCGAGCCGGGTCGCTGTCACTACGCGGCTGAAGATGTCGCGGCCGAGCAGATCGGTGCCGAACCAGTGATGCAGCGAGGGCGGTTGCAAGGTTGCCGACGTGTCGCTGGCGAGCGGATCGTAGGGCACGACGGCAGGGCCGACCAGCGCGCCAAGCGCGATCAGGACGAACAGTGCAAACGCCAGCCCCGTGACAGGATTATCCGCCACCACATAAATGGCGTGGCGGATAATCGAGTTGGTCGGAGGCCTCGGCTGACGCTCGGTGACCGGCGCGCTCAGACTGGCTTCGGTCATGCCTCCAGCCTCACACGCGGATCGATCACGCCGTAAAGCATGTCGATGAAGAGATTGAGCGCCACATACATTACGGCCATGGTCAGCACGAAGCCCTGCACCGGCGCGAAGTCCGATTGCAGCAGCGCCTCCACTGCGTAGGAGCCGATGCCGGGCCAGGCGAATACCTTTTCCACCAGCACGTTGGCACCGAGCAGGAACGAGAACACCATCCCCAAGGTCGTCACCACCGGCAGCATCGCATTTCGAAACGCGTAGGTGAGGATGACGGTGCGGCCATCGAGCCCGCTGGCGCGGGCGGTTCGGATGAATTCCGACGACAGCACCGCCAGCATGGAGGCGCGGGTCATGCGCGTGATCGGCGCCAGCGAAAAGATCGCAAGCGTCACCGCCGGCAGGATCAACTGACTGAGCGCGGCGCGGAAGGTTTCGAAATTTCCGGTGATGAGACTGTCGATCAGATAAAAGCCGGTGATATCGGGGGGCGAACTCGCAAAGGCATCAAGCCGGCCGAGCGGCGCGGGCGCCCAGCCAAGCCTGAAATAGAACACATAGACCAGCAGAAGACCGGTGAAGAACACCGGAAGCGAAACGCCCGCGGTCGCGATGATGCGACACGAATGATCGACGAGCGAGCCCTGTTTGACCGCGGCGAAGATGCCGAGCGGCACCGCGATCACGATCGACAGAAACAAGCCGGATAGCGTGAGTTCGGCCGAGGCCGGCAGGCGGCTGGAAATTTCGGTCGCCACCGGGCGGCCGGTGGACAGTGAGTTGCCGAAATTGCCGTGCGCGAGATCATTGACATAGCGCACGAACTGATCCGGCAGCGGCCGATCGAGCCCCAGCGATTTTCGAATTTCCGCGATCGATTGCGGCGTGGCGGCAGGGCCCGCAAAATAGACCGCCGGATCGCCCGGCAATACACGGGTGAGCAGAAAGGTGACGATCACGACCCCGATCAGGGTCGGGACCACGGTCATCAGCCGCTTGGCGATCGTGCCCATCATCCTTGTGCCTTAAGAATTCTCTGAAGCCGCGTTTGGTTTTGAAGCGTGAGCAAGTTCGGCAAGCCCAAGCCTGCTTGCCTCTCGCCTCAGGCCTTGACGATGGAACGGTAATCGAGTTGTCGATGAAACCAGTAGACGTAGCCCGAGATGTTCTTCTGCGTGGCGACGTTGAGAAACGGCTGAAACAACGGAATGCGGGGCACTTCGTTGTAAGCCTTGGAGATGAAGCCTTCGACGTCTCTTGCGTATTTCTCTTTGTCGCCGATCGCAGCGGCGGCACGCGCCCCGTCGATCAGGGCGTCCATGTCGGGGTTGACGTAGCTCGGCGTGTTGAAGATGGCGTTCTGCCCGGAGTAGCACCAGAAGAAGAAATACTCGGGATAGTCGAGCCAGCCGGAGAAGAAATTGAGCATCAGCGGCATCGTCTTCTTGGCCATCTCGCTGCGCCAGTTGGCGCCCGGCACCTTGTTGATCGTGGTCTTGATGCCGATCTGGGCGAGGCTCTCCTGCACCAGTACCGAAGTCGGTTCCGAGACGTCGCCGGCGCCGAGATCGAAGGACAGGGTAGTTTCGATTTCAGATGCGCCGCTTTCGGCCATCAAGGCCTTGGCCCTGGCGATGTCGTGAACGTAACCGGTCTTTGCCGGCCAGGTGAGACCGGTGACGTTGTTCGAAGGCCCGCCGAACAGCGGATTGGCGAGACCGAACATCGCCGCATCCATGATCTTCTGATAGGGCAGCGCATAGGCCACCGCCTGACGGACCTTCGGGTTATCGAACGGCGGATTCTTCACGTTCATGTCGATGGAGTACATGCCGTTGCCGATCGGGTTGGAAACGATGACGAGCTTGCCGTCCTTCTTCATCTCCGAGGTATCCTTGCTCGAGAGATCGAAGGAAATGTCGGCATCGCCGCGTTCCATCAGAGCACGGCGATTGCCTTGCGAGGGGACGGTGCGCCAGATGACTTTCTTCAACTGGGGCAACTTGCCCCCGACCCAGTTGTCGTTTCGCTCATAGACCACTTCGACGCCGGGCTTCCAGCTCGTCACCTTGTAGGCGCCGCTGCCGGCCGTGTTGCTCTTGGTGTAATCGAGCGCCCAGGGATCCTTTTCCGTCGCCTTCTTCTTCAAGAGCTCGGAATTGTAGATGCCCGGCACGATCACCGCGAGATCGGGAATCGTGAGCCGGTCCTTTTTCGAAAAATCGATGCGAACCGTGCTGTCGTCGACAACGACGAACTGTTCCCTGTCGAGCAGCGAGCCGGCCTTCATTTGC
>Ga0306926_10008996_pt1 | contig 10966 bp, 10 predicted proteins | sample flu12Cox44000178_FD_203759 | JGI IMG/M metagenome (GOLD analysis project Ga0306926, IMG submission 203759) | Lab enrichment of tropical soil microbial communities from Luquillo Experimental Forest, Puerto Rico - flux8day.12C.oxic.44.000.178 (v2)... | ecosystem: Environmental > Terrestrial >...
CGGCTAACCCAGGTAGGGGGTATTCGTCCCCGAGACCCTGTGCAGGTAGCCGCACCCATGGGAACCAGGCAGGCCAATGCCGTCCCTGGACACGGTATCCCTGTCGCATGTGACCCAGTTGAAGTTCGCGCCGTTGTTGCCGATGGTGAACCTGAACGTGAAGACGTGCACGAACTCGCCGACGTTGATCCGGCGCCCCGCGGTGACGCTGGCGTGGTAGGCGTTCAGGTACAGCCACTTCGGCGGCGGCGGAACGGACGTCGGCGACAGAGTGACGCCCACGTAGGGGTAGATGTGCTTGCCCATCTCGGTGCGGAGGGCCGAGGCCGGCACGATCGTGTAGATGTGGAAGGTCTCGTGGCAGACCGGGCGGTCGTTGGCGCACGACTTGCCGCCCGTGACATTCCCGCTGGCGAGAACGTATACGTTCCGCACCTTCGAGGTGGCTATCGCGGCTTTCGCGGTGCCGCTGGCGAACAGCTTGACCACGTAGTGGGTGGCCAGGATCGGCGTAACCGGGAACGAGTAGACGGGCGTGCTCGATTTGAGCGTGACCGAGCCGAGCCGCACCGGCGGCTTCTTGTACGGGAACTGCTGTGCGTACAGCGCGGCGACCTCACCGGCGGCTGCGCCGGTGATCTTGCCGTGAATCGTGGCGCTGCCGTACTTGCCGCCGAGGTACACGACGAAGACGTCGTTGGTAACCACCGGGAGCTTGGACGTGGCGAAGATGGTGATCGTCGGCGCGGCCGCCTGGGCCGGCGCGATCACTGCCAGCTGAGCGGCAACAGCGGCGGTCCCGGCGAGGATAGCCACCGCGACCCGGCGCCATGGTCTGAGCATGCGGATCCTCGCTTTCCGCCCGCCGATGCAGGCGTTCCCACAGTTAAGCCTGTGCGCAATTGTGCGGGTCCGCACCCATTTTGCGCAATAGCGTTACGTGGGCGGCTGTTAAGCCGTGTGGCGCGATCTAGCCGGCCGGTCTCCGTGACCGAGACGCCTGGCGTCGCCGGGGAACCGTAGTGGCAGACTCGTGCCCATGACCTACGAAGCCGCTCGAGACCGGTACGACAACAAGATTCCCTACCGCCGCTGTGGCCGCAGCGGCGTGCAGCTGCCCGCGGTCTCGCTGGGCCTCTGGCAGAACTTCGGTGACGAGAGCCCCCTCGCGACCCAGCGGGCGATCCTCCGGCGCGCCTTCGACCTGGGCGTAACGCACTTCGACCTGGCCAACAACTACGGGCCGCCGTACGGGAGCGCCGAGATCAACTTCGGCCGGATCATGCGCGAGGACCTCCGCCCGTACCGCGACGAGCTGATCATCTCCACCAAGGCCGGCTACGACATGTGGCCCGGCCCCTACGGCGAATGGGGTTCCAGGAAGTACCTGCTGGCCAGCCTCGACCAGTCGCTGCGCCGGATGGGCCTGGAGTACGTGGACATCTTCTACAGCCACCGCTTCGACCCGGACACGCCGCTGGAAGAGACGATGGGCGCGCTGGACACCGCGGTCAGGCAAGGCAAGGCTCTGTACGCGGGCATCTCTTCCTATTCGCCCGAACGGACCGTGGATGCTGCGCGGATCCTCCGCTCGCTCGGCACCCCGTTGCTCATCCAACAGCCGTCGTACTCGATGCTCAACCGCTGGATCGAGGGCGGCCTGCTCGACGTCCTCGAGGAGGAGGGTGTCGGCTGCATCGCGTTCTCCCCGCTCGCCCAGGGCCTGCTCACGACCAAGTACCTGGGCGGGATCCCGGAGGGCTCGCGGGCCAGCAGGAACGGGTCGCTGTCCCAGGACCAGCTCAGCGAGAAGACGCTGGCGCACGTCCGCGCGCTCAACGATATCGCCGCCGCGCGCGGCCAGGCGCTGGCGCAGATGGCGATCTCCTGGGTGCTGCGCGATTCGCGGGTCACGTCGGCGCTGATCGGCGCGAGCAGCGTGGAGCAACTCGAAGAGAACCTGGCCGCGGCGGGCAAGACGACGTTCACCCCCGGCGAGATGGCCGCGATCGACGCCGACGCGGTAGAGGCAGGTATCAACATCTGGGCCGCGAGCAGCGCCGGCTAAGCCCCCGGCCCCCCGCGGGCCTCGCGGCCTCCTGCTCGCCGGGCGGCGGGGTTAACGCGAAAGTTCCTGCGGGTCCTGACCCGGGAAAGCTTTCGCGTTATCGCGGGCGCTAGGGATGGTGACCCACGGCGCGACGTGCCGTCAGCCGGCCAGAGCAGCGGCGGCGCCGGCCGGGACAACGCGAAAGATCCTGCACACGGGGGTACAGGATCTTACGCAATAACTGGGCGGCACCGCGAGAACCGGCCGCCGAGCAGGTAGTGGCCCGGGGGGAGCAGCCCGCGGGAACATTCCCCGCGAGTCGAAGGGCCGCGCGCCGTCTGGACTGAGGAGCGAGGAGCGCCAGCGACGAGGGACGAGGGAAGACGGCGTGTGAAGCGGCCCGGAGACGAGCGGGGAGAGCAGAGCGGCCGGAGGCGAGCGGGGAGAGCAGAGCGGCCCGGAGACGAGCGGGGAGAGCAGAGCGGCCGGAGGCGAGCGGGGAAAGTAGAGCTATACAGCTTGGGGGAAGGTGAAGAGGCGGGTGGGGTCGTAGGTTTTCTTCACCTGCTGCAGGCGGGGCAGGTTGGCGCCGTAGTAGGCCTGGCGCCAGTTGGTGAGATCGGGGTCGATGTAGTTCTGGTAGGCCTGGCCGCTGGCGTAGGGGCGCATCGAGGTCCAGAACGAGCGGAGCCAGGCGTGCTGGCGCTCGACGCCCGGCGAGGCCGCGCCGTAGTCCCAGTCGGTGGTGTACTGGGCACCGAATAGGGCGTTCCGGTGGACGAACGCGGTCGCGGACGGCGCCACCCGGTTGACCGCGCCGCCGAGGGCGTCGAACGCGATGCCGCCGACGCCGCCCTTCGCGCCCGCCACCGTCTGCAGATTCTGGATGCCGTGCAGGAGCGTGCTGATCCCGGCGGCGCTCAGCGGCCTGGTGAAGAAGTCGGACTTGGCGTACTGCGGCTGGCGGTTCAGCCGCCCGCCCTGGACCTGCCAGGGCAGGTGGCAGGCCTGGTAGCCGAGCGACGAGCAGCCCGCCTCCAGCAGCATCGCGTTCAGGTAGGAGAACTGGTTGAGGAAGTAGCCGGATGGGTGCGAGCCGACCTTGGCGTAGAGCTGGTCCAGGAGGTTGGCCGCGCCGCCGATGCTGCCGAGGTAGCAGCCACCGACGTGGACCGCCGGAGTGCTGCCGCCGGGGACCGCCGCCAGATGCAGGTTGGACCAGAGGGCATCGGGGGCGTGCGGTGCCCACGACTGCCAGGCGCTGACCACCTTGGCCGCCTGCGACCAGGGCCAGGACAGAAAGAAGAGCACCGGGGTCGGCGCGGGGTGCGTGCTGAAGGTGAACGAGGTGACCACGCCGAAGTTCCCCCCGCCGCCTCCGCGGCACGCCCAGTACAGGTCGGCGTGCTGCTTGGCGTTAGCGGTGAGGATGGCGCCGTTCGCGGTGACGATCTGGACCGACTCCAGGTTGTCGCTGGTCAGCCCGTACGCGCGCGCGACCACGCCGATGCCGCCGCCGAGCGTCAGGCCGGAGATGCCCACCGTCGGGCAGGACCCGCCAGGAATGGCCCGGCCGCGGGCGGCCAGGGAGTTGTAGAGGTCGACCAGCCGGGTGCCGGCGGCCACCGTCGCCGTCGTCCCGGAAAAACCCACTCCCGCCATCCTGGAGACGTCCACGACCAGGCCCCCGGAGTTGGTGGAGTATCCGGCGTAGCTGTGCCCCCCGCACCGCGCCGACACCGGGATCTTGAACTTGCGGACGAAGGCCAGGCACGTCGCCACATCGTGCGGGCTCTTGCAGTAGGCGATTCCGGCCGGGCTGATGCTGTCGAAGCGCGGGTCGAATAGCCGGCGGGCGATCGTGTAGAACGCTTCCGACGGCCGCACTAGCTGCCCGGACAGGTCGTGGGCAAGTGCCGTCCAGTCAGCCGGCGTCGGCCCGCGCGGGCTCGCTGCCAGGGCGATCCCGGGCACCGCGAGCGCCGCCGCGCCCCCCGTCGCCATCCCGAGAAAGGCCCGCCGCTTCAGCATTGGCTCTGTATGAGTGCTCATACCGCTAAGGACGCCATATAGACATCGATGGTTGCAAGATCCCGTTTGCTATGAAAGCAGAGCCTGGACGTATCGGGCGCGGCGGCCGGTGTGGGTGAAGCCGAGGCGGCGGTAGAGGGCTATCGCGTTCGGGTTGTTGACGTTTACGTTGAGCGTGATGACCGTTTCGCCGCCCGCGCGCATGCGGCGGATCGCCTCCGTCATCAGGTACGCGCCAAGGCCCCGCCCCCGGGCGGCGGGCAGCACGCCCAGCTTCGCGATCCAGCCGTCCGCCTCGCCGATGACGAACCCGGCGTCGGCGCCGTCGAGCGTGGCGAGCAGCGTCCACTCCGGCCGGAAGTCCTCGTCGCCGGTCACCCACTCCGTCCAGCGCGCCAGCGGCTCGGCGGGAAACCCCGGCCGCTCACGGAACGCCCCCGTGTAAACCGCGTGGAACCGCGCCGGATCGGCCTCGCCCCATCGGGACAGCACGAGCCCCCCGCCGGGCTCCGGCGCGGGCGGCGCCGGCACCGGCGCCGGAAGCCGCATGACGTCCTCGGCGAACATCAGCGACATCCCGCTGCCCAGGTAGAGCGCATGGGCACCGTCGGTAAGCATCTCGGTATCGGCGCACAGCAGGCCGGTCCCGCCGGCCTGCTCACGCGCCCAGCCGAACGCCTTCCCGCCGGCACCGCGGCGCCGCCAGGACGGGTGGACCAATCCCGTCGTCCAGGCGGTCGCGCCCAGCGCGGCGGCCGAATCCGGCACGACGCGGCGCACCGAGGTCGCGCAGACCAGGTTCCCGCCGTCGAACAACCCCCGGGTAAGCGCGCCGCCGAGATACCACCCGCGCAGGAACCCGGGGTCGGCGGCGTACGGCTGCCCGCCGTCCGCCGTCAGGCATGCGGCGGCGAGTTCGGCCACTGTCGGCAAGTCGCCCTCATCCAGCGACCGCCAGGGCGTCCCGTCCGCGCTCTCCCCGGTCATGCGAGCGACGGTAACCAGCGGTCGCGGGTGCCGGCAAAGGGTTTTCTGGCGGCACGCCCCGATGAGCGAGAGGGCGGCTCGTCGTCTGAATTGAGGAGGCCCAAAAACTTGGGCGAGCCGGGAAGTACTTGAGTAACTCAACTGTTGAGTAGGTCATGAGCATGAACGAGAAGGTCGCTCCGGACGAGGCGCAGACGGACGCGTCCGCGCTGAACCGGGAGATCCTCGACGCGCTCACCGACTTGGTCAAGCAAGCCGGGGCCGTGGGCCATTCCATCGCGGCCGGTTTCGGTGTCTCACCTCACGACGTACTCGCCATATTCAAGCTGGACGGCGTGCTCACGATGAAGGAGCTCGCGCAGCGGATGGGGTGTGACGCGTCGTTCATCACGGCCATCGCGGACACGCTCGAACGGCACGGGCTAGCCAGGCGCGCGCCGAGCGAGCGGGACCGCAGGGTGAAGCACCTGCTCCTGACCGAGGACGGCATCGCCGTGAAGGAGCGGCTCATGGGCGAGCTCGCCGCCAGGATGCCCTGGTGCTACGCGCTCGACGAGGCCGAACGGCGGTGCTTCCTGAGCCTGCTCAGGAAGATGCTCGACGCACCCCGCGCCGACGCGTGCACGGGTGCGGGCAGGGCAGCGGAGACCGGTTCGCCTGGGGCAGGCGCAACCGTCCGTTCTGAATAAAGGGATTTGAACGTCAGGAATCCAACAAAGGGGAATTTCTGTGTCTACCTCACCGCAGACGGGGAGCGCGCCACCTGCTACATCGGCCGCCGCCACACACGATGTGCAGCAGGCGGCGTCGCCGAGACGGCTCGGGCTCGCGCTGGCCGTGATCGCCACCGCGCAGCTGATGGTCGTGCTCGACGCGACCATCGTGAACGTCGCCCTGCCGCACATCCAGGAAGCGCTGCACTTCTCGGGGACGAACCTGGAATGGGTCGTGAACGCGTACGCGCTCGCCTTCGGCGGGCTGCTGCTGCTCGGCGGCCGGTCCGGCGACCTGCTGGGTCGCCGCCGGATCTTCATCTTCGGCATCTTGCTGTTCTCGTTCGGCTCGCTGTTCGGCGGGTTCGCCACCAGCCAGGCGTGGCTGCTCACGGCCCGTGCCGTGCAGGGTGCCGGCGGCGCGTTCGCGGCGCCTACCTCGCTGTCGCTGATCGCGGTCACCTTCCCTGAGGGCCGCCAGCGGAACCGGGCGATGGGCGTGTACGCGGCGGTGAGCATCGCCGGCGCCGCGGTCGGGCTGATCGTCGGCGGGCTGCTGACCAGCTACGCCAGCTGGCGCTGGGTGTTCTTCGTGAACGTGCCCATCGGCCTGCTCGTCGCGTTCCTCGCGCCGCGGGTGCTCGGCGAGTCCGAGCGACGGCGCGGCCGGTTCGACCTGCCCGGCGCGATCACCGGGTCGCTGGGGATCGCCGCCCTGGTGTACGGCCTGTCCAACGCCGCGACCACCTCCAACGGGATCTCGCACTGGGGCGACACCAAGGTGATCGTGTCGCTGGTGGCCTCCGTGGTGCTGCTGGTGACGTTCGGGTTCATCGAGGTGCGCAGCAAGCACGCCCTGGTCCCGGTCCGGCTGCTGCGGTCCCGCGACCGTACCGGGTCCTACCTGATCAGCCTCTGCGTGGGCACCGCGATGTTCGGCATGTTCTTCTTCCTCACGATCTTCGTGCAGACCGTCTGGGGATTCAGCCCCGTGAAGAGCGGCCTGTCGTACCTGCCGATGGTGGCGGCGATCATGGCGGCGTCCGGGATCGCGTCGCAGCTCGTCTCCCGGATCGGCGCCCGGCCGCTGATGATCGGCGGCTCCGCGATCATGGCCGGCGGGATGTTCTGGCTGTCCCAGCTGACCGAACACAGCACCTACACGGGAGGCCTGCTCGGGCCGATGATGGTCGCCGGCTTCGGGCTGGGGCTGGTCTTCGTGCCGCTGTCGCTGGTGGCGCTGGCCCGCGTGGGGAACACCGATGTGGGCGCGTCGTCGGCGCTGGTGAACACGGGCCAGCAGGTCGGCGGCTCGATCGGGCTCGCAGTGCTCGGCACGGTCGCGTGGAGCGCGGTGGCGAGCAACCTGCGGTCAGTGGCCGCGGCGGCTTCGCACGCGCCGGCCGCGGGGGCCGCGCACCTGACTCCGGCCGCCGCCAAGGCGGCGCAGACGGCCGTGGCCAACCACGCGCTGGCCTACGGCTTCTCCCGTGGCTACGTAGTGTCGGCCGGAATCGCGCTGCTCGCGCTGGTCATCGCGCTGGTGATGATCAGGATCAAGCGCGAGGACCTGGCCGGGGTCGACCCGATGGCGGCGCCAGTCGGGTGAGCTGATCGCTTGACGGAAAGTGGCCGGTTACGGTGCTTCGGCATCGTTAGCCGGCCACTTTTGCGTGGTTTACCATCGCTTTCATGGGTTCCTCAGACGGTCTACTGTTCGTGTACTCCGACCCCGGCACCATCCCGGTGACCGAATTCAACGACTGGTATGACAACGAGCACGGCCCGGCCCGGCTCACCGTGCCCGGCATCTCGGCCGGATACCGGTTCCGGGCCCTGGACGGGCAGGCGCCGCCGTGGCTCGCCTATTACGAGATGAAGTCCGGCGTGCTCGACAGCCCGGAGTACAAGGCGCTCTGGGCCGCGGCGAGCGCGCGGGAGAAGACGATCATGTCGTCACTGGGGACCCTCGACCGGCGGGTGTACGAGCTGATCAGCGACTCGGGTTCCCCGGATTCTTCGGCGGCGCCGGCGGTGGTGCTCGCGGTGTCGCTGTCGGTGCCGCCGACGATGGAGGACGACCTGGCGGCGTGGTACGCCGACGAGCACATCCCGATGCTGCTGGCCGTGCCCGGGTGGCAGCGGATCCGCCGGTACCGGCTCACCGCCGGCACGGCGCCCGCCTATCTGTCGCTGCACTCACTGGCTTCACCGGCGGTGTTCGACGAGCCGGGTTACCGGGCGGCGGTCAGCACGCCGTGGCAGAAGCGGATCGTGGACGCGGCCATCGGCCGGGAACGGCGAGTGTTCGGCCTCCACAAGTCGTTCGGCTGACGGACTCCCGCTAAGCGGGGGTCTTCCAGATCGTGGGGCCCTTGGGGAACAGGCCGGCTGGCTGGGTGAGCGTCAGCAGGCAGCTCGCCACGGACAGTTCGAAGAGCGTCAGGTCGTCATAGTTCGGCCATAGTTCCCCGAAGTCCTTGAGCACCTGGTCACGGACGACGGTCCAGGTGGCGCGATCGGTCTCTTCCCGGGCGCGGCCGGTCACCGCGAAGCCGTCGTCCTCGCGAGGCGGCGGGAACATCTCGGTGTGCAGCGAGTAGCGGCCGTCGCGGCGCAAGTCCCCGCGCTTCGGGCCGGGGAGGATGAGCACGTGCAGCCCCGCGGGGCTGATGACCGGGCATACCGGGTGCACCCGGGGGCCGCCGTCGCGGCGCACCGTGGCGAGGAACCCCAGGCCGATGTTGTGCTGGTAGAACTGCGCGTGGCCGACCTCGGCCAGGACTGGCTCCCGCTGCTCGAACTCTGTCCAGGTGATCATGGTGCCGACCTTACGGAGGTATCGCTGACATCTGTTGTCAGCGTTATTCATTACGCTTGGTCAGTGCGCGCTGATCGCCTGGTGTCCCTGGCCCTGCTGCTGCAGTCACGGGGCCGGACGTCCGCGCGCGACCTGGCTTCGGAACTCGAGGTGTCCGTCCGGACCGTGTACCGGGACCTGGCGGCCCTCGGCGCCGCGGGAGTGCCGGTCATCGCCGAGCCGGGTCCTGGTGGCGGGTGCCGGCTGCTCGAGGGTTACCGGTTCCCGCTTCGCGGGCTTTCGGTGGCCGAGACCGAGGCACTGCTCATGCTCGGGGTGCCCGCGGCGGTGGCCGAACTCGGGCTCGCGGACGCGCTCGCCGCCGCCCAGCGCAAGATCCGGGTCGCGGGCGGCGGCGGCCGGGCCGAGCCCGCGCTGGTCCATCTCGACCTGCCACGCTGGTTCCACGGCCAGGAAGACGTCCCGCACCTGCGGACGCTCGCCGAGGCGGTGCGGCGCTCGCGTCACCTGCGGCTTGGGTACCGGCGCGGAGACGGGGACAGCGAGATGACGCGCGTGACCCGCCCGCTCGGCCTGGTGAACAAGGCCGGGGTCTGGTATCTGGTGGCGTCAGGAACGGACCGCGGGGCCGGAGATGATCCTGCGGTGTTCCGCGCCGGACGGGTTACCTCCGCTTGCCTGCTGGCCGAGTCGTTCGATCGGCCCGCGGGTTTCGACCTCGCGACTTTCTGGGAGCGCTGGTCGGCATCGTTCGTGGTCAGCCGGCCGAAGGTCGCGGTGCGGATACGGGCGTCGGCGGCGGCCATCGCGGCGTTCCCGGAAGTATTCGGCGACATGGGCAGGCATGTGGTGGCCATGACGGTGCCTGATGAGAGCGGCTGCCGCGAGGTCACGCTGACCTTCGAGCACGAGGCCGCGGCCGTGCAGCGGCTGGCCGGATTCGGCGGGCAGGCGGAGGTGCTGTCACCGGAGACAGTGCGGGAGAGTCTGGTCTTGACGGCACGCCAGCTCTTGGAGCGGTACCAGACGCGGCCCGCGCCGTGATCGGGGTGGCTACGGTTCTTCAGGGACGCTACGGGGCAGGTCTTCGGGGAGGGTCCGGGGCAGGCCGAACCTGGGGAGCACACTGTTGTCACTGAAACGGTCGATCGCGGTGATGCGGCCGCGTTCGAGGGTCAGCACGACGAGCCCGCACGCGTGGTCGATTCCGGTGGCCGGGTCCCGCAGGTAGCAGCCGAAGGCCGGCTGACCGTTCGCTCTCGTCGCGACGAGGCGGTAGCTGGTCGTCCCGCCAGGGAACGCGACAGCCGCGAGGAAGTGCCTGGCGGCCCTCCTGCCCTGGCACTCCACCGGGATGGGACGCATCCGCAGCCGCGCGTCCTTGGCCAGCAGCGCGGTCATTCCTGACACGTCGCCGCGGTCGAACGCGCTGGTGAAGCGGGACAGCACCGTTTCCTCGTCCAGTTCCGGCCGCGGCAGGACGCCGCCCATCGCCGCCCTGGCCCGCTGCAGCAGCTCATCGAGCTCGGCATCCTCGCACTCCAGGATCTCGGCCATGTCGGCGGGGTCGAAGTCGAGCACATCGCTCAGCACGAGGGCGGCTCTTTCTCGCGGCGGCAGCTGCTGGAGCGCGGTGATGAAGGCGAGGGACATGGATGCCGCCTCCGGTCCCGGCGGCGGGCCCGGGTAGGGCTCCAGCCACGCCCACGCGGCGCCGTCGGCCGGCCGCCGCGCCCGCTGCCAGCGGGCAGGCATGAGCCGCCGCAACCACCGGTCGCGCATCCCGCACACCTCCCCTCCGGAAGTACAGACTCCGGATGAGGCGAAAAGTCAGCGGTAGACGAGGGGAAGCCGGGATTCACCAGCCCGCGCGCATGAATCTATGGCAGACCGCACGGCAGGGGCACCTTTTCGACGCGGCTCGGACTGGACGGCCGGCCCGGGGTGCGGCTGGATAGCCAAAGCCAGCAGCCGATGCCGGCCGGGTAGCCGAAATACCCCCACCGGGTGGCGGGGGCGAGCGTGAACAGCATGGTCAGGGCGAGCGCGAGGTAGGTGCCTGCCGCGGCGGCGGTCCGCGGCGGGCGCGTGACCAGCAGGACGCCCACGGCGGCCGCTCCCGCCACCATCAGCGCGATGACCGTCAGGTGGCCGGCCGGGCCGGTGGCCGCGATGAGGTGGCCGGGCAGCGGGCTCGCCGCCGGCGATTGCGCGCTGGTCAAGCCGAGCGGGTAGGCGATCGTGTTCGTGATGAGGTCGCGTGGCTGGATGACGAGGACCGGGCCGACGATCGCGGCGAGCACCGCCGCGGCGGCGCCCGCGAACCGCGCCGCGGCGCCACGGCCGTCGCGGACGAGGAACAGC
>Ga0306926_10008997_pt1 | contig 10966 bp, 8 predicted proteins | sample flu12Cox44000178_FD_203759 | JGI IMG/M metagenome (GOLD analysis project Ga0306926, IMG submission 203759) | Lab enrichment of tropical soil microbial communities from Luquillo Experimental Forest, Puerto Rico - flux8day.12C.oxic.44.000.178 (v2)... | ecosystem: Environmental > Terrestrial > Soil...
TGCCCGTGATCTCGTATTCTTCAGCGCCCGCTCTGATTCGATAGACGTTCTGCAAGCCGTTATTCTGTGCGGTTTTATCTACGAATAGCTTTTTGCCAGCAAACGCCGATTTCGGGAGAAAATCTTCGGCGTTCACCGGCCCGGGAATTTCGTAATCTCCGGTTGCACGCACGGCGTCTTGTGCAAAAGCCGGACGGACCAAACAGGCGAGCATCGTTGCCGCCAAAAGACCAAGGTGAAATCGCAAGATTCTAATCACTGTTGCAGAAGGAACCTCCATTAGGGGTCACGGAGCACGCCGGTGACAAAAACACACTATGATCCTAACCAACAGTGATTTCAAAGTCCATTCTGAGTGGCTCGGCGTTCGCGGGTATCACAATGTTTTCCAGATTTGAACGGGTCGGGCTATCGTTCTCGTGATAAAGACGGCTTTTTTCAGAAGTTATGGCAATCCTAGCTAGCTACGGGGTGGGTGACACTTAGCTTACCCGCTGGTCAGGCATTCGCCCTATTGACGCCCTTTGCCGGATAGTTCATTGGCTTAGCAGGTAAATTCCCATCCAAGAATTTGCGAAAAGGAGAACGAACCGTGCTGAAAGACCTGGAAGCCCTTAACTACTATGCAATGACCTGCCAGGGGCACAAACTGATATGACTACAATGAATGATTTCCTCTCTCGATTCAGTCAATTATGGCAAAACCTGAGCCAACGATACTGGCCGATCCTGGAAAACCAATTAGTACTCCTGTCTCGCACACTGATGGCTAACTTATTGTTGACGATCTGCTTATCGTTTGGCGCATTGACTTGCAGTTGCCTAGTCCTCCGATCGCTGACCGTGGACGGATGGGGCTGGGCACGCTCTTTAATAATGATCATCCTACTCGCGGGAGGCATGGCAGGAGTGATCTTCGTAGTTCATCAAATTTGACGCTGGCCGCCAATTTGCTCAATTTCTCATCCGTTGCGCAAAGCGAGGACGCTTCGCCTACTTTGCGTTGATCTTAACGCCTATGCGCGTTCGGTGTGGAAACGATCGGGTGCGAACCAGGAGAGGTCGGCTTCTGGAATCTGGCCGATTGCTATAGTCGCGGCGAGCAAGCCCGCGTATGGACCAACGGTCAAACCGTAGCGCCCCATGCCCGTGGCAATCACCAAGCCGGATATGCCCGAGGGTCGACCGACGGAGGGCAATCCGTCTTCGGTCATTGGTCGGAATCCAACTCTTATCTCCGTCAAAGTTGCGTTCTTCAGTCCGGGAGCGATCCGCAATCCCTCCCGAAGTATCTCCGCGACGCCGCCGGCGGTTACTCGGAAGTCGAATTTCGTACCGGTTTCACGAGTAGCACCCATTACGACTCTAGAATCGGGAAAACCCAACAGGTAATAATCGGTAAGCGATGGAATTATCAAGGGCAACGCCTCGGTCTCCTCCTCCTTAACTCTTAAATGAAGGATCTGGCCGCGCTGTGGTTCAACGCCGAGGTGCAGACCCAGTGGCCGGCACAGATCGGTTGACCACGCCCCGGCGGCCACGAGCACTGTGTCTGCGCTGAGAAGCTCGCCACCGATACGTACGCCGGCTACCGTATGGTCATCAGTACAGTGCAAAGCGACCGTGCCGGTTCGTTGGATTGCCCCGGCCTTGACCGCGGCGTTAATCAAGGCGGTTCGGAAGCTTTCGCCGCAAACCCGAGCGGCGCCACTCAGATGAACGGCGGCAAGAGAAGAATCCAGGTACGGGAAGAGCTCCTGTGGTTTGCCGGGATCGAGCAAGTGGATCTGGCCTACCTCCTTGATTCCGCGGTCCAGATATTTTTCCAATCGTCGCATGACAGGATCGAGCGCCACAGCCGATGCTCCGACCACCAGACCGCCGACAAGGCTGTAGTCAATTCCGGTTTCGCCGACCGCGGTGAGCATGCTGACAAGTTCAGGATAATATCTGGCACCGGCGAAAGAGATCGCTTCGTAGCGCGGATCCGTACTCTCAGAGAGCCAAGGGCAAACGATTCCTGCACCGGCAAAAGTGGCACGACCCGAAGCATTGCTGTCAACCAAACAAACCTCTGCACCCAGTCGGGTCAGATGAAATGCTGCGCTTGCACCGACGATTCCTCCACCCACAACGGTAACTCTCATGATGCAACAGTTTACCGTTGCCCTCGGCTTATCAATGCTTTGACTCGCCTTGGATGGAAACGCCGGACCTCGCTGCAACCTCCTTTAAGGTAGCGGCTTTCCCGAGGCTGGAATTCTCTAGTGGACATCGAGAATTAATTCAGCTCATCATTATCATTATGCCCCCCAACATTCTTCCCCCCGTCATTCCCCAACGCGAATCGCCTACAGCTCGATCCGAACGCTACAAATTGCTTCTCGGCGTTGCGGCATCCCTCACCCTCCTGGCATTATCCCCCCTGCCCGCCTCCGGCGAGTCTGCTCCCGAATTCAAGGAGCCGGACTATAGCAAATTCAAAGTGGAGGACGGCCAGATCACCCTTGAGTTTTGGTCTTGGGTAGGCGGACTGGACAAGGTCGTGAAAGAGTTCGAACAGGCCTTCCCAAACATCAAGGTCCATGTAAACAACGTCGGAGGAGGACCTGCGGAGTACCAGAAACTGCAGACCGCACTGAAAGCCGGGTCGGGTGCGCCGGACGTCGCCCAGATCGAATACATGTTTCTACCGTCATTCATCGTCACCGATGGACTCGCGGACATGGCGCAGTACGGTGCGAACGAGGCAAAACCTTATTTTGTGCCATGGACCTGGGGACAAGTCTCACCGGATGGAAAGACGGTGTTCGCCATCCCACAGGACAGCGGACCGTTCGCGCTGAACTACAACAAAAAGATCTTTGATCAGTATGGACTTACGGTTCCAACGACGTGGGATGAATACGCGCAAGAGGCGGAAAAGCTCGCTACTGCCAGCGGCGGCAAAGTAAAAATGGGTCACTTCTACCCAACGCAGGCGCCTTGGTTCATAGGTCTGGCTTGGGCCAGCGGCGGAATATTCTTCAAGACACAAGGCGATTTCTGGATTCAGACGCTGAATAATCCGGCCGCGGAAAAGGTACTGACCTACTGGGACGGCCTGGTAAAGAAAGGGTACGTTTCGACGATCCCTGGGTTCACCGCTGAATATTATACGGCCCTCGGGTCGGGCCAGATTGCGTCATCGATCGAGGCGGCATGGGGCCCTGGTGTTACTGCGGCCTCTTTGAACGACAAGACAGCGGGCGAATGGAGAGCGGCTCCTCTCCCTCAATGGAGTAAGGATCAACCGCTTCGTAGCGGAAACTGGGGAGGCAGCTCTAACGTCGTCACCAAGCAGTCGAAGCACCCGAAAGCAGCCACGCTCTTCGCAGTCTGGCTCAATACGGCTAAAGGACCGGTCGAATCCAATTGGATTAACTTCGGCATCTTCCCGGCTTCCCTCTCCGGTCTGGCAGCTCCGGATCTCAATCAGCCTGACAAAAATCCCTCAAAGTTCTTTGGCGGACAAAATCTCGTGCAACTCTATTCCGACGCCTCCAAAGCTGTTAGCGTAGACTTCGCCTGGGCGCCATGGTTTGCATTCGTAAATGATAATTTTAATAAACAGATCGACGCTCTGTTCACCGGAAAAATGACGCCCAAACAGGCTCTGGACGCTTGGCAGAACGAAAGTCTCAAGAACGCCAAAAACGACGGCTACGATGTAAAGAGCCAATAATAATCTCCTCATTACAAAAACGCGTTCAACTCGATCGCCGAAGCGATGCGTTACCATAAGACCGCCCTGCTTTTCCTGGCGCCATTTTTGGCGGTGTTCGCCGCGTTCTATGTGGCCCCCGTTGTTTACGCAATCTACCTTAGTCTCTTTATAAAAAAACGAATCGGCATTGGTCCCGCGAAAGAGATTTTCGGCGGTCCAGCGAATTATATTCGGGCCGTTCAGGACACAGATTTCCTGAACGGCTTGAAGAATATGTTCGAGTTTGGAATTGTGCAAATTCCGGTCATGCTTGGGCTGGCGATTTTGCTGGCGATCCTCCTTGATCAATCGGGCAATATTTTCACCCGATTTTGTCGCACAGTCTATTTCATGCCTTACGGAATCCCTACAGCAATCGGTGCGCTGGTCTGGGGTTATATGTATGCGCCAAATCTATCTCCATTTAATCAGGTTTTGAGCTCATTGCATCGATCGACGATTGACTTCCTTTCTCCAGAGCTTGTCCTGTTTTCGATCGGCAACATCGTGACTTGGACCTGGACTGGTTACAATATGATCACGGTGTTCGCGGCCCTGCAGAACATTCCGAAAGACCTCTTTGAAGCAGCTCGAGTTGATGGAGCGACGGAGTGGAAGGTCGTGCGCTACATTAAGATCCCTCTGGTGATCCCAACCATCCGGTTGCTCCTCATTTTCTCAGTGATTGGTACTTCTCAGCTCTTCACCGAGGCGCTTGTTCTGCGTCCGCTGGGCTACGTTGCCGACAATATCACGCCTAACCTCTACCTTTACTTGACCGCAGCGCGGGACGCTAATTACTCGTATGCGGGTGCGTTAGCCATTCTCTTGGCGGTTCTTATCATTATCATCAGCGGCGTTTTTCTGCGTCGTGCCAGCTCACGGTGACTACCAAGACAGAAGTCAGAAGTTAGAGATCAGAAGAACCTCGAACGCCGAACTCCAAACCCCAAAACCGGTCCTCCAGGTTGCTACAGACCAATATTAAACGGTTCCATGAGACGCTCGCAATCCTCCATAACGGCTCCCTCCAGCACCGTCTCAATGCACGGGGGGCTTCGCTACGCGGTTTTCGCATTCTTTGTTCTCTATTGCATCCTCCCCGCAATCTGGATCCTCGCGGCCATGAGCAAGGACAACAGCCAGATTTTTACGACGTTCGGCCTCTGGTTCGCCTATCCCCCTCATTTGTTTGAGAACGTCGCCGGCCTGTTCGCATATCGCGACGGAATTTTTGTTCAATGGTTTGTTAACTCGCTGATATACGCCGGATCAATTTCGCTCAGCACAACGCTGATCTGCGCCTTTGGCGGATACGCATTCTCCAAATACGATTTTCCCGGGAAGAAATTCCTCTTCAATTTTATCATTGCGACAATCACTGTACCTTCGACCGCCTTGGTTCTTCCATTGTTTCTGATGCTGAACAGACTTGGCCTGCTCAACACGATGTGGGGCGTCATCCTGCCAAGTCTGGTGAATCCGTTTGGCCTCTATCTGATGCGAGTCTTTTGGGATTCTTCCTTCCCGAAAGAACTGATGGAAGCTGCCCGTCTTGACGGTGCCGGAGAATTACGAATCTTCTGGGGCATCGGTATGCCCCTCATGCTATCCGGGGTGGTAACCGTCGCTCTCCTCAGCTTTGTTGGAGCGTGGAATAATTTTTTTCTTCCGCTGGTTGTCCTTAGCGATGACCATCTTTTTCCTCTGACACTTGGACTGAACGTCTGGAACACTGTCAGTCACGCGGCGGGCGGCGGCAAGCCGGTCTATAATCTAATTGCTTTGGGATCTCTCATTAGCGTTTTGCCGTTACTCGCCGCATTTATCCTTCTCGGGAGATACTGGCGAAGGGGTTTGACGGCGGGCGCAACAACCGGTTAGGTCCAAATTCAATCGGAGGAAAATGCACCTAAGCTCAACGCAAAGTCCAACAGCGTCTCTCGGCGTTTGTTATTATCCTGAACATTGGGCCCGGGAAAGATGGAGCGCTGACTTCGATGCGATGCGTGATATCGGCATCCGTTTCGTACGCATCGGCGAGTTTGCTTGGAGCCGGCTCGAACCGAATCCTGGCGAGTATCGATTCGAATGGCTGCAAGATGTCCTTAATCTAGCGGCTCAACGTCAACTTTCGATTGTTCTCGGTACGCCGACGGCCACTCCACCAAAATGGCTGGTAGATCAAATGCCCGATATGGTGGCAATCGACGCTAACGGCTTGCCAAGAAGATTCGGTTCCCGGCGCCACTACTGCTTCTCACATATCGCCTACCGAAAAGAATGCGAAAGAATCGTTACGAAATTGGCAGAGTGTTTCGGGGAACACCCTGCGGTTGCGGCGTGGCAAACCGACAATGAGTATGGCTGTCACAGCACGGTCATTAGTTACTCTGCATCGGCCCTCCTCGCTTTTCGCGAATGGCTGAAGTGTAAGTACATATCAATCGACGGTCTCAACCAGGCATGGGGAAATGTATTCTGGAGCATGGAATACCGGGATTTTACCGAGATTGAACTAACAAATCTCACCGTCACTAAACCTAACCCGGCTCACCAGCTCGATTTCATGCGTTTTTCGTCCGATCAGGTCAAAAGCTTCAACCAACTTCAAGTCGAGATCATACGCAAATATTCCCCCGGCAGGACGATTCTGCATAATTTCATGGGAGGATTCCTGGACTTTGATCATTTCAAATTGTCCGAAGACCTGGACGCGGCCGGCTGGGATTCGTATCCGCTTGGATTCTTGAGCGAATTAAAAGCCCCGGACTGGCACAAGATAAAATATCTTCGTTCGGGTGACCCTGATTTCGTCGGGTTTCATCACGATCTTTACCGAGCGTGCGGGCAGGGGCGCTGGTGGGTCATGGAACAGCAGCCTGGACCGGTTAATTGGGCCCCTTATAATCCCTCACCCTATCCGGGGATGGTCCGATTCTGGACACACGAAGCCTTTGCGCATGGCGCCGAAGTCGTGAGCTATTTTCGCTGGCGTCAGGCTCCATTTGCCCAGGAACAGATGCATGCCGGACTACATCTGCCGAACGGAGAACCTGAATCTGCGGCAACCGAAGCGCGTCAAGTGGTTCAAGAGCTTGCTCGGCTGAACCTCGGGGCGGTAGCTCCTGCAAATGTTGCACTGGTTTACGATTATCAAGCCGCCTGGACGATCGGCATACAGTCACAGGGAAGCGAGTTTAGCTACCCGGATGTTGTGCTCGGGTTTTACCGCGCTTTCCGGCGCCTTGGCCTGAATGTGGACGTCGTATCACAGAAGGCATCTCTGGATCCCTATGCACTTGTGGCAATCCCACCCCTACCCATTGTGGAGCCCGAATTAGTAGAGTCGTTAAAGAGTTTCCGGGGCCAGGTACTAATCGCTCCGAGAACCGGATCGAAGACGGCCGATTTTCAAATTCCGCAGGAATTGCCTCCTGGTCCCTTAAAGGAACTGATCCCCATCACTGTCCGTCGCGTGGAATCGCTGCCATATTTCGCGCCGATTGTGTTAAACTGGAATTCTTCCCGATATCAATGCCATCTGTGGATGGAGCATATCCAAACAGACCTGAACCCTTTCATTAAGCTGCCAACTGGTCAAGGCGTCGCCTATCGGCATCGGAAGATCAGCTACCTGGCCTTACTTCCGGACCAAGCGCTTCTCGACGCGATTATCGAAGAGCTCGCCCGCGCCGAAAACTTGAACGTCGCACCTCTTCCGGATGGTGTTCGGTCCCGCGCCAGAGGGGGGCTCCGGTTTTTCTTCAACTACGGCCCTGAACCAGTGACTTTGCATTTGCCGCGTGAGACGAAATTCCTGATAGGCGGAGCAGAGCTGCCGGTAGCCGGCGTGGCAGTCATCGCTCCTGTCCAAGATAACACTAGGTTAACTCTGTGACCCAATAGGCGCATCGCTCAGAATCATTCGCTTACCGTGTTCCTTGGTGAGGAGAGTCCACCCCCAGTCAACAAAGGTGCTGATTTTTTGCTCCGCGCCATTGAGCAAGACGAGATGCACTCCCAGCCATGCTAACCAGGCCAGTTGCCCCGTCATCGTCTGCCCGGTGGACAACTCCATCACTGCCGCACCGCGACCGATCTGAGCCATCGTCCCTTTATCAATATATTTGAAAGATTCAGACGTTTTGCCCTCCACCAAACGTTTGATCGTTTCGCCGACATGATAGCCAGCCTGGAGGGCGGTCGCGCCGAGGCCCGGCAGTGGTTTACCGGTCTCGCCGTCGGTCATCGCGGCGATGTCGCCGATGGCAAAGACCCCCGGATGATCTTTTACCTGAAGATCGGGACCGACAGGAATCCTCCCACCGTGCCCCAGCTCCACGCCGAGGGATTCGACGATCGGATTGGCTTTCAGCCCAGCTGCCCAGATCAGCGTATGCGTCTTCACTGTCTCCCCGTTCGCGAGCTCAATGTTGCCCGGGCCGATCTTTCGCACACCAGTACCAGTGTGCACCTGCACTCCGCGTTCTTCGAGCGCAGTGCGCGCGTAGTCTTGGAGCTCAGGCTTGAACGGCCCCAGCAGATGCGGCGCGTACTCGTATAAGAGCACCTGCGCCCTATCCAGCGGCAGGTTCGGGTAGTCCTCCTTCATCTCGGTATGAAGCAAGTCGGCGAGTGCTCCGCAGACCTCTACACCCGTGGCGCCGCCTCCGACCACGCAGAAGTTCAGCGCACCAGCGTCAATCAGCGAGGGATTCCTCTCCACCGCCTCGAAGGTCTTTAGGACCTGCTCTTTGAGCCGGACAGCATCGTTCATTGTATAGAGCGGAAAAGCGTATTGTTCTGCGCCTGGTGTCTGAAAGAAATTCACTACTGCTCCCAGAGCGAGAACCAAATAGTCGTATTTCAGCGGAGCTACACTATCCGTTATCACCTGCTTGCCCGCCGGATCGATGCTCGTCACGACTGACTGGTGGAACGTGACATTCTCACGGTGGTGCAGCAGATTGCGAATTGGAAAACCGATTTGTTCGGGCGCCAGCTCCAGCGTCGCCACCTGGTAGAGCAGCGGCTGGAAGGTGTGGTAATCGTGCTTGTCGATGAGTGTGACTCGCACGTCGGCGTCGTGTAGTTTTTTGAGCGCGCCGATTCCGCCGAAACCGGCGCCCAGGATGACTACATGGGGGATGTCAGGCATAGCTGCTTCATCTTATCCCAAAGGACATTACGTGGACAACCCATTCGGCGAAAACGGTCGCTCTTTTTGATCGAACGCAGGCGATAAAGCCAATTTTACATCCGCAGAACGTTGCGGTAAAGTTGTTGTTGGGCTGAGCAACGGGTCGTAAGAGAAATGGCAAGGTGCCACTTTCTCAAGGCGGGTAGTGAAACAATTTCGGGCATGCCGACATGTGTCTGAAACCTACATCGCGCTTGGATGAAAACGACTGAAACCCGTAAACTCGTTTCGCCTCCGATTTTTCCACATCGGATTGATCAGCCGCTGCGGACAGGCGAGAAGCCGCCGGTTCTGGCTTTTGATGAATTGGTGAAGAGATACGGCAGGACGATAGCTGTCGACAATCTTTCGCTGAAGCTTCAACGTGGCGAAGTTTTCGGTTTCCTGGGACCTAACGGCGCCGGAAAAACCTCGACGATTCAAATGCTTTGTGGGCTGACTCGGCCAAGCGCCGGCAGCGGCACAGTCCTGGGGTTTGATATCTGGAACGAACGTTTTAAAATTCGGTCACGCTTGGGTTATGTGCCCCAGCAGTTCAGCCTTTACGCGGATCTCACACTTATTGAAAATCTCTGGTTTTTTGCCAGCGTTTACGGTGTTTCGCACCAATTGGCTGATTGCCACATCCAAGCCCTGCTGGCCCAGCTGGACCTTTTTCCGTACAGGCAGGTGCGAGCGGGGCACCTATCCGGCGGATTTAAACAGCTCCTCGCAATCGGCTGCGCGATTCTGCACAAACCTGCTTTGTTGGTGCTGGACGAGCCGACCTCCGGTTTAGACCCCTGCAATCGTCAGACGATTTGGAACCTCCTTTATCAACTTAGCCAGGAAGGAACCACGATCTTCGTGACCACGCACAACATGGATGAAGCCGATCGTTGTACGAGGGTGGGATTTCTTTACAGTGGAAAGCTGCTGGCTATCGGTCTGCCTGCGCAGCTCAAGGAGCGCCTGGTTGATCACATTCTAGACTTTGAGGTGGACCCCCTAATTGCGGCGCAGGCGTCGATGCGAGCCCTTCCCGGAGTCTTTGGAGCTCGGCTTAGAAGCGGGAAGATTCGCCTCTTGGCTAGCGACCCTCGCAACTTAATAGCTGAACTTGGGAAGCATTGGCCGTTTCCAGCTTTAGTCTGCCACGCCTATGAATTTGGCGTTCCGGATATGGACGACGTTTTTGAGGCGTATCGCTGTGGGATATTGGCGGCGAAACTGGAATCCAAAGAGGTATGAAATTTTTAGTGGGAAAGAGAGCGTTTATCGCGGTGGCGCTCAAGGAACTGCTGCACCTATGGCGGGATCGTCGAATTCTGATTCTGGTCATTTTCTTGCCGCCGGTCTTCACACTTCTTCTTGGACACGCTTTCGAGGAGGGACCTCTTAAAAATGTTCCGGCGATTTTGCTGGATCAGGACCACAGCGCGGCCAGCCAAAAGTTTTCTGCACTGCTTCGTTCAAGCGAGGTCTTCAACTTGCGGCCACTCACAGTTGGCCCAGGAAGCCGGATTGAACTCTCAGCTAATAATCTGGCCGCGGCTGTTATCATCCCTAGCGGTTGGGAGAAGGGCTTGCACAACGGCGATTCAATTCCTTTGGAACTGGTACTCGACGGCGCTGACGCTAACACCGCGCCCGAGATCCAGGGGGCAGTTCAAGCCATCCTCGGGGAATTCCAATCCAAGGCGCTGGAGTCGATGATCGATAGTCTTCCGGACGAGGTATTTGATCTTGGCCGGCAACTTCCCGTTTCGGTCCGGAAAGACTTCTCCTCTTCGATGTCTCCATGGGGAGTCAAGGCCTCCTTCCTCTACAATCCGGACCTGAAGTTCATCCACTTTGTCATGCCGGGAATCGTGGGACTGATCCTGCAACTCTTTACTGTCACACTGACAGCGTGCTCCATCAGCCGGGAACGGGAAAGTGGTACTTTAACTCAGCTTCAGGTAGCGCCGATTCACAAGTCGGCGATAATCATCGGCAAGGTCGTGCCTTACCTCGGAATCGCCCTCTGCGTCGAAGTA
>Ga0306926_10008998_pt1 | contig 10965 bp, 15 predicted proteins | sample flu12Cox44000178_FD_203759 | JGI IMG/M metagenome (GOLD analysis project Ga0306926, IMG submission 203759) | Lab enrichment of tropical soil microbial communities from Luquillo Experimental Forest, Puerto Rico - flux8day.12C.oxic.44.000.178 (v2)... | ecosystem: Environmental > Terrestrial >...
GGCAATCCTGCGCTTCCTCAGGCGAACTGTTACCAAAAAATGGGACCGCTTTCGCGACCGAATCACCGACAACTTTCGTATCATCTCGCCCGACGAGTTTCGGGTCGTCGCGTAGAGCCGGTATATCTGTAAGTTTGACTGATGTTCAGATCTCTCTTCCAAATCGCCGGTGAGGCGTTGGCGATCGCGGCGCTTTCGGCGAGTGCCGCCGCTCACAATGCGCAAGCGCCTATCAATACGTTCAAGGATCTAGAGGCTGCGCTGCTGGCGTGCTGGGTTCCGCCGCCGACGGAGCAGTCGCGTCCAGGCATGCAGATCACGGTGCTGATGAGTTTCAATCGCAACGGCCAGCTATTCGGACAGCCAAGGATCGCATTTCAATCGCGGGGAACGTCGGAAACGGAACGCTGGCCATATCGGATTGCCGTGGCGGAAATGCTCAAACGATGTGCGTCTTTACCGTTCACGGAGGCGCTCGGAAACGCCGTAGCCGGCCAGCCGGTCACCATGACCTTGGTCGATGATCGGGAACAATCCCCCTGACTCATCGAAAGCAGTAAGCCCAGGAATAGGAAGCATGATGCCGAGCAACAGGCCGAAGATGAGTTGTGTCAAGCTCATGCGAAGCGCGCCTTCGTGCGAGCGCGCCGCGAGCGATTGGCGGCCCAGCCCGCGGTACCAGAGGATGTGAAATTAGAAAAACCAGTAAATCGCAGGAAAGGAAACGGAGTAAACGTCTCAAACGGCAGAAGCCAGAGCGCAAGGAAAAATACCGCGAGCGTCAGTGCCGAGCTAATCGCAAACAGCACCACAAGCTCTCTAAACCGAGCACGAGACATGATATGCAACGCCAACGCAGCGAACTCTTTTTCATAATATGCAACGCCAACGCAGCGAATGCTTTTTCTGGGCCTAACACCAATGCAGAGCACTGCAAGTGCAGTAATTTCTAGATGGGATTTGTATGGATTGATGGGCGAGGCGCCTGCTCTTGAGCTCTTGCCTTGCTGAAAGAGTAACCCATCTCGAACTGTGCCAGCCTTTCTCACGTCGTAGAGTTCAAATGGTATATCCACAAACGCGGGGGAGCTGGTGTCTCGAACCCCGTCACTCTACTCTTATCCAGTAGGATATTGTGGATCTTGTCCTCCCACACATCGGCCTCATAGCGCGCTTCCTGTTGGGGCTGGATGTGCTCGCGCTCATCACGCTGCTCGGCGGCGCCTACCGTGAAGCGCGAAGCGGAGGAATGGTGGCGCAAAACGGAACGGCGATAACGCCTACCGGTAAAGATCGGATCGCGAAATCCCGCCTCCAAGTGTGTGCCAACACTGGCGGGGATTTCGGGACCCCTCATGTACGGGTTCGGCGGCGATTAGTTGGAGGATCTACTCGCATCGTCCGACAAACCAAGTCTCTCAGAAAAGGTACGATCGCCGTCTCGCGCGTCGGTGGCGTTGATAGGAAACAAGCGCGCGAACGCCATATCCGAGAATGAACCCAATTACGAGCCCGATTGCGAGAGCAACTGCGAGGTCTAGCATCATAGACCGCGGGGGCCCGGATCTGCGTCGAGCGTGTCACGTTGCCAACCGTAGACCCGATCTCTCATTCGACCCAATCATTCTCCCCTCAGTCGAGGCCTCCTCCTCCTCAGCCGCACACCTCGGCCACCGCCATTTTCGTCTATGAACTCGACGCCGGCGATTTCGATCGCAGTTCTAATCTTTTCTGCGGTGTGTTCGCGCCCACCCAATTCGCCGTCCACCGATGCGCCACAGTTGGTTCTGAAACGCCCGAATAATGAGGCAAATCAGCTTGGGACCAGCCAAGCAGAGCTAGTGCTGCTTTAACTTGACGTGTGGTTATCAACCTTCGTCCTCGATTTGATAGAATTTCTATTGACTTCGGGACATGTGGGGTCGGGGAGCGCCCTGTCCGTGACGCGCCGGTCCGTGTTGCGCTCGTACTAGAAGCGATTCAGTTCTTCGGTGGCAGCCCCGATCATCTTCGAGGAAATGAATACAGGAGTGCCGCAAGCGCTCGACCAGATCGGCCGAGCGGGAGCACGTGACCACAGTTGCAAGCGAGCTCCGATCCCTGTCTACTAGCGCTTCTTCCTTTTTGAAAATCGAAGCCCGTATCCGCCGATATCGTCATTCTCGATAAATGCGATGCCAGCTTGCTCAAAGGCTGCCTGAATCCTGATTAACGTCGAAGCATAACCCGTGATGGCCTCGTCACTTTTCTCAATGCGGTAAATTGTAGCCGTCCCTACTCCAGAGGCCTTCGATAGGTCCTCCTGCCGCCACCCCAATAGGGCGCGCGCAGCCCGAATTTGTGCCGATCTAAGCATGAGGGCACGAAATTTCCCCGATTCCTTTGCTGTTGACAATCTTTGGGGCCTGATCGATAGTCAATCGTCTCAGTCTATTGGCTAGCCAAATGTGATGAATATTCGGGAGACCAAGATGGCAGAAATTGAATTGGAATTTCGAAGACCCGTCACCGCCGCTCGTTCATTGGCGGCTCGGACGCCCGGATCATCATGGGCGCTGATCAAGCCGCCCTGGCTCGCCTCTGGCGGGAGAAACGTGGCGAGGCCGAGCCTGAGGACCTGTCCGGCAACCTAGTCGTGCAGCTCGGGGCCGCCACCGAGGAACTCAATCGCTCCTAGAGCGCAACAGCGGCCGGCGCGTTTCCGACGTCCAGCGCCAAGTCAAGCATTCGGCCATCCCGTGGATGGCCGCAACCCTCGACGGCATCATGGAGGGCACAGAAGCCGTGTTCGAGGCCAAGTTCATGCTGCCGTGGTCATTCTCCGAGGAAGCCGCGGTCGAAAAGTATATGGCCCAGCTCCAGCACAACATGTGGGTCACCCACTTGAGGACCGCGGTGCTCTCTATCATCACGGGCGGCGGAAGTGGGTCGAGATCACACTCCCCATGGATCCGCTCTATCTCAGCGTCCTGGTCTCGGCGGAAAAGAAGTTCTGGCGCTGCGTCCAGTCCGGGGAACCGCCCCATCTCATCAATGCCGAGCCGCCGCGACCGCGCATCGAGGCCATCCGCATCGTCGATATGAGCGCGTCGAATTCCTGGGCCGAGTTCGCTGCGCTCTTCCGCAACACCCGGAGTGCCTTTCTCGACCACGAACGGGCCAAGAGAGAGCTCAAAGCCTTGATGCCCGACGATGCCAGAGAGGCCATTGGGCACGGCGTGCGCGCCAAGCGTTCCAAATCCGGGGCGGTGAGCTTTGATGTTCTGGAGACGGAGGCCTCCCGTGCCCCGGTCCAGTGAAACGGTCGCGGCGCTGGCCTCGGCCTTGGCCAAGGCCCAGGCCGAACTCGTCAATCCGGAAAAGTCGCTCACGGCTACCATCCGCGTTGGCCGGCCAGGGGAGGGCGAGCGCAGCTTCCGCTATGCGCCGCTCTCGAGCGGGCTCGACATCGTGCGCAAGACGTTGGGGCAGCATGAGATCGCCACGTTACAGACGACCGCCATCGATCAGAGTGCCGGCATGGTCAATTTAACCACCACGCTCGCGCACGCCTCCGGCGAGTGGATCGCGTCCGATTGGCCGGTCTGTCCCATCGCCGAGACCGCTAATCCCCAGCGCATGGGCGCAGCGCTGACCTACGCTCGCCGCTACGCCTTGTTCACGCTCGTGGGCATCGCCGGCGAGGATGATCTTGATGCGCCGGATGCCTGTGATGGACCACCCTCGTTGTCGCCGTGGGCAGTCGACCGCTGGTTCAAGCCGAGGGACGGCCAATCTCGGATGCCGGCGCGAACGCCTGGCAATGGACATGGCCGTGGCGGCCGCAAGGGCCAGTTCCCCGTTATCCTCAATCCTGAGCAGTCAGCCGCGCTGCGTGAAAAGCTGCTGAGTGAGCTGAGGAACATCACGTCGGTTGATCTCGCCGCGGCTTGGGCGCGTGAAGCGCTTAGCGCCAAGAGCAGCCTCACAGCAACCGATGCCAAGCTCGTGGAGGACGCCTTTGAGCGCAGGCTATCGGAGATCCCATCATCGGATGCGGCCGCATCCTCAAATGATGAGTGTCTTCAGGGCCTGAGATTGCCGGCCCGCACGTGATTGCCACCACCGCAAGCATCGACGCTGGTCACGCGAGGGGCATCGACAAGAGCATCCTCACGGTCGCTGCCCCGCGTCGCTATCGCAACCGGGAACACCTTCGCTACGTCGCCCAAGAGGCATGTCTCGTGTGTGGCCGCAAGCCCTCGGACCCTCACCACCTCGGATTCACGCAGCCTCGTGCGCTCGGCCGCAAGGTCAGCGATGAGTTCGCGGTCCCACTCTGTCGCGGGCATCATCGTGCCGTGCATGGCTCACGCGACGAGCGCGCGTGGTGGCGGCAGGCCAGCATTGACCCGATCAAGGTTGCCCGCAGGCTCTGGAGGGAGACGCGCGGAATCACGCCGCCGCGCTTGGCGTGATGGGCTTGCTGACCAAACCGTCGTTAGCAGTCTCGAAGACGTTCGATCCTACCGAGCGTTCGAGCGTGTCCTCATCGGCAGTGTTGATCCTCGATCCGTGATCGAGCTTGAGCTCATTCATCGGCTGGCAAACCTCTTGTGGCGACTTCGCCGTGCCAGTGCGATCGAAACGGGCTTGTTCGAGGTCCAGGGCGAATTTCTGCTCGCACAGCGACAGAGCTCGGCCCGTGAACAACCGGGAGCTGCCGCCCGACTCAATGGTCATGGCAAAATGCCGGGCTCGAACGGACCACACGAGCCGCCGGCCAGCGACCGAGAATCGCTATCAACGTCCATGCATTCACCGCTCGAACCAGGCTCGAAGTCCCGAGCCATCGCCCAACGATTCCTGCGCCTTTCCGATCTTGACCCGAGCTTGTTTGACCGCCTGGGCAGGTACGAAGCGAGACTGTGGCGTCAAGCGGCGCAAACGATTTGGACTCTTGACGCTCTGAGAGGGCCGCCACCGACCACGGCCCGGCGGTTGCTTCGCAAGCCCGTCATGCCCTTTTTCTCGGATTCTGAGCGCTCAAGGATGAGCTGAACCGGTCTATGTTGGGTTTCGGCTGATCCGAAGGTTGAGTGAAGTTGCCGAACCCTTCCCAACTGACAGTCCAGAACTTCATCCCCCATAATTCCGCTTGCGCGATGGCCTCGCGGCTTCAGTCGCGCCTCGTGGAAGCCGATTCCGAGTCATCCTCAACCTTGCCGATGTATAATATCAGCTCGGTTAAGTGATTCGTGGTGTCGAGCGTGCGGAGGTCGTTTATGTCCACGGAGAGCATCCGCAAGACAGAAATCACATCATCCAACATTCCGGAGCGGTCGAGGCGATTGGCATGGCTTGGCCCGCCGCCCCTTTTCGAGGGGGAGGATGCGGCCGCCTATGATGAGCGGTTGGCCCGAATTGCCGAGGCCATGAAGCCAGAAGAGAAGTTGATATTGCTACAGGTGCGCTGCTTGGAACCCTTAATACCGGCGTCGGCGGCGGCAACCTCTTTGGGGTTTCTGTATACGGCGAACTCCAGTCGGGCGGTGGGGGGTCGGCGTTCCCGGTCCCATCGTCGGTGCTGGCCTTCCGGGCCTCATCTTGGCGAGCGGTGGCCTTCTCGGCTGGTGGCGACGGCGGAAGAAGATCGCCTGAGCTTCCGGCGCAATCCGCACACGTCGTTTGCGGCAGCGAGCGATTGCCGAACAATCGCGATTTATGAGTACACGCCCAAGACTCCACCAAGACCTAGCAGCGGCGGCGTCACCGCGGCGTTGGCGGTTTTTAGCTCCGCTTCGGGGGCAGCTTGTATGCAAGCTCAGGCCACTCGCTTTCGACCACCGCTCGCATTTCATCCGAGATGTGGTCGATGTGCCATTAAACGGATAGCGGGTCCGAGGCCGCGACGTAATCGCCATTGAATAATGGGATACCCCGCGCTAAGAGCCCAGCGCATCGAGAGCGAATTCAACTCCAGATCTGGAACCGACTTCGTTCACTTTAGGGCCGCATGTCCATGACCACACCTCCGACTTGCACGACACCCGTGGCGTTCAAGATTGCAACCATAGGTTGCAGATACACGCGGCTGATTTTCGCGCTTTGCCTGACGGCCGTCGCGACTGCCGGCTGCTCCAAAGACGAACCCACCAAAGACGAGCTCGTGTCTCGCGCCGAGGCAGCTTTTGCCGCGGGGCAATGGGACAAAGCTGAGATGGACTATCGCAAGGTGCTTAGCATTGCCCCCGAAGATCCAGCGGCGCTGCGTCAATTGGGCATGATTTACGTCGACCAAGGACAAATTGTGCAGGCCTATTCGCTGCTCAAGAAAGGCGCAGAACTGCAGCCGGACGATCCGGAAATACAACTCAAGCTTGGAGCGATTTTTCTTTCGGGCCGTGGCTATACGCAAGCGCGCGACGCCGCCTCGCAGATCCTGGAGAAACAGCCGGATAACGATCAGGCCTTGCTGCTGCTCGCCGACGCTTCACGGACCCCCGACGACATTGCAGACGCCCGAAAACGCATTCAGAGCCTGCGGGAAAAAGGTCAAGACCGTGCCAGTTATCATCTGGCACTGGCGTCGCTCGACTTGCAGCAGTACGAGCAGCCGCGGGCGGAGAGCGAACTCAAAGCTGCTGTCAATTTGGACCCCAAATCAATCGAGGCCCACGCGGCTTTAGCATCCCTCTATTGGAGCCGCAATGATCTCAAAGAAGCGGACCAAGCATTCAAAACCGCTGTTGAGCTGGCTCCCCCGCGCTCGCCCGCGCGGCTGCGATATGTGGATTTCCTGCTAAAAACTGGCTCTAGCGCAGAAGCGAAGAAGATCCTGGAAGAGACCAACCAGAAACATCCCGATTATCTGCCGCCGCGTGTTGTCCTCATGAAAATGGCCTGTGCGGAACGCCAGGATGACGATTGCGCTGCGCGCGTGAAAAACGTTCTGTCCCAGGATTCCATCAACTATGACGCATTGTATCAGGACGGAATTTTGAATTTGGCGAAGGGTGATGCCGTCGGGGCAATTCGTGACTTCGAATTCCTGAGCAACGCCTATCGCCAGAATCCGCTAGTCCGATACCAGCTCGCTTTGGCTTATTTGCTCCATTCAAATTCAAAGGACTTGAGCGACGCAAACCGCCGCGATGCCGTGGAGGCCGCCGAACGCAGGCTGAACGAAGCGGTAGGTCTCCAGCCTCTTTTCGACCGGGCGGCGATGCTGCTGGCTGAACTCAAGATTAGGAAAGGCAACCCCGCCGCTGCCGTGGAGTTGTTGGAGCCGGTCACAAAGGAGCGGCCGCAGGTTGCTCAAGCGCAATACCTGCTCGCTACCGCCTATTTGATGCAACAGAAAAACGACCAAGCGTTGGCGGTTTACCTTCGAATGACGGAATCATTCCCAAATGATCCGCGGCCCCCCTTTCTCCTGGGGAGCATGCTGCTAGGGCAAGGCAAACAAGCGGACGCCCGCAAGGCGTTCGAGAAATCAAATGAGATCTCGCCGGACTACCTGCCGGCAGTGGAAAGACTCGTAGACTTGGATCTTGCCGACAAGCAATATCCCGCCGCAATCGATCGGGTGCAAAAGGTCATTGATAAAGATCCTAAGCTGGCACAACCATGGGCGCTGAAAGCGAAGATTTATCTGGCACAGCGGGATTTCGCGCACGCAGAGCCGGACTTGTTGAAAGCGATCGAGTTAGATCCGAAACTAGAACCCGCATACCAGTTGCTCGCTGAGCTCTATGTCGCCTCGAACAGGCAAGAAGAGGCGATCGCAAAACTCACCGCTTTCGTGGAGAACAACAAATCGGCGCAAGCAGTTCCCGCATTAATGCAACTCGGTATGATCAATGAACAGATGAAACATTTTGAGGCCGCTCGCGACGCCTACGAGAAGCTACTCGCTATTGCGCCAAATTTTGCCCCAGCGCTCAACAACCTTGCGATTCTCTATTCTGATCGTTTCGGACAATTGGACAAGGCATACGACCTCGCAACGAAAGCGAAAGAGGCCGCGAACGAGCCACACATCGCCGACACGCTGGCTTGGATTTTGTTCAAACGGGGCGACTATAACGGTGCTCTGCCGTTGCTGCAGGAGAGTGTAGCGAAGCTACCCAACCTGCCCGAGATTCAATTCCATCTCGGAATGACGTATTACATGTTGGGCGAAGAAGGACCTGCCCGTGCTGCGCTCGAGAAGGCCGTTGACGCCCCTGCTGATTTTCCTGCCAAGGTCCAAGCGCGTCAGCGACTCACGCTGTTGACGACCCCAGCCGGTACGGCAAATGCGACGGCTCGAACAGAACTGGAAAATTACCTGCGCGAAAGCCCAAACGATCCCGTGGCGCTGACACGGCTTGCAGAGGTTCAACAGCGGGAGGGCGCCGTGGATCAGGCGGTCAAGACCTACGAGAAAATAATCACTGACAATCCGTCTTACGCACCCGCCATGCGTCAACTCGCCCTGCTTTACGGCCAACTTTCAACCGACAGCCCGAAAGCTTACGAGCTCGTCACGAAGGCCCACGAAACCTTCCCTGATGATGGGGCAATCACAAAAACGCTAGGAATTCTGAGCTATCGTCGCGGGTTCTACCCGCAATCTGTGGAACTCTTGAAGGAGGCTGCCGCGAAGCAGAAGGATGACGCTGAGGTCCTCTATTACCTTGGAGAGGTGCACCGTCAGCTCAAAGAGTATGCCGAATGCAAGGGTGAGCTGGAGCGTGCCTTGACCTTGAACCTTTCACCCGGACTAGCCAACGATGCAAAGAGTGCACTGGAGGAGTGCTCTGAATCGTCCCCTCAATAGTTTGGGACCGTCATATCCCTCCATCACTCCATAACTTATCCGATCCGCCCCCATTGACGTAGTCCGACTTTGAACGCTCAGGACAGAGTGCATTGCCAGACTTGCTCGCGCAGTTTGTGCGACCTATTCCGCGCGGACAAATATGACCGATGACATACAGAAATATTTTCGCAGAATTAGCTAGGGCTTCCGGCCCCGAATATTTTCTCCCGATTGCCACTTCCGGCCGAAGGCAACTTCAATCCCAGTGTGCGCGAAACGAGGAAGGGCTGTGCCGGCGCAACCACGCGCGCGGGTCCTTTGGGCAGCCAGACCGGCGTCGGAAGCCGACTCTCGGCAACCTCTCGATTCGCTCGATCGGGATTGAGCTTCCGACTACGTAGGGGCGATGTGGAGCATGGTGCAGTGTGATCAGCCCGACGATTTCGCGTCTGGCGTGGCCCACTCGTTCGAGGAACTCATGGCATTCGCCGAAGTCGGGCTCAATTGGCGAGATCATGTCGATTATGATTCTTCTGCACGATCGAGATCGAGCGCACCCAGTGGACGTGGTTACCGCGAGTCGCTCACAACCATATAACACCCGCGAAAACTTGACTGGTTCGTGAGGGTGACTGATGCGCCCCCACTGAAGTGGTCCGACTTGAGGTATGTCTTTGACATCAATGGACCAGCGGCACCCGGCTCTGGCTCACGCGGTGATGGCACCTCTCATGTGCTGGTCCTTGAGCAGCTCGATGTTGAGATATCTCTTTGTAGACCACGCTGTGCCGGCGATGTGGCGCAGCCTCGCGGCGGCGAGGTTGAGCGCCGATTGACCGTCAGGAAAGGCGCCCACGACGCGGGTGCGCCGCCGGATCTCGCGCAGGATGCGCTCGAGCGGGTTGTTGGTGCGAATCCGCCGCCAATGCTCCCCTGGGAAGGCGTAGTAGGCGAGCGTCTCCTCGACCGCCATTTCCACCAGCTCGGCGGCGCGGCTCAGGCGAAGCCCATGCAGCTTCTCGGTCACTCGGATGGCCTCGCGCGCTGCGGCGATGTCCTCGCTGGCATGGATCGCCTTGAGCATGGCCGCGATCTCCCGCACCTTGGTCGAGGGCACATGGCTGAAGATATGCGGTATCAGTGCACGATGCACCTTTGCCAGGCGGCCTCTGGAAAGAACTCTGCGGCGCTCTCGGTAAGCCCAATGCAGGCGTCAGAGGTGATCAGCCGGACACCCTTCAACCCGTTCCTTGAGATGCTTGAGGAACGCGCTCCAGCCAGTCTTGTCTTCCTTCGCCCCCTCGCAAAGCCGAGAATCTCCCGATAGCCGCTCTCGTTCACGCCGATCGCAACCAGCAGCGAGACGTTGCGCACCTCGCCGGCCCAACTGCGCTTGAGCACGATGCGGTCGAGATAAACATAGGGGTGCTCGCCCTCGATCGGACGATTGCGCCAGTCCTCGATCGTCCCGTAGATCTTCTTGTTTAGGTCCGACACCGTCGAAGGCGACACTCGCGTGCCCACAATGCCTCCGTGATGTCCTCAACCCGACGCACCGATACCCCGGCTAGATACATCTCGATCAGCGCCTCCTCGACCGAGCTCTCGCGCCGCCGATAGCGCTCGATGATCGCCGTCTCGAACGTCTGCCGGCGCAGCTTCGGTACCCTCCACCGTACCTCGCCAGCTTTGGTCTGCAGGCCGCGCTCGTAGTGTCCGGCGCGGGTGTCCCGACGCGCCTCGCTGCGCTCATAGCGTTGCTCATTGCACAACCGATCCGCCTCGGCATCGAGCAATGCGTTCAACGTCCACGGTACCCCACACCACCCGGTCGAGGTGGCTCTTGATCCGCTCGTCGTCAATCGTGATGACATTGTTCAGCGGACCCGGTGTATCGTCTGACATGGCGGCTCCCTCTTGCTGGCCTGGTTGCGTTTAGCCACCTCCAGTTCAGCCAGATTCGGGGCCGCCAACCCTACCTAATTGATCGCAGTAGGGACGCCCCATTATTGGGCACCCCCCACACAGATCCGTGCGAGCCCGATTCGGGGACACGGCTCCCACGTTGGGTGATTGACGGCGAAGCGCTCGCTGGGCCAGGGATGGAGGATATGCGTTTTCGGGAGCCACTCGTCGACCAACTTCTCTATTCGTTCCCACGTGAAGCCGTCCCTCTGGCT
>Ga0306926_10009000_pt1 | contig 10964 bp, 10 predicted proteins | sample flu12Cox44000178_FD_203759 | JGI IMG/M metagenome (GOLD analysis project Ga0306926, IMG submission 203759) | Lab enrichment of tropical soil microbial communities from Luquillo Experimental Forest, Puerto Rico - flux8day.12C.oxic.44.000.178 (v2)... | ecosystem: Environmental > Terrestrial >...
GGTAACAGAGCACCCCCGCCTTCAGAGCGCCAACTCGCTCAACCTCACTGGGATAGGCAGTAACGAGGATGGTGGGAATCGTGTGCCCAGCCGCGATGAGGTGGCGGTAGAGCTCAACCCCAGTCATCGCAGGCATGTGGACATCACTGATCAAGCAGCACGTTTCGTGCAGGCGGGAGGACGCGAGGAAATCGGCCGCCGACGGAAAAACGGCCACGGTATAACCCAACGACCTCATGAGCCTTCGCATCGACTCGCGAAAAGGCTGATCGTCATCGATGATCGAGATCAGTAATCGGTTCGACAAACCAGCTCCGGCATGTCACTCGATCTCAGGATGACGCCCCCGATCGCAGAGCACCATCCGTATTTATCGAGAATGACCTCGAAGCAACATTCAGAGCCATAAGCCTTGGTTTAGATCCGTCGCCCTTGCGATATAAGCTGCACCCCTGTTCGCGCGGACGATTCGGCCCTACACTCGGAGCCTTAGGGACGGTAGCTCAACTTGCCTAAGCGGAAAGGCGATTCCCGTGGACCCTAGAGCGCCACCGGCAGCGGTGCCGGATCCCAAGTCCTCGGTCGCGATTGTTGACGATGATCCGGAGTTTCGGGCTTCGGTCGAGCGACTGCTTCGGTCTGTGGGCCTCAACGCTCGGGTATTTGCCTCTATCGCGGAATATCTTGGCTCTGAGCCGCCCGATTGCCCAACCTGCTTGATTTTGGACATCAGATTGCCAGGGCAGAGCGGACTGGATTTCCAGCGCGATCTCGTTGCCGCGAACGCCGAGCTCCCGATTATCTTCATCACTGGACACGGCGACATTCCCATGACCGTGCAGGCGATGAAAAGGGGTGCCATCGAGTTCCTCACGAAGCCATTCCGCGATCAGGACCTTCTTGACGCAGTCTATCTCGGGCTCGAACGCGATCGTGCCAGGCGCGAGGAGAACGAATCTCTGGGTAGGCTGCGGGCACGCATCGACGCCCTGACGCCGCGGGAGCTCAGCATACTGACTGAGGTTGCACAGGGGCGGCTGAACAAGCAGATTGCCGCCGACATGGGCATTACTGAGAGTACGGTCAAGGTACATCGCTGCAATATGATGCGGAAGATGAGACTCGCATCATTCGCCGAGCTGTGCCGGGCTGCGGACAAACTCAAGCTGCTGCCCGAGCGCCGCTAGTTTCCGCAGCGCTTGAGACCGGCCACGTGGCCGACCTTCACAGCCGCGCCAGGACTCGCGATAGTCAGCCCTCCGCAGCGCGTTTCGCGCACCCGATCCCGATCGCTTCACGACACCAAGCCCCGCGGCACCACGGTTATCCGTGCGTTTACGCCGACTGAGCCAAGGCTCACTTAGGCCAACCACGACACGATCTTTTTAGCCGCACGCTGAATTGAGCGGTTAGTAGACGATCGGCAAACATAAACACCGAGCGAGATGTGCCGTCCAGCGACGGCGTACCAGGACTCGGGGTTAATTACCATGGCTACACAACGTCCTAGTGTCGCAATCTCAAGCGATAACAACGTCGGCACCTTCTTCTCGGAAGTAGCCGTACGCCTCGTCGAGGCCGCCTGCTTGGCGCGCGATGGGAACGCCGAGGCCGCCAAAGCCCAGATCGCTCGCGCGATCTCGTTGCTTCGGGGAGAACCCGGCGCGATACCCGCAAATCAGCTGCTTAACGTGGGCACACGGGAGATCGTGCGCGGCGGCCTGGCGGCCTGGCAGAAGCGCCGCCTGACGGCGTACATCGACGCGAACCTCGGCGGAAGAATTCGCATTGAGGAGCTCGCGGAGCTGCTGAATCTGAGCGAAAGCCACTTTAGCCGCGCCTTTCGCTGCAGCTTCGGAACTTCCGCTCATGAATACCTGACACGCCGGCGCATCGAGGTGGCGCAGAGCCTGATGCTCACGACCCGTGAGCCACTGTGTGCGATTGCGCTGCGCTGTGGGTTGAGCGACCAATCACATTTCACCCGCGTGTTCCGGCGAATCGTTGGGAAAAGCCCCTATGCCTGGCGCCGAACGCGGCAGGGCGAGATTGAGGATCGCACGACCGAGCTGTCGCGGAGCCGGACGGACACGGCCCACGCTTCAGTCCTCTCGAATAACGGCGGATCCAACTACTGACCGGCAAAACCGGCGATCACATGTTGATATCGCCAAACGCTGCTCCTGTTAACCCGCGTTCGCGAGTGAGGAGGCGTCACGATGATTGTGTGCCGGGATCAAACACGCGCACTGGTCGGGGCCTTTGCACCAGCGACCGGCGCCTGGCAGCAAATGAAGAGCCGCCGCTGGGCGCCCACCTCATTACGCCGCGTTTCGCCTACGCGCACCATGGCGTCTATGTGGGCGCCGGCGCCGTCGTTCACTATGCCGCCCTCGCATCTCACTGGCGCCGGGGCCCGGTGGAAGAGGTTTCTCTCTCACGCTTCGCTCAACGTCATCCGGTATGGGTCAGACCCGCGGGGCCCGATGCCTTGCGCTGTGAGGAGATCGTTCGGCGGGCGCGCTCGCGACTCGGAGAAAACCGCTATCGATTATTGAGCAACAACTGTGAGCACTTAAGCGAGTGGTGTGTCCACGGAGAACACCGCAGTCCGCAGGTGGAGCGATTCCTGGCTCGGCTCCGCTTGGTGTCCCACGTACTCGTCGAAACGATGCGCTGCTTCACGCCCCGTTGTGGCCGCGGCGCTGCAGCGCTGAGCGAGGACGCGCGGAATGAGAGAGGTGTGCGGACTGCTCACAAGAATTGCGTGCTCGTTTAGCATCACGATTTGCAATAGGACCCGCAGACGACCAGAAAGTACGAGGTGAACGCCATGGCAAGCTCGACGCGACACGACATGCAACCGCAGCCAACACCAGAAGGGGATATTGCGTCCAAAGAGGACACGACGCTGAACCTCGGGCACGCAGGCCTTACAAGCGAGTGCTGGCGGGGTACGATGGGAACCGCTTCAGGCACCCGCAGCAACTTGACGGCAGTTCCGCGAGTGGCCGCGCCGCGTTTGCGACTCCCGGCGCGGCTGCGGGCGCGACACTGTCCGCGGCCGTCTCAACCGGCTGAAGCCCGATTCACCGCGGCCGACAGCCAATTCCTCATTGAGTGAAGCCATGCCGTTCTGCGTGAAACGGCTTGAGCGCTACGTGTGTCACATCCGTGCGGGTGAGTTGGTAACGACGGATTAACGGGGCTCGCCGGCGAGTACGGTGCGATGAGTCTGCAGCGCTGATGCCGGCGCCGGAAGGGTGGCATCGCGAGGAGTGCTGACCATGATGCGCGCGAATGGAATTGATCGGCTGCAGATAGTACTTCTAACGGTCGCGATCCTCTCGATCGTCGCGCTCTTTGCCACGGATTTTTACGGTTGACGAGCACTCACGGGCTCGAAGGCGTCGCCTCGAGCTGGTCCTCGACACAAGCGCGCGAGCGCCAGGCGCCAGTTCCGCAAAAAGATCGCAGCGCGCGTGGCGGCGGCGCAGGGTATCCGGGCAAGCGAGGCGAATTCTGAGGTAACAAAATTGCGAATCGCCGTTCTGTGGGTCCTGTTGGCAGTGGCTGCCGGCGTCTTTGTTGCGATGCTGGGCGCGTTGCGGCACCACTGGGCTCATGTAACAACTTCCGCTCACCCAAATGCCGGCGCCGAATATGTCTGGACTGTGATTCCTTGGCTCATCCTGGCCCTTTGTCTGGCGCCGGCGGTGCACCGTGTTCTCGCGGCCGAGGAAAACACCACGTGCGTGTGCTGCCTTCTCGTCGATGGTATGACACAACCCCGGATTATCCGCCAGCCGTGAAGAATAAATTGCGTCGAGATGCAGTCAGCGGTCGACCCGATCCGCACGGTGTTCAACTGCGGCAATTCGCCATAGACGGCCGCCATCCCGCCCCTTCTCTTGTTCGCTAGGTCTTGTCCGACACGCTAAGCCGGCGATCCCTCGAGCTGTCGACAGGCGATCCGCCTCTGTAGCGCAGACCTTCTTCCCCTGCCGCAAAGCCCAGAGCTCACTCGCGCTTCGCCGACGGAGGCGACTCGGAATGATTTCCCGAGACCCATCCCTCGACCAGCCTCGCCAGCTCCTCCGAGCATTCGGCCAAAGCGATCACACCGCCGGCGGCATTGGGTGTCGGTGCCGGCCGATCAATTGCAAAGGTGCGTTGCGCCCATACCCCCTCACCTTGCAGAGTAGCTCGCAGGCGCAGTGCGCCGTGGCTGCGATCTGGCGCATCGAAGATCTGCTCGAATTCCAGCAGCTCAGAGTGAAGCGTGTAAACCTCGGCCGTGCGCACACCGACCAGGCGCGTCCCGCCATCGGCGTGGACCGCAGCGCTCGACCTGAGCCGCTCGGTGAGCAACGCCGCGGGCGACATCACCCATTCGCTCTCGGCATAGGGCAGCGGGACCGCTGCGTTCTGATAGGCGAGTCGGTAATACATCGCAGTGCCCTCCATCCACGTCGGTGCACTGACGTCATAGACCACCAGTTGCACTTGCGAGAGCGGCGCCGAATCAGAGGAAGCATTTGGCTCGGGACCAAAGTCGAACTCCGTCTTTGGCGGCGCCTTGGACGTCATGAGGCTGCACCCCGACGTCACGCACAGAACGAGCACCAGCGCAAGTTGCCTCATTTGGCTGTCTCCATGTCGTCCACAAACCCTCGCTCACCCGGTCCCGGCGGCGCTGGCTGCAGCCCGAAGATCAAGCTCTGTGGCCGTTCGTCAACGTGATGGAGTGCGCTCTTGAGCTCGCGGGCGTCGACTGCCACGTCATCCAGGACCGCATTGATCCGCGGCAGAGTGTTCCGGTGCAGATCATCAGTCGCGGAACCGAGCTCTCTCGCCGTGGTGGCGAGCGCATCAAGAATCGTGAGCTTCTGGTCGACGTCGTCCGCAAGTCGCTTTACACTTTCGACGGTGCCTTGTGCTCGCCGCACGAGAGCGGGTGCCGCTTTCACCGTCGGCTCCAGATCCTGCGACAGGGTCCCATAGCGATCCAGCGTCCGCTTGAAGCTGTCCACCGCCGCCATCAATCGCTTCTGGTTCTGGTCGCTCAGGAGCTCATCGAGGCGGCTCGCGACGCGGCCGACCTTCACAACCAAGTCACGCGCATCGTCCTCGGCACGCTCGAGAAACGAGGCCTGCAGATCCATTTGTGCGACCTTGGTGCTCGAGAGCACCAGCGGCGCGCTCGTCGTTCCCACCGCGTTATCCAGCTGAATGAACGCCACCCCGGTGATGCCCTGGGAGCTGAGCTTTGCGTACGTCGAGTGGGTCAGGGGAGCCGCGGGATCGACAGCGACCCGAACCCGGATCTCGCCGCGCTGGCGGGGATCGAATGTGATCGATTCGACATGACCAATGTCGACGCCGCGAAATTGCACCGGGGCGTCGGCCTTCAGGCCCGAAACACTGTGCCGCGTCACGAGATCGATGGGTAACAACTTCGGCCCCTTGGGAGGACCCAGCCACAGCGCTCCAGCAATCACGGCCAGCGTGAGGAGGACGACGAACAACCCGGCGATGAGCGAATGCGACTGGTTCTCCATTACGCTGACCTCGCTAGACCGGCGCGGGTGCTGCGGCCCCGAGCGCGCTCAGCGCACGCCGGCCTCGCCCGCCCAAAAAATAGTTTTGGATGAAAGGGTGGGCAACCTGGATGACTTGACGTATCGGGGCCGCGACGATCACGCGCTGATCGGCGAGAACAGCAATGCGATCGCTGAGTGCAACCAAGGTATCGAGGTCGTGGGTGACCATGACCACGCTCAGCTGCAGCTCCTGATGCAGCTCACGGATCAGCTCGACGAAGGTCTCGCTGCTTTCCGGATCGAGTCCCGCGGTAGGTTCATCGAGAAACACGATGCGCGGCTCGAGCGCCAGGGCGCGAGCGAGAGCGGCACGCTTGACCATCCCGCCCGAAAGCTCCGCGGGCATCTTGCTGCCGTCATCGCGGCTCAAACCCACCATCTCGAGCCGCAGCAGTGCCAGGTCATGGATCAACTCATCATCAAAAGTGTGGAGCTCCCGAAGCGGCAGCGCTACGTTCTCGGCCACTGTCAGGGCGGAGAACAAAGCGCCTCGCTGAAACAGCACTCCCGAGTGGCGTCTGTGTTCGATGAGTTCCTGAGCTCGCAGCTCGGAGAGCGTGACCCCTAAAACCTCGACCTTGCCCGCCGTGGGCGTATCGAGGCCCAGCATCTCGCGCAACAAGGTGGTCTTTCCGGAGCCGGAGCCGCCGACGATGCAAAGCACCTCTCCCCGCAGCACCGACAGCGCGACGTCGCGATGAACGACATGCTGTCCGAACCGGGTGGTGATGCCGGTCAGGCGGATGACGGTTTCAGCGGGCGAGGCCATCAGATTCCAACATGGGAGAAGACCACCGCGAACACGGCGTCCGCCACCAGCACGCAGGTGATCGCAACCACCACCGAGCTCGTGGTTCCGGCCCCCAGACTCTCGGTGTTGGGCTTGATCCGCAGCCCGAAGTGGCAGGCCACCAGTGCGATGATCGCCCCGAAGACCCAGCTTTTACCCAGGCCGATCCAATAGTTCGCGATGGGTACCGCACCCGGGATCGCGTCGAGAAAGTAGGCGTAGCCGACCCCCAGGCGGAAGTGCGCGGCAACCATGCCACCGACGAGTGCGATCGCACTCGTCCACAAGCCGACCAGGGGCTGGGAAATTGATAGCGCCACGACTTTGGGCAGGATCAAGCGTTGCGTGTACGCGATTCCGATGGTGGTGAGCGCATCCAGTTCTTCGTTGAGGCGCATTGCACCCAACTGCGCCGTGATCGATGACCCGGAGCGGCCAGCCACGAGGATGGCCGCCAGCAAGGGGCCCAGCTCCCGCACGCAGCCGATACCAAGAAGTGGCACTACATACAGGTCCGCACCGAACCTGCGGAGCTGGTCACCCGAGATGTAACTCAAGACCACCCCGATGAGAAATCCCACGAGCGCGAGGATGCCCATGGCCTGAGCCCCGGCATGGAAGACTCCCGCCGAAATCTCGCGCAATGGCCAGTTTGCCGGGCGGCGCATGAGGTCCGCCAGATCGAGCGGCAAGCGGCCGATGAGTCCCACGACGTCCCGCCCGTCAGCGAGGAGATCGATCAGGGCCCGCCCCAAGCGCTCGATGCCTCGTACGATCTTGGATCCCGGTGCACGTCGCCCGCTCGCCTCGGCGGGCTCCAGAGTCAGGCGGGTGAAGTAGGCCTGCAGCGTCGCCGGGATCAGCAGCTTCTTTGGGAGCACCCGGCCCCAGGTTTGCCACAACAGCAGCGCGCCGGTGTGGTCGAGCTTCTCGAGCTCGGACAGGTCCCAGGAAACTTCGGCGTCTGCAGAGTAGTGCGCGAGCTCCGCTTTGAGACCTGCCGCACCGCGTGCCAGCCCGAGTGTGGTCCACTGTCCCGTCAGCGCCACGCCATGCCGCTCACCCGCGTGAGCCGTCACCTGCACCGCCGGCGGGTTTCGCGAAATGTCGTTGTCAGGCTGCGTAGGCACGCGCTGGCCGCTTCGAAGTTGGATTCATCGAGCGTTGACGCTCAAAGCCTCGGTTCAGATGTCAGGGGTACGGCCACGGTCTCCTCTCCTCAGTGGATCGGTTCTGCCGATGCTAAGCAGACTTCAATCAAAGCCCGCGCTATCCGTAACATCAATTCTGAGCGACAGTCGAGATCGGTTCTTGTGCAGAAGCCGCGCGCTTGTGCGGATCCAGCGTGGAGCTGCGGAGGGTGTCGTAGCGGCGGCTGGCCACGGTAGCGTCAAATCGCAGCCGTAGTCTCCTATCTCTTGGGCAAAGTGTCCGGGATAGTTCTTTCACTCGCGTCCCCCGCGTAGCACGGTCAATAAAGCTGCCCGCACGTCACCGTGCTGGTGATTTGCGCGGTGCTCGCCGCGGAGTTTCGGCGCCGTGTTTCTTTGCATATGAGAGGGCTAACCATGCGCGAGAGCACGCAGAGGATTTCGACCAGAGCGCCGCGATGGAACTGATAGAGCGACGCAGATTCGCACAAATCTCTCTTGTTCGAAGTGCGCCATCACTGCTGGGAGCGGGTCTCCTGATGGTCACGAGCTCCCTGCTCACGGGTTGCTCGTTTGTGGGCGCTCCCTCATTCGAGCTCTTCGGCGCGTACTTTCCGGCCTGGATGTGGTGCTCGCTGGTTGGGGTCGTCGGGGCGGCCAGCACACGAGTGGTTCTTACGAGTCCAGCCGTTAACGGCATGATTCCCCTGCAGCTCGCGGTCTGTACGGCGGTGGGGGTTATCGCGGCGCTGCTCACCTGGATGGCGCTCTTCCGGTGATGCCGTGAAGGTACAGGGCATGCGTCGGTTCATCTCGCGCGGCCGCCTCATCGCGCTCGGGACTATCGCTCTCGCGGTACTGGTCGCCGTCCCAGCTGCCTCGTGGGTCGTTGGACATCCCTCCTCGAGCGATGCTTCGATCGATGCGGATGTGGTGCACGTCGCGGCCGCCGTCGGAGGCCGAATCATCGAGATCCACGTCGGCGAAAATTCCCGCGTCCAGCGCGGCGACCTCCTGTTTCAAATCGATCCGCTGCCCTACCAGCTGCAGTTCTCCCAGGCGCAAGCGGATCTGTCAGTGGCCGAGGGGCAGCTCGACACCCACCGAAGGTATGTCTCGACGCAACGCTCCAATGCAACGATCGCGCAAGACCAGACGCTGAACGCCAGGGCCAATTACGAGCTCGCAATCCGCACCGCAGAGCGCCTGCGACCCTTGACTGCGAAGGGCTACGTGCCCAACCAGCAGCTCGATCAGGCCGAGGTCACCGCCCACGATGCGGCGACGCGGCTGCAGCAGGCGCAGGTGCAGCGACTCGCGGCCGTGGAGGCGATTGACACGCTACAGGCCGCCGAATCGCTGGTCGCAGCCCGGCAGGCGGCGCTCGCCTTGGCCAAGCGCTATCTGGAGGACACCACGGTACGCGCGACACACGACGGCCTCGTCGTCGGACTCACCGTCTCCAGCGGGGAATTCGTGGCCCCCGGACAGTCGCTCTTCACTCTTATTAATACCGAAGAATGGTTCGCCTCCGCCAATCTTCGCGAGATGGATCTTGCTTCGGTGCATGCCGGCGACTGCGTCACGGTGTATTCGATGATCGATCGCCACCTGTCGATCCGCGGGATTGTCGACAGCATTGGCTGGGGGGTGCTGGATCAGGATCGAATCAACTTGCCCCGCTCGGTTCCCTACGTGGAACGCTCGCTCAACTGGGTGCGCGTAGAGCAGCGATTCCCGGTACGTATCCGACTGGAAAGGCCACCTGCACAAGTCATGCGGCTGGGAGCGAGCGCTGTGGTCGAGGTGAAGCATGGCCGTCAATGCCGTTGAGCGCCAGCCGGGTCTGCGCACGAATTGGCCGCGGTTGCTCGCACCAAATCCTGAGCTGTTGGAATTTGCCACCCGACTAGCGCTGATCTGCGCCCTGACAACCCTGGTAACGGAGATCTATCAGACGCCCTACGCCGCGCTCGCCGCCTACTTACCCTTTTTCTACAATCGGCCCGAGCGGACCGTGAGCCTCACTTTGAGCGTCGTCTTCCCGCTCATCATTGCGGTCGTCAATGCCCTCGTTTTCCTCGTCGCAAATGTAGTGGCGGATGATGCGATGTCGCGCGTCATCGCCATCGCCGTCATCTCGTTTGGTCTGCTGTTCCTCGGCTCTGCGAGCAAGTTGAAGCCCATCGCCGGTCCCGCAGCCTTGATCGCCGGCTATGCACTCGCCCAGCTAGGGACTATTCAGACGGGGGAACTCGCGACGCGCGCTCTACTGTACCTCGAGCTCGCAGTGGCCGTCCCTGCGGGCGTGTCGCTCCTCGTTAATCTTCTGCTGGCGCCTGCACCGCGGCGAACCGCTGAGCAGGCGATCGCCGCTCGTCTGAAACTGTCCGCAGCCGTGTTGCGCAATCACGCGAGTCCGCAGGGAGGCGAGCTTGCGGCGAAAGTGCGCGAGGGAATGGCACCCATTCTCGAGCAGCTGAAATTTGCTGGGCTCGAAAAGAGCGCGCCGATACGAGACCTCGGTGCGCTCAAGCAGGCGGCGCTGTCCTCATTTGCACTCATGAGCGCCACCGATGTACTGGCATCAAACCCCGAGGTCGAGTTGCCGGGGGCGGTGCGCAAGAAGCTGGCGGACACCGTGGAGCAGGTCGCGCGCATCGTGGAGCGACGCGCGTATCCGGTCGAAGTCACTCTCGAGCTGCCTGCAGACGCGACCTTGTCGCCCCTCGCTCATGAGCTCGTGGCTGCGATCCGTGATGCCGTGACGCGCTTTGCGGAAGCCGACGCCAAGGCACGAGCATCCGAAGCAAAGGAAGGAGGATTCCTGGTAGAGGACGCCTTCACCAACCCCGAGCACGTGCAGTTTGCGCTCAAGACAACCGCGGCGGCTGTGTTCTGCTACGTGTTGTATTCGCTGCTCGACTGGCCCGGAATCCATACCTGCCTTATCACCGTCTATATCGTCGCCCAAAGCACCGCCGCGGAGTCGGTGGAGAAGCTCACTCTTCGGATCATTGGCTGCCTCATCGGCGCCGCCGCCGGCTATGCCGCCATCGTGTTTCTGGTTCCGGCCCTCACCTCCATTGGCGGTCTGATGATCGCGGTATTTGTTGGCGCCTGGTTTGGCGCGTATGTGGCGGGGGGAAGCCCTCGTATCAGCTACGCGGGCTTTCAGATTGCCTTCGCGTTCTTTCTGTCTGTCATCCAGGGCTCAGGACCCGCCTTCGACCTGACTGTCGCACGTGATCGCATCATCGGAATCCTCATCGGGAACCTCGTTGCGTATTTCGCCTTAGTACACCTGTGGCCCGTATCCATCAGCCGCCGCGTGGATCCGGCACTCGCCGCGGCATTAAGACAACTGGCGAAGGTACTTTCCGCGAAGGAACCTGGTGAGCGGCGGTTCCTGGCTTCTGA
>Ga0306926_10009002_pt1 | contig 10962 bp, 9 predicted proteins | sample flu12Cox44000178_FD_203759 | JGI IMG/M metagenome (GOLD analysis project Ga0306926, IMG submission 203759) | Lab enrichment of tropical soil microbial communities from Luquillo Experimental Forest, Puerto Rico - flux8day.12C.oxic.44.000.178 (v2)... | ecosystem: Environmental > Terrestrial > Soil...
CGCAAGCGCGATCCGACCTCTCCCCGGCGGGGAGAGGTGGTGGCGCCTGTTGCTCGTGCAGTGAAGCTCTCGGCCAGAGGCAAACGTCCTCGAGCCGTGCCCCACACGCGGTTGACCGCTCCCCAGCCGAACTCGGGCTTGCCCGAGTTCGGCACTATCAGCTGGCCCAAGTCGGATATATCCGACTTGGGCTGGGGAGAGGTCGGCGCCGAAGGTGCCGGGTGAGAGGGACCGCGGCGGGGCTGCATCGAGCTCACCGCAGCAGGAGCTAGCGCGATGCTCTCTGCGATCTTCGTCGACCGGCCGCGGCTTGCCATCGTCATAGCGATCGTCACCACCATCGCGGGCGCGCTGGCGCTCTATGCAATTCCGGTCGCGCAGTATCCCGATATCGTCCCGCCCCAGGTCTCGGTCACCACCAACTTTCCGGGCGCCTCGGCCGCCGTGGTCGACTCCACCATTGCGCAACCGATCGAGGCGCAGGTCGTCGGCGTCGACAAGATGATCTACATGAAGAGCGTGAGCGGCGATGACGGCAGCTACACGCTCACCGCTTCCTTCGAGCTCGGTACCGACCCCGACATCAATACCGTCAACGTCAACAACCGGGTGCAGATCGCGCTTTCCAGCCTGCCCTCGGACGTCCAGCGTCAGGGCGTCACCGTCAAGAAGAAATCATCGGCGCTGCTCGGCGTGATCGCGGTCTACTCGCCCAAGCACTCGCACGACCCGCTGTTCATCTCGAACTACGTCACCATCAATCTGCTCGACCCGATCAAGAGCACGCCCGGCGTCGGCGACGCCACGCTGTGGGGTCCGCAGGACTATTCCATGCGGGTCTGGATCAAGACCGACCGGCTCACGGGGCTCGGGCTCACAACCGGCGACATCATCAACGCCATCAAGTCGCAGAACGTGCAGGCCGCGGTCGGCCGCATCGGCGCGCGCCCGGCCGCCAGCGATCAGCAGCTGCAGCTCAACATCCAGACCCAGGGCCGGCTGAGCTCCGTTCCCGAGTTCGAGAACATTGTGGTGCGCACCAACCCCGACGGCTCGGTGCTGCGGCTGGGCGACGTTGCGCGGGTGGAGCTGGGCGCTGCCAACCTCGACCGCGAGACGCGGTTGAACGGCGGGCCGGCGGCGGCGGTCGCGGTCTATCAGACGCCGGGGGCCAATGCGCTCGCCACGCTCAAGGCGGTGCGCGACCGCATCACCGAGCTGCAGACGCGCTTCCCGGACGATCTGACCTGGAAAATCACCTACGATCCGACCAGCTTCGTCACGGCCACCATCGACGAGGTGAAGAAGACGCTGGTCGAGGCGTTCATCCTCGTGGTGATCGTCGTCTATCTTTTCCTCGGCAGCGTGCGCGCGACCCTGATCCCGACGTTCGCCGTTCCGGTCAGCCTGATCGGCACCTTCATCGTGCTCAAGGCGATCGGCTATTCGGCCAATTCCGTCTCGCTGCTGGCGCTCGTGCTCTCCATCGGCATCGTGGTCGACGACGCCATTGTCGTGGTCGAGAACGTGGAGCGGGTGATGGAGGAGCATCCCGAGCTCTCTCCCGCCGAAGCCACCAAGCGCGCCATGACGGAGATCACCGCGCCGATCATCGCCATCACCCTGGTGCTGCTCTCGGTGTTCGTCCCGGTGGCGTTCATCCCCGGCATCTCGGGCGAGCTGTTCCGGCAGTTCGCCGTGACGGTCGCCGTCTCCATGTTCCTGTCCGCAATCAACGCGCTCACGCTGTCGCCGGCGCTCTGCGGCGTGCTGCTGCGACCGCATCATGGGCCGCGCCGCGGCATCATCGGCATGGTGATGCGCTCGATCGACCACGTGCGCGACGCCTACGGCGCCGCGGTTGCGCGCATCGTGCGCTTCTCCGTCATCGGGCTGGCGATGGTCGCGATCGCGGGTGTCGGCATCTTCGCCCTCGCGAAGGTCACCCCGACCGGATTCCTGCCGGAAGACGATCAGGGCGCGTTGTTCGTGGTCGTTCAGCTGCCTGGCGGCGCCGCGGTTGCGCGCACGACGGAGGCGATCCGCCAGGCCGAGGACATCCTGCGCGAGGAAGAGGCGGTCGCGGATGTGACCTCGGTGGTCGGGTTGAACTTCATCGACAACTATTCGCAGCCGAATGCGGGTTTCATGGTGGTCACGCTCAAGCCGTTCGAGGAGCGCAAGGCCCGCTCGCTCGGCGCCTCCGAGCTGATCGCCCGTCTCGGCGCCAAGTTCCGGCAGATCCAGGGCGGAACCGTTGTTCCGCTCGCGCCGCCCCCCATTATCGGCCTCGGTACCGGGGGAGGCTTCACGTATGTCCTCCAGGATCTGCGCGGCGGCGACCCGAAGGCGCTGGCGCAGACGCTGCGCGGTCTCACCGTTGCCGCCAACCAGGATCCGAAGCTCACCCGCGTGTTCAGCACGTTCTCCGCAACCAATCCCTCGATCTATCTCGATATCGACCGCAACAAGGTGCAAATCCTCGGCGTGCAGCTCAGCGACGTATTCCAGGCGCTGCAGGCGTCGCTGGGCGGATTCTACGTCAACGACCTCAACCTGTTCGGCCGCAGGTGGCAGGTCAACGTCCAGGCGGAGGGCTCAGACCGCGCGACCATCGAGGACATCTATCGCATCAATGTGCGCAACGCCGAAGGCAAGATGATCCCCTTGCGCAGCCTGGCGGAAGCGCACGTGGTGGTGGGTCCGCCGGCGCTCATCCGCTACAACAACCTGCGCGCCGTGACCGTGCAGGGCAGCCCCGCGCCCGGCGTCTCTTCCGGTCAGTCACTGCAGGCGATGCAGGAGGTGGCCGCGCGCACGCTGCCCGCGGGTTTTGCCGGCGAGTGGACCGACACCGCGTTCCAGGAAAAGCGCGCGGAGGGCAAGACCGCCATCATCCTCGCCTTCGCGGTGCTCTTTGCCTACCTGTTCCTCGTCGGTCTCTACGAAAGCTGGACCATCCCGGTGCCGGTGCTGCTTTCGGTGTCGGTCGGCATCCTCGGATCCTTCGCCGCAATCGTCATGGGGAGACTGACCCTCGACCTCTACGGGCAGATTGGCATGATCGTGCTGATCGGGCTGGCGGCGAAGAACGGCATCCTCATCGTCGAGTTCGCCAAGGAGCAGAGGGAGCGCGGCGTTCCCCTGCTCGAGGCGGCAACCGAGGGCGCGCGCCTGCGCTTCCGCCCCGTCATGATGACATCGCTTGCCTTCATCCTCGGCCTCCTCCCGCTGGTTGTCGCCGTCGGCGCCTCGCAGCTCGCGCGGCGCAATGTCGGCACGCCCGTGTTCGGCGGCATGATCCTCGCTTCCCTGGTCGGCATCTTCGCCATCCCGCCGCTCTATGTGACGTTCCAGTCAATACGCGAGCGGCTGCGGCCCTCGGCTCGGCCCAATACGCGGGAGGGGCCGCAGGACGCCGCGCCGGGCAGCGCACCGCCTGCGCCTGCTCGCGACGCCGGGCCGGCGCGGCCCTCCGCCGCGGCGGAATGAAAGTCTCATTCGGAGTCCGCATCCCGCCCGCCCGTTGGCTGGCGGAATATCGTACAGCCTGGCTGCCTGGCGATCTCGCCGCGGGCGTCACGCTTGCCGCCTATGCGATCCCCGTCTCTCTTGCCTATGCCGGACTTGCCGGCGTGGCGCCGCAGGTCGGCGTATATGGCTACCTGCTGGGCGGGCTCGGCTACGCCCTGGTCGGGACGTCACGTCAACTGGCGATCGGCCCCACCTCCGCCATCTCGCTCATGATCGCCGGCACGGTGGGAGCGATGGCCGAAGGCGACGCGCAACGCTATGCACAGATTGCCAGCCTCACGGCCTTCACCGTGGCCGCGCTTTGCCTGCTCGCGTGGGCATTGCATCTGAGCGCGCTCACGAAGCTGATCAGCAACAGCATCCTCGTGGGCTTCAAGGCCGGCGCGGGGTTGACTATCGCCATGACCCAGCTGCCGAGCCTGCTCGGCGTGACAGGCGGCGGGCACAATTTTTTTGAACGCGCCGTGCTGCTGGCCGGACAGTTCGGAGACATCCATTACCTTGCGCTTGCCGTCGGCTTGGCTGCGGTCATGCTGCTCGCGCTCGGCGAGCGATTGCTGCCGGGCAAGCCGGTCGCGCTCGGTGTGGTTGCGCTCTCAATCCTCGTAGTATCCGCGCTGGGGCTTCCCGCGCTTGGCCTGGCGACAACGGGAGAGATTCCGGCCGGCCTGCCCGCTTTGCACGGCCCCGCGCTGCGGCTGCGCGACGTGGAAGGCATTGTGCCGCTCTCCGCCGGGTGCCTGCTGCTCGCCTATATCGAGAGCATCTCCGCCGCGCGCACCTTCGCAGCCAGCCACGGATATGCTCTCGATGCGCGGCAGGAGTTGCTCGGCATTGGCGCGGCAAATCTCGCGACTGCGCTGGGACAGGGCTATCCCGTCGCGGGCGGGCTGTCGCAATCGGCGGTGAATGACAAGGCGGGCGCGCGCACGCCGCTTTCACTCGTCGTCGCGTCAATGACGCTTGCGCTGTGCCTGCTCTTCCTCACGGGGCTCTTGCAAAACCTGCCAAAGGCGGTGCTCGCCGCGGTGGTGCTGACCGCGGTCGCAGGATTGGTGGATTTTCCGGCGCTCTTTCGCATGTGGCGCGTGAGCCGGCTCGATTTTTATGCCGCAGCCATCGCTCTCGGCGCCGTTCTGCTGCTCGGCATACTGCAGGGCATTCTGGTCGCGGCGGCCGCCTCCATATTGCTGCTGCTGGCGCGCGCGTCGCGCCCGCACGTGGCGTTCCTCGGCCGCATTCCCGGCACCAGCAGCTACTCGGACCTTGGCCGCCATCCCGAGAACGAGACGCTTTCGGGCGTGATTGCTTTCCGTCCGGAAGCCTCGCTGATCTACGTCAATGCCGACGCCGTGCTGCAAGCCGTCCACGATCGTCTTGGCGCAGCCGGCAAGTCCGGCATCCGCATGGTGGTCTGCGATCTCTCGGCATCGCCGTACCTCGACCTCGCGGGCGCGCGCATGCTGCATGAGCTGCATGGGGAGCTTGCCGCCCGCGGGATTGCGCTGCGCATCATCGGGGCGCATGGCTGGGCACGCGATCTGCTCCGGGCCGACGGCATGGACGCGAAAGCCGGGGGGATCGAGCGGACCGCAACGCTCGATGGTCTGCTGAAGGAGGAGGGCAGCCCGACGTAGTCTTAAATCACCGCGCGCCGCCAGGGAGAAACAGGAAGGCTGCTTCTATCGATCCGCGTAAGCAGCAATGCCGGCGGCAGCATCGAGCACTTCGTTCAGCACCGCGTCGCGCCGGCCTTCGAAGCGCGACAGCGCCATGGCGAAGGTAAATCCGATCATCAGTGCCAGGAGCGAGAGGATCGCGCTCTCGAGCGTCGCAATGTGATCCCCGCCCCTCGCGGCTCTGCGCACGCCGATCCGCCGTCCGATCTCGCTGGCAAACAGGATGACAATCGAGCTGACCAGAAAAATCGACAGCAGCGAATAGCCGCTCAATTCGACCATGGCTCGCTAGAATTTCTCAGCAACGAAACGCTTCCCGCGCAGCGAGGCCCGGTCGTCGTATTCGTGCTTGCCCGATCGTCTGGGCAGCTTGACCTTGGCGCGCGAGACCTTCTCGTACGGGATCATCCCGAGGATATGGGAGATGCAGTTGAGGCGCGCGCGGCGCTTGTCGTCGGAGCGCACGATATGCCACGGAGCGTGCTCGCTGTCGGTTGTCTGCAGCATCAGGTCGCGCGCGCGCGAGTAGTCGTACCAACGCCGGTAGGACTCAAGGTCCATCGGGCTGAGCTTCCACTGTCGCAGCGGATCGTCGATGCGTGCTGCAAATCGCCGCTCCTGCTCCTCCTGACCGACCTCCAGCCAGAGCTTGATCAATATGATGCCGCCATCGACAATGTATCTCTCGATCTCCGGACAAAGCTCGAGAAAGCGCCGGGTCTCCTCCTCGGTGCAGAATCCCATGACGTATTCGACGCCCGCGCGGTTGTACCAGCTGCGGTCGAAGATCACGATCTCGCCGCCTGCCGGGAATCGCTCGATGTAGCGCTGAATGAACATCTGGGTCTTCTCGCGATCCGAGGGCGCCGGCAGCGCTGCCACGCGAAATACGCGCGGGCTCACCCGCTCGGTCAGCGCCTTGATGGTTCCGCCCTTGCCGGCGGCATCGCGCCCTTCGAACAGGATGATGACGCGCGCGCCCTTCTCCTTCACCCAGTCCTGCAAAAGACAGAGCTCGACCTGGAGCTTGCGCAGTTCCTTCTCGTAAGCCTTGCGCTTCATCCTGGCGTTGTTGCCTGCCGCGCGTTTCGACGCCATGCGTTCACCATTTCACAGGACGCAATCCGCCCTTCGAGCATGTCTCACCATCGTCGGGAAGCTATCAGAAACCTACCGCGCGCGCTCCTTTCGATGCCTCGGCAGCCGAAGCCTGCTCGCCGAGCTCGATCTTGGCGATCGCGTTGCGATGCACCTCGTCCGGGCCGTCGGCGAGGCGAAGCGCGCGGGCATGCGCATAGGCCTGGGCGAGGCCGAAATCGTCCGCGACGCCCGCGCCGCCATGCGCCTGGATCGCCCAGTCGATCACCTGGCACGCGACGTTGGGCGCCAGCACCTTGATCATGGCGATCTCCTTGCGCGCGGCCTTGTTGCCGGCCGTGTCCATTTTCCACGCCGCGTTGAGCACCATGTAGCGGGCACCGTCGATCATGATGCGCGCCTGCGCGATGCGCGCGCGCGTCACGCCCTGATCCGCGATCGGCCGGCCGAAAGCCACGCGCTCGGACGCACGCCGGCACATCTTCTCGAGCGCCACCTCGGCCTGTCCGATCAATCGCATGCAATGGTGAATGCGTCCAGGACCCAGCCGCCCCTGCGCGATCTCGAAGCCGCGACCTTCGCCAAGCAGCACGTTCTCGACCGGCACGCGCACGTCCTTGAGCTCGATCTGCATGTGGCCGTGCGGCGCATCGTCATAGCCGAACACCGGCAGGTGGCGCAGCAGCTTGATGCCGGGCGTGTCGGCAGGCACGAGCAGCATCGACTGCTGGCGGTGCCGCGACACATTGTCCGGGTCGGTCTTGCCCATGACGATGTAGATCCTGCAGCGTGAATCGCCGGCGCCGCTCGACCACCATTTTACGCCGTTGATGACATAGTGGTCGCGGTCGCGCGCAATGCGCGTGCGGATGTTGGTGGCATCGGACGACGCCACGTTCGGCTCGGTCATCAGAAACGCCGAGCGGATCCTGCCCTCCAGCAGCGGCTCGCACCAGGCACGGTTCTGGTCGGCCGTGCCAAACTTGAGAAGTGTCTCCATATTGCCGGTGTCGGGGGCCGAGCAGTTGAGCACCTCCGGCGCCCAGTACACGCGGCCCATGATCTCGCACAGCGGCGCATATTCGAGGTTGGAGAGGCTGCCGCCGTGCGTCTTCGGCCGCCACAGGTTCCACAGCCCCGCCGCGCGCGCCTTGGGCTTGAGCTCCTCGATCACCGGCACCGGCTGCCAGCGCCGGTCGCCGGTGACGTGGGCCTGCCAGCTTTCCTCGTTCGGATAGATGTGCTCGGCCATGAAGGCGAGCAGCCGCGCACGCAGCTCCTGCACCTTCGGGCTGTAGTCGAAATTCAAGCGGCCCTCCGCAGGATTTTCTCGACCTGCTTCCAGCCGAGCTCGGCCATCGGCCGGGCGCGCTTGCCCGCGTCGCGCGCGTGGTCGGACGCGGCCGTGCCGTCGACGACGCGTTTGGCAATGCCCTGCAGGATTGCGGCAATGCGGAACAGGTTGTAGGCGAGATAGAAATCCCAGTGCACGGGGTCGATGCCGGAGCGCCCGGTCCGGCTGCAATACATTCCCAGATATTCGCCTTCGCCGGGAATGCCGAGCGCATCCAGATGCAGGCCCGCAATGCCGCGGAATTGCCCGGGCGGGATGTACCAGCTCATGCAGTGATAGGCGAAGTCGGCAAGCGGCTCGCCCAACGTCGAGAGCTCCCAGTCGAGCACCGCGAGAATCCTGGGCTCGGTTGGGTGAAAGATCGCGTTGTCGAGGCGGAAGTCGCCGTGCACGATGGTCGTGCCGCTCTGCGGCGGCACGTTGTTCGGCAGCCACGCTATGAGATCGTCCATCGCCGGAATGCGCTCGGTCTCGGAGGTGCGGTATTGCTTGGTCCAGCGCGCGATCTGGCGCTCGATATAGTTGCCCGGCCTGCCGAAGCTCTCGAGCCCCACCGCGCGGTAATCGATGCTGTGCAGGAGCGCAATGACGCGGTTGAGCTCGTCCCAGATCGCAAAGCGCTGCGACCTGGACATGCCGGGAAGCGACTGATCCCAGAGCACCCTGCCCTCGATGCAGTCCATCACGTAGAACGCGGTGCCGATGATGGAATCGTCCTGGCACAACAGGTAGGGCCGCGCGACCGGGAAGCCGGCGGCGCAGAGCGCGCGGGTGACGGTGTATTCCCGATCGACCGCGTGCGCCGAGGGCAGCAACGTTCCAGGCGGCTTGCGTCGCAAAACGAAACGCCGGCCATCCGCCGCGGTGAGGCGATAGGTCGGATTTGACTGCCCGCCCCTGAACTGCTCGAGCTGCACGGGAGCTTTAAGGTCGACGCGGTCCCCAAGGTAGCTCTGCAACGCGTCGACATCGAACAAGAGCCTTTGGTCGACCGGTTTGGTGCCGATGAACTGCTCGAACATCAGACCGCCATCGTCCTTGCGAGGTCACCGTTGCGCGGGCCGGACTTGAATCGGCAGAACCTGAGTCCCCAAATCTTGGGGCCGCTTCGGCTCGAGGATTCACGTATCAGTCCATGATATGGTAGCCGCCGTCGATGTAAAGCGTCTCGCCGGTGATGAGGCGCGCGGCGTCGTGCGCGAGGAAGGCGGTTGCAACGCCCACATCGTCGATGTTCACAAGGCTGCGCGCAGGCGCCTTTGCTTTCGCCTTGTCGAGCAGGGCGTCGAACTCGGGGATCCCCGAGGCGGCCCGGGTCGCAAGCGGTCCGGGAGAGATGGCATGCACGCGAATGCCCTTGGGGCCGAGCTCGGCTGCGATATAGCGCACCGCGGCCTCCAGAGCCGCCTTGGCAACTCCCATGATGTTGTAGTTTTTCACCACCATCTGGCTGCCGTAATAGGTCATGGTGAAAAGCGTGCCGCCCTTGCGCATCAGCGGCTCCGCGAGATGCGCCATGCGGATGAAGGTCCAGCATGACACGTCCATGGTGGTGAGAAATCCGTCGCGTGAGACATCGACCACGCGCCCCTGCAATGCCTCCTTCGGCGAGAATGCGATGGAGTGCACGAGGAAATCGAGCCTGCCCCAGTCCTTGGCGATGCGCTCGAACACCGCCTCCATCTGGCCTTCCGCACGCACATCGAGCGGCATCATGATCGGCGCTTCGAGCTCGCGGGCAAGCGGCTCGACATATTTCTTCGCCTTGTCGTTGAGATAGGTTACCGCGAGCTCGGCCCCGAGCGCGCGGAACGCCTTGGCGCAGCCCCAGGCAATCGACTGGTCGTTGGCAATACCGACGATCAGCCCTCGTTTGCCCTCGAGCAGCTTGGCCTTCACGACCGGAAGCCTTGAGGAAGACTTCTTGTTGCCTGCGGATTCGGTCACCTGACCCTCCAGACTTACAACGCCATTTCCGGAACGTCCTTGGGGATCACAAGCTCGGCCTCCGTCGCCGCCGCCACCTGGGCAACGGAGATGCCAGGGCCGGTTTCGAGCAGCGTCGCGCGGCCGTTCGGAAAGCCGATGACCGCGAGCTCGGTGACGACCAGATCCACCGCGCGCGTCGATGTCAGCGGCAACGTGCATTCCCTGACGATCTTGGGGGCGCCCTTGGCAGTATGGGTCATCGCCACGACAACCCGCTTCGCGCCGGAAACGAGGTCCATGGCCCCACCCATCCCGGGCACGAGCTTCTTGGGTATCGTCCAATTCGCCAGACGGCCGGTCTGATCGACCTGCAATCCGCCCAGAACGGTGAGATCGAGATGCCCGCCGCGAATGAGACCGAACGACATCGCGCTGTCGAACGTGCTGGCGCCGGGCAGCGCCGTCACCGGGCGGCCGCCCGCATCGGTGAGCATGGGATGCGCCATGCCTTCCTCAGGCGGCGCGCCGGTGCCGATCAGCCCATTCTCGGACTGGAAGAATACGTGCATGCCGTCGGGAACGTAATTGGCGACCAGGGTCGGAATGCCGATACCGAGGTTCACCAGCATTCCTGGTGCAAGCTCGCGGGCGGTGCGACGGGCGATGATGGTCTGCGCGTCCATGGGCGTTTCACGAATTGGCGATGAGGTAATCGACGACCGGGGCCGGCGTCATGATGTGATCGGGCGAGATCACGCCAGTCGGAACGATGTGCTCAGCGCAAACAATGACCGTTGCGGCTGCCATCGCCATCACCGGGTTGAAATTGCGCGCGGTCAGCGCGTAGCTCAGGTTGCCGAGATAGTCGGCGAGGAACGCCTGCACCAGGGCAAAGTCCGCGCGCAGCGCGACTTCAAGCAGGAAGCTCCTGCCGTCCACGTCGATGCGGCGCTTGCCTTCCTCGACGGTCGTCCCGATGCCCGTTTGCGTCAGGATGCCGCCCAAACCGTAGCCGCCGGCGCGGACGCGCTCGATGAGGGTGCCTTGCGGCACAAGCTCCACCTCCAGCTCGCCGGCCATCATCTGGCGCTGGGTTTCGGGGTTGAGACCGATGTGGCTCACGATCGCCTTGCGCATGAGCTTGGCGTCGACGAGCTTGCCTATACCCCGGCCCGGCGCCGCCGTGTCGTTGGCAATGACGGTAAGATCGCGCTTCTTCTGCCGCACAATCTCGTCGATGACACGCTCGGGTGTGCCCACCGCCATGAAGCCGCCGATCATCAGGCTTGCGCCGTCGGGAATCATGGCGACCGATTGGTCGAGAGCGAGGGTGCGCATTCCAGCGCCTGTCCGTTTCGATAATCAGAA
>Ga0306926_10009004_pt1 | contig 10961 bp, 11 predicted proteins | sample flu12Cox44000178_FD_203759 | JGI IMG/M metagenome (GOLD analysis project Ga0306926, IMG submission 203759) | Lab enrichment of tropical soil microbial communities from Luquillo Experimental Forest, Puerto Rico - flux8day.12C.oxic.44.000.178 (v2)... | ecosystem: Environmental > Terrestrial >...
ACCGGTGTGAACACCGGCTCCTCGGGGAGTGCCGCGAGATGATTTGCGATGAGATCGACTACGCGGTACCCGATCCTCCGGATCTCGTCAGCCGTCCAACTGGAGGACATATTCACAGAAGAAACCGCCGAGCCCGCAAAGACCGCAGAGTTTGTTTACGCCGTCTTCGCGAACACCTGCGGCAGCGCGGGCGCTGGCATCGCGCCCTGCATGACCTCGCCATGCTGGCTGAGATCGAGCCCGATCTCTTCCTGATCTTCCGAGACGCGAAGCGGGATGATCAGGTCGGTGAACTTGTAGAGCATCCACGAGCCGGAGAACGAGAAGGCGGCGACGAAGAGTAGAGCGCCGCAATGGACGAGGAACGTAGTGGCGTGGCCGGACATCAGGCCGACATCCTTGGCGAAGATGCCGGTCATCAGCATCCCGACCATGCCGCCCACGCCGTGGCACGGGAAGACGTCGAGCGTATCGTCGAGCGTGGAGCTGTTCTTCCAGTGCACCATCAGGTTGGACACGACGCTGGCGACCGTGCCGATGAAGATCGCCTCACCTACGCCCACGTACCCGGCTGCCGGCGTGATGGCGACGAGTCCGACCACCGCGCCGACGCAGGCGCCGAGCGCCGACGGTTTGTGTCCGCGCATGCGGTCGAAGAAGATCCAGGCGAGCGCCGCCGATGCCGACGCGGTGTTGGTCGTGGCGAACGCCATCGCCGCCTGCCCGGAGGCGGTCAATGCCGACCCGGCGTTGAAGCCAAACCATCCGAACCACAGCATGCCGGTGCCGAGGATGACAAACGGAATGTTGGCAGGCGTCGTGGCTTCGCCGTTCTTGTGGGTCGTGCGGCGGCCGAGGACCATGGCGCCAGCCAGCGCCGCGAAACCAGCCGACATATGGACGACGGTGCCGCCCGCGAAGTCGAGTACGCCCATCTTGTGGAGAAAGCCGTCGGGATGCCACGTCCAGTGCGCCAGCGGCGAGTAGACGAAGATGCTGAAGAGGCACATGAACAGCAGATAACTCGAAAAGCGCACGCGCTCGGCAAAGGAGCCCGTAATGAGCGCCGGCGTGATGATCGCGAACTTGAGCTGGAACAACGCGAAGACGATGAGCGGAATCGTCGGCGCAAGGTCGGGATGCGTCATCGCGCCGACCCGCGTGAACATGAAGAATGTTCGCGGGTCCCCGATCAGGCCATGGAAGCTCGTCCCGAACGCGAGGCTGAATCCCACCAGGATCCACAAGAGGCTGATGACACCCATCGCCACGAAGCTCTGAAGCATCGTCGAGACGACGTTTTTCATCCGCACCATGCCGCCATAGAAGAAGGACAGCCCGGGCGTCATCAGCAGCACCAGCCCCGTCGCGGTGAGCATCCAGGCCGTATCGCCGGCGTTAACCGGGCCGCCGGTGACCGCCTGCGGCGCCGGCCTGAACAAGGCCCCGGCAAGGCTGACCGCTGCGACCAGCACGAACGGAATCGCCGGGTATTCCCGAATCCTGTCCGTCTTGCTCCTGACGTCTGCCAAAGTCATCGCCGCAGCCCCCCTTAACGGCACTGATGTTAGCAGATTCGTGTCTGACTCGCACAAATTTCACATCACATCGGCAACTTCATCGGCCAAATGTGTCCTATTGAGCCGGCTCAGATGCTGATCGTGCACGATTCATCGGTCATAACGCTCGCCGGTGACTGCGGGAGTACAATTGCTGTTTTTGAGGGAATTGAACGCACTTCTCCGAGGATCACTCAATGTCGACCGTCAACAGCTTTGGCACCCGCACCGCACTGGCGGTCGGCGCCCGCACGTACCAGATGTTCAGTCTGCCGGCGCTTGAACGCGCCGGTTTTCCGGAAATTGCCCGGCTGCCGTTTTCGCTGAAAATCCTGCTCGAAAACCTGCTTCGCCACGAGGACGGCCGTTTCGTGAAGCCGGCCGACGTTGAAGCGCTGGCCCGGTGGAACGTCAAAGGCACGACTCAGAAGGAAATCTCCTTCGCGCCGGCGCGAGTGCTGCTGCAGGATTTTACGGGCGTTCCGGCTGTCGTGGACCTCGCGGCGATGCGGGACGGGATTGCGAGGCTCGGTGGCGATCCGAACAAGGTGAACCCGCTGCAGCCGGTCGAGCTCGTCATCGATCACTCGGTGCAGGTCGACTATTTCGGGCAGGCCAACGCGTTCCAGCTGAACGCAGAGCTCGAGTTCGCGCGCAACAAGGAACGCTACGCGTTTCTGCGGTGGGGCCAGGACGCCTTCGACAATTTCCGCGTCGTGCCGCCCGACACGGGCATCGTGCATCAAGTAAATCTGGAGTACCTCGCGCGAGTGATCATGGCGGCCGATTCGCCGGACGGTCAGCTCTGCTTCCCCGATACGCTCGTCGGCACCGACTCTCACACGACGATGGTGAACGGTCTCGGCGTGATGGGCTGGGGCGTCGGAGGCATTGAAGCGGAGGCCGCAATGCTCGGCCAGCCGATTTCGATGCTGATTCCGCAGGTAGTCGGGTTCCGGCTCACAGGTACGATGCTCGAAGGCGCCACAGCGACGGACCTGGTGCTGACCATCACCGAGAAGCTGCGCAAGCACGGCGTGGTCGGGAAATTCGTCGAGTTCTTTGGTGCGGGCCTCGAGCACCTCACGATCGCCGATCGCGCCACGCTCGGCAACATGTGCCCGGAATACGGGGCGACGATCGCCATCTTCCCGATTGACGAGATGACGCTCGACTATCTGAGGCTGACCGGACGCGACGCCGATCAGGTGGCGCTGGTGGAAGTCTATGCCAAGGCGCAGGGCATGTTCCGACGGGCGGGAGATCCGGATCCTGTCTACACGGAATGCATCGAGCTGGACCTCGCGACGGTCGAGCCCTGCCTGGCCGGACCAAAGCGCCCACAGGACCGTGTCTCGCTGAAGCAGGCCAAGAGCGGATTCCAGGCGGGGTTGAGCTCGATGATGGCGTCCTCGTCGAAGAAGGGTGCCGAGGCGGGCGGCTCGTCGCACGTGTCGGCGACGAGCAGTGTCGCGACCGCCGCCGTTGCGGACCCCGCGGTCGCCACGGAGCTCCAGCATGGCGCCGTCGTCATTGCGGCGATCACGAGCTGCACGAATACTTCCAACCCGAGCGTCATGATTGGTGCGGGTCTCCTCGCGAAGAAGGCGTTCGAGCGCGGCCTCGCACGGAAGCCGTGGGTCAAGACGAGCCTCGCGCCGGGATCGAAAGTCGTGACCGAGTACCTGCGCAAGTCCGGGCTCGATGTGTATCTCGACGCGCTCGGCTTCAACCTCGTCGGCTACGGCTGCACGACCTGCATCGGGAACAGCGGTCCGCTGCCCGAGGACGTCTCCGCGGCTGTGGAAGCGCGCAATCTGGTGGTTGCGTCGGTTCTCAGCGGCAATCGCAATTTCGAGGGACGAATTCAGCAACAGGTTCGCGCGAACTATCTGGCGTCTCCGCCACTCGTCGTGGCCTACGCTCTTGCCGGCAGGATGACGATCGATCTGACGACCGAACCGATCGGCACCGACAAGAAAGGCGTTCCCGTCTATCTCAGGGAACTGTGGCCCAGCGAACGCGAAATCCAGGAGACGATGCTGGCGTCAGTGACGTCGAGGATGTTCCGCGAGCAATACGCCGATGTGTTCGGCGGCGACGATCGATGGAAGCACCTGCAGGTGCCCGGCGGCGATCGCTTCACCTGGGAGCCAGATTCGACCTACATTCGCAACCCGCCGTTCTTCGAGCACATCACCATGGGGACGACGCCGGTCCGCGACATCACCGGCGCGCGCGTGCTCGCGCTCCTGGGCGACAGCATTACCACGGACCACATCTCGCCGGCCGGGTCGATCAAGAAGGACAGTCCAGCGGGGAAGTATCTGATCTCGCACGGCGTTCAGCCGTCGGACTTCAACTCGTACGGCGCGCGTCGCGGCAACCACGAAGTGATGATGCGCGGCACCTTCGCCAACGTGCGGCTCCGGAACCAGATGGCGCCAGGCACCGAGGGGGGCTGGACATCACATCAGCCGGACGGCGCAGTGATGACGATTTACGACGCGGCGATGCAGTACAAGAACGAAGCAACACCGCTCATCGTCATCGCCGGCAAGGAATACGGGTCGGGGTCGTCGCGCGATTGGGCGGCGAAAGGCACACTGCTGCTCGGCGTGAAGGCCGTCATTGCCGAAAGCTTCGAGCGCATTCACCGCAGCAATCTGGTCAACATGGGCGTGCTGCCGCTCCAGTTCCAGCAGGGCGCAAACGCGGCGTCTCTGGGCTTGAACGGCCGCGAGCGCTACGAGCTGACCGGCATTGCGCAAGGCCTCAAGCCGGGCGGTCTCATCAGCGTCCGCGCAGTCGGCGATGCCGACAAGGTTGCCGAATTCCAGGCCGTCGCGCGCATCGACACCCCGGAGGAGCTGGTCGCCTTCCGCCACGGCGGCATCCTTCCTTATGTCCTGCGTCAGCTCGTTGGCAACAGGTCACCCGTCAATGGCTGATGGCTTATGGCTGACGGCATATGGTCGTTGGTTGATGGTGCCTGTCAATCCGTCTGCCATTAACCATCCGCCATCAGCGATCAGCCATCAGCCATGGCCACCGACTTAAACGCGTCGGCCATCAAGGCGCGCGCGCGTGAGTTGGGGTTCGATCTGTGCGGTATTGCCCCCGCGTCGGATCTCCCAGAGCTGAAGTTCCTGCGCGACTGGCTCGACCGTGGCTATGGCGGAACGATGACATATCTGCATCGTTCCGCACGGAAGCGGGCCGATGTTCGTCACGTCGTGCCATCCGCGCAAAGTGTCATCGTCACGGGAACCCTGTACAACACCGATCGGCCGTACTCGACCGAGATCGCCGATCGCGGCCGCGCCCACATTGCGCGCTACGCGTGGGGTGACGACTATCACGACGTGATCGGCAGAAGGATGGACTCGCTGCTGGCCTGGATGCGCGATCAATCGCCCGAGCCCTTCGACGCGCGGGCCTACGTCGACACCGGGCCGGTGCAGGAGCGGGTATACGCGCAACACGCCGGTCTCGGGTGGATCGGGAAGAACAGCTGCGTCATCAATTCCGAGATCGGTTCGTGGATCTTTCTCGCGGCCATTATCTGCAGCCTGCCGCTCGACGTGGACGCGCCGTCGCTCGATCAGTGCGGAAACTGTGCGCTCTGCATCGAGGCGTGCCCGACGCAGGCCATCATCGCGCCGGGTGTCCTCGACTCGACGCGGTGCATCTCGTACCTGACCATTGAATTGAAGGGGGACATCCCGGCGGAGCGGCACGGCGGAGTCGGGTCGCACGTGTACGGTTGCGACATCTGCCAGGAGGTGTGTCCGTGGAACGCGTCGGCGCCTCGGTCGGCCGACCCGGCCTGGCAGCCAAGGGCCGCATGGGATCGCGTCGACCTGATGACCCTCGCACGCAGGACCGACGACGAGTTGACCGCCGCGCTCAAGGGAAGCGCGATGGATCGAACCAGGGTACGCGGCTTGCGTCGCAATGTCGCCGTTGCGTTGAAGAATGCCCAGGAGACCGAGCCGGATATCGCTGACGCGCGTTCGTGAGGACTCGAAGGACTGTCGCGCCTGCGACCTCTACAAGCACGCGACCCAAACCGTATTCGGCGAGGGGCCGGCCACGGCGACGATGATGCTGATCGGCGAACAGCCGGGTGACGCCGAGGACCTCAGCGGCCATCCGTTTGTCGGCCCCGCGGGGCATCTCCTGGATCGCGCACTGGCCGAGGCCGGCATCGATCGCCGCGCCGTCTACCTCACCAACGCCGTCAAGCACTTCAAATTCGAACCGCGCGGCAAGCGGCGGATTCACAAGAAGCCGCGCGTGAGCGAGATTGCCGCCTGCCGTCCGTGGCTCGACGCAGAGATTGGGCTCGTCAAGCCGCGCGTGATCGTCTGCCTTGGCGCGACCGCGGCGCAGGCGCTTCTCGGGACCTCCTTCAAGGTCACCACGCACCGCGGCATCTTCATGCCATCGACGCTCGCGCCCCGGGTCATGGCCACCGTGCACCCTTCATCGATTCTGCGCTCGCGGGATGCTGAAGCCAGGCGGGCGGAGATGGAGCGCTTCGTCAGCGACTTGCGCGCGGCGGCCAGCGAGCTATCATCTGGATGATGGCCTCATCCGGCTCGCTCGCGCCCTCGTTCCTTCTCTCCATGCCGCAGCTCATGGATCCCAACTTCAGCCGCACCGTCGTGCTGCTGTGCAAGCACAGCGAGGATGGCGCGTTCGGACTCGTTGTCAATCGTCCGCTGGTGACGACGGGGCGCGTGACCGTCAATTTGGATCCCCCTGTTTCCACCGACCGCGAGCTGCAGGTCTGGGTGGGTGGTCCCGTGGAGCCGCATCGCAGCTGGGTTCTGGTCGGCGAGGAGCCGAACGAGACGGAAGACCTGCGCGGGATGAAGATCGCCGACGGCTTGTATCTCTCGACATCGCCGGACCTTCTGCGCCGCCTGCTGGAACCGCATCCGCCGTCGTGGTCGCGGCTGATTGTGGGGTACTCGGGGTGGGGCCCGGGCCAGCTCGAGGCGGAGCTCGAAGCGTCGTCGTGGCTGATGAGCGATATCGATCGCGATCTGATCTTCAGCACGCCGGCCGATCGTCTGTGGGAAGCCGCGATCCGGCGCCTGGGCGCCGACCCCGCTGCTCTTCAGATGTCGCGCGGCGTCCATTAACGCTCACGCTCACGAAGCCGTCATGGTAGAGAGCAGCGCGATTTCGCGGTTGATCCGGGCGGGCCTCGTCACCGGTGTCACCGACGGGCTTTTTTCGAGCGTCCTGAGCACCTTTTTCTACGGCTCTACGGTCACGCGGCTGTTTCAAGGGGTCGCGTCTGTGCTGATCGGTGCCGCGGCGCTCGATGGCGGTACGCGGACTGCGGCACTCGGCGTGCTGATGCACTTCGGCGTCGCGTTCGGGTGGTCGGCTGTCTTCCTGGTCTTGTATCTCTCGTCGTCGTGGATTCGCGGCCTGGCAGGCTCGTCCGCCGGAGTGCTCGCGACCGCTGCGGTTTATGGTCCGCTCATCTGGATCGTCATGTCGATGGCGATCGTGCCGCTGCTCACGCATCGGCCGCCCACGATCAACATTCGCTGGTGGGTGCAGCTGGTGGGACACTTTCCCTTCGTCGGGTTGCCGATCGTCGCGATGATCGCGCGAACGTCAACCGGGCCCTTCTGAAGACCGCGTTCCGTTCACGTCTCTACGGCCTGGCCTCCTCGTCCGTGATCTCCTCGAGTTTCGCGAGCAGCGTCGAGAAGCCGCAGCGCTCGGGATCGAAGAAGCCCCACTCGTCCTGAACCGGATTGGCCTTTCGCACGGCCTCTGGCCGCGGCTTCTTCGCAACGAGACGATGCGTCACGACCGGCGCGGCGGCGCCTTCGGATGGCCGCACCGCGACGGGATCGGCGACCGATGACGGTTCGGTCCGGCGCCGTTCGAGATCCTGCCGGAGCGATGCGACGAGTTCGATCCAGTCGGGCTGTTCGCTGCGCGGTGCGGGTGTCTCCGCGGGCACGCCTTCCAGCGCGGGCCACATACGCCCGGACGTCAAATACATCGGCACCCATGGCTTGATGTCCGCCCGCCGGGATTCCGTCCGCTCGATGGTCGGCATCCGGGCAGCCACCGCCTCGATGCTCACGGGCTCCGGACGCGCCGCTTTGCTACGCACCAGCGTCGGTCGCCGTCGTTCCGCCGGCACCGGTTCGATCGGCATACTCGACGCGGCGGCGATGTGATCGAGCGCGGCTTCGACCAGTTCTTTGATGTTCGGAGGATCCAGCAGGCCCGGCATCAGGTCGAACGCATCGAAGACGCCGCTGTCGGCGTCGTCATCGGTCGAGATCGTGTAGACCCCGACGGGCTCGCCGTCGACCTCCACGGTGGCCACAGATCCGGATAGTTCCTCGATGTCACCCGATAGATCGAATAGTGATTCGTCGGCGGCCTCGATGGCCGGGTCTTCGGCCATGTCGGTCGCCGAGAGCTCAACACGCTCGGCGTCGACGACAACCGGGTCAGCGTCGATCGACCACGCCGGTTCGGTTTCGAGACGAACGGGTTCTGCGTCCATCGACCACGCCGATTTGGTTTCGACGACAACAGGCTCTGCGTCGACACGCCACGTCGGTTCGCTTTCGACAGCATCAGGTTCGGTGCGCCACGTCCGTTCGGCGTCGGCCGCAACAGGCTCGGCGCGCCACATTCGTTCCGTGTCGGCCACAACAGGTTCGTCACGCCACGTTCGTTCCGCGTCGGCCACAACAGGTTCGTCGCGCCACGTTCCTTCCGCGTCGGCCGCAACAGGTTCGTGGCGCCACACCGGTACGGTTTCGGCTGAAAGAGGCTCGGCTTCCCACGTCGGTTTGGCTTCGACAGCCCATGACTGGTAGTCGCTTCGAAGCGGGGCCTCGTCAGGTTCGCTGACGAGTGTCGGCACGTCGTGCTGCGGCTCGTTGACGGCGCTGACCGCCGGCGCGGAAACAGCGATCCGGCGGCTGTTCAGCAATTCGTCTTCTTCGAACTGCGCGCGCTCGGCGGCCGCCTCCTTCAGGTATGTCACAATCTGCTCGCCGAATACCGCCGGATCGCAGCCTTCAGGTTCAGGCGACGCGGAGCGGCTCTTGCGCCATTTCGATAGCATCCCGCCCGACGCCTTTTCTTTGACGCCACTGGACAGCGCAGGAATCGTCAGCGTACGCACGTGCGCGGCCGCGGCAATCACGCGCAGCGCCGCCGCCAGCGCAGCATCATCCTGGGGCGAGAGCAGCGCGGGTACGAGGACCAGATCGGGCACCCGGTTGCCGATGGCATCCAGCGCGCCTTCCGTCGTGTCCGCGATGACCAGTTCGGCACCGACCTGATGTTTCAGGATGCTGGTGAGATGCGCGGCCTGGCGCCGGTCCGGTTCGATCGCAAGAACGATGGCCATCTACGTTCGCAACATGAAGATCGTGAGTACCCCGGCGGCCACCGCGAAGATGAGGAGCGGCGCGTGGAGCAGGCTCTGACTGCGCAGCACCCCCGCCGCGAATGCGAGGGCGTTGCTGACTTGATGGCCGGCGCTCGAAAGCTCCGCAAACGGATCCGCGACGACGCGGTGCGACCAGATATCGCGGACACGGTCGTCGTAGGCGATGAGGATCATCACGAGCAGGGCGACGGTCCCCACTGACATCAATACCTCGCGAGCAGCCCGTGGCATACCTCCGGTCTGGCAAATCCCGTTCCGGCAGTGGTTCTCCCCATAATCGGGGCGTTTTTCGCGGAATCTTCCCTCCTTTCGCGCTCCGGGTCGGGTGGCTCGTGTCCGCGCCACCTTCCGCAACGACCGCCTTCGCACGAAATTCAACCGCGTCGTTACGAATGTGCTGAATCAGGTCCGGCGCGGCCGGCACCGATTGCGGCCGAACTCATGTGGTCGAAACGCCGCTAACCGCATCACCGTTCGATGGTTTGCAGGCGATTGGGGAGATCCCGGAACGAGGCGTGGCACATCCGTTGCCTTTTCATCAACCGTCACGCGGTTGCTGAATCAATCGTGACCGCTTTTCGCACACCCGGCTGTGCGCGTCAACGACGCGCTGGAGGAATGGCACATGGAATTTATCGCTCGTCTCAAGAAGTTCGCGCGCGCCGACGAAGGACAGGACTTGCTCGAGTATGCGCTGCTCGTCGCGCTGATCGCGCTCGTCTGCGTCGGCGCGATCGGCCTCGCGGGCTCCAATGTCAACACGATCTTCGGCTCGATCGCAGCCAAGCTCGTCGTTCCCGCGGCGTAAGCGGAAACGAAAAATCCTCGGAGTTGGCAGATGGGGGACGCGTCGAACGCGTCCCTCATCCTCGAAAGGCGGCTTCTTATGGCGGAACTGGCGACACGACTGAAACAGCTGCTTCTCAAGGACGACGGCCAGGATCTTATCGAATACGGTTTGCTGGCGGCCCTGATCGCCCTGGCGGCGATTGTCGGTGTCACGGCACTTGGCAACACGATTTCCACTGTCTTCTGGAACGGAATTGGCCAAGCCATCTGATTTTCTCGCGGTCGCCACGATCGTCTGCGGCACCGGCATCGGCGCCCTCATCGATCTGCGGACGCGTCGCCTGCCGAATCCCCTGACCATGGGGCTGGCGGCAATCGGCGTCGCCTATGCCGCCTGCGGCATCGGCGACCTCTCAATCGGCGCATCGCTGGCCGGCCTCGCGCTGGGCCTCGCGCTGATGTTGCCGGGGCATCTGATCGGCGCGACTGGCGCGGGCGACGTGAAGTTGTTCGCTGCCGTCGGCGCGTTCATCGGCCCCGTGCACATCCTGTCTGCCTTCCTCTATACGGCGCTCGCTGGCGGAGGGCTCGCAGTACTGATTTCGATCATGCGGAGACGGCTTCGGCAGACGGTCGGCAGCACGGCGCGGTTGATCGCCACGGCGGGCGCGAACGCGCCGGCGATCGAAAGTCCGCTCGAGCACAACCGGTTCGCGTACGCACCGGCCATCGCCGTCGGCACGTTGCTGGCCGCAATGGGATTCTGACACTCGATCAACGAAGGACTGACTATGGCTCGTATGCGTGTGTTTTTGGTGTTCGTGCTCGCAGTGACGGCAGGAGGTGCGCTCGCCTTCGGCACGTACAACTACATGCAGCATCTGCCGGCCAAGACAACCTCGATGCCGACCCGCCCTGTCGTCGTCGCCGCGTCCGACCTGGACATCGGCGCCGAGCTGCGGCGTGAGGACATCCGCATCGTCGACTGGCCCGCCAACGCGCTGCCGGCCAATTCGATCAGCGATCCCAAGGATGTCGTCGGGCGCGGCCTCGTCCTCCCCGTGATCGAGAACGAGCCGTTCCTGCCCATGAAGCTCGCGTCGAAGGATGCCGGCGCCGGACTGCCTCCGGTGATTCCGCCGGGGCTGCGCGCGGTCTCG
>Ga0306926_10009006_pt1 | contig 10961 bp, 10 predicted proteins | sample flu12Cox44000178_FD_203759 | JGI IMG/M metagenome (GOLD analysis project Ga0306926, IMG submission 203759) | Lab enrichment of tropical soil microbial communities from Luquillo Experimental Forest, Puerto Rico - flux8day.12C.oxic.44.000.178 (v2)... | ecosystem: Environmental > Terrestrial >...
TGCGCGCCTGGATCTCCTCGACGCGGCGTACCGGCGGGGACGGGGACCAGACGAGGGTTTCGCAGCCGATGCTGGCCTTGGTCACCGGCTGCCACCCGGCTGTGCTGGCGCGGCGGCGGTGGTCTTCGGACTGGCCCTCGATGAGGTCGGCGGCGGTGATGTGCGAGGGGCGGCTGTGCCAGGACGCGTCGGTGCCTGCGATCGTGGTCGTGCCGTCCGGGTGCTGGACGTGGAACTGCGCCAGGAACGCCGTGCGGTCGCCCCACTGGTCGGCCGCCCGGGTGATGCCGATCTGACCGCGGAACCAGCCGTCGGACAGGCGTGCGGTGAACTCGTTCGGCCCCTCGGCGAGCATGCCGGTGACGTCGTAGGCCTGGACTTGCAGGCGCTTGTCATACTGGGTGAACCCCGGGGTCAGCTCGAGGTCGCCGACCCGGCGGCCGCCGAGGAACGCCTCGTAGATGCCATGCGCTGTCGCGTACAGCCGGGCGCTGGCGACCGGCTTGGCGAGGGTGATGACGCCGCGCAGTTCGTAGGCTGGCCGGCGCGGCGCGGCGGGGCCGGCGGTCTCGGCGGGGCGGATCCAGGAAGCGGTCCAGTCGGCGGCGCCGAGCAGCCCGGTCTCGAACTCCGCGGGCGGCGACCAGGCGGATTCGCCCTGATCGGTGCGCACTCGCACCTGCCAGGTAACCCGCTCGCGCGAGCCGAGCGGCGCGAACGGCCACCCGACCAGCACGCTGCGGTCGCTGGTCACCCAGCCGCTGTCGGCGCCCGATCCCAGCCGGACGCGGTACGCGTGCTGCCCGGCGACGCCGGAAGGCAGGCGCCAGGACAGGCGTGGCCGCCGCTCCCCCAGGCCGAGCGGTGCGCGGAGATGCTCAACCCGCAGGCCGCTCGGCGCGGCCGGTCCCGGGCTAGCCACGTGCCCTCAGGAAATCGACGGAGCGGCGGACGATCGCCGGGACGTCGCTCGCGCCATGCCACATGTGCGTCGCCTCCGGCACCAGCTCCAGTTCGACGGTCGCCCCCGCGGCACGGAGGGCATCGGCGAGCCGGATGCTCTGCGCGGGCGGGACCATATCGTCCGCGGTCCCGTGCATCAGCAGGATGGGCGGGGCCCCGGCGGCGGCATGGGTCAGCGGGCTCGCCGCTCTGGCGAGCTCGGGCACGGCAGCCGCGGGCGCCCCGAGCAGCAGCGCCTCGCGGGAACCAGGCCCGGTGTCCGGCACAGCACCCGCGTCCGCGATGTCGGCCGGCATGCCGAGTAGATCGGTAACCGGGAACCAGGCGACCACGCCCTGCACCTTACCTCCGGTGAGCGCCGCGAGCAGGGCCAGGTGGCCGCCGGCCGAATCACCCCACAAGAACACGCGGCCGTCGTCCAGCCCGTAGCGGGCGGCGTTGTCCCGGACCCAGCCAACCGCGCCGGTGACGTCTTCCAGCGGTGCCGGGAAGCGGGCCTCGGCGCTCAGCCGGTAATCGACCGCCGCGACCGCGAAGCCCTGTGCGGCCAGGGTGTCGTAGAAGTCTTCGCCTAGCGCCCGGAGCGGCTCGCGGCGCGAGCCCCGCCGCCACCCGCCGCCGTGGACGTGCACGATGACGGGCGCCGGCTCGCCAGTCCCAGGCAGGTACAGGTCGAGCTCCAGGGGCCGGTAACCAGGCACTTCCCCGTACCGGATGTCCGGCACCCGCCGGGACCCGCCGGACGCCGGCATCATGCCGCGCGGAGCTGGCCGGCCAGCTTGTAGAAGGCGCCGTCCCGCATGATGGCGAGCAGGTTGTCCTGGTCCTGGAGCACCGTCACATCCTGCGCCGGCTCACCGCGGACGACCAGCACGTCGGCGAGGTAACCCGGCGTCAGCAACCCGACCGGCAGGTCCATCAGCTGGCCGCCGTACATGGTGGTGGCGCGCAGCGCCTCGGCCGGCGAGTAGCCGAAGAGCCTGACGAACAGGTCCAGGTCCCGGGCGTTACGCCCGATCGGGTTGTTCGGGAAGCCGTAGTCGCCGCCTGGCAGCACCCGCAGGCCGCGCTTGCGCAGTTCGGGATAGAGCTCGGTCATCGCCTGGAGCGCCTTGACCGATCCCATCTTCGCGGCCATCGCGGTGTCGATGCCGTACTCGGCGCCCTCGTAGACATTGGCCCACATGATGCCGACGGCCGGGGAGAGGAAGATCTCCTGCTTGTGCTCCTCGAGCAGGTCGGCCGCCTCGGCGTCGGCATAGGTGCAGTGGTAGACCGAACGGAAGCCGTTGCGCACCGCCAGCTTGATCGACTCCGGCGCCTGGGCGTGGCAGTTCAGCCAGACGCCGGACTCGCGAGCCTGGTCGCCCGCGGCGCGGGCCTCTTCGGGGCCGTACTGGGTGATCATCGAGCCGCCTTCGACGAAGACGTCGTCGTTGCTCAGCAGCAGCTTGACGGAATCGAAGCCGATCGCGGCCTGCTCGCGGATGAACTCGCGCACCGCGTCCGGGCCGGTCTTCTTCGGCTTCGGGCCGTCCGGGCCCATCTGCACCGGGTTGTTATCGCGCTCGAAGGACGCGGCGCGCATCCGCGGGCCTGGCGTCGTCCCGGCGGCGATCTCGTCTCTCAGCCGGACCTCGGTAGGCACTGGAGTGAGTGATCCTGCCGAGTAGGCGCTGGTGAAGCCGTGGTCGAGCATGATCTTCGCGTTCCGCTTCGCGATGTTGAGGTGCTCGTCGGGGGCCGGCATGTGCCGGAAGAAGCTCACGTCGAGCGGCGGGTTGAACGACGGGTCGATGTACCCGACGGCGGACGGGAAGGTCAGGTGGGCGTGGGAGTCCACCATGCCGGGCATGACCGTGGCGCCTGTGCAGTCCACCACGCGATCGTTCGGCGCGATCTCGGTACCGCCGCCGACCCGCACGCTCTCGATGCGGTCGCCCCGGATGACGACGTCGGCGGGCACCGGCGGCGCGCCGGTGCCATCGAAGACCTGCCCGTTGACAAAAAGGATCCTGTTCTCGTGCATCACTTCATCCTCGGTTAGTTTCTTGCGTGCGGCGGCCGGTGCAGGAGCTCGATGAGGTTGCCCTCCGGGTCCGCGACGAACGCCATCCGCACCCCCGGTTCCGGTGACGGGCACGGCGGCATGACCGGCCGCGCGCCCTTGCCGGTGGCTCGCTGGTAGGCGGCGTCGAGGTCGGTGACGTCGAACGCGACGTGGCCGTAGCCCGCGCGCAGCGCGGCCTCGGCCGGGGTGGCGGGTTTGCCGTGTTCGCGGTCCGCCGTGCCCGGCCGGTGCAGCAGCTCGAGCCGGTAGCCGTGCTCGGGATGGATGAGCATCTCGATGTCCAGGTCGATGGCGTCGACCCGGAGCGTCAGCTCAGACACCAGCCCGAACACGTCACGGAACCACCCGGCCGCCGCTGCCAGGTCGGCGACCGCCAGCCCGGCGTGGTCGAGCCTTGCGACGGGGGCGTTCCGGTCAGCCATGGACGTTCAGCCTTTCCGGGTCGGCGGTCAGGTACGAAGCGAAGCGCCCGGACGGGTCTCGCTCCGCGCGGATCGCGGTCAGGCGCCGGTACGCGTCGCCGGTGAGGAACCGGTCCTGCCGCCGGGTGAAGTCGGTGTCGCCCAGGTAGACGCCGGCGCCGTGGACGGCCAGCGCGGCCGTCCGGCGGTGCACCCAGTCGGCGTACCGCGCGTCGTCAGCCGGGTCGGTGTAGATGGCATAGGTCGCCACGTAGACGTTCGCCTCCACCGAGAACGCCATGTCGGGCAGGTCGTGTCGCGGCGCCCACCCGTACCAGATCGAGAACGAATGCTCCGTATCCAGCTCGCTCCACAGCGCGTGCAGCATCGGGGCTAGCACGCGGCCGGGCGCGTCGGTCCACGTGCAGTCGACGGCGTAGCGGTAACCCTCGGGGTTCTGGGCCGTCTGAGCCTGATTCTCCTCGATCACGCTCGTCGGGCCCTGGACGTGCCCGAGCGCGCGGCCCCGTAGCGGGCCGTCCTGGAGCGGCGCGAGCAGTGCTCGCGCCTGCCCGGCGGAGTCGGCCATGACCGTCGTGTGCAAGAGCAGGACCGTCCCGTCCGGGCGGGACGCGCCTTCGTACAGGGGCACGTCCGGCAGGCGGGTGGCCGCGACGACGGGCTCGACGCGCCGGTCGAGCCCCGGCAGGACGTCGTGCAGCCAGGTCAGCAACTCGACGGTGTCGCCCAAGCGGAACGCCCAGGTGTCGTGCCACATGACGCGCGGCGCTTCGTACGTCCGCAGGTAAAAGCGGGTGATGATCCCGGGGAAGCCGGGGCCGGCGCCGCGGGCGGCCCACAGGAGGTCGGGGTTTTCCCCGGCGTCGGCGTGCACGAGCGTGCCGTCGGCCGTGACGACGTCCAGCCCGGCCACGCTCTGGCACGCCCACCCGCGTGCCCGGCCGTTCCAGCCCTGGCCCCCTTGCAGCAGGTAGCCGCCGAGGCCGACCGACGCGCAGTGGCCGCCGGGAAACGCCCTGCCGCGCCGCTCGAGGAAGGGGGCGAGCTCGAGACCGCCCTGGACAGCCGGCCGGACCGTGGCTATTCCCGTCTCCGGGTCGTACGCCATGTCGCGCATGGCACCCAGGTCGATCAGCAGGGCACCGTCGCGCAGGCTCCACGCCGCCCACGAATGGCCGCCGGAGCGCACGCTGACCGTCCACTCGCGCTCGGCCGCCAGCCGTACGCCGGCGGCCACGTCGTCATCGCCGGTCGCGAGGAGCACCGCGGCGGGAAACCGGTCCGGGCGGCGGGCGTTGAAGACGCGGCCGGTGCGGGCCTGCTCGTACCCCGGCTCGCCGCGCATGAACAGGCGGCCGGCCAGCCTGTCCGCGCCTGGCCTGATGGCGGTCATCCGACGACCGCCGCGCCGCCGTCAACGGGAATGTTCGCGCCGCTTACATGGGATGACTCGTCGGAACACAGGAACAGGATCGCGTGCGCGACGTCCTCCGGCTGCCCCCACCGGCCCAGCGGCACGCGCGCGGCGATGCTCTTGCCTGGCCCCGCGGGATCCGTCAGCAGCGGCGTCGTCTGCGGCGTCTGCGTCATCGCCGGGCTGACGGCGTTGACCCGGATGCCGTGCGGGCCGCCCTCGGTGACCAGCTGGTACGTGAGCGCCAGCACGCCGCCCTTGGCCGCGCCGTGCGCGTTCTGCGGCATGAAGAACGCGCCGCGCGAGGCCGTGATCGAGGCGACGTTGACGATCGAGCCGCCGCCGCCCGCGACAAGATGCGGCCAGGCGGCGCGGGTGACGAGGAAGACGATGTCCAGCTCGTTGCGGATGGTGAACGACCAGTCGGCGAAGGAGAGCTCGCCGATGGGGCCGAACCGGATCGCGGACGCGTTGTTGACGAGGATGTCGATCCCGCCTGCCAGTTCAGCGGCGGTGGCCACCCAGCGCAGGGCGCCCTGTTCCGTCGCCAGGTCGACCGGCGCGACGGCGTCCATCCGGCCGCCGCTGGCCCGGACGAGCGCGACGGTCTCCGCGGAGGTCTCCGGGCGCAGGTCGCAGCCCACGACGTGCGCTCCCTCACGCGCACACAGCAGCGCCGCGGCGCGCCCGATCCCGCCGCCGGTGCCCGTGATGAGCGCCCGCTTGCCCTCCAGCCGGCCCATACGCGGCCTCCCCGACTTTTTGATAAACTTATGAAAGTTACTCTCTCACAGTGAGAGTAGCGAGATGGCTATCTTGCCGTTCATGCCGCCGACGAGGAGCCGGCCGAAAGCGGCGTTGATGTCTTCGAACCCGAACGTGTCCGCCACGACAGGGGTGACTCCGTGGTCATCGACGAGGGCGGTCAGGCGCGCCAGGTTGGCCGGTGACGGGGTGGAGTGGACGTTGTGGAATGCGATATGGCCCATCAGCTCGGGTACGCCGCCATTGGTCACAGACGCGGCCCCGCCTTCCTCGCGGAGGATCCCGTGGCACAGGCGGGCGAACTCGCGGTGGGCGTCGTCCTCGCCTTGCCCCATGACGGCCGAGTCCACATGCTTCACAAAGTCGACGAATCCGTCGGCCCCCTCGGGCACGGCCTCCCGCACGAGCTTGACCAGGTCGCCCTGCGCCGGGTCGACGACATGGTCCACCCCCAACGATCGGAGGAGGTCAGCGCGGTCGGCGGATCGCGCGGTGGCGACGACACTGGCTCCCCTGGCTTTGGCTATCTGGACGGCGAACGTGCCCAGACCGCCTGTCGCGCCGTTCACCACAACTACCTGGCCGTGGCCGGACGGCACGGCCTCGACGCACTCCAGCGCGGTAATGCCCGCCTGGGCGAGGGTCCCTGCCTGCTGGAGGTGCAGCCGGGAAGGCTTGGGCGCCACGAAAAAGTCCTCGGGTACGACGACGTACTCGGCGAACGTGCCGTCGCCGATATAGTCCCGCTTGACGAAGCCGTAGACCTCGTCGCCTTCCCGGAACCGCGTCACGCCGTCGCCAGTGGTGTCCACCGTCCCCGCGAGGTCGCGGCCGAAGACCGCGGGGAACCGGTACTCCTGGACCGCGCGGAAGAAGCCGGACCGGATCATGTGGTCCACGGGATTCACCGATGTGGCGTGCACTCGCACGCGGATCTCGCCCGGGCCAGGCCGGGGCTCAGTGATGTCGGCGAATTCGGGCGCCCGGTCAAAGCCGGTGAGCACGAATGCTTTCATAAGACTTCCTCAAGGTTGCGGTCCAAGCCTCAGCGGGCGGCCGGGGTCGGGGCGGCCCGCTCCGGCCGCACGATGCGGTCGTGCTCGCCGAGCGCCCGCGCGCGCTCCTCGATTTCGGCGCGCCGCGCCAAGTGCTGCTCAGCTGTCTCCTGTATCTCCGCGGCGTGCGCTCTCCTTTCGTCTATGGAAAGGACGGACGTCATAAGGTCCGTCCAGGTCACGTCCGCATCGCGCCCCAGTCGGCCGCGCGCGCCGCAGGTGGCGCACGCGACGTCCGTTCCGCGCAGGACGACGACGTCCAGGTGGCACATCGGGCACAGCCCCGGTGGCCCCAGGTAACGCGCCTTGTCGAAGGCGACTCCGAGCTGCCCCGCGACGTTGCGCCCGAGAGCGGCCGCCCGGTCGATCGCCGCCTGGTCGAGGACCACCGAGCGCGGCGTGCCGGCGCCTTCCACGACCACCTGGTCGACGACGGCGATCTGCATGGAGAGCGTGACCGTGTGCATGAGCGGCAGCGCCAGCGTCTTCCACTGCGGCGTCAGGGAGCCGCCCACCGCGAGGAAGCCCGCTACCCGCGGCTTGAGCACCCGCTCGTCGACCCGGAACGGCACGGCCGGCTCTCGCCCTTGCCCCCGCAGCGCCAGCAGTTCCTCGATGATGGCGGTGTCCGCGTTCGGGCCGAGCAGGCGGTCAACGACGAGCTTGAGCCGGGCTGTGACCGTCCGGCTGATGATCGGGGTGCTCACGATGAGCCCGTCGCACCCCATCAGCCGCTCCCACAGCCACCATACGTCGTCCGGTTCGGCCGCTTCCGCCGCGCCGCTGGGCAGGTGTAGCTCATCCAGCCGTACAAGCTCGACTCCGGCGCCCAGCGATTCGGCCGCCCGCAGCGCCGCTGTGAGCAGGATCTCCGCGCTGCCGCCGGGCTGGCCGCAGCTCAGCCCGAGTACCTGGCCAGCCGTACCCATTGCCGCCATGTGTCCCTCCGGATTATCGCTCGGTCTCGGCAGGCGATCACGCCGCGGCGAACATGGACGGCCGGGCGCCGGTGATCCAGCCGACGAGCTGGTCGTTGTCGGTCTTGGCCGCGAGGATGTCGGCGTACTTCCTGCCCCGGTTCAGCACGACGATCCGGGTGGCCACCTCCATCGCCAGGCCAAGGTTGTGCGTTACCAGCACGCAGGCGATGCCCTGACTGGCTATCCGCCCGATCAGCGCCTCAACCTGCTTCGTCTGCTCGTAACCGAGAGCGGCCGTGGGCTCGTCCAGCAGCAGCACGCCGTTGCGCTCGCCGGAGACTCGCGTCGCGCTGCGCGCCAGCGCCACGACCTGACGCTGGCCTCCGGAGAGCATCTCCACCGGCCGGGTCATGGCCGCGGTGCGCACGCCGAGGCGGTCCAGTTCGGCCTGCGACCGTTTGCGCTGCGCCTTCTTGTCGACAAAGCCGAGCCAGCCGAGCGGTGGCTTGCGCAGGATCTCACGTCCGATCGTGAGGTTGGTGGCGATGTCCTGGGCGTCCACCAGGGCCAGGTCCTGGTACACCATCTGGATCCCGGCGTGGGTGGAGTCGGTCGGCGAGTGGAACTCGACGTCGCGGCCGTGCACCTTGATCGTGCCGGCCGTGGGCCGGTGCGCCCCGGATATCACCTTGAGCAGGCTTGACTTGCCGGCGCCGTTGTCGCCAAGCAATGCCACGATCTCGCCGTTCATGATGTGGAAGTCGATCTTGTCCAGCGCCCGGACGTAGCCGTAGTGCATGTCAATGCCGGTCAGCTCGAGCGCGGGTACCTGGTCGTTCATCGGATCACCGTTTTCCGCTGTGGACGGAGGCCTGGGCCGCGGTCACGAGGCGCCGTTCCACCGAGGCGGCGACGGCCTTTTCGACGCCCAGGGAGACCATCAGCAGCAGGCCGGTGACGACCGTGCCCCAGTACGGTTGGATGCCCTTGATGGTGAGGGCGTTGGAGATCGTCGCCAGGATCAGGGCGCCGACCAGGACCCTTGGCAGGCTGCCCCGGCCTCCGGTGAGCGCGACGCCGGCCAGGGCGACCGCCGTCAGCGCGGTGAAGATGATGCCCGGGTCGGCGACGGGCGAGGCCTCGGTGGTCACCGCGGTCGAGATGAGGCCGCCGAGGGCAGCGCAGAAACCGCTGATCACGAAGCCCATGACCCGGTACCGGCCACTGTGGATGCCGGAGCGGCGCACCGCCTCACCATTCCCCCCGACAGCCATGAAGCGGATGCCGTCCCGGGTCTGGGTGAGGAACACGGTGAGCACGATGAACAGCACGATCACGATCCAGACGGGCGCCGGGATGCCCGCGTACTTGCGCGTTCCCATGAACGTCAGCGGCGTCAGGCCGGGGATGGTGTACCCACCGGCCACGACCTCCGCCAGGCCCGAGGTGACCGACAGTGTGGCGATCGTCACGATGAACGGGTTGAACCCGCGCAGCGTGATCAGCCCGTTGGCGACGCCGACGATCACGCCGACCACCAGCGCGACGGCGATGGCGAGCCACACGGGGTTGTTACCGCTCACCAGCTTGCCGCAGATGACGCCGGCCAGGGCGGCCGTGCCGGGGATCGAGATATCAATGGCGCCGGCCATCACCCCGACGGCGACGCCGGCCGCGAACACCGCGGTCAGCGCCGCAGCGTTCGCGATCAGGACGGCGTTACTCCATTGCGCGAAGTACGGGTCGGCCCAGAGGGAAAAAGCGATGACGAGCAGGATGAACAGCACGAACAGGCCGCGGTCACGAGCGAAGATAAGGCCCCTGATCGCGAGAGAGTCCTTGGTGTGCTCGCCGGGTGCGGCGCCGGCGGTGGCCTCGTCGGCCGATGAGGCCACCGCTCCCTGGGGTTGTGCCGGGACCGTCATCAGGATCGCGGCGTGGAGACCCCGGTCTTCAGGCCGGGGAGGAGACGCCGCTTCACCTCCCCTAGAATGTCGGTGGCAGTCGCTAGTGTGTTCGCATGTCCCGGTACCGGCTGCTCCCGTCGCCCGCCCAGGAGGCGGTGCTGCGGGACCACTGCGCCCACGCCCGGTACGTGTGGAACCTGGCCGTCGAGCAGCACGCGCACTGGCGGCCGGGGCGAGCGGCCGCGCCGGGCTACCTGGAGCAGTGCCGGCAGCTCACCGCCGCGCGGCAGGCCCATTCGTGGCTGGCCGCCGGCTCCCAGACGGTGCAGCAGCAGGCGCTGCGGGACTTCGCCCAGGCGGTGACCGCGTTCTTCAACCCGGCGAACCCGGCCCGGCGGCCGGGCTGGCGCAAGGCCGGGCGGGACGAGGGCTTCCGGATCGTCGGGCAGCGCGGCAGGCAGTGGGCGGTGCGCCGCCTGTCCCGCTACGTCGGCCAGGTGCGGGTGCCGAAGGCCGGATGGGTGCGGTTCCGCTGGTCCCGGGATGTGCCGCCGGGAGTGAAGTCCTACCGGGTAACCGAGGACCGGGCCGGGCGCTGGCACGTGGCCTTCGCCGCCGTCCCGTACCCGGTCCCCGCGCCGGGCAACGGCCAGGTCGTGGGCATCGACCGGGGCGTGGCGGTCGCCGCCGCCCTGTCGACCGGACAGCTGCTGCACGTCCCGGGCCCGACCGCGCGGGAGCGCGCAAGGCTCCGGCGGCTGGAGCGCAAGCTGGCCCGCGCCAGGCAGGGATCGAAGCGCCGCGCGCGGGTCAAGCATGCCCTTGCCCGGCTGCGCGCCCGGGAGGCCGACCGGCGCAAGGACTGGGCCGAGAAGGCCTCCACCGATATCGCGCGCCGGTTCGACGTGATCCGGGTGGAGGACCTGCGGATCGGGGCCATGACCCGGTCCGCCAAGGGCACCCGGGACAGCCCCGGGCGGAACGTGCGCGCTAAGGCCGGGCTGAACCGGGGCATCTTGCGGTCGGGGTGGGGGCTGCTGGCGCGCCGCCTGGAACAGAAGGCGCCCGGCCGGGTGGAGAAGATCAGCCCCGCGTTCACGAGCCAGCGGTGCTCGGCGTGCGGGCAGGTGGACGGGAAGTCGCGCGAGAGCCAAGCCGTCTTCCGGTGCACTGCCTGCGGGTTCGCCTGCCATGCTGATGTGAATGCGGCCAGGAACATCGCGGCGGGGCACGCCGTGACTGCGCGGGGAGGCTTCCGGGGTGCCGGGCCGGTGAACCGCGAACCTCAACTGCTTGCCTCCTTCCGGAGGTGAGTAGCTGGAATCCCCTGCCTTCAGGCGGAGGAGGATGTCAAGACATGCTCACTGCCCTGCGGTGTAGATCTTCTGGGGGACGTAGAGCTGCTTGCCGACTTGCTTCGGGTCCGACTGCATGGCCTCCAGCG
>Ga0306926_10009014_pt1 | contig 10954 bp, 10 predicted proteins | sample flu12Cox44000178_FD_203759 | JGI IMG/M metagenome (GOLD analysis project Ga0306926, IMG submission 203759) | Lab enrichment of tropical soil microbial communities from Luquillo Experimental Forest, Puerto Rico - flux8day.12C.oxic.44.000.178 (v2)... | ecosystem: Environmental > Terrestrial >...
TGGCGTAGAAGCCCATGCGCTCGCCCGGCACCTCGCGCAGCGCCTCGCCGATGATCCCGAGCGCCTCGTCCCACGACAGCCGGTGGAGCGTCGTGCTTCCGACCCGGTGGATCAGCGGGTAGGGCAAGCGGCCGAGGGAATGGAGCTGATCATTGGGGAGCGCCCGCAGGGCCGTAAGGTCGCGCAGCCGCGCGTCGGGGATCGGGCCCATGGTGTTCAGGCGCAGGAGCTTGAGCCGGGTCATGCACAGGTGGACGCCGTCGATCACGTCGTCTCGCAGCCCCCGCGGCCCGAGCGAGCAGCCGTCGCACACCCCGTGGCTGAGAATGCGCCAGGCGTAGGACAGGTTGTCGCGGTTCTGCCACGCCACCTGCGCCATCTCGACGAATGGACGGGGCCGCGGGTGGCGCCCGGGCCCGATCGGCAGAAGGTCCCGGGCACGGAAGCTTCCGCCGCTCGAGCTCATGGGAGATGGGGACACAGCCCGAGGTTAAACCGGCGCCGCCCGCCCTCCAAGCGGGGGGTGACCCGTGCGGCCGCTCGATGCGCCGCGTCCGGCCACGCGACTGTCGCGAGGACCGGGCGCTGCGATAACCTGCCCGCCACGGCCCATCCCGCACCCCCACCACGGAGAACCCGATGAACTACCGTCGCCTCGGCGGCACCGGTCTCAAGGTCTCGGAGATCGCCCTCGGCTCGTGGACCACCTACGGCGGCTCGGTGGACGAGGACCGCGCGACCCGCATCATCCACTGCGCCTTCGAGCTGGGCATCAACCTGTTCGACACCGCCGACGTCTACGTCCGGGGCGGCGCCGAGTCGGTGCTCGGCAAGGCGATCAAGAGCCTGCCGCGCGAGCAGATCGTGATCGCGACCAAGGTGATGGGCCGGGTGTGGGACGGGCCGCTCGGCGCTGGGCTCTCGCGCAAGCATATTTTCGATGCGATGGATCAGAGTCTCGAGCGGCTGGGTCTCGACTACGTCGATCTCTACCAGGCGCACGCCCCGGACAAGGACGCGCCGATCGAGGAGACGCTCCATGCCTTCGAGGATCTGGTGCGCGCCGGCAAGACGCGCTACGTCGGGTTCTCGAACTTCGACCGCGAGCCGGCGCTGGCACGGCGCGCGGTGGTGTTCCAGAAGGCGCGCGGCTGGCACCCGTTCGTGTCGAGCCAGCCGCGCTACAGCCTGCTCGACCGCCACGTCGAGCCGGAGCACGCGGCGTTCTGCCGCCGCAACGGCATCGGGCTGATCGTCTACTCGCCGCTCGCCCAGGGCGTGCTGACCAACAAGTACGCGGGCGGGCAGGTGCCGGAGGGGAGCCGGGGCGCCGGCAAGTTCGCGCACTTCCTGACCGGCGAGAAGGCGCTCACTCCCGACAACGTCGCGGCCGCCGAGCGCTTCGCGGCCTGGACGGCGGGGAAGGGGTTCGCGGCGCCGGCGCCGGTGGCGCTCGCCTGGGTGCTCAAGCACGCCGAGGTGTCGGCCGCGATCATCGGGGCGACCGCGGTCGAGCAGCTCGAGGAGAACTTGAAGTACGCCGACGTCAAGCTGAGTGATCAGGATTGGAAGCAGGCCGAGGCCGCGGTGGCGGGACCGCGGGCGAGGCCCGCACGAGCCGCCGCGACGCCGGGACGCGCGAAGCGCGCGCGCAGCCGATGAGTGCGCGATTCGCGATCACGGGCCTGATGGTGGTCGCCGCGATCCGGAGCGTCGCCGCGGCCGGCGCCTCGCCCGCACACGGCGCGGGCGCTGAACCCTTCGCGGTGGTCGAGCTGTTCACCTCCGAGGGTTGCTCGAGCTGCCCGCCCGCCGAGCGCCTGCTCGCCGACCTCGCGACCGCGGTGCGCCGCGACGGCCGCAACGTGATGACGCTCGAGTTCCACGTCGACTACTGGAACTCGGACGGCTGGACCGACCCCTTCAGCTCCGCGGCGTGGACCGGGCGCCAGGAGCGATACGTGCAGGCGCTGGGCGGCGGCTCGCCCTACACGCCGCAGATGATCGTGAACGGCACGCACGGGTTCGTCGGCTCGAATCGCGACCAGGCGCAATACAGCATTGACGCCGCGCTCAAGCGTGTGGCCACGGCGCGCGTGTCGCTGTCGGCAACGCCGGTGAAAGGTGGGGTGCGGGTCGACTATCAGGTCGCCGGCGCCCCCGACAGTGCGCTCCTGTGCGTTGCGCTGGTGGAGTCCGGTCTGGTCTCGCACGTCGCGAAGGGCGAGAACGCCGGGCGCACGTTGAGCCACGAGAGCGTGGTGCGCGCGTTCGTCTCGAAGCCGCTCGCGGGTCACGGGGCGGGGATCCTGACGCTCGACGCGGCGCCCGCCGCCGCCGGACATCCGCGACGGGCGATCGTGTTCGTTCAGGACCCGCACACGCTCGCGATGTTCGGCGCGGCGAGCGCGGGGCTGTAGTCGCCGGGGCGGCGCGAGCGCCCTGGGGAGGGGTTCTGTGCCCGACAGGCATGGTCCGAATGGACACGGGCCGGGCGACGGAAATGACGCCTACCCAGACCTGCGAGGGCGTAGACTTGGGTTCGGCGCGGTGAGACGAGGAGAAGAAGAGCCTTGCGAAAGAGGGCCTGGCCGACGGCTGTCCTCTTGCTCGTGTCAGTGCTTGGCACGGGGGCGTGCCGGAAGTACGTCACTGAACCGGTCACCCGCTCGCCGGTGATTTCGTCGGTCGTCGCATTTCCCGCCGTGATCGGCCCGGGCGATTCCACGATGGTCACGATTTCCGCAATTGACCCCGACGGCGATCCGCTGGTCTACGACTGGTTCGCCTACAACGGATTGCTCATCAAGGGCGATCGACTCGGCGACGGTTACCTCTACAACACCCACAGCCCTTCGATGATTTTCTATCGTTCGACGACCTGGCCGAACCCCAATGACACCGCATTCGTCTGGTGTGACGCGAGGGACGGGAAGGGTGGCAGTGACGGTCGCCGTGTTCTGATCTTCTTAAAGAACTGATCTGACGGGAGTGCGACATGCCGATCAGGATCCTGATGCTGACGGCCGCATGCCTCGCGTTCGCGGCACGAGCCGAGGCCGGAACCACCTGGGTGGGGGCGCAGTTGCAATTCCCCGTTCCCGCCAGTGACATCGGCGATCGGCAGCTCGGTGTGGGGGCCGGCGTGACGCTCACCAAGATGACGAACACGCATGTCGGCTTCGGCGCGGACCTGATCTACCACTACTGGCCTGCTTCGACAGGATACGAGTCCGCGTTCGATCACTATCTGAGGAGCACCCGGCTCGAAGCTCTCCAGGGCTCGGCCTGGGCCTTCACCGCATTTCAGGTCACCGGTCATGTGAAGCTCGTGGCTCCTTTGGGCCAACGCTACGCTCCATGGGTTCAGATCGGTGCAGGCGGCTATCGGTTGAATCTCAATCTCGACGAGCAACGACCGGGTGGCACCTATGCCTGGGTGGAGGGAGGTTCGAGCAACATCTCGGTCGCGTTCGGTGGCTACGGCGCGCTCGGTCTCGACTTCCACGCCTCCGCTCCGTTGGTGGTCGGCCTTGACGCGACGTTCCACTACGTGTGGTCCGGCCAGAAGAGCACTTGGGGCTGGGGCGGGGTGAACGACCTGCCGGACTTCTCCGCGCTCACCGTCGGCGCGCACGTGCTGTTCGGGTGGAACTAAAGCCAGCGGCAGGCTGATCGATCCGGGACGGCCCCACAAGGGCCAGCACGGAGCTCGCCGAGGCGGCCCGGCGCTCACTCCCGAGAACGTCGCGACGGCCGAGCGTTCGCGGCCTGAAGGTTCGAACTGCGTCGTCATGCCGTAGCCGCGCGGGCCGCTAGCCCCCATCTGGTGCAACGCCGGTCCGCGAAGTAGGTCAGCGCGAGCTTCACCCGTTGCTCGAGTGATGCACCGGGGTCGCGCTCGCACAGTGCCGCCGCCGCGCGCGATTCCTCGGCACGGAAGCCGAGTGCTCTGAGATACGGGATCACTTCGTCGGAAGCCCGCTTGCGCTTGGCGGCCGCTGCGGCCTGTTGCGCTTCTTCTCGCTTGCGCGCCATGAAGCCGGCGCCGAACGAGCGCTCAGCCTCGAACTGGTTGTGAGCCCGGCACCGAAGCCGCATCCCGTCCACCGTCGCCTGACCCCCGGACGCCACCGGCTCGATGTGATCAAACTCGAGCCGCGTGCGAGCCGGGCAGCCCTGGCCGCTCTCGCTCTGGAACTGCACCGGTCCTGATCCCGCTCCCGGACCGCGCGCTTGACCGCGGCGGGGATGTGGCGAGGATTCGCGCTCATGGGCTGCGGCGCGCGGCGCGGGCGAGCAGTCGCCGCGAACTTGCGCCTCTCGAGCACGTGAACCAGCAGCGTGAGCGCGCGCTTGAAGACTTGGGCGAGATCCCCGGTCGGCAGCTGATGCCCGAGCAGAGCCTGGGCCTGACGCAGCAGGTCATGGGTCTCCTGGTCGGCGGTGAACTGGATACCGTAACGCTCGGGCGCCAGCGGGGTTAACTTCGGCCGTTGAGCAGGCGCATCAACTTGCCCCAGGGCAAGTTGACGGTCGATAGTGTCCTGTGATGCTGCTCTCCCCGGGCAGAGATGTGGCACCGGGATGGCCTCGACCCGCTGCGGCAGCTCCGCCTGCGGGCAGCGATCGGCCAGCAGTCGCTCCACCTCCGCCTTGCTGCGATGGGTCGCGGCGGCGATCAACTCGTTGGCGCTCTCCGCAGTGAGATAGGGAGCCAGAAGGCACACGGCGGCCAGATGCAGTCGTCCGTCCGCCACCGCCTCGAAGATGGCCGGAAACTGCCGTGCCGCCCGTGCCGCCTGGATACGCTTGTAGGCCGCGTCGTTGGACAGGTGCAGCTCCATGGTGCAGTACGAGTGCATGGACGGATGCGCCGCCGGCAGGAAGAGCTTCCTCGCATCGAACTCGGCGATGTGGGCGAGCAGGACTGCGGTGCTGGCGCGATCGCGCGCCGCGGCCGCGGCGAGGTCGCGGGCCAGGTTGCCGTCGGAAACGTGGCTCAACGAGTACGTGCTCACAGGCGTGACTCCGCGGGGGCGGGACGCCGGGGGCACACGCATTCATATCACGAGTAATTCTGACGCTCGTAGAGCCACGCACGTGGGCCGGGGCGAAGCGCTGCGAAATCGTTCGCGTCTCGGGCCTCGCGGACGCAGCCGCGGCCACATCACGTGCACTAGTGGGGCTCCGCGGGACGAGCTTGCGGCTGGCGCGCCGGAGCCGCCCGAAGGCAGTCAAGAATTCAATTCTTCAATTCAGTCGACCATCGCCAGGCGGAAGCCGGCCGAAGCCGACTCCCGCCCGCCATTCTTTCGCGCTGGTCCGCGAACCCGTCCCGCTACCACCTCGGCGGCTGGGCGAACCCGAGCTGGCCGTGATCGCGCTCCCACAGGCGGTTGGTGCGCTCCGGGAAGATGCCCAGGGCCCTGAGGCCGTCCTCGTATTCATAGCGCAGCACCAGGTGGTCGGTCGCGACCTGCTGGGCGATGAAGTGGACCCACTGCGCCCGGTCGTCGCGGCGCTCACCCCAGCCGGTGCCGGGGAAGCCCTCGGTCTCCTTCGGCGCGGGCTCGATGAGCCGCGCCGTGGACTTCGGTGCTTCCTCGGCCTGCCCGCTCGAGCTCGGCGGTGCCGGAGCCCCGTCGGCGCGCCGCTCGGCCTGGCCGCCGGACGCACGGTCGTCCTTGAGCATCGGCTTCTCGAACCACGCCGGCGGCTGGTTCTCGCGGAACGCCAGCACGCGGATCCAGCCCATGTCGCCGTTCACCTGGTCGGTGCGCTCGGCGTACGAACGCTCCTCGTCGACGAACACGAACTGCCGCACCTCGCTCATCGAGGTCCTCCAGCCACGGATCACCGCGGTCTCATAGGGACCGAGCACGTACATGGGCTCGCCGGAAGCGAGGGTGGAGCGCTCCCCGTTGACGACGTTGAGCCCGTCGACCGCGATCAGCACCCCGATCCGCTGCCCGCTGCGGTTGCGCAACGACAGGGAGTAGTTGCGGCCCTTGAAGGCCTGGACGTAGAAGCGGTCGCGAACATCGCGGCCGACGAACAGCGGAGCCGCACGGCCCTGGACCAGGAGCTGGACGTCGACCAGATCGCCGCTCGCGGTCCGATCGCTCCGGTAGTGAGCGCCCCACCAGGTTTCGGCGTGCGACGGTAGCGGGGCCATCAGAAGGGCCAGTGTGGCCAGGGCGAGGCCGGTCGCGCGGACTCTCGCGGCCGGAAGCGTGCGCTGCGACGGGGTGATGCTCATGACGTTCCTCCTCGGTTCGAGCGGGGCGATTCGTCGTCCCGCGGGTGGTGAACCGAATACGCCGAAGGCGTCGGGCTATTCCGTCGGCGCGGGGAGCGTTCAAACGATTGGTATATGAAGGGGGCCGCAGGGTTGGGGCATTTCCCCCCGGCTTGACGAAGGCCTTGCGTGGCCCCGGCGTCTGGGGCGTCTCCCTGCCGGCACGGCGTTGCGGCGCCGGATCGCGCCGCGGCGAGGCGTCACCAGCCCATGATGCTGTAGCCGGCGTCGACGTAGATCACCTCGCCGGTGATCCCGCTCGACAGGTCGGACATCAGGAACAGGCCGCACGAGCCGACCTCCTCCTTGGTGACGTTGCGCTTGAGGGGCGCCTTCTCGGCGTGCTGCTTGAGCATGCCGGTGAAGCCGTGGATGCCGCGCGCCGCCAGCGTGCTGACCGGCCCCGCCGAGATCGCGTTGACGCGGATCGCCTTCGGGCCCAGCTCGTAGGCGAGCTGGCGCACACTCTGCTCCAGCACCGCCTTGGCGCTCCCCATGACGTTGTACGACGGCACCGCGCGCTCGGCGGCGAGGTAGGAGAGGGTGACGATGCTGGCGCCCTGCTTCTCGAGCAGCGGCAGCACCCGGTGGGTGACGTTGAGCAGCGAATAGGCGCTGACGTCGAGGGCCGCCATGAAGCCCTCGCGCGGGGTGGCGACGAAGGCGCCCTCCAGGTCCTCCTTGCGCGCGAACGCGATGCCGTGGACCAGCATCTGGAGCGAGCCGAGCTGCTCGCCGAGCCGCGCCGCGACCGCGTCGATCGTGGCGTCCCGGGTGACATCGCACTCCAGGGTCAGCGTGCCGGGCAGGGTCCCCGCCAGCTCCTCGACCGATGACTGGAGCCGCTCGCCGGCGTAGGTGAGGCACAGCCGCGCGCCCGCGGCGTGGAGGCGCTGGGCGATCGCCCACGACAGGCTGCGGTGGTTCGCCACCCCCATGACCAGGGCGTTTCGCCCGCTGAGATCGATCGTGACCATGAGTTCTCCTCGGAACGGCGGGGTCGCTAGGCGACCTGGCGCGGGAGCGCCACGGGTGCTCCCGCCGGGCGCTCCCAGACGCGGATCGGCAGGATGATGACCTGCACGCCGGCGAACTGCAGCCGGCGCTGGATCGAGAACGCGGTCTCACGGTGGAGCGAGCGCGTGAACAGGTTCTCGCGCTGGAACACCAGCTGCCCGGCGAACACCACCGGGCGCCGGAACTCCTTGACCAGATTGAGGCACATGCCCTCGAGCTCGGCGATGACGTCGGTGCCGAGGGTGTAGCGGTACTCGGAGTAATAGCCCATGCGCTGCGCCAGCTGGACGTAGCGCTCGAGATCGCCGCGCACCTTGTCCTCGAGCGCCTTGACGTCCTGCACGCCCTTGAAGCGCCCCGAGTCGACCACGCCCACCGAGCAGAACACCACGTTGCGGTAGTGCTGCGGGAACATGCGCCGGATCGACAGCAGCGTGTGGATGCCGAGCCCGGCGTAGGATTCGACCAGCACGATCGCGGTCGGGCCGTCGGGCGCCAGCTCGGGGACCGGGCGATTCTCGGGCAGCGGCAGGTTGGTGAGCACGTCGTCGAGCGACACCAGCATGCCGCGCACGTGGCGGTAGTGGGCGCGCACCACGAAGCAGAAGCCGATCAGGCAGCCGGTGGCGAGCAGCGTCACCCAGCCGCCGGCCGCGAACCGCACCACCGTCGTGATGACCAGGATGGTGGCGGTGACCAGGGTGCCGATCGACGCGATGATCAGCCGCCGGCGCCAGTGGAGCTCGGTGCGGCGCACCTGCCACCAGTGGCGCACCATGCCGAGCTGGCTGAGCGTGAAGGTGAGGAACACGTTGATCGAGTACATGACCACCAGCAGGTCGATCGCGCCACGGGTGTAGGCCAGCACCAGCGCCGCCGCCACGCCCATCGAGACCACGCCGTTCTGGGTCACGAGCCGCTCCGAGAGGTGTGCGAACCGTTTGGGCACCCACTGGTCGACCGCCATCGCCGCCAGCGTGCGCGGCCCGGCGACGAAGCCGGTCTGGGCGGCGACGAAGAGCAGCGCGCCTTCGGACAGCAGCGTGAACACCACGATCCCCACGCCGAGCGGCATGCCGCCCGGGCGCCAGGCGAGCACCAGCGTCTCCCACAGCGAGGCGTTGAGGGTCTTGCCGGGTTGGAGCGCCACGCTGTTGAGCAGGTAGCAGAGCAGGATGCCGCCGGCGGTGAACGACAGCGAGATCGCCATGTAGAGCATGGTGCGCCGGCCGGTCTCGACCCGCGGCTCGCGCAGGATGTCGGTGCTGTTGCTCACCGCCTCGATGCCGGTGAAGGTGCCGCCGCCGAGCGCGAAGGCGCGCAGGAAGATGACACTGACGCCCAGCAGGCCGAGCGAGGAGATCGCGGCGTGAGTGTCCTTGGCGGTGTCGACCAGCAGCGCCGGCAGGTGGCCGGCATGGCCGAAGATCCCGTAGGTGATGAGACCGACGTGGCTCAGCATGAAGGCGAGGAAGATCGGGGTCAGCACCGCGACCGACTCGCGCACGCCGCGCAGGTTGAGGGTGACTAGCACCACGACCATCGCCAGCTCGGCGGGCCAGCGCAGCACCGCGATCGACGGCGGCAGGAACGAGAAGATCGACTCGACCCCCGAGGCGATCGAGATCGCGATGGTCAGCACGTAGTCGACCACCAGCGCGCAACCCGAGACGATGCCGGGCACGGGGCCGAGCAGCTTGGTGCCGACCAGGTAGCCGCCGCCGCCGCTCGGGAACAGCTCGATGATCTGGCTGTACGAGGCCGAGATCAGGAACACCGTGAGCACCATGGCGACCACCAGGTAGAGCGCGAGGTGCTGGTGGTCGCCGAGGTGGATGTAGGCCTGCTGCGGGCCGTAGGATGACGACGACAGGCCGTCGGAGCCCAGCCCGACCCAGGCGAAGAAGGCGACCAGCGCAAGGGTCTGGTGGATGCGCGGATCGAGGAGATTCTTGGGCCGGCCCAGCAGGAACCCGCGCCAGCGTTCGAGCATGACAGTGGAATCTATGGACTCGACCATGGGGACGCAAGCCCGGTGCCGCGCTCGCTGAGGGCGCTCGATGCGCGCTCGCTCGCGGCGGTGAGCGCGGCGGTGGTGGCGTGCGAGCGCTGCCCGCGCCTGCGCGCCTACTGCCTGCGCATCGCGCGCGAGAAGAAGCGCGCGTTTCGCGATCAGATCTACTGGGGGCGGCCGGTGCCGGGCTTCGGCGATCCGCGCGCCCGGCTGCTGATCGTCGGTCTGGCGCCGGCGGCGCACGGCGGCAACCGCACCGGCCGGGTGTTCACCGGCGACTCGAGCGGGAGCTGGCTCTACGAGGCGCTCCATGCCCACGGCTTCGCGAGCCAGCCGTTCTCGACCGGGCGCGACGACGGCCAGCGGCTCACCGACGCCTACGTCACCGCCGCGGCGCGCTGCGCGCCGCCCGCCAACAAGCCGACGCGCGCCGAGCTCGACCGCTGCCGGCCCTTCCTCGCCGCCGAGCTGCGCCTGCTGCGGCGCGTACGCGTGGTGCTGGGCCTGGGGCGCATCGGCCACGAGGCGTGGCTGCGCGCCGCCGGCTGGCTGGGCCCGGACGCGCGACGTGCCGGCGCCGGGTTCCGCCGCCCGGTGTTCGCCCACGGCGCCGAGGCGCGACTGCCCGACGGCACGCTGCTGATCGCCAGCTATCATCCCAGCCGGCAGAACACCAACACCGGTCGGCTGACGCGCCGCATGTGGGACGCGGTGTTCCGCCGCGCCCGCGAGGTGCTCGATGCCGGACCCGGCCGCGGGGAGAGAGGACATGCCCGAACAGCCCGAAGTCGAGACCGAGCGCCTGCACGAGGCGATCCACGAGGAGCTCGAGCGCGCCGGCGGCACGATGCTGCGCCGCATCGCGCTGACCACCGCGGTGTTCGCCGCGCTGGCCGCGATCGCGGCGCTCGAGGCCGGCGACACCGTCAACGAGGCGCTGGTGCTCAAGACCGAGGCGGGGCGGCTGCAGGCCCAGGCCTCGGACCAGTGGGCCTATTACCAGGCCAAGGGCATCAAGGCCGCGGTGCGCGCCGCCGAGGCGAGCTCGTGGACCGCGGTCGGAAAGCCGGCACCGCCGACGCTCGCCGCCGACCAGCAGCGCTACGCCACGGAGCAGGCCGAGATCCAGCGCGAGGCGCGCTCCGTCGAGCAGGAGCGCGACGCCAAGTCGCGCGAGGCCGACGCGCTGATCGCCCGGCACCATCGGTTCGCCAGCGCGGTGGCGTTGTTCCAGGTCGCGATCGCGCTCGGCGCGATGGCGGCGCTCACCCGCATGCCGCTGCTGTGGCTCGGCTCGGTGCTGATGGGGCTCGCCGGAGTGGTGCTGTTCGCGCTGCCGTGGCTCGGCTGAGCGCGGCGCGGCGCGCCGCCGCGGCGCTGGCGCTGATCACCGCGCTCGCGCCGTCGCTCGCTCCGCCGGCGGGCGGGACCGCCACCGGGCCCGACGACCTCACCCACGTCACCCCGCCGCCGCAGCCGCCGCTCGAGGTCATCGGCCCCCAGACCATCGGCGTGCTGCGCGATCACTTCAACGCGCTCGCCGACCGCACCCGCATGCTGCTGATGCTCTCGCCCACGTGACCGATGTGCCTGCGGGGGGCCTCCGCGCTGCAAAAGCTGCT
>Ga0306926_10009015_pt1 | contig 10951 bp, 8 predicted proteins | sample flu12Cox44000178_FD_203759 | JGI IMG/M metagenome (GOLD analysis project Ga0306926, IMG submission 203759) | Lab enrichment of tropical soil microbial communities from Luquillo Experimental Forest, Puerto Rico - flux8day.12C.oxic.44.000.178 (v2)... | ecosystem: Environmental > Terrestrial > Soil...
CGACCAGGGGCCGGATCGTCAACATCGGCTCGATCCAGTCTTTCGTTCACGTGCGCACCCCCAACTCGCCCGCCTACACCACCTCCAAGCACGGGGTGCTCGGCCTCACGCGCGCGCTGGCGGCGGAGCTCGGCAGGGATGGGGTGCGGGTCAACGCCATCGGCCCCGGCCTGATCGAGACGCCGCTGAACGAGCAAGCGCGCGCCAACAACCCCGAGCTCGTGCGGATCTTCCTCGACCACACGCCGCTTGGCCGCACCGGCAAGCCCGAGGACATCGTCGGGCCGGCGATCTTCCTTGCCTGCGACCTCTCGGCCTACGTCACCGGCGTGATCATCATGGCTGATGGCGGCTACCGCTCGATTTGATATCGGCGCACACGCCTTGACGGACGTGGAGACGCGGCTCCTTGCGCTTGGCTTTGAACCATCCACGGCAACTCCGGACGAGGTTGCGGCGCTGATCAAGCGCGAGGTTCCGAAATGGGCCGGCGTCATCCGCGCGGCGGGCATCAAGCCGAATTGAGCCTGCGTTCACCGGATAACGCACTGAGTTTTCGCCGCGGCCTGCGCGATTCAGATATCGTAAGCTACTTGCTTCATCACGGGGCTCGGACATACGCTGACTGATCTCTGCCAAATTTCCGGCCTGGCTGGCAGTGGATCGAATGCAATCCGATCGGCCCTTACAACGTACTGATCGCTGAGCATGCGACGGCGCCCAATCTGATGCGCCGCCGGGGCAGGGGTGAGCGTGATGACGGTGCGATGGTCGATGCGTCCCGGCACCTATGACCGCATGATGCGCGGCAGCCATCAGCGTCGCTACTACGGGGACAGCGGCTATTTCAATTTCGGGTACTGGGGCGCAGGGGCGAAGTCGCAGCGGGAGGCGTGCGAAGCCCTCGTCGATCAGATGGTCGCGCGAATCGCCAACAAAACAGGCCGGATTCTGGACGTGGCTTGCGGACTCGGGGGTTCCACTAAGCGATTGACGCAGACTTATGCGCCCGAGATGATTACCGGCATCAACATTTCCGACGCGCAGATTGCGGATGCGCGCGCGCTGGCACCCAGCTGCACCTTCCAGGTAATGAATGCGACCAAACTGGATTTTCCTCACAACCATTTTGACGCGGTGATTTGCATCGAGGGGGCGTGCCATTTCGACACCCGCGACAAATTCCTCAAAGAAGCTCATCGCGTGCTGAAACCGGGCGGATCGCTCGCCATGTCCGATATGTTATTTCCTATTACAATCCTGTCAGAGTTCGGCCAGGCACCGCGCGCCAACCTGCTCACAAGCATTGCCGAGTACTGCGCCCGCCTTGCCGCAGCCGGCTTCGTCTCAATCGAGGTGACGGACGCGACCGACGATTGCCTCGGCGGATTTCGCGCCAACTTGGCTCGTTGGCCGGCCGCGGAGCGCCGCGCCGGGCGCATGAAATTATCGCGAAGCTTTGCCGCGGCGGTGATTTGTAAGCTGTTAGCGGCCTTTTTCGGTTGGAGCTGCAAGACTTATCTGCTGGTCTCGGCGCGCAAGCCGTCCTGAGCGCAACTATGGGAGCGCAGTTCTCACAGTTCTTCTGCCTTATGAACGCGGACTGTCATCTGGCGCGAAGACGGACCTCGGCCTCAGTTTGCATTGCCCAGAGATTATAGCCGCTCACGGCGAACGGTGAGCCGGCCATTGCTCCTTTGCGTTTTCAGCAGTTTGCCGACGAAGTGATCGAGGAGTCTGCCGTTTGCTGCACCTGCTCACAGCCGCTTATGGCACAAAGCGGACATGTCGAGGCAGCTTCACGATGTCCGCTTTCGGGGCTAAAGCAGACATAGGCTAGGCGACGGGTGATGTCCGCTCTGACGGGCCTGAAGTCCCGCAGTGCAGTAGGCTCGTGTGTGCTATCGTTGGTGGCGACCCGCGTGCCTCGCGGGCATCGATCGCAACTACCTCTACCGCATGATGAAGAAGCACGGCATCGCCCGCAAAGAGTGAAGCGCGCGTGAGCAAGACACGGCGTGTTCCCCAACGCGCGCGCGCCATCCGGCGGCTGGCCAAGCTGCGCGAGACCTTCGGGCCCGACGCCGCCGCCGAGCGCGAGCGGCTCCTGCGCGCCTGCGGGCGCGCGCGCTGTCGCAGCGGCAAGGAGCTCAGCTCGCTGCACGAGACGCTGTGCTTTGCGCGCGCGTACCCCGACAACCAGGCGGTGCTCGATCTCGTCCAGGATCTGCTCGATCGCTGGGAGCGCCGCGCGGACGTGCACGCGCGGGGCGAAGCGTTGCAGGGCCTCGGCATGGCGGGCGTGGCCAACGCCTATCCCTTCTTCTGGCCCACGGCGCGGTGGTTGGCCGAGCGCTGGCCGGGCGCGCTGCACGTGGACTGGGACAACCTGGAGGACGCCGACGGCGTGGCGTCGTTGCTCAAGCTGCTCATGCCGCGCGCCGAGTCACCCGCCCTCGAGGAGCTGCCGCTGACGGCGCGCCAATGGGTGCGGCACCTCAAGCGCGACGACGAGGGCGACGGCACCTTCCTCGTGCGTCGCTTCGCCGAGGCGAGCATGGACGAGCGCTGGCGCGAGGACGTCTTCGATTCGCTCGACGTGCCCTTCGTGCTCGCCCCGGCGCGCGGCACGCCCTCGCGCACGACGTCGTTCATCGCCGGCCTGCCGCTGTGCTGGCAAACCCACGCGCGCTCCACGGCGCGTCCCGATCTGAAGCGTGAGATCGAGCGCCCGCCGAAGCGCATGCGCCACGTCAATCACAAGCGCGGCGCCGAGCTGGTGGACGCCGCGCGCGTGGCCATGCTCACGCGCGAGCGCGACCTCGAGCAGATCGCCTACGCCTACCCGGGCGACGCCTGGATCCTCGAGGACGAAGACGGGCTGTGCTTCGTGGCCCTCGGCAAGGTGCCCGAGCGCCGCTTCGTGCTCGAGGCCACCTACGTCTATCTCGTGGTCAAGAACGGCGTGCCCGTGGGCTACCTGCAGGGCAGCGGACTCGGCGGCTGGGCCGAGATCAACTACAACATCTTCCCGCCGTGGCGCGGGCGCGACGCCGCCGCGCTCTACGCGCGCAGCCTCGCCGTCATCCACGCGTTCCAACACGTGTCGACGTTCATCGTCGATCCCTACCAGCTCGGCGCGGACAACGAGGAGGCCATCGAGTCGGGCGCGTGGTGGTTCTATTACAAGCTCGGCTTTCGCCCGCGCGATCGGGAGGCGCGCGCGCTGGCGTTGCGCGAGCAAGAGCGCGTGACCAAGCGCGCCTCCTATCGCTCGAGCCCGAGCACCCTGCGCGAGCTCGCTCTCTCCCCCATGGTGCTGCAGCTTTACGACAAGCCGCGCTTTCCCTACGGCGGCGTGGGGCCCGTCGGTCTGCACGCGTCCCATCGCTTGAGCGAGCGCGGCGGCGGCCTGCGCAGCGAGGGGCTCGCGCGCACCAGCGAGGAAGCCGCCGCTCTGCTCGGCGGCAAGCGCGACGCGCGCGAGGGCTTGCGCGGCCACGAGCGCGACGCGTTCACCGAGTGGAGCGCCATCGTGGTCTCGCTCCCCGGCGTCTCGCACTGGAGCCCCGCGCAGCGCCGCGGCTTGCTCGACGTCATCAAAGCGCGCGGTGGCCGAACCGAGCGCGCCTACGTGGAGGCGCTGCAGCGCGCCCCCTGGGTCGTCGACGCGCTGGCGGCGCTGGCGAAAGGCAAGCGCCCGTTCCCGTGACTCTCTCACTCCTCCGCGAGGGGAGCCCCCGCGGGCGACTTCTTCGCCTCGGCCGTCGGCGCGCTCGGCGGGCGCTCGAGCGTCAAAGAGCTGCTCGCGGGCTTACGCCGGCAGGTGCCGCTTCAGGAAGGTGCGCGCCCGGTTGATGGTGCGGGCCTTCAGCTCCGGCGGATCCTTCCAGGGAAACACCGTGATCTCGGCGTTCGGCGCCAGCGAGGCGATGTCGATCGAAACTTGGAGCGGATGCGCCGTCACGTCGTCGGGCAGCACCAGCATTGGCGTCTGGCACGACTTCGCGAAGTCGCGCGACACGCTGTACACGAAATCGGGCCGCATGCGGTAGAGGTTCTGCAGGTATTTCTCGAACGTTTCCATCGGCACGTCGGGCCGGCGCTCGCGGAACTCCTTGGCCCAGACGTCGCGCCCGGAGTTGAACATGTAGTCCGGCTGCTCCGGCCGGTGCCCGACCGGCTGGCTCAGCAGCGCGGCGACGACGCGCTGCGGCGCGCGCTCCATCAGTTTCATCGCGAACGGGCCGCCGATGCAATTGCCGAAGAAAAAGAACTGACGGATGCCGAGATGGTCCATCAGGCCGAGCTGGTCGTCGGCGAACGCGCCCCAGGGATCGTCGACCGGCACCGGGCCGGTGGACTCGCCGCCCGTGGCGTTACGCTGGTCCATGGTGATGACGCGGAAGTCGTTCTTGAACTCCTCCGGGATGTTGATCACCGCGTTTGCCCAGACCGCGATGCGCGAGTTCAAGCCGCCGCCGGGCGTCGCCAACAGGGGAAAGCCCGTGCCGATCTCGGCGTAGCGGATGCGGACGTTGCCCTTCTCGTAGTAGCCGATCTTGGCGCCCGCCGGCGCGCCTTGCGGGGCGCTTGTCTGTGGCGCCTGGGCAAACACCTGCGGTGCGGCTGCCGTCGCCGCCGCCGCGGCGCCTGTTGTCAGGACAGTGCGTCGGCTTGAATCGATCATCGCCTTCCTCCCGTATCGTTGTCGCGGGCATGCGCTCGGCCCCGGCGCCCCATCATTGGACTGATAGCTTGCGGGATCTCCGGTGGGACGCCACGACACTGTAGCACAAGCTCTCACGGCGCGGGCGGGCCATCTCCTTATGCGACCAACATGGCCAATCTGATCGAAATGCTCACATATTGCCGTGCCCGCGCTTGATGGTCTGGCGGATAATCGGCGCCGTGACCTGGTCGGAGATTTGGATGTTCCACATTTCGCTTTCGCCCTGCGCGGCGAAGTCGGCGAACAGCTTCGGGATTACCGACACATCGCGGATCTCGTGGCCGCGCAGGTCGAAGCCGCGCGCGATTTTTTCGAGCGCGGGCCGGCCGAACACAGCCAAGCTATCGTCGAGGCCGTCGGCGCGCAGCTTGTGAAACTCCGAGCCGTATCCGCCGTCGTTCATCGCGCAGATCAGGATGCGAAATCCTTGACGCTTGAGCGTCTCGAGCTCCTGGATATGGAACAAGAGCCCGCCGTCTCCTTCGAACAGCACGATCTTGCCCTCGCGGCCCTGCCAGCGCGCAGCCGCAACCCCAAGCGCATACGACAGGCCGTTGCCGACCGCGCCGAATTCACGGACCGTCGTGTAGCGCTCCGCCGGCCTGCCACGCATCTGGCTGTTGAAATAGGCCTGATGGCCGCCGCCGACGACGATGTCCCAGTCCTTGGGAACGACCGCGTCGATGGCTCGGATCGCCTCGCGTGGATCCAGCACCCCGGGCGCGATGTCGAACGGCATCGAGTCCGCCGGCTCGGTCGCGATGCGATGCGCCAGCTCTTTCGTGCGTATAGTCGCCGCCGTCGGTTTGCCAACGCCCAACTTCTTGTCGAGGCCGGCAAGGATTGCCTCGACGCCGATGAGCACATCTGACCTGACGTAGATGTCGGCGGCCTTCTGCCCATCGCGCAAGCCGCGTGGGGCATCATCCAACTGGATCTTGCAGGCTTTCCCCCAGTAATGCCCGCCACCGACGTAGTAGGACAGGCTCGTGCCGACCGCGAGCACGACGTCCGAGGACTCGTACATCTCCCGGCCCAACGACGTGAAGTAGCTGCCGGCGATCCCGAGCCCGAACGGATGGTCGTGGAAGAGACCGCGCGCGGGCAGCGTGTTGGAGAGCAGGGCGCCGCAGCGATCGGCGAGCTTGATCACCGCATCCCGCGCGCCGGACCACAACACGCCGCGGCCACCGAGGACGATAGGCCGCTTTGCCGCGGCCAGCCGCTCGACGGCCTCGGCCACGACCTCGGGATCGGGGTGCATGCGCCCGACTTTGGGCTGGTACATCGCCGAGGTCTCGTAGGGCTGGTTGGCCATGTGCTCGACCTTCTGCAGGTCGTAGGGAATGCCCAGCACCGCCGGCCGCCGCTCGTACTTGGCGACGTGGAAGGCCTCGCGCACGTAGTCCATCATGCGCGGCACGCTATGCGCGGCGATGTAATGCGCCCCGGTCGCCGTCACGAGGGGCGCCTGATCGATGTGCTGATTGTAGAATTTGGCGTTGATAGGCGGCTCGCCGGCGAACACCACCATCGGCAGGCGGGCGCGAACCGCGGCCGGCAGCGCCGTCATCACCTGGGTCACGCCGGGGCCGCACGTGACGGAGGCAACGGCGATCTTGCCGGTGGCTACGTTGTAGGCTGTCGCCGCCGCAACGGTGACGTGCTCGTGCCTGACGTGGACGGTATGTACGCCGGGCAGTTTGGCAAAGGCGGTGGACCAGTGCATGTTGCCGTCGCCCATGAGGACGAACTGCGTGTCGACTCCCTCCGCAAGGAACGCTTCTGCGAGGGCTTCGTAGAGTTTTGGCATGGGCGCGGTACCCTTGGGTGGACGGCCGCCGATGGCACCTTGCCGCCGTTGCAATATTTGGGATTCGGCACCTCCCGCTGGCGGCTCTAAGGAAACGCTACATTAGGCTTGCGCGCAGGCGGAAGGGGGCATCATCTTTTTTTCTTGCCGCACAAGAGTCCGCTTCTGGCACAAAACGGACAAGCCAGTCGGGTCGTTCGATGTCTGCTTTCGGGGGTAAAGCGGACATAGGCTGAATGACGGCTGATGTCCGCTCATGACCCAAAGCGGACATGAGCGGCCGGTAGTTGCTGCGATGCACCCACACCGCCCCAAAGCCGACCAGTCAACGTAGTGAGAGCGGCGATGCCGCGCCCAACGGCACACGCGCATCCCCGCGCTCGTCTGTCAACGGCGGTCACCACGAAGCAAAGCTGTCAGCCGCCCCGCGCTCAGCCCACCGCGTCCTTGATCGCTGCTTCGAAGCTCTTTGCGTCGAAGGCCGGCATACTTTGGATCCGCCCCAGATGCTGGGTGGAGTACCAAACGGAGAACGCGAGCATCGCCTCAGGATTCGGGGCATCGACGATGTCGACGAAATCGTAATAGCCCTGCGTATAGTGGATCGACTCTATCTTGATGCCCAGTTTGTCGAGCTTTGCCTTGGCCTTCTTTAATCGCTCCGACTGCTTGCTTGCGTACTCCGGGCTCAGATTTCCAAGCAGCACATATTTCATGGCCACCTCCACGTCATGTGGATCGTTTTGCGCGAAGATCATGCAATTATACGCCTTCTGGCGACCAGCGCCCATGCCGTTCGCATTACGGCCACACCACACCATCGGCGAAGCCGTCTTTGCGGCGGCGCTCTAGAGCGCGATTGGCACTTAGCGGACATATCGAGGGAGGCTAACGCATGTCCGCTTTCGGAGCGAAGCGGACATGCCCCGGCCACCGGTGGGCCCTCGACCGGTCGCGAATGACCCAAAGCGGACATGAGCCGGGTCGAAATCCTGCAGTGCAGTAGTCTTTTGGCGCATCGTGCGTGCTATCGTTTGGGTGGCAACACAGCAGGGCTGGCAGCGCCCCACTCAGATTCAGAACAATTCAGGTCTGCCCCAAGGACTTGCCGGCCGTCCTGCGGCAGGTTGAGGGTGCAGTAGACCGATCGGCGGCCCCAAGGCGGGAGGAAGCCCGATGTCCGACATGAGGCGGCGCGAGTTCATCGCGGCCCTGGGCGGCGCGGCAGCGACGTGGCGGCTCCCTGCGATGGCGCAGCAAGTCAAGAGTGTGCGTCGCATCGGTGTCCTAATGGCAGTTGAGAATGATGCGGAAGGGCAAGCTCGCATCAAGGCTTTCCAGTCGGAGTCGGAACGACTGGGTTGGTTACATGGCCAGAACGTTCAGATCGATTATCGGTTTGGCGTTGGCGGTGTAGACCGCGTGCGCGATTACGCAACGGAGTTAATCGGTGCGAGACCAGATGTGATCGTCGCTAATGGCCCACAGGCATTGGCGGCGCTCCAACAACATACCAGCGCAATACCGATCGTGTTCGTGCAGGTTGCCGACCCGGTCGAAGTGGGCTTCGTCGCGAGCTTGGCACATCCTGGTGGCAACATCACCGGATTCGTGAGCTATGAGAAGGCGATGGGTGGGAAATATCTGGAGCTGCTAAAGGAGATTGCACCAGGCGTCACCCGAGTATCAGTGATTATCACTCCTGATAACGCTACAAACGCCCTATTCTCTCACGTCATCCAAGGTGTGGCGGCATCGATCGGCATGCCGTCGACTTCGGCCGCGGTACGCGATGTCGCCGAGATCGAGCGGACGATCGATGCGTTCGCCAGCAACTCTAATGGCGGCCTGATTGTTGTGGCGAATCCGATCACCAATACTTACCGCGAACTTATCGCCGCGTTGGCGGCTCGGCATCGTTTGCCGGCCATCTACCAGTACCGTTATTTCATTACAGCCGGCGGGTTGGCGTCCTATGGGCCTGACGTTGGTGATCTCTTCCGCCGATCAGCTTCATATGTCGATCGCATTCTCAAGGGGGAGAAACCCGGTGACCTGCCGGTCCAACTGCCGACAAAATTCGAGCTGGTGATTAATCTCAAGACGGCAAAGAGCCTCGGCCTCACGATCAGTCGCGAGTTCCTGCTGCGCGCGGACGAGTTGATCGAATGAAGCGGCGCGACTTCATCACGCTGCTCGGCGGCGCGGCGGCTGCATGGCCGCTCGCGGCGCGCGCGCAGCAGCCGGGAATGCCGGTGATTGGCTACCTCAATAGCAGGTCGCGTGACACCGATGCGCCTTTTTTAGCCGCGTTCCATCGCGGCCTGAACGAAACCGGCTATGTCGAAGGCCAGAACGTGGCAATCGAGTATCGCTGGGCAGAAGGCCGATATGACCGATTGCGGGTGCTGGCAACCGATCTGGTTGATCGTCGAGTGACCGTGATGGCCGCGACCAGCACTCCTGCGGCGCTGGCGGCCAAGGCGGTGACCTCAGCGATTCCGATTGTATTTACCACCGCCGCTGATCCGGTCGCGGTTGGACTGGTCGACAGCCTGAGTCGGCCAAGCGGCAACGCCACCGGCGTAAACATCTACCTCAGTGCTCTCGGGGCAAAGCGACTGGAACTGTTGCGCGAATTGGTCCCGAACGCCGCCGTAATCGGGATGCTCGTGAATCCGGATTTTCCGGATGCTGAGTCCCAGTCGAAAGATATGAAGGAAGCCGCGCGTACGCTCGCCCTACAAGTTCACGTCGTGAACGCCAACAGCGAAGGCGATTTTAACCAGGCCTTTGCGACGTTCATTGAACTGAAGGCCGATGCGTTACTCATAAGCCTTGATTCTTTTTTCCTTAGCCGCCGCGAGCAACTTGTCGCGCTTGCCGCGCGCCACAAAATTCCTGCGATTTACTTCGTGCGCGACTTTGTTTTGGCTGGTGGCCTGATGAGCTACGGAGCCGACATCGCCGACGGGTATCACCAAGCCGGGATTTACGCCGGCCGAATACTCAAGGGCGCCAAGCCGGGCGATTTACCAGTGGTGCAACCGACCAAGTTTGACCTCGTCATAAATCTCAAGACCGCGAAGGCGCTCGGGCTGGAGGTGCCATGGTTTTTGCAGCAGCGCGCCGACGAGGTGATCGAGTGAGGCGGCGGGACTTCATCACGCTGCTCGGCGGCGCGGCGGCGTGGCCCCTCGCGGCGCGCGCGCAGCAAGGCGAGCGGATGCGCCGGATCGGAATTCTGATGCCGTACCCGCCGATAAACGCGGAAATGCAGGCGCGCGTGCGCGCCTTCCGCGAGGAGCTGCGAAAACGTGGTTGGGCGGCGAGCGTCAACGCCCAGTTCGACGAGCGCTGGACCGGCGACAACATGGACTTCGTTCGCTCCGCAGCCGCGAACCTTGTCGAACTTAACCCCGACGTGATCTTGGCCTCCGGCGCACGCGTTGTTCCGATCCTGATGGAATTGACCCGCTCGATTCCGATTGTCACCCCCAGTGCCTCCGACCTCATCGAACGCGGCTATGCGGGCGGCCTTGCTCGCCCCGGCGGCAACGTGACCGGCTTTGGCTCAATTGAGCCCTCGATCCTCGGCAAGATGCTGCAGACGCTGAAAGAGATCGCGCCCAACGTTACACATGTTTCCATGATTTATAATCCTGACAACCCCTTAGGGGCCCGTTATGCCCGTGCGTTTGAATCGGCCGCCGGCCCACTCGGTATCGAGCCGCTCATCGCGCACATTCACAACCTTGGGGACATCGAGCGCGCCGTGGCAGCGGCGGCGGCGCAGCCCAATGGCGGCATCTTTGTTCCCCTGGACGTCACCATGATCACGTTCATGCATGAGACCATCGCGACGATTGCGCGGCATCGTTTGCCGGCGATCTATTCCGAGCGTGTCTTCGTGACGAGCGGCGGGCTGGTTTCCTACGGTACGGATCGCGTTGAGCCGTACCGCAGCGCGGCCTCCTATGTGGATCGCATTCTGCGCGGCGAGAAGGCTGGCGATCTGCCCTTCCAGCTGCCGACCAAGTACGAGCTGGTGATCAACCTCAAAATCGCCAAGGCGCTCGGCCTGACGATTCCGCCGAACCTTTTGTTTACAGCCGACGAGGCGATCGAATAGCGGTTGCTTTTTGCTGCAGCGCGAATGTCCGCTTTTGGCACAAAGCGGACATCCCGACATGTCCGCTCTTTGTCCGCTTTTGGGGGTAAAGCGGACATGCGATGGGTATGAGGGTCGATTATCGGATTTTCAGCCAGATCCGATCTCTTGTCTCGCCGGGCACGAACAGACCCTCTGCCCCGGTAGCGAGCTCTTTTGGAAGCGCGCCACCGACGATCTCTCGCCGAATCTTCTCGATCTGAGCGACGCTATCCTCCTCTGTCACCGTGGCGAT
>Ga0306926_10009016_pt1 | contig 10951 bp, 8 predicted proteins | sample flu12Cox44000178_FD_203759 | JGI IMG/M metagenome (GOLD analysis project Ga0306926, IMG submission 203759) | Lab enrichment of tropical soil microbial communities from Luquillo Experimental Forest, Puerto Rico - flux8day.12C.oxic.44.000.178 (v2)... | ecosystem: Environmental > Terrestrial > Soil...
CGCTGCAGGATTCCTTTGCGACGCTTGGCCGGTCCAGGGACGAACTGGCGAAGTCGATCGCCGAGCTGGCAGCGGTGCAGGCGCCGGACACCGGCATCAAGGCGCTGCTCGCGGATCTCTCCGTCAAGAGCAGTCTTCTGCTCAAGGAAATCGAACAGCTCGAAACCAGCGACGGCGAAAGGATCACCTCACGCGTGGAAGCGCTCGACAACGGCAAGAAGGACGCCGAGCAGCGCATCATTCGCCTCGAAGGCTCCCACACGATGCTCGACACGATCCGCAGGGATTTTGTCGAGCTCGGCAAGCGCCAGGATGAGCTGCGGCTTGCTTTTGCGGAGATCGAGACCGACGCGAGCGGCAGGGGCCTTGCGGGCCGCCTTGCCGAACTGGAGGAGTTTTCAGCCCAGACCCGCCTTCGCCTGCGAACCCTGCAGGAGGCCCTGACCACGCTCAACCGCTTCAGGAGGGACCTCGTCAATTCCCAGTCCCAGTTGACCCCGTTGCAGGCTCCGGGAGAGGGCATCAACGCGGCGATGGTGGAGCTTGATTCCCGCGCCGCCCAGATCGCGGCCACTCTCAACGAACTCGAAGTCAGCGGAGGCGAGAAGCTCGGCTCGCGGATCGAAGCCTTCGCCGAGAATAAACGCCTGGCCGAGCAGCGAATAGTTCAGGTCTTCGAACAGTTCGAAAGGCTCGAGTCGATCCGCAACGACATCGCCAAAACGTTTGCCAATTTGAATTCGGCGCTGAACAAGCTCGGCTGAGCGCCCCGTCATTGCGTTGCGAGCGACGAGGCAATCGAGCTTGCATCCGCGCAGCAATCGTCGTCAGGCTGGCTCGTCCCGGCGATAGACGCCTTCTTTCCCGTTTTCCGACAAAGACGTGGATGGCCGGGGCATAGGCGAGCGAAAGCGACTCTGTTCTTCGAACGGCTGTGCCCCGCGATGACAGAAAGGCTGCATCAGCCTCGTCCCGGTGACGACGGGTGGATGAAATTCCCGGTGTAAACCGCTGAATTTGCTTGAGTGCCAGGATCCCCGATCGGGCGCCACCCGCCATTAATCTTACGTCTTAACTAACAATTAATTATGCGTTTGCGGGCGCGAAGGGAGCGGCCTAGCGTGCCTTGCGGGGGGTGTTCATTAACCAAACGAAATTGGTGCATGCCATGACGAATAAAATGTATGCGGCGGTGATCACCTCCATCAGCGCGGTCGCGCTCATCTGTGCCGCGGGCGAGGCGTTCGCGGGAGCGCCACATGCAGGAGTGACATCGCATTCGCATTTCCGCTCTCATGCGCCGCTCGCCCGGCACTTCCGCCACCACCGCTTCAATAACAACAACAACGAAATTGGCGGTGTCTTCTGGCCCGACAGCGGCTTCTACGGGGCGCCGATTGGCGGACCGGGGCTGGACCTGAGTCAGCCAATCCCCAACGACATTCGCAACACCAACGCGTTCGACATCCCCTGGGACTGGGCCCACCGCTATCCGCCGATCGTTACACCGTCCGAGAAACCTTATGTGACGACCTGCCCGACGGAGACGGTGACAGTTCCCAACCGTCACGGCGGCGATCAAACCATCAACATCACGCGCTGCTATTGAGCAGGGCGCCTGTCGCCCGACTCATTCGAAATTTGAATCAGATGGTCAGAACGGCGAGGCCGTAAAGCCGAGCGGCTGCACCACGTCATAGGATGCCTTCGTGAGCGGCACGCCATAGGTGACGGTGAGCGCGCCGAATGGCGAGGCCCAGCTCAGGCCGCCACCGACCGAAGAGCGCACGACGTTGGAGTTGGCGAGCTGCAGCGATTGGGTCGAGCCCGGAAAGGTCGTCGGCCCATTGTAGGCAAACACGCTGCCGGCATCGACAAAGGCGAGCGCCTTCAACCCGTATTCCGCCGGAAGCCCGGGAATGTTGCTTCGCAGCTCCGCCGTGGTCGCCCAGTACATGCTGCCGCCGACATTATCCATCGTGGTGCCGGGCGTGAGGTCGCGCGGGCCGAAGCCATTGGGCGCAAATCCGCGGACCATCGAAGGGCCGCCGAAGAAGCTGTCGATCAGCGGCACCTGCTTGCCGCCCCACCCCGTGATGTAGCCGCCTTGCGCGCGCGCAAGGCTCACCACGTCTTCGTTGATCTGATGGTAGTAGCGGAAGTCCTCGGTGGTGCGCAGGAATCTCACGTCGCCGCCAAGGCCGGCCAGATCCTGCCTCAGCTGAGAATTGATGCCGCTTGTGGGAGCCTTCGGATTGTCGACGGTGGAAAACGTCGCGGTGTCGCCGACCGCCGAAACCCATTGCGGACCGGCCAATGCCGCCTGCTGGATCGCGATCGAAGGGGGCAAAGCGAGCGCGGCCGGATTGAGCGTGACCTCCTGCCTTGCGATGGAATAGCGCCACTGCACGCCGAGCTGTTCGGTCAGAGGCGTGCCGATCAGCAGCATCATGCCGTAATTTTCGGTGCCGTAGGACTGGTAGCTGTTGGCAACGCTCTCCTTGGCGAAAATATCGATGCCCCCGGAAACGCGGTTGCCGAAGAAGTAAGGGTCGGTCGCCGAAAGATCGACGCCACGGGTGTATTGGCCGTAGGTGAAGGCGGAGTTCAGCGCCACACCCGTGCCCATGAAGCTCCGGTCGCCGAGCTTGACCTCGGCGAGCCAGCCATCGACGGTCGAGTAGCCACCGGCGATGTTGAAATCGCCCGTGTTCTGCTCCACCACCTCGACGTCGAGAACGACGCGATCCGGCACCGAGCCGGGCTTGGTCGAGAGCTTGACGGTCTTGAAGTAGCCAAGGTTCTTCAGCCGCCGTTCGGCGCGGTCGATCAGGCCCTTGTTGTAGGCGTCGCCCTCGGCGATATCGAATTCACGGCGGATCACGTAACCACGGGTGCGCGTGTTGCCGTGGATATCGATGCGCTCGACATAGGCGCGCTGCCCTTGCGAAATCTCGTACGCCACGTCGATCCGGTTGGCGGTTGCATCGCGGACGATGCGGGGGGAGACACGGGCGAAGGGATAGCCGAGCTTGACGAGTTCGATGGCGAGCACCTCGTCGGTCTTGTCGAGCGCGGTGCCGTTGAACGTCCCGCCCTGTTGCACAAGCAGGAGACGGCGGAGTTTTGCCGCATCGAGCCCTTCGACATGGCAGAGGACACTGACGTCGCCGAAACGGTAGAGCGGGCCTTCGTCGATCGCAAAGGTCAGCGTGAAGCCGTGCGTTGCCGGATCGTATTCGGCGACCGCCGAAGTCACGTTGGCATCCGCATAGCCCTTGCTGCGATAGTAGTTGCGCAAGCTTTCACGGTCGGTGGCGACCAGGTCGGGGTCGTAGACGTCGCCGCCGATAATGAAGCTCAGCATGTTCGTGGCCGAGGTCTTGATCACGGCGGCAAGCTGCCGCTTGCCGAACGCCTTGTTGCCGACGAAGTTGATCTGCCGCACCGGCGTTTTCGCGCCTTCCGTGATCACATAGACGAGATCGACGCGGTCGTTGCCGCGGTCGATGATCTCGGGCCGCACGCCGACCTCATCACGGCCCTGGTGGCGGTAGGCCTCCATGATGCGCCCGACATCGGATTGCACCTGCGAGCGCTGCAGCGTGCCGCGCGGCTTGGATTCGATCGCCTTGGTGAGTTCGTCGTCCTTGATCCGCTTGTTGCCCTCGAAGGCGACACGATCGAGCACCGGCGCTTCATGGACACGCACGATCAGCCGCTCGCCGGCGCGCTCGATCGACACGTTGTCGAACAGGCCGGTCGCTACCAGCGATTTCAGCGCGGCATCGCGCGAGGCTTCGTCGAAGCGTCCGTCGGCCGTGGCGTGGAAATAGGATCGCACCGTCTCCGCATCGACGCGGCGATTGCCTTCGACCTGGATGCCCGCGCGCGCTTTTATCTCGCCGTCGCGTGTTTTCGCGTCGACCCGGCCGGCCACCGTTTCGCTGGGTATGCCCTGCGCTGACACCTGCGCGCAACAAAACGCAAGCGCTGCGGCAAGAAGTGCGCTTGCCGCTTGCGCCCGGGAGCTTCGCCGCTCTGACGCCAGCCGCTCCGGCGCCGCCCTGTCAGGCGCCATATCGCCTCATCACGTCTTGCCTGTTATCCCCCTCCGCCTGCGCCTCGATCGAATGCGCCGAGAGGGGCGAAAGAATGTCGCCGATGGGGAGAGATGTCGCCTTAAGCGTTAACGGTTCGCCACAATTTAGGCTTGCCACAATTCCGACGCAGCCGTGGAACGCGTGTCCCAGAATCGTCGCATAGCCGCTTCAAATAAAACCTAGCAAGTGGAGCATGATGGACACAGTGGGAACCGTTTTTTCGGAAAAGGCTCATCCACCCAGGCGCGACGGCCATTAAAACCATCGCGCTTCGGCAGTTTGCGTCCGGGAGTATCACATGCGTTTCGTAGGCTTGGTCATCGCCTTGTTCGTGCTGGTTCAGCCGGCGGCAGGAGCGGTCACGCCGGAGATCGATCCGCGCGCCTCGCTGAACGTTGTTCAGCAATGGATCTATAACTACCGCGCCAAGCCCGATTACGCGCACGTGCCTGCGGCGGTGCGCGTGCTTTTCCACTCGCAGACCTTCCGGGAGCCGGAGAACGCCGGAATCTATCTTGGGTTCATAGCAGGCGCGATCGCCTCCAATCCGGCCAAGGCCGAGCAGCTCGTGACCAGCTTCTTCCCGGTCAAGCCCGAGGACGAATGGGTGATCGTGCGCGCGATCGCGTTCTCCGGCGTGCCCGAGTGGCGCAACCTGTTGCGCAGGGTCGCGCCGAAAATGCCGGGACGCAGAGTGATGATCGACAGCTATCTCGCAGGTTCGCTGCCGACATTGACCGAGATTCCGCTGGAAGAGCCGTCGCCCGGCATGATGGAAAAGATCAAGGGCGTGTTCACCAAAAATCCGTTCGCCAAGGACGACAAGAAGCTGAAGATGCGGCAGACTTTTGCCGGCAACCAGGATCTGCTCGATACGCTCTGGGGCTATTATTTCGCCACCGGCTCCTACGCCCCGATCCTGCGCATCATGCAGATGCTGCCCTGGAGCAAGAGTCGCGACACCGTCGACAAGCTCACGGTCGGCAGCATGGCGCGCTACACGCTAGCCAGCTACGCGGTGCGTGACGCGGGCCTGCGCGAATATCTTCGCAGCGAACTGGCGGTGCAGCCACAACCGGTCAAGGTGCCGCTGGCCGAGGTGGTGGAAGCGGCCGATACCGTGCAGCTGGGGGCGGTGCGCAAGGACGCGCTTGCCGCGGTGGAAGAGCTCAAGGCGAAAGGCTCGGATGCGCGCCGCAACCTCGACTTCTGGGGCCAGGTCGGTGTCGGCGCGGTTGCGCTCGGCTGCGTCTCGGCGGCGGCCCTTGGCGCGGTCGCGGTCGGCATTCCCTGTGTGATCGGCGGATCGGCCTCGCAGGGGCTGTTGTCGTTCTGGGAAAAACAGCAGTGAAGAAGGCCCGCGCCATGCAGCTCTTGAAGAGGGCCTCTTCACTGCGGCTCAAAGCCATGACGCAGCCAGGCCGTCAGAGCGAGCGCAAACGCGGGGATTCCATGCTTCGTCATTCGGAGGTTCTGGGTCTGCTGCTGACGCGCCATCCCGGAATGAGGGAGACCGACGTCGTTCAACCCGCTCGCAATGACGCCGAAGCCGAAGCGGGCGAGGCCAGCGGCTTGCCCGTCTCGACGATGTAGGTGCTCAGGATCCGCGTCTTCTCACGATTCCTGCTGCCCGCATGGACCAAGAAGACTTGCCCCGCTTGACGGCACAGGTCGGCTGACCGGGCAAAAAAATAGACCACAGATGCCGTGTGGCCCGAAGGCGCGGAAGCATCTGTGGTCGCCCTTCTGAAATGAATCCACCAAAGGATCAGGTCATCGAAAGACGCAGAAGGAAGCTTGTGCCCTAAACCCGGAAAAGCTGCGATCTTCCTTCAGACCCTGCAGGTAGAGCACAAGTGCCGACACCCGCATTGATCTCGATCAATGTTCGCCCCGCCCAGGACGCATGGTACGATGTTTGACAATGCCGGCGGGTCGGACCTTCCGAAAAGGAGACGTTCATGTTTTCGGTGATCTTTGAAGTCCTCCCGAATGAGGGCCGCAAGGATGAGTACCTGGAGCTTGCCGGGAATCTGAAGCCGATACTGGAAACGATCGACGGGTTCCTCGACGTCGAGCGCTATGAGAGCAAGCTCCGGCCGGGCTGGATATTGTCGCAATCCACCTGGCGCGACGAGAAGTCGATGGTGCGCTGGCGCACCCAGCGCGATCATTACTTCGTCCAGAGCAAGGGCAGGTTCGAAGTCTTTGCCGACTATCATCTGCGCATCGGCGAAATCACCGCCGATACCGACCCGCCAAAGGGGCTGGCTGTGGTCGAGCAGCGGCTTGACGAGACGGAAGTCGGTGTTGCGAAACTGGTGACGCTTACGGAAGCAACGCCGGCGAAGAACAACACTTTCGCGCGGCCGGATCGGCTGCCCGCTCACCTCGGGCTTGACCTGTCGAGCGGTGACGTCGCCGAGCACGACGTGTTCGAGAGCATCTATAATCCGGGAAAGCTGGCGCTGCTGACGTCCTGGAAGGACATCGAGGCGGGCAAGGCGTGGTCGCCCGCCAGCATCCCCGGTTTCGAAACGCTTCGGCACCGCAAGATGCGCATCGTGCGCGATTACGGGCGTTTCGATCGGCGCGAGGCGCCGCAATACTACGCCGATATCCGGCAATCTTCGCGGGAAGCGCGTTGAGCGGCAACACACTTTGGAAGAACAAAGGAGCGAGGGCGCAATGGGGCCGATCTACTTTCTTGTTTTGCTTGCGATCATCTATGCCGTCGTTTCAATCCGCGTGCTGAAGCAATATGAGCGCGGCGTGGTTTTCCTGCTTGGCCGCTTTACCAGCGTGCGCGGGCCCGGGCTGACGCTGATCTTCGTTCCGTTCCAGACCATGACGCGGGTGTCGCTGCGCACCGTCACCATGCAGATTCCGTCGCAGAAGATCATCACCAAGGACAACGTTTCGATCGATATCGCGGCGGTGGCCTATTATCACATCACCAACCCCGAAAGGGCGGTCATCGCGATCGAGAATGTCTATAACGCGATCAACCAGATCAGCCAGACCACGGTACGTAACGTGGTCGGACGGTTCAGCCTCGATCAGCTGTTGTCGGACACGGCCAGCATCAACGATCAGATCAAGAACGTCATCGACCAGCACACCGAGCCATGGGGCACGCAAGTAACCGCGGTGGAGATCAAGGACATCGTGTTGCCGGAAAACATGCAGCGGGCGATGGCAAAGGAAGCCGAGGCCGAGCGCGAACGCCGCGCCAAGATCGTGGCGGCGGAGGGTGAATACCAGGCGGCGGTCAAGCTCGGCGAGGCGGCCGATATCATCACCCAACATCCGGTCGCGCTTCAGCTCCGCACGCTGCAGACGATGGCAGAAATCTCGGTCGAGAAGAATTCCACCATCATCTTCCCCGCCCAGTTCATGACGACGGTGCAGGACGCGATCGCGATGCTGACGAAGGACTCGGCGCCGAAATAGGCGCGCCGACATCCTTCGCAAACGCTCAGAAGCCCACGTCCTCGTTCGCGTAGAAGGTGTTGAGGATGGAGATGCGAGGCCGATCAGTCTCGATCGCCGGGCGCCCATGCCAGCTTATCTTTGACAGCGAGTGATTGGCCTTCAGGACCACGAACGCGTATCCGACGTTCGGGAGAAAGGGGATGGTTTTTACCGGCTCCAGGCAATAGGAGCCGACATTAAACAGGCCTTTGAGGGAAGCCCGATAGAGCGTGGTCCCCAGCGCTTCCTGGCTGGCGTCGGTTGGGCAGTAAAGCTGCATCGTCACGACCTTCTTGCGCGTGTCCGGATGCGGCTTGATCTGGTAACCGTCCCTGTCCCTGTAGACCACCGGTTTCGCCACGAGCTTCAGGTCGTCGACGGACAACCTGTCGCCGCGGGCACGAATTTCCAGCCCGTCAGAAAGCCTGTTTCGGATCGCCCGCTCGAGCCTTTTCGAGGTCAGCATCGTCGAAACGGCAGACCATGTTGGTCGCAGTGCGGGCTCGATTTTTTCGACATTGGCGCCATAGAGACGCAGCGCCGTGCGGGTTCCTGTACCGGTGATCAGGTCGAATCCCTCGGTCGGGACACTGCGCACCAGGTCCTGGTAGAAATCCGCGGGAAAGAAATCGCGGAACATGATGTGGGGGAAGGGCGACGAAAAATGATCGGCGGCCTCGATGCTGGCAACCGCGTGCGCGGTGAGCTCCTCGGCCAGATCACGAACTTTCTCCGCAAGCATCATTGTCATCCCTCAGAACATGCCCAATTCGGCTTGTATTTTGCTCGGCGTATATTTTGCAAGTCGGGTTGAATTTTGGCTTTCGGGCGAAAATAGAACAAGCTTTGCACGGGTCGTCCACCCTGCAGGCGGATTTTCGCGTTTTTGTGGACAAATAGCGAGCCCGGGTCAAGCCGACATTACATCGGTCCCGGCACCGGTCCGCTGGCCGGTAACGAGGTCGCCTTCATTCAATCACCTGATCCGCGCGCAACAAGAACGACTCCGGGAGCGATATCCCGAGCGCTTTGGCAGTCCTGAGGTTGACGACCAGCTCGAATTTGGTGGGCTGCTCGATGGGCATATCGGCGGGGTTATCGCCCCGCAGGAGCTTGGTCACGAAAACCGTACTCTGTCGAAAGACCTGAGCACCATCGGCGCCGTAGGAGATCAGCCCGCCGACTTCAGCAAACGAACGGGTCTGGGTGGCGGTTGGCAATCCATACTTGAGCGCGAGGTCGGCGACGTCTTTGGTGGTCAGGCTCCCCTGCACGACGACGGCGCGAGTTCCCTCGCTCTTCATGGCCGCGAATGCCGCGTCAACCTCGCCGAGGTCGCCCACCTTCATGGATGGAGCAATTTCGATGCCGGTCGCTCTGCCGGCGAGCTCTACTTGCTCAATGATATTCTTCGAGAAGGGATCCCTGGCGCTTAGCAGAACGGCGACGCGGCGCACCGATGGAAAGATATCGCGAAACAATTCGACACATTTTCCATGCATCTCCGATCCCATCAGGGAGATGCCCGTCACGTTGGCGCCGGGGTGGGACATGCTCTTCACCAGCCCGGTCCCGAGGGGATCGCCCGAAACCACCACAATCGGAATTTCACTGGTCGCCTTTTGCGCCGCCAGCGCGCACGGTGTCAGGAGTGCCACGATGACATCCACCTTGAGCGCAACGAGCTCCGCGGCAAGAGCGGGCAGGACGTCGAGCCTGCCTTCCGCCGATCGGATTTCGAATGTCAGATTCTGATTTTCGATAAAGCCGGCTTTGCCCAGGCCTTCGCGCATCTGCGTCTTGAAGGAATCGGCGTCCGCCGTGCCCAGCAGGAGCACGCCGACACGATAGATCTTTCGCTGCTGCGCATGTGCAGCTGGTGGAAGCATCGCTGCCGCACCCAACAGCGCCATAAAATCGCGTCTGTGCATGAGCTTCCCCCAGCTACTGCAATTCGTATTTGGCATCAGCCAAAACGCTCAGTGTCAATCAATCTATCAATCTCAGGATCGAAAACGTATCGACCGATGGCCGCAAGTTGCGTACTTGTGCAGGCGACTTCGGTACATCGCCGTGAGTCGCTTTCAGCGAAGCTGGGCCGGGATACTAGGCTGTTGAATTGGGTTGTCCAAGCGCCGGTATGTCGCACGCGTTCCGCGCTTGCTTTCATATTGCAAGGCTCACAGGTCGCCCTCGACGCCCGGGATGGGGTGTTTGTGCGGCGCGGTGCCAAATCCAGGCGGCGCCACCTGGATTCAAATCCTTAAATCTGGGCTTGTGTCGCTTGCAGATGGGCCGCGTCCTTTGGCAGCTTCCCCGCAAGCGGCACGAGCAAGAGTGCGATCAGCGCCACGAGCGCGAGCAGGGCCCAAGCCTCGTTGACGGACATCGCAAACGCCGCCCGCTCGACCATCGGGCGAACATAGGCCGCTACCGTCTCGTTCGACACGTCAGGCGGCGGATGGAGGAACAGCTGCACGTCGAGCCCGATCGCCTGCGCCGCGGTGACGTCACCTGCGATCAGCCGGTCGCGCAGGGCTAGGCCATGTCCGACCGTGCGGCCGTAGAGAATGGTGTCAATCAAGGCGATGCCGATTGCCCCGCCGAGATTGCGCATCAGGTTGAAGAGCCCGCTGGCATCCGGCACTTGTGCTGATGTCAGCGTGCCGAGTGCCAGCCGCGTCGGCGGCAGCAGGCAGAACATGATCGCGATCCCGCGCAGAACCTGCGGCCAGAACATCTCGTCGAAATCGGCAAGCCGGCTCTGGAACGCGCTCAAGCCGAGGCCGAACGCGAACAGCGCGAATCCGCATGCGGAGAGTTTGCGCGGGTCACACCTGCTTTCCAGCGCGCCCGCGAGCGGCGCGGTGACGAGTTGCGCAATCCCGGTGACGAGCATGATGATGCCGATCTCGAACGCATCGTGGCGGCGGACATAGGCAAGAAAGACCGGCATCAGGTAGACCGAGCCGAATAGGCCGACGCCAAGACAGAAACTCAAGGCGCAGCTGATGGCAAAGGCGCGGGCGCGTAGCGTCGTGAGTTCGACCACGGGACGCGCCGCCTTCCACGTTCTTGAAGCGAAGAGGATCGCGGCCAGGCCACTTGCGAGGAACAGCACGATGCAACGCGCCGACAACCACCCATCCTGCGGCGCCTGTTTGAGGCCGAGCTCGAGGCAGGCGAGCGCAACCGTCAACATCAGAAGCGAGAAGAGATCGAGCGCTGCGAGATCCTTGAAGTCAGGTTTTTCGATCGGCAGCAGGAAGGGCGTGGCGAGCGCCGCAAGCAAGCCGGGGGCAACATTGATCAGGAACAGCCAATGCCAGGACCAGGTTTCGGTGATCCATCCGCCGACCACGGGGCCGACGGTC
>Ga0306926_10009017_pt1 | contig 10951 bp, 9 predicted proteins | sample flu12Cox44000178_FD_203759 | JGI IMG/M metagenome (GOLD analysis project Ga0306926, IMG submission 203759) | Lab enrichment of tropical soil microbial communities from Luquillo Experimental Forest, Puerto Rico - flux8day.12C.oxic.44.000.178 (v2)... | ecosystem: Environmental > Terrestrial > Soil...
CTTTGTGCCTGTGGTACTACGTTGTGGTGTTACGCAGTCACATGTCCGCAAACCAAAGATAGGATGGCAGTTGATTGCGATTCCCGTTCTCGGGCAAATTGCCGCACCGGGAGTGAGAACAGGGAGTTTACTTTTGCGATTCGCCGGAAGATAATAAGCGTGCTGCATGTATCACTAATCCATAACCCTAGCGCTCACGCCTCGACTCGAAAATCAATGTGTCTGACAGTGTGGGAGGAATGAAATGCCGGTAGAAATTGAGAAAGCCCGAGAAATTAATAGTCGCGACCGCATATGGTTTTTCCCCGACAAGTTTTGGAGGGCCACCAAAGGCATGCCCGCGGAGGAAGTTTCCAAGCTGATGGAAGAAGTGGAACGGTATGCCGCGGCGAGAGACGTCGAGGCATTGAAGAAGTACCCCTTCGTGTTTGTAGGTGATCCCTACCGGGGCGGCCGCAACGCAGCCTAAGCTGGCGGCCGCCTTCTGCAATGGAGGACCTAGTCCCCCTGAACCGCACCCTGCGTCAGCGGCCTACGCCGCGGCGGACTGGGTCTGACAAGGATCGCCATTTTGATACAGGATTCGAGCAGGTAGCGGGCCCGCGCTAACTGCTCGCCGAAAGGGCTGACCGCGCCCGGGAGTCCCTGCGCCTGGATTGTAAGCACGTCCTTGCGGCGCGCCACCGCCACGGAAGTAATTCTCTGATCGTGCAAGTCATCGAGCGCGTTGGCGAGCCGCAACACGCCGGCGAGTGGCATCAGTTCGGAGCGGCGCTGCGCCGGGAGTCCGGCGAAGATTGGGTGATTGGACGGCGGCAGGCCTCCGCCATGATAGTGCGCCACGATGGCGACGCATTGCAGGTACTCCTCGCTCCATCCCACAGGCGGCTTCAGGTTGCGGATCAAGCGATAACCGCGCTTGCGATGGTTGCCATCTTTGCCGCGACCGACATCGTGCATGACCGCGGCGGCTTCGAGAATGCGGCGGGACAGTTCTGACTCTGCAAGAATGCCGTCGCGCACCAACCCGTCGTAAATCTGCAGCGCGAGCGTAGTGACGAGCTGAGCGTGCTTGTCGTCGGGATCCAGGAATGCGGCCCAGGTGCGCATCTTCTCCAGTGCTGCCCGTGCCAGCACTTCTCCGGCAGGTAGTTCGGCGCGCCATTTCTGCCAGAGCGATTCCCTGCCGAGCATCTTCTTGCGATAGAGCTCAATCCGCTTCTGCCGTTCTTCGGAGATAGTCTGTTGCCACAGCGCGCGTTCTCCCCAGCCAACCTCGGCGTGCGATTTGACCATTCCCCAGAGCACGTCGAAGTCATGGACCTCGCCGAGGGCGTCCTGCAAATCGCGCAGATCCCGCGACCAGCGCTGATGGCGTTCAGGCAGGAAATTCTCCACCGTATAACGGAAGCGCTTGATACCGATGCGTAACTGGTGATAGGCGACCGCGCTGCGATTGCGCAGCGCGGTGCGATGCAGTTCGTAGGCGTCGTGCCACCGCTCCAGCGCGAGATACTGGAATACCAGGCCCTCCAGCGGCACCCGCGTGGCGCGCTCGACGAGCCTGGTGTTGAGCGCCATCCAGCGCTTGCGATCAAAGTTGGTGACCGCCTCTTTCGCGACCAGCTTCAGAGCTTGTTCTTTCTGCAGCAGCGAGTCGAGCAGGATCTGCCGCAGGGGATCGTCTTCAACGGACAGCTTGATGATCCACTCCATCATGACCTGGGTATCGCGCAGATCGCCGAGGCTGGCAAACAGTCGCTTGCCCAGCTTTTTCATTTGCCGCCATGCGGGATTGGGATCGACCGAGAGGAATCCGTCGGCCATGGAGCGGCAGCGCCGGATGGCCACGCGCAAATCGTGCACGGGGTCGGCAGCGAAATCGTGACTGGCTTTGTCACATTCTTCCAGGACGCGGGCAGCCCAATACGCCGGGCCTGACTTCTTGTCGGCCGCAGGCGTGAGAGGTTCCGTATCGTGATTTACCGCGTTGTCGGAGTCAGAATGTTCAGCGGCCATGGATGATCGTGACCTGAGGCTATTGTCTCAAAGCTGGCGGCACACCACACAATTCAGGCGGACGTTGTTGGCGCCGGTCCCGGAATGGTTTCGATCTTGCCCAGCAAAAACAAGTAGGAAAAGATGCCGGCGACCAGCACGGCCGCGGCGACAAGAAACGCGCGCCTGAACGACTGCGAGTTGCCGACGAGATATCCGGTGATGACGGGGGAAAGGATCGCGGGCAGGTTGGCGACAAAATTCATGATGCCGGCAATGCGGCCGACGCTACCGGGAGGTGCGATGAGTCCCGGAATTGACCATCCGACAGGGGCAGATGCCGCGAGACCGCTGAGGGCGATCGAGATCCAAAAGACGGCCAGGCGTGGGTTGGTGGTCCGCGTTGCGCCAGCCACCGACAGACCGAGCAGCAATCCGCCGACAAGAATGGTTTGGCGAACCCGGGTGGCGTCACGGCCAGATCGAATCAGGTGATCGACGAGCCATCCCCCGACAAGCAAGTCGCTGGCCGTCGCCGCCAGCCACGGGATCGCAGCATAGAAACCAGACTGCAAGACGTCGAGATGCAGCCCAGAGCTGAGATATCCCGGAAGCCAGGTGAGGAACAGGTAGAAGTTGTAATTGTAGGCAGCCATGCCGAGCGCGAGGCCCCAGACTTTTTTTCTGCGCAGCAAGAACAACAGCGAAGCGGCACGACGGGGGTCGACAGCCGCTTCCTCCTCGCCTCCTCCGGCGGCGATGTGCTCGCGCTCGGCCAGTGACAAAAAGGGGTCTTCGGCGGGGTCACGATATACGAACCAGAACAGCGCAAAGTAGACCAGGCTCAGCACACCGGTGACGACAAAGCTCATGCGCCATCGCCAGTAATGGACGACCACGGCAACCAGCGGGATGCCGATCGCGGAAGCGAACTTGGCCGAGGCGTCGAAGATGGCGGTGGACAGGCCGCGCTCGCTGCGCGGAAACCATATGCCGATGGCTTTCGCGTTGCCAGGGAACGTCGGCGCTTCGGCGACACCAAGGAGCAGGCGGGCGGAAACGATTCCGGCGAAACCGCGCGCCAGTCCGGTGGCGAACGAGGCGACACTCCAAAAAAACGCGCTGATGCGGATAACCGTCTTCACGCCAAAGCGGTCGAGCACCGGGCCGGAAGGAAGCTGCAGCAGCACATAGGTCCAACTGTAGGCACTGAGCAGGTATCCGATGGCGACGGTGCTAAGGCCGAACTCGCTTTTCAGCGGCGTGATGGCAACGGAGAGGTTGACACGGTCGAAGAAGTTGACCAGTACTCCCACACCCAGCAGCACGGCAATGCGCCAGCGGCGGCTGGTCCAGAGGGCGGAGATTGGAGATTCGAGAGTCAAAGGCGCGCGACAGTTCGCTGGTAGTAGAACACATGGGAGTTTCGAGTTTCGAGTTCGAGCCGGTGAAAAGCGGGTGAGTCTCGCGAAAAACAAACGCGAACCGGCATGGCAACGAACTGCGAAGTATTCGAGTTAGCGCACGACGGCCACAACCCCACAATGCCAACGGCGGGCAATTCTGTGCCACCAATCCAGTCGGCCAACTCCCACTCAAGCAAAGGACGCTTGAGTGAAACCCCGGCACTGTGTGCCCCTACTCGGTGAACGCATGGGTGCAGATTTTTTACGATCTGTTAATCCGCACACGATTCAGATTCGCGTACTCTGTTGTCCAATCAAGCCCCGTGGGGATTCGTCCTGAATCGAATATTCCCTCGGTGCCGGCGTGGCGTTCGCAATAATTCCACTGCCTAACGCGAGATGTAGCTCCGATCTCTTGCTCGCAGCCTGGGCATCACGCCACTTGCCCGGCAGGTCTGGCCACAGTACCCGCTGGTTCGTTGTTCGACGAAATAACACAACCACCCGAGACGACCCTTGGGGTCGTAATCCTTCGAAAGAAAAGGGAGCTACGATGAAACCACTCAGTAGATCAGAAGGAAACGGTCTGCGCACGGCACGCGCGGCTCTGGCGTTCGTCGCGCTGATGCAGAGCTTCTTTGGACCCTTGGTGCAAACTGCCAAGGCGGACGATGACGATCACGGTCACCATCACACAAATACTCCCATCAAGCACGTTATCGTCATCGTGGGAGAAAACCGGACGTTCGACCATCTTTTTGCCACGTACCAGCCCAAGAGCGGCGAGACGGTAAGCAATCTCCTTTCCAAGGGGATTATCAACGCGGATGGATCGCCGGGCGCGAGCTATTACCTGGGGTGGCAGTATTCTGCCGAGGTTACTGGCAGCACCTCATTTGAGCTCAGCCCTACGTCGGGAAAAGCCCTGTTCGAGTCGCTGCCCGCGCCGCTGAACGGCGGACCGACCAACGTTTGCGCGAACAACGGTATATGCACCATCAAGGACGCGCGATCGTCGGAGAACGCGCTGTCCAGTAAGCCGATCGACTACTATCAATTCTTGCTGACCGGAGGCACCGCCCTCACCGGAAAGGTTCCCGACAGCCGCATCAGCGGCGTAAACGATACGGCCCCCTACTCCGCTCTTCCGCCGCTACCGTTCCAGCTCACCAACTCCACGACATTTCCTTATGATTCATACGCTGCCAGCCCGGTGCACCGTTTCTTTCAAATGTGGCAGCAGGAGGACTGTAACGCCAGCTACGCAACCACCGAGAATCCAAGCGGCTGCCTGGCCGATTACTTCACTTGGACCGAAGTGACGGTCGGCTCGAACAACAACGGGAAGCCACAGCCATCCCCATTCTGTACGGATTACATGCCCGGCTGCGCCACGACCGGTGAGGGTGCGACCGCCATGGGCTTCTACAACATGCAGCGGGGCGATGCGCCGTACACCAAGTACCTCGCCGACCACTACGCGATGAGCGACAACTACCACCAGCCAGTCATGGGTGGGACTGGTTTTGACGAAATTTTCCTGTACTTTGGGGATGCCATCTGGTTCAGCGACGAGAACGGCAACGCCCTCGTGCCGCCGCAAAACCAGATGACATGGGCAGGCGGTCCGGTGGACGAAATTGAGAATCCAGACCCGCAGACGGGAACCAACAATTTTTGGATTCAGGACGGTTACGGCGGATTCTGCAGCGGTACAAGCTGTCCCACTGGAGTCTCAGGAGTTTACGGCGGTGGCAGCTATGTCAACTGCGCCGACACAACACAACCGGGGGTCTCGCAGATCGTGAGCTATCTCGGGTCACTGAATCCCTCCATCAAACCGAACTGCGAACCGGGCCACTACTACCTGGTGAATAACTACAACCCAGGCTATTTCGGCGACGGCAGCGACGCCTTCACCGACCATAACCCCAACAACACGCCGTTCACGATTCCTGGAACGACCCAGCGGAGTATCGGTGACGTACTGCTGGAGAACCACGTCTCGTGGAAGAGTTACAACGATCAGTGGAACGCGTATCTGAAAGACAAGTATCAGCTCAACTATGGAGCAGTCGGTCCGACCAGCGACCAGTACTGCAACATCTGCAATGGGTTCCAATATCAGAAGCAGATCATGACCGATGACAAGGTGCGGACGGCGCACATCAAGGACACTGATGACCTTTACAGGGACATCAAGAACGGCGACTTGCCGGCGGTGTCGTTCGTGAAGCCCAGTGGCTGGGTGGATGGCCACCCGGCATCTTCCAAGTGGAACCTGTACGAAGGATTCGTGACCAAGGTCGTGGATGCGGTGAAAACTAATGACGACTTGTGGGAAAGCACCGCGATCTTCGTCACCACCGATGAAGGCGGTGGTTATTATGACTCGGGCTACGTGCAGCCGCTGGACTTCTTCGGAGACGGCACACGCATACCCTTAATCGTGGTTTCGAAGTACACCAGGCCCGGCCACATTTCCCATGCGTATGCGGACCACGTTTCGATCCTGAAGTTCATCGAACGCAACTGGCACCTGAACACGATCAGCACGCGCAGCCGGGATAATCTCCCCAATCCCAATTCGACAAGAAACAACCCGTACGTCCCAACCAATAGCCCTGCCATTAGCGACCTGTTCGACCTGTTCCAATTCGATAAGGATGACGGACATCACGATGGCGGAAAGGAATAAGCCGCGCCGATCTGAAGGTGAATCGGAACGATGAATAGATCGCCGATTCCAGCCTCCGGCGGCCAGTGATGGGGCGCCGGGGGCTTCCGCGTTTTATGAGGACCATCCGAGCCAAAAAAATTCGGCTGTATTGTTTTGGGCCAGACAGCAGGTTGGCTATCACAATGTATATTGCAGTGGCACGAGCGTAACACTTGTACGTCCTGATTTCCCTGCGTTCCGGAAGGGGCCGGGGTCGGTCCCTTCCTGGGCCCTCGGAGCTGCTAGCGATGAAAGGGATGAAGAAGGGACGAGCGGAGGCGATTGGGTGTATATTGCCTGGAACGTGGATGCCAACATGGAAATCCTGGCTAAGACAAGAGCAAACATGAAGCTTCCACCCTCTGGTTCCGCCAAGCTGGTGCTGGTACTCGCGATAACCTTTCTGCTGCCGGGAGCGAGTTGGAGTGTGCAGTCGAACGCGGGTACAGCGGCACAAGAACATCAAGACGCCGAAGCGATTGACAGGCTCTCGCAGAAAGACATCGCAGCATGCATGACAAACGATGTGGATACGTTGTGCTCGTTGTGGACCGATGATGGCGTGCTTCTCATGCCCGGCGCGCCGCCCCTGGTCGGCAAGAAAGCTATCTGCAGCATGCTCCAGGAACAGAAGGCACACGCGAACGGCTCAGAGACGAGCGGCTACACCGAAGACTGGAATGAGGTTCGCATCGTTGGTGATTACGCGTGGCAGTGGGGCAAGATGAGCCAGACCGAGACGAACGCTTCCGGCAAGCAGGAGACGATGCGCGTCGGCGCCATTCGCATCCTGCACCGCCAACCGGATGGAAGCTGGAAAGTGGCCCGTGCGGTAGTTACCCCAGCCACGCGATGAAAAACCTCTATTTCGAGCAGTTTAAGAATTGTCCTAATCGCTGCTCGCTGTCGGCTTTCCCCGAATGAGATCTTCGACGTCTCCAACCTTGTCGGTCAGCATGTTTAGCTTGCAAGCCAACCCCTGAATCTCTGACTCGGCGCGTCGATTGACATCGAAATCGAGTTCACTGCGCAGACGGTCTTTCTTGTCCTGGCGGTTCTGACTCATCATGATCACCGGAGCCTGAATGGCAGCCAACATCGATAAAAACAGATTGAGCAGAATGAAGGGATAGGGATCCCACGCCGATCGCCCGAGCGCAACGTTGATCGCGGTGTAAATCACCAGGACCACCACGAACACGATGATGAACGTCCAGGAGCCGCCAAATCGGGCCACGTCGTCGGCGATCCTTTCCCCGAGGGTCGCTTCCTCGTCAATCACCACGTTGGGATTACGGGCGGCGCGGCCCCGCACCAACTGCTGCGAGGCGTGGAACTGGCGACCCAACACCGTCAGCATGTCCATCCCCGCCATCGGCTTGCGCTGCAGCAATACCGCGATGTCGTCGCGATCGACTTCGACGCAGGTCGTGTCCTCGATCGCGATGGCCGTGGTTTGATGAGGCGTCTGCTCGAGCATCGAGGCGAAGCCAAAGAACTCGCCGTGTCCCGGCTCGTCGACGATGACTTCCTGGCCATCTTCGTCCACGGTACTGACTTGTACTCTGCCTGACAGCATCACGTAAGCCTGTGCCGCAGGCATACCCATTTTGTAAATTCGCTGCCGCGGAGCGAATTTCTTCATCTCAACCTGTCGCGCCAGGATGGCCGCCTCCTCATCGTCAAGCAGTGCAAAAAGTGGGACGTGTCGCAATTCCTGTGGATCACAAGCCATCGATCACCTCGCTGGGTAAAAAATGTAACCCATTTTGCGAGCTAGCGGACTTACTGATTTTTGCTCGGCGATTTCTTCCGGGCCGAATTGTCATTGCCGTCAAATGTATCGCAGGTGTAAAGTTCGACACGCGAACCCCGCGGTGTTCCACCTGATCTGATATCGATCCGGCAATTCGGTCGGCCGCTGGGAGGCGACATGCGTACCATCCCGTATAGCGCAGCAAAGAGCGATCTATTCACTCCCTGGACGCGTGATGACTACTTCAGCCAAGGTGAAGCCCAGGCCACGGCATCTTTCGCGGCTGAGTTGTCACGACTGGCTTACTGTCGTAAGCCGCCTTCACGCTCCTTCGACCGCGACAAGATTCAGTCTGTGCTGAAAGCAACTGGCTTTTCGGACTGCAGGTTCTTTGAGAGCAACGCGAAGGGTGGCACCCACTGTTTCTCGGCCACTGGCACTGATCAAGGCTCGGGTAAGCGAATTGGTGTGGTGTCGTTTCGCGGAACCGACGCTGACGACCCCACTGACATCGGCGACGACGCCGATATCATCTTGCAATCCTGGGAAGCTGGCGGATCGGTGCATATGGGGTTTGCCAACGCCCTGGCTGAAATTCGACCAGCTTTCGACGACGCCATCAGGGCCATCGGCCTCCCGATTCTGTTCACCGGTCACAGTCTTGGAGCAGCGCTCGCAACCCTGGCCGCAAGTTTGTTCGGTTCGCAGACGGACGGCTCCGCTCTCTACCTCTTTGGTTCGCCCTTGGTGGGCAATTCCGAATTCGCGGCAATCTTTACCGCAATGAAAATGGAGTTGAGGCGTTACGTTGACTGCTGCGATCTAGTGACCCGAGTTCCACCGTCTGAATTGGGCTACACTCCCATCGCAGAACCCTATTACATCGACCGCAACGGCCATATAACTCTCAATCCCCAGCCGTCCTTCATTGCGTCGGATCGAACTGCTGCCGAGGCGGACTACTTGCTGCAATATGCCTGGAAGATCGGCGATGTCGGAGTCCGAGACCTGGCCGACCACGCCCCCATCAACTATGTTTGGGCCGCGACTGCGGCAACCAGGGTTGAATAACGGGCGGCTCGCATTCCGTGACGGGCACAAGTTGACTGCGAACAGGTGAAATGTCTCTCACACTCTCCGGTGACTGCTATCACTGCGAGGCGGGCAACGCAGGAGTACAAGAAAATCAGGCTCTTTTCATAGCTCACTCGCGGAGGTGTCCCATGGCACCAAACGTCGCCACGCGCGTGGTATTCAAGAACATCCTGTTCGCAACCGATTTTTCTGAGGTATCGCAGCGCGCCCTGTTACACGCCCTGGCAATCGCCCGGCGTTACGATGCCCAGTTCAGCGTTGTCCATGTCGCGGCTCCGGAGACGCAAACTCCGATCCCGATGGAGCCGGTCCCGTTGGAGTTGGACTGGCAGAAAAAAAGGGCGGCACAAAGCCCCGCCAGGTTCGAAGACTTCGAGCCCCTGCACAGGTATCCGCACCAAACCATTCTCAAGCAGGGCAACCCCTGGCTTGAAATTTCGGCCATCATTGCCGACAAAGGCATCGACCTGATTGTGCTGGGCACCCACGGTCGCGGCCCGATCGGCAAGGTGCTGCTGGGCTCCGTGGCCGAGGAGGTCCTGCGGCACGCGACTTGCCCGGTGCTCACGGTCGGGCCTGCCGTGGTTCCCAGCCTCGTCGAACACGAGCAGCTGTCGCGCGTGCTGTTCGCCACTGACTTCTCCGAGGGTTCGCTGCATGCCTTTCCCTACGCGTTGTCGATCGCGGAGGAGGACAACGCCGAACTCATCCTGATGCACGTGATGCAGCAACTGCAGCCCATTCCGGTCGGGTACTCGAAGGAGTTGCTCGCGGACTACCGGCAGCGGCTGTGGCAACTGGTTCCCGACGACGCCAACCTGTGGTGCAGGCCGCAGGTCGTGGTGGAGATCGGCGCGACAGCGGAGACGATTGTGCGTACGGCGCATGACCGGCAGGTCGACCTGATCGCCATGGGCGTGCATCGTTCGGGACCCATCGCCAGTCACCTGCCGTGGACGCTGGTCCACTCCGTGGTTCGCCACGCGCGCTGCCCGGTACTCACCACACGGTAAGCAAAGGCAGCCGCGGAGCAGTACGTCAGATCAGTTTCGAGTCGAGAGACCCGTTGGCCTCGACGCGCGCCCGGCGGGTAATTTTTTCCTTTAACCAGAGAAAAAGATTTCAACTTCTTGACAGAAGCACGGTGTCCGTTATATTTAACCAGTAGGTTATTTAACTGAGTGGTTTATTAAAAACATGTCGGACCCCCTGAGTACCGCTTTCGCCGCCCTTGCCGATCCCACCCGGCGCGCGATTCTCACCCGTCTGGCATCGGGGGAAACCTCGGTCACGGAGTTGGCCAAGCCATTCGACATGAGCATGCCTGCCGTGTCGAAGCATCTAAAGGTGCTGGAGCGGGCGGGTCTCATTGCACGCGGGCGTGAGGCGCAATGGCGGCCGTGCCGGCTGGAGCCGGGCCCGCTGAAGGAGGTCGCCGACTGGGTGGATCACTACCGCCGATTCTGGGAACAGAGCTTCGATCGGCTGGACGAATACCTGCGCACGCTGCAAAACAAAGAGAAGGAGAAGAAGCATGGCCGCAGGCTACCCAAGAAGTAGAGAAGGCCCCAGCGCCAGGCCTTCCGAGATGGTGATTACGGATCCTGAACTCCCCCGCAGCGCGGTCTTCAAGATCCTATGTGGCATTTGAGTGAACTTGAGGGATCTTATACTTTACTGTACGTTTTCAATGACCTACAAGATCGCGTTTTGATACGTTCTGCTCGACCATGAGGCAATCTGAACATGCAGCTACTGCAGTTTTACTACAGTCGTGACAGGGTCAAAAATGCCGCTTTGATTCGTTTCTTGTCGGTTCCTGCACCTACCCCCGTGTCACCTGCCCAGCAATGCGCCAGAACGCCGCCAAACAACGCCCAGTGCCGTTCTAGCCCTGCCGTTCCCACCCCAAATTGGTCCAGATCGCCGGTTTTGAAGAACACACGGAAGCTCCAGCTCGGTTCTGAAAATTCTTTG
>Ga0306926_10009018_pt1 | contig 10950 bp, 8 predicted proteins | sample flu12Cox44000178_FD_203759 | JGI IMG/M metagenome (GOLD analysis project Ga0306926, IMG submission 203759) | Lab enrichment of tropical soil microbial communities from Luquillo Experimental Forest, Puerto Rico - flux8day.12C.oxic.44.000.178 (v2)... | ecosystem: Environmental > Terrestrial > Soil...
CCCGGGGTTTGTTCCGTCCGCATAATAGCGCCAGAAAGCAAGCCCGTTTCCGTAGCCTCCGGTCATGTTGTAGATGGACCAGTCGTTTGCTGTGGCCCCAGTCTTCGAGCTATTAAGCACACGAAGGTGACCACCTTCCGGAGTTGAATTTGTCGCAGTTATCGTGTCATGCGCAAAAATTCCACCGGACACTTCGAGCTTTACGCCGGGAACGTTCGTCCCAACGCCTACATTGCCGTTATCGGCAAGAAAGAGGGCCGACCCGGGGTTTGTTCCGTCCGCATAATAGCGCCAGAAAGCAAGCCCGTTTCCGTAGCCTCCGGTCATGTTGTAGATGGACCAGTCGTTTGCTGTGGCCCCAGTCTTCGAGCTATTAAGCACACGAAGGCGACCACCTTCCGGAGTCGAATTTGTCGCAGTTATCGTGCTCGCAGTTATCGTGTCATGCGCAAAAATTCCACCGGACACTTCGAGCTTTACGCTGGGGGCGTTCGTCCCAATGCCAACATTTCCCATATCGGTGAGAAAGAGGGCCGGCCCGGCGTTTGTTCCGTCCGCATAATAGCGCCAGAAAGCAAGCCCGTTTCCGTAGCCTCCGGTCATGTTGTAGATGGACCAGTCGGTTGCTGTGGTCCCAGTCTTCGAGCTATTAAGCACACGAAGGTGACCACCTTCCGGAGTCGAATTTGTCGCAGTTGCAGTTGTCGCAGTTATCGTGTCATGCGCAAAAATTCCACCGGACACTTCGAGCTTTACGCCAGGGGCGCTCGTCCCAATGCCAACATTGCCGGTCGTATCCACTCGAACGCGCTCTGTACCGTTGATGCCTATCGCAAGCGGCTGATTATCGGTCGTGCCCACAAAATCAGTAGTTGGATTCGTTCCCGAATTTCCTGTCAGCTCCCAAGCCATCCCTCAACCCTCCCTGCTTCGAGATCCACACCTTCACTTATCTGGCGGGCGTGCTGCCGACGGCGAGACCATCTGTGGACCGCATTTCCCGCATCGATTGCCGGGGAGGAGAGTAGTTCCTCGAACACCGAATGGCGACGGAAATTTAGCCTCCTGCTCTTTGTGGCGAAGCTGCGTTTCGCCCGCGGCACACTCCCTCTCAGGCTAGCGAGGCGTGCCTCGATCGCTTCGCGCATCGGTGTTTTCCCCTCTGTCGGGATTTGTGGGGCGAGGGCGGGAAGGTCCGGTTTCGGCGCATTGCCGGCTTTCCGCCCAGGTCTGAGGGTCTAGCGCTCGATGCTCCTGTGCGGTGGATCGGCGTGGCCCGGGCGGGAGCCCGCTGCGCACATTCATCCGTTGCGCTCCATCGTTTGGGCTTCACCATGGGTAGCGCGATGAGGGCGGTCGACGATCAGAGCCGAATTGAATGGCGTCAACTGCGGCGGCTCGCCGGGCTTCATGGTGCCCGCCAGCGCGGAATACTGCGCACCGCGCGGATGACGAGGCGATCTTCGCTGACATCGTCCGTTCCAATCAGCCGCTACAGGAACGACGCCCGCAAGCACCGGCGACGCTGCGCGAGATCGGCGGCGGCTTCGCTGGCCTGGATGAGACGAAGGCCGAGGCGGCGATGACGCTGCACCGCCGTGAGGACCGGCTTCTCGGATCGTCCGGGCTGCCATTCCTGAGGCCAAGTATAGCACCGGCTCCGCTCATTGTTCCGGGGCGCCGCTGATTCTTTCGAACCGCGGTACACCTCGCTCCTCCGAGCCCTTCCTACGGTTGTGACCGCCGCCCGCCAGACCGTACGGGCTTGATCCCGGTGGCGTTCCAGGATCTTGATCGCCATCATACCGTGATGCCGCAAGCACAGAGGGCAAGCACACCGACCGAGGTTCTAGCCGGACTCATCGAGCGCGTCACCTTTCACAACGACGAGAACGGCTTCTGCGTACTGCGCGTCAAAGCCCGCGGTCAGCGCGACTTGATCACTGTCCTTGGTCACGCAGCGATGATCGCGGCCGGCGAGTTCATCCAAGCCAGCGGGAACTGGATCAACGACCGCACCCACGGGGTCCAGTTCAGAGCCTCATTCCTCAAGGCCGCAGCGCCGACGACGGTCGAAGGGATTGAGAAGTATCTTGGCTCCGGGATGATCCGCGGCATCGGGCCGATCTACGCAAAGAAGCTGGTGCGTGTCTTCGGCGATGCCGTCTTTGACGTCATCGAGCAGGAGCCCGGCCGTCTGCGGGAGGTGACGGGGATCGGCCCCAAGCGGGCGGAGCGCATCGTCGGCGGCTGGGCCGAGCAGAAGGTCATCCGCGAGATCATGCTGTTCCTGCACAGCAACGGCGTCGGTACCTCGCGTGCCGTGCGCATCTACAAAACCTACGGCACAGATGCCGTCCAGCTCATCTCGGAGAACCCTTATCGGTTGGCCCACGACATCCGCGGCATCGGTTTTCGCACCGCCGATCAGATCGCCGCCAAGCTCGGCATCGAGAAGACGGCGCTGATCCGCGTGCGTGCCGGCATCGCCTACGCGCTCACCGAAGCGATGGACGAAGGGCATGTCGGGCTCCCGGCCGAAGAGCTGATCTCGCTCACTCAGACGCTGCTCGAAGTGTCCGCGGAGCTCGTTGAAACAGCGCTCGGCCATGAGCTTGAAGCAGGCGCCGTAATAGCCGACGACCTTGAGGGCCGCCGCTGCGTCTTCCTCGCCGGCCTCTACCGGACCGAACGGGAGATTGCCGAAAGGCTCAAGGCCCTCGCTATCGGAAGACCACCTTGGTCGGCGATCGATGCCGACAAGGCCATCCCTTGGGTCGAACAGCGGACGAGGCTGGCGCTCGCCGATAGCCAACGAGAGGCTATTCGCGGTGCTCTCGTTTCCAAGGTGCTGGTAATCACCGGCGGTCCTGGCGTCGGTAAGACGACGCTGGTCAACTCCGTCCTCAAGATCCTTCTCGCGAAGACCACCGCAATCGCGCTCTGTGCGCCGACCGGGCCATATCGGGGTGGACGCCGATACTGGAGAGATCATTGCCGCCGAGCTGACCGGCAAGGATATCGATGACGGCTCGCAGGTTGGTCCCTTGCTGGAGCAGATTGCGGGCCCGGTTGCGTCGCTTACCGGCGATGGGGCGTACGATCGGGACGATGTCTACCGTGAGGTCTGCCAGCGTTATCCGGATGCGGCGGTCATTGTGCCGCCGCGTTCGAGCGCGGTGCCAAGCGCAACGGCAGAGACCGCGCCGACCAAGCGCGATCGCCACCTGCAGCTGATCGCCGAGCGCGGTCGTATGGGCTGGCAGCGGGTATCTGGCTACAATTGGCGTGCCTTGGTGGAGGCCGATATCGGCCGCTACAAGCGCGTGATCGGTGACGCGCTGCGCTCACGGACCGAAGGGCGGCAGATGACCGAGGTGGCCATTGCCATCGCCATGCTGAACCGCATGCTCGAACTCGGGCGGCCCGAGTACGCGTTTCCCATAAATGTCGCTGCGGGGGGCTGACTGCGCCCGGCTGTTGATCCGTGCAACAAAGAGGAGAGAATATACTGACTGGAGTTTTACCGCCCGTGCACAACCGACGTTGCGCGGGGGCCCGATGGGCGTCGGAATTGTGATACGACCGGGTCGCTAGTCGAGCGTTGGGAATTGTTGCTGAAAAACTCTGCGCGAAAGGATCTCAGGAACCTGATTTTTGAGTCAGTATCTGGGCGTCAAGGTCGAGGCCCTTAAGTTGGCCGCCCTTTTGCTGGGCCTCCGCCCATTCGACAGCCTTCCAAGGATCTCCTCCAAATTGGGTTCCGACATTCGGCACGTGCTCAAGGAGGCTCAAGAGATTGTTGGTGGCCCTACCACCCGATAGCGGGTGACGAAGGAGTTCAAAAATCCGCTTCACCTGTCGTTCGGGATGTTCCGGATCGCGTGCGAGCCTGGCGGAGATTTCGGCATAGATAGCGAATGGGTCTAGGAAATTGGCTTTGCCGCGGATGCTATCTAGTACTCCAGTTGTAGCGACACTGGCCTCATCCGCGGAAGCCTGGTCGAGCTTGTCGACAAGGGTCTGCAGGCCTACCCCCAGTTCAACGAGGGCCTCGGCATACGGGTGCGCACCATTGATAGCAGCGAGAAGCCGCTCGACATCCTCTTTCGCTGGTCCGCTCGAAAGCTTCGCAGAGAAGGCCCCCAATCCCTGACTCAAGGCTCCGAGCACGTAATGATTCGTGGTACTCCTAAAGGCGGCCAAAAAAGCGTCAACTGCGTCGTTGGTTTGTTTGTCAGTAAAAAGGAGCGAGCGCCCGCAATCCCGCGTTTAGGTGCCCATGCAGATGGTAGTCGGTGGTGTTGATAATGCGGTCAGGAACGTCTCGACAACGTCCTTGGCCTGGGTATCGGAAAGTTGCGCCGGCACGGCCGCGAGCCCTTCTCCGAAGGCCTCTGGAGCAAGAAAAGAGGTAGCACTCTTAATCGCCGTAATGTACTGGTCGATCGTGTCCTTAGCCTGGCCTTCGGTGAGCTTAACCGGGAGCGCCCCCAGCCCGGCGCCGAGAATTTGAAGTGCTCCAAGATCTGTCGTTCGTTTTATCGCCGCGACGAAGGTACTAACTGCGTCTTTCGCTTGACTGTCCATAAGTTTGCTGGTGAGAGCCGCTATTTGATCCCTGAGACTCCAGCTCGCCCTCCAGCTCTCAGAGAAATCGGTTATATTGGTGATGCTAGTTAAAAGCGCGTCGACCACCTCCCCGGCCTGGATGTCGGTGAGCTTCGCCGGAATGGCCCCCAACCCCGCGGCCAGAGCTCCGCGGACGCTGACATCCGGGCTATTTTTCATCGCAGTGACGAATGCCTCGACTGCTTCTCTTGCCTGGGCATCGGTGAGTTTGGTGGGAAGGGCTCCGAGCCCCTTGCCTAGGGGCCATAGATCATTGGGATCGTCCGCGGTTTTGATAGCGGTGACGAGAGCCTCGACTACCTCTCTGGCCTGGTCATCGCTAAGTCCCGCGTGAAGCGTCCCCAACCCCTCAGCCAGAGCATAACGCGCATAGGGGTTTTTGGTGGTCTTGATCGCAGTAAGCAACGGCGCGACTGCCTCTTTGGCCTGGTCACCGCTGAGCTTGGCGGCGATCGATCGCAGCGCCTCACGCAATATTCGGAGCCCATAGGGAGCTGTCGTGCTCTTGATGGCGGCGAGTAATGATGGAACTGCATCGCTGGCTTGGCTGCCAGATAAGTGGGCTGTGAGCGCCTTCAGCTCGTTATCACGCGGCACAACCTTGAGATTTGTAAAGAGCACCGGATGGAGCACCTCACTAATATGGCTACCAATCAGCGTAGGCGCGGCACCCAGACCCTCGGCCAGGGCTAGGAGGTTTTCAGGGACTCTAGTGTTCTGGATGTTCGCTAACCACCAATCAGAAGGCATTGCTTCGGATCGTCCGAGCAGACGCGCGGCGATTGCGATAGCCCTTGTCTGCGCGGAATCTGGGGGGTATGAAGCCGAAGCACTCCTCAACGAGGCCGTTAATCTTGCACGAGATCGCGGGGACACCCCGGCAATTGCCCGAATTATCACCTCTGGCTGCTGAAAAAAAACGCTCGGCCGGCTCGTTAATAACACCATCAGCGCGCGCTGCCGTATCGGCTCGTCACTCGAAGCCAAACGCAACAGTGACTCCACGTCCCCTCGATAGATGTCGGATTCATGGAACACTAGCCCGATTAGAATATCATCAGCAAGACGGCGCACCTCATTCTCGTTGCTCCGCTGCCACTCGTAGGCACTAATCCCAGTAACGAGGATAAGGATCGTCAAATACGGGATAAAGCGAGACAGGCTTTTCGCGGCATAGAGGCGGTGTCCGCCGTAGTGGAAACGGCCGTGGATCCGGTCCCAAAAGAAAACGAGCTGGGTCCTGCCCGGCAGCAGCGAGCGCCACCAACGCGCCCAGCTTTCGCCCGCATCGGAGAGTGTTCTGGCTCCTTCACTGAGAGCCCATTGCCACCTATTGGCGCGCCGGTCGGCCTCGCGCACAGCGCGGGCGAGATAGTCGTGATCCAGAAACCAAAAGCTCTTACGGGTCCCTGGATCGACCCTGCGTCGTATCACCTCTTCCCTTGCCAGCTGGTCGAGTACGGCCTGAGCTTTTTCGGGTGCGTCGGAATCGATGGAGGAGAGCAGTTCCGCGTATGGCCGCTCGACCGTCTTCAGACCAGTTGTTGGATCAACCAGGATCAGAAGCGCCGAACGAACGCGCTCCTCTGCAACTCCATGGAGCCGTGCGGCCTTCGCAATCCGATCCTCTATAAAGCGAGCTTCAAGGCCGGCCGTTCCACCGGCCTGCTCATATGCTGCAACCGTCAACAGGTGGCCAGGTAAACCGCCCAGCCCAGCAAGGACAATCTTGAGCTGTTGCGGCAGGATCGGGCCGGCCTGTTCGAGGTCCGCTGACAGCCGATTAGCGAGCGATATCCAGCCATATTCTGGATCTCCAATTACTGGTTCCCCGTTCCGTTCCTTGGTCAACTCAGCCGGAAGCGGCCGGACGAAATCGGAGGGCAGCCCTTCAAGGTGATAAATTTCGGGTTCTATGAATCGCACGCTCGTGAGCCCGGCGACGGCGTCCGCCCGGGTCACGACCAATACGTGGATCGTGTTACTTAGCAACAGGTCGCGAATGTCATGCCAAAACCCGTTTTGTTCTGCAAGCTTGCCTGGCTTGAGCCAGGTTATGCGCAGAAGGAACCGATCGCGATGTCGGATCTGGTAATCGTCGAATTGATCAAGAACCAGCAGGGGGTTGCGACCGAGCTTGCTTGGAATCGCGTTGATGAGCGCACAAACAGCGTCGGGGACAGGTGGCGCCCTGAGTTCAAGACTTAACCGGGCCTCCTCGTCCAATGCCGACCAGAGGGCGGCACCTAGAAATGTTCGAGGCTCACGCTCCCAATTTGACCCAACTAGGCTCTCGACATAAACAAGAAGCAGGTGTGGATCACCTGTGAGAGCCGGCCGCAGGCCTGCTTGAAGAAGAGCTGATTTACCGGTGCCCGACGCGCCCTCGAGAAAGACAAGCGAAGACTCACGGCACAGGCGGGCCAGCTGAGCTATATCCTCCTTGCGGCCGACTAGATGCGCTGGATTATCGCGCTCGAGGCGCAGTGCTTCTGGATGGAGCAGCACTGAGCGCCGTCGGAAGGAAAGGCGCAGAAGCCAAAGGCCAGCAGCGAACAGCGCGAGCGCGGCAACGAGCTGCCAGCCCTTGAGGCCACTGAAATTTGCGAATAGCTGGGTCCCTTGGCCGAGCAGACCGTTAATCGCTGTTGCGAGTCCGGTGAGCGCACCGACGGCACCGGCGAAGCCTAAGATCGCTCGCTCAAGTCCCGTCTTGCCCCTGTCCATCGGATGCAGCTCGGGCGAATGTTGGCATGTAAGCGTATCAGAAGACGTATGTGATGACAATTACTCGCTGCTAATGATCTTGGCCGGCATACTCCCCCCAACCGCAGGCGAGATCATCATCAATGGCGAGAGAGTGAACGGACCACGCCGGGAGATCGGGGTCGTCTTTCAGAACCCGGTTTTGCTGCCCTGGCGCAACGTATTCGACAACGTGCTGCTGCCGGTCCAGATGCTACGGCTGCCGCGCCGGCAATACGAAGCGCGCGCAAGATCGCTCCTGGAGATGACGAAGATGCACCTGTTCGCCGACCGCCTGCCGAGTGAGCTCTCGGGCGGCATGTGCTGCAAGTGCTGCGAGCGGTCCCTGGTATAGGTGACCTCGATCAACGCTTCGGGCACGTCGAGAGCGGAATTTTCGATCCGATCTCCTAGCGTGAATTTTATGGCTCCTGGGGAATCTCTCGATCGTCGGTCTCAGCCAGGTCAGGAACTGATAGGCGCCTCGACCGCGAAGTCGTGCGTTTGGAATTGTCGGTCATTGACCCATTTGCCCAAAAACCGACCAGGGGCTTTCCCCCAGTTCCCCGGAGTAAAGAAGTAGAGGTTCAGGGGGTGAGCGTCCGGCCGACCCGGAGGCCCAAGTTGAAGCCCCGGTCGACGGAGAAGTCCGAGTTGCGGCTGGCTGAGCGCAGGCTCTTTGGATCGTAGTTCCAGGACCCGCCGCGCACCACCCGACGACGATCGTCGGTGCAGCCCGTTTCCCACGCAGCGCCGTTTGTCGGTGCGCCGCCGTAATCCTCGTGCCAGCAGTCCTCGACCCATTGCCAGACATTGCCCTGCATGTCGAAAAGGCCGAAGGCGTTGGCTGCGAACGACCCGACGGGGGCGGTCTGCTTGTCATCCCACTTACTTCCGCAGCTACGGCAGTTGGCATTGTTCTCGCCAATGTCGTCCCCCCACGGGTATGTGGTCGGCGAACCGGCCAGCGCGGCATACTCGAACTCGGCTTCCGATAGAAGACGATAGGACTTTGTCCCTGCCATCCGGTTCAGCCAGTCGACGTAGTTGTGCGCGTCTTGCCAGCTCAAATTGATGACCGGGCGCGTGCCGCGTCCCCAGCCTGCGTCGTCCGGCCGGTAATTGTTACAGCCGCCGCCCGCGACGCAAGCATCCCATTGGTCGAACGTAACGGCGAACTGCGACACCGCAAACGGCCCGGCGATGGTCACCTCATGCTGTTGCTTGGCCTCTCCCATTTCGAACTTGTGTGGCGGCACCACGATCATGTCGGGGCAATAGCGGCGGATGCGATGCCTGTTCCCATCTTCGCTAGCGATGTCCACGCAATCGGCGAATTGGTCCCCCGCTCGGCGGCTGCGCAGGGCCGTATCCGTGTAGCCCCTGCTGAGAAAGGCCGTAGCCCAGTACCACTGTGTGCGCAGCTCGCTCTCGTACATTCGCGCCAGCAGACCGCCGATGACAAACAGCAGCAGCACCCCCACGGCCCGCTGCAGCCACGCGCGGTTGCGCATGGCCGCCCGGTCCGCCTGGACGCTCGCTTCGATAAACGCGCGATCGGCGGGTTCGACGTCGCCGCGGCGCGTGGCAAGCCATTTCCTCGCGGTATCAAGCGGCAGGCCCATCAGCAATGCTTGCCGCCGTCTGCGGGGGCCTTCCTTGCCGACCTCGTCATAGTCCTTGCGTCGCGCGTCCAGTTCGCCGCGCCATACCAGGAACCCGCGCTCATCCTCCAGCCAGCTCTTTAAGGTGGGCCAGGTCTTGAGAAGGATTTCATGCGCGACCTCGGCGGTGGCTCTGCCGTCCTTCTCGCCGGTGACGAGGAGGCGCCAGTCGGGCCCCGCCAGCCGCTCGACCAGCGCCCACTCCGCGTCGATCGGCTGTACTGCCCCGTCCTGCGCATCGCGCTCCCAGCGGGCCCGCACCGGCTCGCCCTGGCGCGGCACGTGGGCGAGACGCAATGTGAACAGCCGCTTCACGGCTTCCACCTGGTCGGGGGCCTCGGCGAGGAACCGGTCGGCGCGTTTGCACAACGCCGCACCGACTTGGATGATCTCGCGCCGGTCCGATATGCGCAGGATGCCGTCGTCACGTTGGCGCATGCTCTCCCACAGATCGGTGAAGAGATCGGCGAGCAGCGGAAGAGCACCAGGCTGGTCCTCCGCCGACTTCACGACGTGGTCAACGAGATCCTGGCTCTCGAACCCGACGCCGAGCACCCGCGCCGGCTCGCGCAGCACGAGCGCAAGCGCGTCGGCCTTGAGCGGCGGCACGTCGACCTTCTCGGCGAGATCGAACAATGCCGCATTGGCTTGCAGCTCGCCGTAATAGTCGGCGCGCTGGCTGGTCATGACGATCAGGCGCTGCGGGTTGTGGGAGAGACCGTCGGCGATGATCTCCGAGAAGCGCTTACGCTCGGCCGGCGGTGAGCGAGAGTAGAGCTCCTCGCCCTGGTCGATGTAGAGAAAAATACGGGGCGGCGGGGTCAGCGCCAGCTCGCCCTGTAGATGATCGTCGGTGGCCTTGATCACGTCGGCGAGCCGAGCAGTTCCCTGCCGCAGGCGCGTGGCCCACTCGCGGGCGCGGTCGAGGCGCTGGGGATCGGTCGGGTCCGGGAACCACAGTGCCGCGAACTCCGACATCAGCGCGCCGACCGGGTCCTCGCCGGGTTTCATGGCGAGATAGGCAAAGGCCCGGCTGCCGTTCAGCGAGAGCGGCCAGGCCTGCTGCCCGCCCGGCAGGCGCTGGCGTTTGAGCGAGCCGATCACGCCGGCCTGCGCAAGGCTGGATTTGCCGACGCCGGAGTTGCCGACAAGGGCGACCAGTCGGCCAGGCGCGTCGATGATCTTGCTGATGACGTCGCCCGTCTCGCCGTCGCGGCCGAAGAAGAAGTCGGCGTCCTGTTCCTCCAGCGCGACGAGGCCGCGATAGGGGTTGATCGTGCGCCAAGGCTCAGGCGGCTTTGGCGTCTCGCGGGATTCGAGGGCCGCCACGATCTTCGCCAGCGGATCAGGCGCGCTGGGCTCGGTACTCTCGATCCAATGCAGTTGCGCGAGACCGGGCAAATTGACGGCCGGCCCCATGGCGCGGTTGGCGATGATCACCGGCAGCAGTACAAAATGGTCGTCCTTCGCTTTGCGGTCACGCGCCTCGTAGTACTCGACCTTCTGCCAATCGCCGATACGGTTGGAGACCAGAATTAGGAACACCTGGGCCTTGGCAATCGCGTCGAACAGGCTGGGCTGCCAGAGATGCCCGTGCCGCAAATGCGTCTGATCGACAAACACGTCGGAGCCGGGCACTGCGGTCTCGATCGCCTGCTTGAGGGCGAGGGCGACGGCACGGTCGGGCGTGTGATAACTCAGGAATATGCGTAACATTCAAGTCACCGCGCAGGCGCGGTTGTATCCGAAAGAATCATATCGTTGGTGGCAGGGAACTTCCGAACGCAATGATTCAGCTGGCGTGTTGAACATTTTGCTGCCGATACGCGAAAGCACGCCCAGCTCATCGGGACCCACAGAGAGGTCGGATCCTGAATCAGTGACGATCAACCTCAAAATTGTACGCCTG
>Ga0306926_10009019_pt1 | contig 10950 bp, 12 predicted proteins | sample flu12Cox44000178_FD_203759 | JGI IMG/M metagenome (GOLD analysis project Ga0306926, IMG submission 203759) | Lab enrichment of tropical soil microbial communities from Luquillo Experimental Forest, Puerto Rico - flux8day.12C.oxic.44.000.178 (v2)... | ecosystem: Environmental > Terrestrial >...
GCGCGGCTATCGTGCATTTGCTCGGTCGATGACGAGGTGGTGCTCGACGGCGAAGCGCTGGTCAAAGTTCCGAGCGAGAAAACCGCCAAGGGCAAGCGGCCCATTCCCAAACTCTAGCCCGCCCGCAGTCACGCGCGAGGCCGAGGAGGATTGGGCAAGAAACGACCCGCGCGCGGATGGATTAGGATGAGGCGTACCCATGGCGAACCTTCTTGAGCAGGCAATCAAACTGCAACGACGGCGACCGCGCCGCCAAGATTATCCGGGACGCGCTTGGCATCGAAAGCAACGACGTGGCTAGCTACTGCTTCCCGAAGGAATGGCCAACTAATCGCGAGCAGCGCGCTGACATCATCGGTGAATGGCTGCAAAGGGAGGTCAGCTTCATTGGCGGACGACTAGCCAGCTGATGGCCGTCCGCTTCCCGCCGCCTTGGTCTGTCGAACAGATCAAATTCCTGTGCGTCGATTAGGCAAAGGGCGGGCCACGCTTTGGTTTCCACTCAAAGCCGACTTTATTTAACCGCGCCCTCCGCTTGGCTGACATTTCCTTCCGAGTTCTCCGCTGCGTGGAAACCCAATATCCGAGATTATAATCTTCCTCCTTATGGAAGGCCGGTACGCGACAGTGTCCCTCGCGGTGCTTGAACTTTAAAAGTGTTGCAAAGCCACGCTCCCAAAGAAAATCGTTCCAGTTCCAAACAAATCCTAGTTTGTCTAGTCGTCGTTTGCGTTCTACAGATAAATCCTCTCTAATATAACGTTGTGTGATTGCCCAAGACCCGAGATTATATTTGCCTTCCACATGACGTCGCCGCGGGCAACAATGCCCTTTTCGACTCCGAAATCTACGTAATGCTGCGAAACCCTGCTCCCAGCGATCTTTCTGTGTCTTAACGAATTTACGTTTCATTCCGTTATAAACTGCGGTCCCTCAAACTTTTCTAGCCGATGCCCTCTACCCGCCGCTTCCCGCCGCCTTGTACCTTATGCTTTTCCTTGCTTCGCCAACTCGCGCAACAGCCACGCCGCCAGCCAAACCGGGTTGGAGACGCCCTCTACCTGCGTTGTTCTTTCGCCGCGAGGAGTTTTGACTATCACCAAACTATCTTTAACCGCATACGATCCGTGGATCGCGCGGCCGTTAAATCCAGTCGTAATTTGTGTCCAGTCAGTCGAGTTTGTCATTGCGCGCGACCCGGCGCACACTCTGAGTTTAATCGAGACCGCGCCTGGCGTAGATCCAGCCTAGGCGGCAAGCGACTGCGGTTGCGGCGTGGATCATTTCTGATCGACCGCTCGCGTCAGAATAAGGGCAATCATTCCGCTCAAGCTCCGGCTTTCCCTGGCTGCCATTTCGCGGAGCTTCTTCTCAGTCTCCGGCGCGACCACCGTAGTCGGTCTGCCGCCCTCCATAGATGTCCCACTGACCATACCGATAGTGCTTACACACGCCGCCCTGCACCGTCCAACCGGGTCGGCAGTTGTAAGTGCCACCGCCGTAGTAGTTATAATAGCGGTAACGGTTGCCGTACCAATCAGCGGATGCCGGCAGCACGCCGCTGATACCAATTGCGCCGATGACGCCTAACGCCGCAGCGATTTTTCCTAAAATTCGCATGTTGTGCTGCTAGTGCGCCACGGCCCATACAGCAAAGCCGCCAGCTCCTTATCCCTTAAGACCAGCGGCTTTGCCTCGTCGCCCTGAACGATGTTGCAACGCCGAGGAAAGAGTCTTCATCGTCAGGGCTGTCGAACCGAAGGGGAAAGGATAAACCCCCGGTCCGACCAGAGAAGTATACTCCCGAGCGCGGTGCGCGGGGAAGTCGGGGTTGTTTGCGTCGGCGATTTGCCGAGATTTAGCACGGACCTAACAGCAAAGCCGCCGGTTACGTACCGCCGACGGCTTTGCTACGAATCCGCAAATGACAACTCGCCGCTTCCCGCCGCCTTGGACCGTCGAAGAAATGGAAATATATATACAAATAGGGAGGTGGCGATGCTCGGGAGGATCGTCACAATAACACTTTTGGCATTTTCTTCGGCCGCATTGGCCCAACAACAACAATGTCAACTCGAATGCACCGTTACACAAAATGGGAAAACTAGAGTCACAAGAAGCTGCCACGCTTTGGATGCTGAGCAATGCGCTCTGGTGGCCAAGGCCGACACCGGAGGGCCGCAGACGTGCCGGGGATATTTAACAACTAATTGCGTCAATGATCGCTAAAGACTTACTGGCCGCCTCGGTTGGCGGCCTCTTTTGATTTTCGTCTATTTCGAAGACGAGCCCGGCCGTCGCTCGGCGGCCACGCTGCTCACCAAGGATGAGGCGCGAAGGATTGCGGCGAATACGCCAAGTCGCCGAAGCCTGCTGCGACGCACAATCCTTAACCGGGAGTCGATCATGCGACGCCGCTGCGCATTGAATTTGCCAACGCGTTAATTACGTAACGCGTGTTAGGCCACGCTGAGTGGCCTGCCCCCGTGACAGCCCCGCGGCCACTCGGCTTTGAAGTCCTAACGGCGCGGCCGGAATCTGCCGCAGAGCTGGCCGCGTCAGTGGCCCTGGACCGCTCGACTTCTCTCAGCCCCGGCGTAATCCAGGGCCACACGGGTGGTGACGTGCATTAATGCGCTCCACATTGGACCAATTCCCATTGCCTTGGGTCGTTCAAGAACGGTCAACCTGTTTTGTTGTGCATGACAAAACAAGCCGGCCACTCGCGTACATCCATTTTGAGGATAAGTCTGGTCGGCAATCGCCGATAGCTCAACTCACACGCGGTGAGGCACTGTGCATCGCAGTGAATATCGCCAAGTTGCCAGAGCTACCTGAGACGCCGAACGCACCGACGGAAACTTTGCGGCCAGCTATGCCGGACGCACATCAGCCCAGCTGTTTCGGTCTCGAAGAAGAAAGGGGCGCGAATTGGAAGGGCAGCGGGGGAGCGGCACCGTCCGTTAAAGAAGTTAAACCAAGTCTGTGACCCAAAGGGTTGGTCTCACGCGCGACGAAGCGCGGCGGATTGCGGTGAATATTGCGAGGTTGCCGGGGCTGCTGAAGTCGCAACCACATTGGCGCTAATCGCTCACGAAAGAAATAGGGCCGCCCATTCAAGCGGCCCTAAGTTAAAGGAGTGGTAGTCATGACACCGCCGGGGAGGACGGTGCAGTGTTTAGTAAAGCGCTGATCGCGGGAGGACGCTGTGACGGTCGTCACAGAAAAATAGGGTGGCTTGGTCCATAACCCGACTACGGGGAGCAGCTCATGCCTTGGTCCACGCTTGTGCCGTTCGCTCTTGTCGCGGTCATCGGGATAGTTGTGTTTTGTGCAGTGTACCGAGCCGGAGCTTGAGCGTAGCGCGACCGAGCAATTAGCAAAATAAAGCGGCCCCGCCTTCAGAAGACGAGGCGCGGCGGATTGCGGCGAATATCGCCACGCTGCAAGACGTGTCATCTAGCGCCGAGTCGAGTGCGGCCATCCGCACCTGCAATCGGTCTCTTATGAAGAAATGAGCTTTAAGCTTTCAGGTCCGTGATCCGCATGATCGCGACCACGTTCCCGTCATTATACGCCTGCTCTTTTGTGTCCTTGTTGCAGGTCCAGGCAAAGTTCTTCTTAGCCGTAAAGGTCTTTCCCTCCTGCTCGATCCGAAGCTCCCCCTCGGGGATATGGCAGATCATTGCGTTCATCATCGGGGGGCCCATAGTCTTCGATCCCGGCTGCATGATGACATCGCGCATTGAGACGGTCTTAAAGCCGGGGATGAGGGATGCCGTCTCGCCGTCATAAGCACGCACCACGACGCCCGGCCACGGCGTTGTATCCGTGTAGCCGGTAGTTTGAGCGGCGGCTGGCTTCATCATGGCCGCGGTAGCCGCTGCCAACCCGATTCCCACTGCTGACCTTCGATCGATCTTGCTCATCGCTTTCCTCCCGACGTTACACAACAAGCCGCTGCAAGAAGCGGAGTGCACACTTCGTGATGAATGGTGTCTGAAAGGAGGATACTTCCAAGGAGCAGGCGAGGAGATGCGACATAAACAACAAACGAAGTTATGCGACAAAAGGTGACAGGATGGCCGGGCCTGCTAGCAAATATTTGCTAGCGAGCACAAGCTGCGGCGCGCTCACAATTTTTTATCGGGGGACATGCGCGGTTCACTGAAGGGACTCGCGGCGGATTGCGGCGAATATCGCCAAGCTGCCGCAGAGACCACCGACGCGTTCATTTGGTTTACATTGAGCGCCGCCGACATCCGAATTAGTGGCCGCGCCCTCGAAATCACCGGTGGCTGGAGCCGGTCCCAAAAACAAAGCCAGAACCCGGACAAAATCGGTTCCAGCCTTTCGAATAGTCAAACGTCGGGTAGCAGGCAGCGGCGCGCCCCAAACTGAAAAAACCATTACCGACCTCAGAGCCGCCCACGAAAGCCAAACAGCAGTATCTGCCTTTGCAACCCGACCCGACGCACGGGCAATCTGAAGTTGGCTGGGTCAGAGTCCCGCAACGGGACGCGTGAGCCACCGTCAATGTCGAAAGGAGCAACGCGAGACTGATTGCAAAGCAACGCATTTGAGTACCCTCCCAATTTGTTGTGCCAACAAGACGTTCAGGCTATCGGGAACTCGAATTGCGGACTAGATGGCCGTCGTAACAGGCCACAACAAACGCGAGAATTCCGTGACCCAAGTCTCAACGACCCCCGCCCGCATCGCCGTGCGATCAAGCCGCCTGTGGGCGGCGTTTCATCTCAATTGCACGCGTTTGTTGTTTCCCGCCCGCATGAGTGCCGACCAAATCGGCGTCTCCACCAGCAATGTCGATTTCTGGCTGACGCCGTGGCGGCGCGTCGACGAACATCTGCCGCTCTCACACATAGCCGAGGTCACGCATATCCGTGGCTTCTTCTGGGATGCGATCAGCGTCGAGAGTTCGGGCGGTCTTAATCCGCTGCGCGTGTTCGGCGTGGCGAAACCGGCGGCGCGTGATTTCGTCGATCACGTGCGCATGCGGCTTAATGAGGTGGCACCGGTGCCGACGCCGACGCGGCGGTAGTACGTCGCGGCCTTGTTACGCGAGCAGAGGCACGCGACGAGGCGCGGCGGATTGCGGTGAATGTGGCTAAACCGGAGTCTTGCGAAAGGCTGTTAGAAGCCGAATTTGAAGTTCACACCGGCGCGGATGAGATTTTCAGTCAATCCGACGCTGACGGGAATTGGCGGACCGCCAGAAGCGACCAGGCAGGCCGCTGTCGCGCAGTTCACAGTACCATTACCGAGATTGACATAGAGATATTCGACCTTGGCGGTCCAATTGTCGGCGAAAGCCAATTCGAATCCACCGCCAAAGGTCCAGCCCGACTGGGTATGGCTCGTGGTAGTGCCGTTGAAATTCGTTTGCACATTGGCGAAAGCGCCGCCGGCCGTGGCGTAGACGAGTACACGATCCATGGCATAACCGGCGCGCCCGCGTGCCGTCGCCAGCCAATTATTGCCGGTTTGGCAATTGCCGCTGAAGGTGCAGATGCTGGCGGTCGTGCCAGTATTGATTGCGGAATAGTATTGGCGCCCAGCGTACCGCCGACCACGCCACCATTGTCGCTAACATTGCCGGATAGTCCGTTCGCAAGAATGCCGGTCCCGATGGGTGCCACTGTCCACTTGGTGGTACCCCAACCCCAGCCGCCATTTATACCGATGTAGACACCGCCCCAGTTGTAGGCCGGCAGCACAGCCGGAACGTAGACCGGCTGCGGTGACGGCGGTAAATCAGCGGCCAAAGCAGTACGGCTGATTCCGATCAATGCACAAAGAAGCGCAAGTAGTCGGACCATACCCGATTCCCCCCGTCGCCCCTGTCCCTATGGAGCTGCACCCCTTCCGTCGCAGAATCCCGCACAAGCTTTGCAAATTTTGTTTCGGCAGCTGACTAGTGCTCACACCGCACTATCTCAACGGTTGGCTGCTCCTAAGCAACCTTCGGCCGACCACGGAACAGAAGCTTTCGAAATTGTGACCAAAACTTCAAATCGTCCGCTAAACCATTTGCAAACGTTCGGCCCTCGCTAGGCATTAAATCAGTGGATAAAACCATCGCTGCCTTTTATCTGACCTTCACGAGTCGCCGTACCCTATCGCGCTGATTAACCCAATAGTGGATCACTTCCATTGTGTCCGGATTTATGAGTGATTCCAAAATACCCTGCGTCGTCTTTGAGCAGATCACGTTTTCGTTCGCGGACCATCCATAGGTCACAAACTCGGCAGATCGGGCGGCAGCCTCTTTTCGGTGCGACTGTTCCAGGAGCGCTTCTGTATAGGTTCCCGGTCCCCTAATCCTGTTCAGCGATATGACGTTTCCGGCGTGTTTGCTCATCGGACCATCCCCACCGATAGTCGCCGCCGAAATAGCTCTGCCTTCTCAGTAATTTTGCGGCTGAATTGCAGCGTGTCCGGTTCAATTACTCGGGCAAATCTTGTCATTCAAACCAACCGGTGAGGCCAACTAATAATGTCCGCTTGTGGCACTTACCGGACATGCCCAGCGCGCCCTGAATGTCCGCTTTCGGGTGAATAGCGGACATAGATCAGCTCAGCGCTGATGTCGCCTTTTGACCCAAAGCGGACACCAGATTTTCTCCTTTTGGGCGTCTTTGGACCTTTCGATCCGCAAAGATGGCGGTGCGTCTTTTGAAAGCGGCGCGATCCGTGTTAAGGCTCGCTCCGGATTGGGGTCAGTACTTCCACGGTCGGGGTATCGTTTGTGAGTACCACGTTTACCGAAGTGCTCACGGGGAGAGCGCGCGCCGTCAGAGTGTGGAAATACACCGTTCGTCGGATATTGTTTCCACTGTGCGTGCTTGCGCCGTTCGCCTATTTCTTTCCGAAGATCGCGTTGTTCTACGCGGTTTGCGGGGCCTACGATGTCGGCCGCAATTCGGGACTGAATTTGTCGATGCTGCGGCGCTATTTCATCGGCAACGGTTTTCCGACCTGAGTCCTGTCGCCATTCAACATCCTCTTGGATCTGCTGTCGCTGCCCTACCTCAATAAAGGCGTTTATCGGCTCGGCGATGTGCCAGTCGCCTATCAGGACGAGGTGAAGCGCCTGATCCAGGCTGCGAGAGACGCGAATTTTGTCGGGCAACTGGAAGAGGCGGCAAAGAAATATCCACGTACGATGGTTTTCTTCCGCTGGTACGGCGTTAACAAGGACACCTTTTTCGATGTCCCGGCGTTCCATCAGCCGTGGAAATACATCCAGACGATCGGCGTTTCGGTTTTTAATAAGAAAGTATCGACCTCACTGCACTTCGGCTTCATGCGTGCAACGTTGCGGATTTTGTACAATCTCAACGATATGAAGGACGACTCCGCCTATATCGTCGTCGGTAACACGACGAGTTACTGGCGCGAGAACAAGCTTTTCATATTCGACGACACGCTTTTGCATCAGTCGTTCAACGACACCGACCAGACACGCTATTGCCTTTTCGTGGATATGATCCGCCCGTCGCTGTTTCCAGGCGTCATGCGTGCCGTAATTTCCAGCGTCCGCTTTTTGACCCAGAGCTTCAAGTTCATCTATTACCAGAACTGGAAGGTCATCGAGCGGTAGTGCGTAGATAAGATCCTCAAGCCACGGGGATTATTGGGGCGCGGTCACATCGGAAACGGCATGAGCACGACGAGCAGCACGGCGTCGCGGTCTCCATGGCTAGCAAAAGACTTCACGTCGGTCTTCGATTATGCCGCGGTTTCGAACCATCGAGCTGCCGTGGCGCTGCTCCTTGTCTGTCTACTTGGGTTCCTGCCCGGTATTTTTCAAATTCCGCCGGTCGATCGCGACGAGGCTTATTTCGCGCAGGCCACAAAGCAGATGATCGAGACCGGCGATTACGTCGATATCCGCTATCAGGACGACGTGCGCTATCGCAAACCGGTCGGCATTTACTGGCTGCAGGCAGGGGTCGTGAACACGGCGACTGCGCTCGGCCTGGCCAATGCGCGCACCACCATCTGGCTCTATCGCATGCCGTCACTGTTCGGCGCGATCGGCGCAGTGCTCCTGACCTATTGGTGCGCGCTCGCCTTTGTCAGCCGGCGCGGCGCCCTTCTCGCCGCCTTGATGATGGCGTCGTGCACTATGCTCGGCGCCGAAGCGCGGCTTGCCAAAACCGATGCGGTCCTGCTCTTCACCGTCGTCGCCGCGATGAGCGCCCTGGCGCGCGTCTACCTTGCCTCGCGCGCAACCGACGAAGCGAGACCGGGCTTGACTCTGCTCGCGATATTCTGGACCGCGCTCGCTGGAGGAATTCTCATCAAGGGACCGCTGATTCTGATGATCGTCGGCCTCGCCGCCGCGACCCTCTCGATCATCGATCGCTCTGCGCGCTGGCTGTTGGCGCTACGGCCCATCCCGGGCCTGATGTGGCTGTTTCTTCTAGTTCTGCCTTGGTTCATCGCGATTTACGCTCGGGTTGGCAGTCAATTTCTGGTCGCTTCTGTCGGGGAGGATATGCTCGCCAAGGTCGCGAGCCCGCAGGAAACCCATGGCGCGCCGCCGGGCCTTTACGTACTGCTGTTTTTCGCGACGTTCTTTCCCGCTTCTATGTTGGCGGGATTGGCGGCGCCTGCAGTCTGGGCGGTGCGGCGCCAAGCAGCGGCGCGTTTCCTTCTGGCCTGGCTGGTGCCCTCCTGGATCATGTTCGAGCTGGTCGTCACCAAGCTACCGCACTACGTCATGCCGCTTTTTCCGGCGATCGCCATTCTCATCGCCGGCGCGATTGAATCGAAAGTGCTGTCGCGTCGGCCGTGGCTGGTGCGCGGGACCATATGGTGGTTCCTGGCCCCGGTGATCGTTAGCATCATCGCGATCATCGCCGCGATCGTTATCTCCCGCGACCTTGTGCTCGTGGCGTGGCCGTTCCTTGCCGGCGCTGTCGTCTGCGGCCTGTTTGCCTGGCAATTGTTCGATGATGACGGCGCCGAACATGCCTTCGTGCGGGCGACAGCCGCTTCGGTCCTGATGGCGATATCCATTTACGCCGTCGTCGTGCCAGCGCTGACGCCGGCGTTCCCGAGTGTTGCGCTCGCCGAAGTGCTGCATGATGCGTCTTGCCCGCATCCGGTCGCCGCCAGTGTCGGCTACGAGGAGCCGAGCCTGGTCTTTCTTACCGGCACGACCACGCATTTTACCGATGCCGCCGGCGCCGCCGATTTCCTGCGTCAGGGCGGTTGCCGCTTCGCCTTCATCGAATCGCGCAAGGAGCGCGCCTTTGCGCTCCGCGCCGAGGCGATCGGGCTGCGCTATAACGCTGGACCGAGTGTCGAGGCTTTCAACATCAGCATCGGGCATCCGATCACGATTGCTGTCTTCCAGTCGGCGGAGTCGCCGTGAGCGTGACGAAGGATGCTCCGGTGGGCACGTCGGCTGGTTTATCGGCGCTACCGAAAAACACGCTGGCGAATTTTGAGAAATGGAGCGCCGCGCTGGTGCGGCCGCCGCTCGTGCAAACCCCGCCGTTGCCGCCAAGTGCGTTCATCGCGATCATCCTCACCCTCGCCGTCGCCATAGCCGCGATGTTCGGCATCGACACCGCGGCAAGCGATTGGGCGCACCATCTGCCGCTGTGGTTTATCGACGCTTTTGAAGTGATCACCAATTTCGGACTAGGCGGCTGGTTCCTGATCCCGTCCGCCTTCGTTTTTCTCTGCCTTGCCGCGGTGGCGGCGCCGACACTGCCGCGCTTAACGCAAGGCGTGCTCGCGGCGCTCGCCGCACGCTTCGGCTTTCTGTTCCTGGCGGTCGGCGCGCCTGGCCTGTTCGACACCATCATCAAGCGCCTGATCGGCCGCGCGCGCCCCTATGTTGGCAGCTACGACGATCCCTTCGCGTACATTCCGTTCAGCTGGCGGTCGGACTATGCCAGCATGCCGTCCGGCCATTCCGCGAATGTCGCGGCGGCCGCCATCGCGATCGGAGCGCTGTGGCCGAAAATGCGGCCGGCCATGTGGCTTTTTGCGCTTCTAATCATGTTCAGCCGCGTCGTCGTGCTCGCCCATCATCCGAGCGATGTTATTGTTGGCGCTCTTGTCGGTGCCGTCGGCGCCGTCCTAGTCCGCCGCTGGTTCGTAGCCCGTCGCCTCGTGTTTTCTGCGCGGGAGCTTAAGGCCTTTCCGGGTCCGTCGCTGCAGCGCGCCACGGCCGCAGCCCGTCAAATCCTTTTTGGATCATAGCGAACCGGAATCGCGGCCGGCGGATAGATTAAACTCCAGGCTCGCTTACTGTTATTTCCACCGTCACGTTCCCGATACGGCCACTAAATTCTAAGCTGACTAACACTAGTATCTGGGATTTCTTTCACACCGCGCCTTGATGGCCGCGCACCGTACCTTGACGGCCGCGCACTCTCTTTCCCAACGAGCCATCTCAGCGGTTTTTCGTCCTGATGTCCGCTATTGATGCTGTGGACGGCTCCTTCACCGGCACGTGAGTGCCATGAAAGTGGGTGCCTGCTGAGGACCCAGCTAGATCATGCAATCGATCACGACAATTGGTGTCGACGTCGCTAAGTCGGTGTTCCAAGTACATTGCGTTGATGCCGCCGGCCAAGTCGTAATGCGCCGGCAATTGAAGCGGCGTTACGTGCTGGCCTTCTTCCAGAAGCTGCCGCCGTGCCTGGTCGGTATCGAAGCCTGTGCCTCGTCACATCATTGGTCGCGCGAGCTCGAGGCACTTGGCCACACCGTTCGCCTGATGCCGCCGGCTTACGTGAAGCCGTATGTGAAGCGGCACAAGAATGATGTCACTGACGCCGAGGCGATCTGCGAGGCGGTTACCCGACCGAATATGCGGTTCGTTGCAACCAAGACATCAGAGCAACAGAGCTGCCTGACGCTGCATCGCACCCGCCATTTGTTCATCCGCCAGCAAACTTCGGT
>Ga0306926_10009020_pt1 | contig 10950 bp, 9 predicted proteins | sample flu12Cox44000178_FD_203759 | JGI IMG/M metagenome (GOLD analysis project Ga0306926, IMG submission 203759) | Lab enrichment of tropical soil microbial communities from Luquillo Experimental Forest, Puerto Rico - flux8day.12C.oxic.44.000.178 (v2)... | ecosystem: Environmental > Terrestrial > Soil...
TACCTGGGTTGGTGGACCTGCTGCGCGAGGAATTCGCAATGCCGGTGGAAGAACTGAATCCTTTCCGGAAAGTGCTGATCAACCCGGGGAAACACAGTGAAGACCAAATCCGGGAACTGGCGCCGAGATTAGTGGTGGCGGTGGGATTGGCCTTGAGGAGCTTCGACTAGCCATGATCCGCATAAACTTATTGGGACAATTGCGGCCGAAAGCCGCGCGGCGACCGGTGGATACCGGGGCAGCGATGCCCGTGGTGTTCGTGGGCGCGGGCGTGCTGCTCGGTGCCTTGTTCCTCTTCTACTTCTATCATTCTTGGCAAACGCAGTTGAACGGGGAGAACGTCCGCATCAAGCAGTTGCAGGCGCAGAAGACGGAACTCGAGCAAATCAAGTTGCAGGTGCAGGCGTTCGAAAAGCAGAAAGAAACCCTCCAGCAACGCGTAGGCACCATCGAGCAACTGCAGAAGGATCGCACCGGCGGCCAGGAACTGCTCGATGAAGTGGCCAACACGGTTTCCCGCGCAGAGAATTTGTGGCTGATCTCCATGACCAAGAAGGGGAACGCGGTGACCTTCGATGGGGCGGCGGCTTCCATCAACTCCGTCGCGAACTTTATAACCGCGCTGAAACGCTCGGGTTATTTCTCGAAGATCGAGATCAAGGATGCGAAGCAGGACGATAAGATCGCGGGTGTCGCGACCTTCCTCTTCACCATTAATGCCGAAATTGCGCAGAGCGCTCCCGCGGGGGCCACGACCCCGGCAAGTGCGCCGGGTAAGAATGCCGCGCCCGCCGCGTCACCGGCGAAGAAAGGATAGGGGAAGACCATGGCGAATCCTTTCCGAGACATGTCGGTGATTATGCAGGGCCTGGTGGCTTTGGCCATCGCGGTGATCCTGGTGCTGGCGGGTTTGTACGCGCCATTTTCGCCGGTTGCGCAGGAACGCGCCGCATATGACAAAGCGGTGCAGGACCGCACGAAATTGAACCAGGAAGTGACGCAGTTGCAGGTATACAAGCAGCGCTACGGCGAATTGAAGCAGCAGATGGATGCGCTCAGCAAGCAGTTGGACACGCTAAAGACCATCGTTCCGGAAGAAAAGGAAGTGGACGAATTTATCCGCCAGGTGCAGGGAGCGGCGAGCGCGTCGAACGTGCAGTTGCGCCGGTTGACAGCGCAGAACATCGTGCCAAAGGAATACCACTACGAAATGCCGTTCGAAGCGCAGGCGGATGGACCGTACTTCAACGTGCTGGATTTCTTCTCCCGGCTAGGCCGCTTGTCGCGAATCATCAATGTCGGCGACTTGCAGTTCGACGACCCGGGCGCCGCGAAAGGTTCGCGTTATCCGGTGCGGCCCGGGGAAACGGTTTCCGGTGTTTTCACGATTACGACATTTTTCACCAAGCCGGCGGACACGACTCCGGCAGGAGCAGGCGGAGCAAAAGCACCCGCGACGCCTGCGAAAAAGCCGTGAGCGGGAATGAGCGAGCTATGAGTCGAGCGATCACAATGGTAATCGGAGCAGTGCTGAGCGCGGCGGGAATGGGCGTGCACGCCCAACTGCCCCCGTCGCAAGCGATCCAAGCCCCGAAATCCGCGGCAAAAGCCGTCGCGGCGACGCAGGGCGGGCAGCCGGAGCCGTCGGCGAAACAGGCCAGTAAACCAGCGGCAAAGTCTTCCGCGAAATCCGCGACGAGCAAGGCCAAGAAAAGCGGGGAGGCCAGTCCGGCGGGTGCCGCGGCGCCAGAAGCGAAAGTGACGCGTCGTGATCCGTTCGAATCGCTGGTGGGCCGCGAGAAGGCCGCCGCGGAGGTAGCCAAGAATCTGCCTCCCGGAAAGGCCGGGTTGCAGGTGGCGTCCTTACGACTGGACGGCATTGTGCGGTCGCCCAACGGGATGATTGCGGTGGTCACCAATCCGCAGGCGAGAACGTATTTTCTGCGGGAAGGGGATCAGTTGTACGACGGTCGGGTGGAGAAGATTGCAATGGATGGGGTGTCGTTCCACGAAGTCGGCAAAGACGCGTTCGGTAAGCCGGTGGAGCGGCAAGTGAATAAGAGAATTTACTCCAGTGCAGGAGAACAGCAATGAAGACGAACTGGCGGGCCTTACGGTGTGGCTGCCTGATAGTAGCGGGGGTAATCCTTGGCGGCAAACCGGCGATTGCTCGCGCACAGGACGCCACCGGCGCGGCGACCACGCCGGCGGTGATATCGAGTGTGGCGATCACGCAGGACCCACAGCGGGCCGCGATTCGCGTGGAGGGGGCGGGACGGCTGGATGTTCATGCCGCGCGGATTCAGAATCCGGAGCGCTTGGTGCTGGATTTTGCGGGCGCGCGCATGGACGTGCAGAGAACCTCGATTCCTGGCGTGTCCGCGCCGGTGCGCAGCGTGCGCATGGCCCAGTTCCGTCCGGACGTGGCGCGCGTGGTGATCGATTTGACGATGGCGGCGCCATACCAGATCGCCCACGAAGGCGATGCAATTGTCGTGTACCTGCAAGCCGTTCCCGCCGAAGCGGCGAGTCCGGCTCCGGTGACTTCGACTTCCAACGATACGCCCAAGAGAGAGATTTCGTACTCCGCGAACGCGCCTCGCGTGTTGAATACCGGCGCCAAGAACGCTGCGGCTCCGAATTTCCCGCTGCCGAACGAACTGACCCAGCCCTCAGCTTCCCTGGCCGACGAGAAGAGCGAGCCGGCGCGGCCCGAAAGCGCGTCACAAGCGGCTCAGCAAGCGGTACAGCAGGCTAGCAACGCGGCCAGCACCGTGGCGTCCCAGCAGGCCCCGGCAGCCAACTCGACCGGGAGCAGCCAAGCGCCCGGCAAGTATTCCGGCGAGCCGATTTCCGTGAACCTGAAGGACGTGGACCTGAAGGATTTCTTCCGCTTGATCCACGAGATCAGCGGGTTGAACGTGGTGCTGGATCCGAACGTGAAGGGCACGCTGACGATCGTGCTGGACGAAGTGCCCTGGGATCAGGCCCTCGACATCGTGCTGCAGAACAACGGATTAGACAAGCAACTGAACGGCAACGTCCTGCGCGTAGCGACGCGTGAAACCCTGAAAAAGGAAGCGGAGACGGCGCGTGACCTGCAGAAAGCGCAGGCCGAAGCGGTAGCGCCGGTAACCGTGACGCGCGTGCTCAGCTATGCGAAGGCGTCCACCATGCGGGACACGCTCAAAAAGTTCCTCTCGCAACGTGGCGATATCTTCTCGGACGACCGTTCGAACCAGTTGGTCATCCGCGACATCCCCTCGGTGATTCCCACGATCGACAACCTGATCCGCCAACTGGACCGCAAGTCGCAACAGGTGGAGATCGAAGCGCGCGTGATTGCTGCGACGCGTTCGTTCAGCCAGGACATCGGCGTGCAGTGGGGTTTTGCCGGCACCACCACGGGCGGGCGCAGCATTTTCGCTGGCAACCCCGCCGTGGGCGTCAGTCCGATTGGGACCGGAGCGGGCCTACCGCAGCCTCCCCTGATCGCCACTCCGGTTGGCAGTTCGGGTGGCAGCACCCCGGGAATTCCGTTCAACGTGAACCTGCCCGCGGGCGTGCCGACCAGCGGTATATACTTCGGGCACCGTTCACCGAACTTCGCGGTCGATGTGTTTATCTCCGCAGCGGAAGCCAAGGGCGTCGGCAAGCTGTTGTCCAAGCCGAAAATCGTTACGCAAAACAATGAAAAGGCGACCGTTAAGCAAGGTCAAAAGATTCCGATTCAGACCACCATCAACAACACCATCTCGGTGCAGTACATCGACGCGGTGCTGAAGTTGGAAGTGACTCCGCAAATCACCGCGGAAGGCACGGTGTTCATGGACGTACTGGTGGAAAATACCCAGATCGACAACGGTATCCCGCGTGTGCAGGGCATCCCGGCGCTGGATACGCAGTCGGCCGAAACCAAGGTGCTGGTCGCGGATGGCGGGACCGTGGTCATCGGCGGCATCATCGTGACCCAGCAGCAGACGCAGGTGAATGAGGTGCCGTGGGTTGGCAGCTTGCCCATCATCGGCTACCTGTTCAAGACCCGCAGTGTGAACATCACCTCGTCGGAATTGCTCTTCTTCCTGACACCGCGGATCATTCCCGGATAAGGGGCTGGCGGAAGCACGGAAGCTCGCGCGGTTAACCCAACGCAAATTCAGTTAGACTGGAATCGAGGAGACCGCCGTCTCCTCGATTTCTTATGAGCACCCCATTCACAACACGGCGCAGGAAAACGGTCAAAGAGTTAGAGCGGCGGGGAATCGATTGCCTGCTGGTCACGCATCCCGCAAATTGGTATTACCTGACGGGTTTCACCGGCGAATCCGGCGTTCTGGCGCTGACTGCCGACAGAACCACCCTGATCACGGATGGGCGATTCACAACCCAGGCGCGAGACGAAGCGTCCGGAGTCCGTGTGCGGCTGCAAAAAGGCTCGTTGTACCAGTGCGCGGGTGAATGGCTTGCCCAACAGAAAATCCACCGGGTGGGATTTGACCCCGGACAGTGGACGGTGGCGCAAATCAAGGCCCTGAAAAAGGCCGCGGCATCGAAATGCAAAACGATCGAAGCGCCGGGAGTCGTCGAGCGCCTGCGCATGAGGAAAGATGCACAGGAACTGGCCGCCATGCGCAAAGCCGCCAGCCTGGCGGGTGAGGTATTGGAAAGCGTACTACCGCTGTTGAGACCGGGAGTCCGGGAAGACGAAATCGGAGCGGAAATCGAATACCGGATGAAGAAGAGAGGAGCGAGTGGGGCGTCGTTCGAGAGCATTGTGGCGTCCGGAAAACGAGCGGCACTGCCGCATGCGCGCCCAACGGCGAAGCGATTGAGGAAAAATGAATTGGTGGTGCTGGACCTGGGTGCTATACTCGGCTACTACTGCAGCGACATTACACGCACGGTGGTTGTGGGCCGTGCCTCTGAACGAATCCGAAAGTGGTACCAGGCGGTATGGTCCGCGCAAGAAGCGGCCATTGGTGCGGTGCAGGCAGGAAGCGCGTGCGGCGACGTGGATCGGGCGGCGCGCGAGGTGCTGAAAAAGAGCGGTTTGGACACCTACTTCGTGCATAGCACCGGCCATGGTTTGGGATTGGAAGTTCACGAAGAACCACGGGTAGCGCGAGGCCAGACCATTCGACTTGAAGCTGGAAATGTGATTACCATAGAGCCTGGCGTATACGTCGAGGGTGTGGGCGGCATTCGTATCGAAGACGACGTGGCGGTGCGCTCCCGAGGGAGCGAAGTATTGACCCGCGTCAGGCGGGATCTCATCGAGCTCTGAAAAAAGGCATGAAACCGAAAAAGGCGACGAAAGCGAGTGGTGCGTCGTTCGCAAACCCGGAAATCGCGCAGATTGAGCAATTGCTGCGGTTCATGAACGAACACAATCTGGAAGAGTTTGAGTATTCCCGAGGCGATGTCCGCATCCGGCTGAAGAAGCCGGGAAGCGGGGTAGCGCTGGTGGCGCAGCGACCCGCGGCGGAGATCATTGTGCCGTCCGCGGTTCCCGCCGCGGCCGCGCCGTCGAGCGCTCCGGCTGGCGTTGAGGCCGCAGCGGAAGCGGACCTGCGCGGCGGCGAAGACCTGTTTTTGGTCAAATCGCCGATTGTCGGAACGTTTTACGGCTCTCCCAGCCCCGGCGCGGAGCCCTTCGTGAAGATTGGCAGCCATGTCGATTCGGGCCAGACCCTGTGTATTGTCGAAGCCATGAAACTGATGAACGAAATCGAATCGGAAGTGAGCGGGGAAGTGCTGCGGATCTTCGCGGAAAACGGGCAGCCCGTGGAGTATGGCCAGCCCTTGTTTGGAATTCGTCCCAGCCGGAAAAGGTAAGCGGCTCTCCCGACTATGTTCCAGAAGATTCTTGTAGCCAACCGCGGGGAAATCGCCCTGCGGGTCATCTGCGCATGTAAAGAGTTGGGAATCGCGACCGTGGCGGTGTATTCGGAAGCGGACCGCAACGCGCTGCACGTGCGGTATGCGGACGAAGCGGTGTGCATAGGGCCGGCGCGCAGCAGCGAGAGTTACCTGAACATTCCTCACGTCATCAGTGCCGCGGAAATCACCAATGTCGACGCGATTCATCCGGGCTACGGTTTCCTCTCGGAAAACGCCAACTTCGCCCAAGTGTGCGAAGCCTCGGAGATCACCTTTATCGGACCGAAACCGGAAGTCATCGAAATGATGGGAGAGAAAGACCGCGCGCGCCGGGAGATGGCCTCGGCCGGGCTTCCCACCATCCCCGGCAGTGTCGGGGTCGTGGAAGGCGAAGAGCAATTGGCCAAGGAGGCTGAGCGCATCGGCTATCCGTTGATCTTGAAGGCGGCGGCGGGCGGCGGCGGACGGGGAATGCGCGTGGTGCGCAACAACGGCGAACTGTTGAGCGCTTACCAGACGGCGCGCAGCGAGGCGCAACAATCGTTCGGCACCCCCGATGTCTATATGGAGAAATTTCTCGAGCATCCACGGCATATCGAGATGCAGGTGCTCGGTGACCAGCACGGCAAAGTGATCCACCTTGGCGAGCGCGAGTGCACCATCCAGCGCCGCCATCAAAAATTGCTAGAGGAGTCTCCCTCTCCCGTGATGGACGCGAAACGGCGCAAGGAACTGGGCGCCAAAGTGGTGAAGGCAATGGAGGACATCGGCTACACCAATGCCGGGACCATCGAGTTCCTGATGGACGAGGACGGCTCGATCTATTTCATCGAGATGAACACGCGCATCCAGGTGGAGCATCCGGTAACCGAATTCGTAACCGGGGTGGACCTGGTGAAGGCCCAGATCCGCATCGCCGCTGGCGAAAAGCTCGAAGATGCGGCCGGGGCCATCAGTTTTAGTGGGCATTCCATCGAATGCCGCATCAATGCGGAGGACCCGGAAACCTTCGTGCCCTCGGCGGGACGAATAACGACGTTTCAGCCGCCGGGAGGAACGGGTGTGCGGGTGGATTCCGCGGCGTATACCGATGCGATTATTCCGCCGTATTACGATTCGCTGGTGGCGAAACTGATCGTGAAGGGGCGCGACCGCAACGAAGCCATAAGTCGCATGCGCCGCGCGCTAGAGATGTTCGCGATCGAGGGAATCAAAACCTCAATCCCGCTGCACCGGAAGATTCTGGCGGACCCGGATTTCGTGGCGGGCAAGTTCAATACCCATTTTATTGAAAAGATCGTCAATAACGGAAAATAGCCTGGTCGAGTATGTGGGTCCCATCCGCGTCGCATTCGAAGGCGAAGGTGCCGTGCCCCTACAGAATTTGCTGTAGTGCTCGCTTCGCGGGCAAATGCTTGCCGCAATGAAAATGAATCTCGCGCGGTTGAGCCACGACGCAAAGCGTCGAGATACCGAGCCGCTGATCCTGGAAACGATCGCCATCAATGAAGGGCTGAGCGGACAACTGCGTACGATGTCGTACCTGCTACATCCCCCCCTTTTGGACGAATTGGGATTGGCTTCGGCATTGGCTTGGTACGTGGAGGGCTTCACGCAACGTAGCAATATAAAGGTCGAATTGGAGGTGAGTTCCGAATTCGACCGGTTGCCGGAAGCTCTGGAGTTGACGGTGTTTCGCGTTGTCCAGGAGTGCCTGACCAACGTTCATCGGCACTCCGGGGCAGCCAGCGCGAAAATCCGTCTTGTGCGAACTGCAGAGTTCGTCACGGTGGAGGTAGCCGATACCGGCCACGGCATCCCTGCGGAGAGAATGCGCGAAGGAAAGATTATCCACGGCATCGGAATCATGGGCATCCGCGAGCGCATGCTGCAATTGGGAGGCAGCCTCGAGGTAAGTTCTTCGGATAAGGGCACCACCGTTATAGCGCTCCTTCCTTTCTCACGCCACTAGGATCCACAAAGAAACAGGGAACTTCTCGGACGGCCTGACGTACTGACCTGTAGGGGCGGATGACGCGGCCTAGTGTGTGTGGCGCTCCGCGTAAGAGCGGGTGGGTATCCGTGCATTAAGCGCGCCGGGAGGTTGTCATGGCAACCATAGCGGGTCAGTTCCAACAGGTAGCGCGGAGGCTCAGGCGAGCGCCGGCATTTACCGCGATCACGTTGCTGACGTTGGCGGCGGGACTTGGAGCGAACACCGCAGTGTTTAGCGTGCTGGAAGGCGTACTGTTGAAGCCGCTACCTTACCCACAAGCAGAACAACTAGCGGCTGTCCGGCTGACGGCGCCGGGGATCAACATCAAGGATTTCGAGTTATCGCCCTCCGACTATTTCATCTTCCGGGAACAAAGTGCCACGTTTCAGGACATTGCCATGTATCAGGACGATTCCGTCAGCGTGACAGGCATGGCCGAACCGGAGCGGGTCGACGCGCTCATCGTGACGGACGGGATGCTGCCACTCCTGGGCATCCCGCCGATGCTGGGGCGCGTGTTCAGCAGAGCGGACGATACCAAGGGCGCACCAGATACCGCAGTGCTGACGTATGGTTACTGGCGTCGCAAGTGGGGCGGCGATCCCAATGTGGTTGGCAAGACCATCATTGTCGATGGAAAGCAGCGCCAGATCATCGGCGTGATGCCGAAGCGCTTCCACTTCCTCGACCATTCCGATCCGGCCATCATCACCCCGTTCCAGTTCGACCGAAACAAGACCAACCTCGGTAACTTCAGCTATAACGGCGTGGCGCGCTTGAAGCCCGCAGCAACAATCGAGCAGGTCAATGCGGACATGGCGCGGATGCTGCCCATCGTGATGAGGAGCTTCGACGCACCACCGGGATTCAGCAGCAAACTTTTTGAAGACGCACACATTGGACCAAACACCAAGCCGCTCAGAGCGGAGGTGGTGGGCGATATCGGGAATGTGTTGTGGGTGCTGATGGGATCGATCGGGATGGTGCTGCTGATTGTGTGCGCCAACGTCACGAACCTGATGCTGGTGCGAGTCGAGGGACGGCGGCAGGAACTGGCGTTGCGAGCGGCACTGGGCGCCGGGTGGGGACGCATCGCCGGCGAGTTGCTGTTCGAAAGCCTGATCCTGGGATTCCTGAGCAGCGTACTTGGGCTGGGTTTAGCGTACGCTGCGCTTCGGTTGCTGGTGGCCCTGGCGCCTTCAGGGATTCCGCGGTTGCAGGAGGTCGGCATCGATGGAACGGTATTGCTGTTTACCCTCGGGATTGCCATGTTGGCCAGCGTGCTGTTTGCGTCGATTCCCGTGCTGAAATATGCGGGGGCACATTTGAGTACCGGAATTCGCGAGGGAGCGCGGGCGTTGAGCCAGAGCCGCGGGCAGCACCGGGCTCGCAATGTACTGGTGGTGGTGCAGGTCTCGCTGGCCCTGGTGTTGCTGATTTGCTCGGGCCTGATGATCCGGACATTCCGGGCGCTGACGAACGTGAATCCGGGATTTGCAGAGCCGGAGCGGGTACAAACTTTCCGGATCTACATCCCGGAGACGGAAGTGAAGGAGAACGAGCGGGTAGTGCGCTTCGAGCAGGAGATTCAAGACAAGATTGCGGCGATTCCGGGCGTGGACTCGGTAGCGATCGGCACCAAAATTCCGATGGACCCGGGCGGCTGGCATGACCCGATTTTTGCAGAAGGCCGTACGTACGCCGAGGGCGAACTTCCACCGTTGCTGCAGTTCAAGTTCATGTCCCCCGGATTCTTGAAGACGGTGCAAATTCCTATGGTGGCGGGGCGCGACTTCACCTGGGACGACACGTACCAGAAACTTCCGGTGGCCATAATCTCGGAAAACGTAGCGCGAGAATATTGGCCAACTGCCGGCGACGCGCTCGGTAAACGCATTCGCGTCAGCACGAAAGATGATTGGCGGGAGATCATCGGCGTAGCCGGAGACGTTTACGACGATGGCGTGAACCAGAAGCCGTCGAAGGCGGCGTATTGGCCGCTGATGATGGCCAACTTCGAGAGCGATCCACTGTCCGTGCGGCGTGAGGTTGCTTTTGCGGTCCGTACCCGCCGCGCGGGATCGGAGGCCTTGATGGCCGACGTGCGGGAGGCGGTGTGGTCGGTGGATCCCAACCTGCCGCTGGCGGAAGTGCATACCGCGGATTATTTCTACCGTAAGTCACTGGCGCGGACCTCGTTCACGCTAATCATGCTTGGCGTGGCGGGAGGGATGGCGCTGCTGTTGGGAGTAGTGGGAATTTATGGCGTGATCGCCTACTCGGTTTCGCAGAGAACGCGGGAGGTCGGAATTCGCATCGCTCTCGGGGCGCAGTTGCCATCCGTCACCGGGATGTTTGTGCGGCAGGGCATGTGGCTGACAGGCATCGGCGTTTTGGCCGGAGTGCTGGTGTCCTTTGGTGTGATGCGGCTGATGTCCTCGCTGCTTTTCGGGGTCCAAGCCGTGGACCCGGTCACCTATATCGCAGTGTCCTGCGGGCTTGCGGCCACCGCGTTCCTGGCCTGCTATCTGCCGTCACGACGCGCGGCGGGTGTCGACCCAGTCGAGGCCTTGCGGGCCGAATAGCCATATTTCTCGCTCACCTTATGAACGACGCGAGGGGCCGGTCCAGCGCCTCGAGCGCTTCGGTCGGCGTACGCGGCGAAAAGCGATTCCTCGGCTACGGCGTCACCCGTGTTTATAGTCCCGGTTAAACAAGAAAACTAGGTGGCGTATTTCAAGTGCTCGAGAATTGCGCCAAACCGTGATGCCTGCCATTTCTTGAGCGCCGGAAGAATAGTAAGCAAGGCCGGTTACGGACCAGCCACGCCGGTGGGGTCTTGTCGGAACCGAACAGGATTTGAAGACCTTCGGCCGGCGGTATCTAGCAAACAATCGTTCGAGAGCAACGCACTCATAAGCGTGAAAAGGGTTTCATCCAGGGTTGCTCTCCGTGAATTGGCGAGGGAAGCTTGTGTCCCGGATGGATTTTGGGACACCATGGAATAGCGACGATTTCAAAAGGGGCTTGCGCTTGGGACTTCTCTTACCTCGGCTGTATGTGATATTAGACGC
>Ga0306926_10009022_pt1 | contig 10948 bp, 8 predicted proteins | sample flu12Cox44000178_FD_203759 | JGI IMG/M metagenome (GOLD analysis project Ga0306926, IMG submission 203759) | Lab enrichment of tropical soil microbial communities from Luquillo Experimental Forest, Puerto Rico - flux8day.12C.oxic.44.000.178 (v2)... | ecosystem: Environmental > Terrestrial > Soil...
GCGCGGATTGGGAACGGAGATGCGACGCCGGGTGTGGTAACGCGGTGGATTCTTCCGCTTCCACTCCTCAGCGAAGCGTCGCTGCTCCGCGATGATTTCGTCTGCGGTCATGGCATGAGAGAAGCGTCGATGCTCGCTGCCAGCCTCACCCTCGTATAAACGGCGAGTCGGCACAGGTGCGAGCAGACCCGGTTCTTGCGCTCGCACTTTCTCAGTAAAGCGCCGCGCTTCCTCGAGGTCAATGGCAGTAATGCGCTGCCCGTGCTCCACTAGAGCATCCATTCCCTCGCGCAGAGCTTTGCGCTGCACTTTGCTGACATAAGAGGGACACACGCCAAGCTGCCGCGCAAGAGCGCGCTGCGACAGGCGCTCGCCGCCATCGAAACAGGATTGCCAGATAAGCCTCTTGATAATAGCGGTCTCGCGGTCAGATCGTATCAGTCGCCGTCTCAGATTCCGGCGGCGCTGCCGAAGGGCCGCTTCGGTCATCGTGTACGGCTTGCGAGCAGGGCCGCGCGGAGGGTGGGGGTGGTGCATACCGCGTTGGAAGGTCATGCGTCTATTCTGATTGAGGCACATGTTAGTTCAAGTCCCCACATTTCGGGGTGACCGGCGCTATAACTCCTTTGATTAGATGAGGGTCGTCAGACGACCATTGATAGATTTCGTGGTGAAACGCATGCTAATTGGCGGGTGTCCTGGCAGTAAGCCTCTGCCGCGACGGGATTACTGGTGATAAGCGGATTTCCCAACATCTATCCGGTTCGGTCTGACTTGCGGCCCAAGTTCTAATCGTTACTGCAGCTTCGCGTACTCCGCTTTAGCTTCCTTCAGGATGGGAATGTCGGGGTCGGCGTCTTTCCAAAGATTGATGAAATCCTGATACGCGGCGCGGGCTTTGGCGGTGTCGCCTTGCAAAACGTAGGCACGAGCGAGTCCGAGACGGGCCAGTGCCCCCCAAGGAAAAATATTCACCAGTCCGCGGTGGTCAGCGAACTTCTGAAATTCCGTTGCCGCCCTTTGGCCATCGCCCAGTGCGAGGTAGGCTTCCCCGCGCATATAAACGGGAACCAGTAGGACGAGATTGTTGGCTTCGCCAAGTTCTATCGCGCTCGTTTCTTTAAGGAGTTCCACAGCCCGGTTCGAGTCTTTGTGCCCCATCGCCACGGCAGCCCGAATTGTGGGCAGCCAATACCTCTCGACCAGCGTGTCCAGCGGGAATGTCTTGTCGAGTTCAGCCGCTAGCTTCTCAGCTACTGTCGTATCGCCTGCCCGCGCCAGAGCCAGTGCCGCCATCGCTTTCACATCGCGGTTTGGAGCCAGCTTCAGTGCCGCATTTGCTTCGCCACGTACCTCCTCGCGGTTGCCCGCTTCCACTTCGCGCAACGCCGATTCAGCTTGATAGAGCGCGGCGGTTTCTTTGGCATCATTGTGCTCGGCGGAATCCATCGCTCGTCGCGTCAGCTCCCGCGCATTCTTCAGCTTCCCGTACCACGCTTGTGTGTCCGCTTGTTCGGCCAGCAACTGGTCTTCCGTGCCGGGCTTTCCCATGGCCGCCGCGGCGAACCGCTCCATCTGCGCCGCATCGCCCCTCAAAAACGCCAAAACGTAGCGGGTGGCGAGCAGGCCCTCGTTCTCCAGCTTGCGCTCTTCCGCCTGCTTGAGCACCGCCTCTGCTTCATCCAGCCGGTTAAGGCATGCGTAGGTGATGCCCAGGTTAGAATAGTTGGACCCGTTATTCGGTTCCAGACGCAGCGCTTCGCGGAATTCCTCCAACGATTTTTCGTAGTTTCCCAAGGATTGGGAAATGAATCCCAGGTTCCCGTAAGGCTGAAAGTTTCGCGGGTAGGTCTGCTGCCACAGTTCGTAGGTCTGCGCCGCCTTCTCCAGTTCTCCGGTCACGCTCCAATAGTAGAGAGCCTCGATTGCAAACCGCTCCCGTTCGCTCACTTTTTCCCGCAGCTCGTACGCCTTGCGGGCATACTTCGCCGCCAGTCCTACTTCGTTAAGGTTGGAGTACGTAGTCGACAGGTAGAGGTAGGCCCACGCAAAACTCTGGTCGAGTTCTACCGCCCGTTTGTAGAAGGGGAGTGCAGCAGTCTCGCCTTTCGCATAGCGTGTCTTCACCCCCAGGCTGAAGGCCTTCAGCGCTTCGAGCGACGATGTGGTGGCGTCCGCGAGCGGCGTAGCGTATTCCTGTACGGTACTGAGCGACTCACCCAGCTTGCTTCGCAAACGGACTGCTGCCGCATCCAGAGCCTTGAGCACCCCTTCCTTGCTCGTAGCCTGTTCCTGCGCTTCTGCCATCATGTCTCCGCTCTGGCAGTTCACCGCTTTCAATCCAATCACGTACTGGCTGCCGAGGCCGGCAATCGAACCTGTCAGCATGGCCTTGCTGCTCGTGCGCTGGCAGACTTCTCGCGTCACCTCCGGCGTCAACCGGTCACCCGCAGGACGCCCCATCATCTTCAAGGTCTGATTCACTTTGCTGTCGGGAATCATAGAGAGAAACGGCGATTGCTCTAGCTGCACAGAGAGTCCCTGCCTCAGCGTGTCGTCGAACACCGCATCCCCAGTCTTGTTCTCGAAATCCGAGAGAACAATCGTGTCCTTGTTGGTGAGTGCCCTTGCCTTGCGTGCAAAATAAAGCCATCCGGCCAGGGCGAGAACGACAACTACCGCAGCACCTGCAATCACCGCCCATTTCAGGGAGCGTGTTGCCACCTTGGCGGTCGGAACAGAAGGAGTCTGCACAGCTGACGGCGCAACGGCAGAAGCTGCTGCGACGGAAGCGCTCGCTCTTGATTCACTGCCCACAACCGCCGTACGACCCGATTCCGTATCACGCTTCAATCGCTGCAAATCAGTGCGCATCTCAGAGGCATGCTGGTATCTCAGCTTCTGGTTTTTCTCCAACGCCTTCGTGATGATTTCATCCAGCTTCGTGGGAAGTATGGGATTCAGCTGGGATGCAGGAGTGGGTGCGCGGTTCAAAATCGCATCATGAATAAGCGCTGCTGTATTGCCGGGAAACGCCATCTGCCCAGTCGCCATTTCATAGAGAACCGCTCCGAAGGAGAACAAGTCCGTGCGCGCATCCAAATCCTTGGCAGCCAGCTGCTCGGGAGACATGTATGCAACCGTGCCGACAGCAGTGCCGGGGTTGGTGAGCTGCTCTTCGATTCCCCCCATCGCGTTGGTAGCGAGCGTGGCCTCTGCGTCGCCCTTCTGCGTCAGCTTTGCCAAACCAAAATCGAGAATTTTGGCGTGGCCGCGCTTGGTGACGAATATGTTGGCGGGTTTAATGTCTCGGTGAACTATCCCTTCTGAGTGGGCCGCGTCCAGCCCCTCTGCGACTTGAATGCTCAAATCGAGGATGGTTTCCAGCTCCATCGGACGGCCACCAATTCGGTGCTTTAGCGTCATGCCATCCATAAATTCCATGGCAATAAAAGCGCGCCCGTTTTCTTCACCAATCTCGTAAATCGTACAGATGTTCGGATGATTCAGCGCTGAGGCTGCCTGCGCTTCGCGTCGGAACCGCTCCAGTGCCTGATTGTCTCTTGCTACTTCATCGGGTAGGAATTTGAGTGCGACGAATCGGTGCAGGCTGATGTCTTCAGCCTTGTAGACCACACCCATGCCACCGCCACCGAGCTTTTCAAGGATGCGAAAATGCGAGATGGTCTGGCCGAGAAGTGGCTGGGTGTCTACCATTTCGGCGGATGTTAGGTGAGGTGTGTTGGCAAGTCAACGAACCTGCGCGCTCGCGATGCGTTTTGAACCTTAGCAGGCTTCGGAAGCATTGCGGAATGCTATTCTGGGATATGGACAAGGCAACAACCCATCTTGGCCGAGTTATTTCCAAGGTTCACGGATGTTCCATTGTCGGATGGCTATTTCATCAGTCCAGCTCGAACCGACCTGACCCTGCGTGACCCTACGGTTTCTGTTGCGTCCTTCCGCAGTTTGAAAACTGGCTGGCATGGTGAGTGGCTGAAGCTGGATGACGCCACGAATGAGCAAAATCAGAAAACTCTGTATGCGGTGGAGCAAAGCATCATTCGTTTTGAAGAGCTCTCTCCCCTATTAGAACCCAATACCTACATGGATTTCAATGGCACAAGATGGCTGAATCGGACATCCCCTCTATATTACGGGAGCATTGTGAAATGCACGGAACTCAGTTGGAATGGCTGGAAATCCCCATCTTCCGCGTGAAGAAGAATCAGCCTAACCAACATGAAATAGATGCTAGAGAAGCAGCACACAAACTGGATTTGCACAGGCCCACACGACGCTCGCAGCGGGCGCAGCCATAGGTAGTGCTCATTCTGTGCTATATGCTTTTCATATTAATCGTCTGGGTAATCAATTACCGACAGTCTGGGGGACGTCCATGAGGCAATGGGGTACCGGTAGGTACCCCAGGGCAACACCGCTAACTCCGACGTCAAGCTCGGAAGAACACCCCCCCGAGTCGTTGGTCAGGACTAACTACGGCTGTCCGACACTGATCGTGGTTGCCAAAGAAGAGAGTCTAAGCGCGGATCCAGCGTTGCTGTTCCGGACCACTGCCTCTAACCGTTCCAGGCGCGCTGAGAAAGTCGCGTTCTGCTCCATCGCCACTGCTTGCAAACGTGCATTCTCGGCTTTCAGTTGCGCCAGTTGCTGAGCCTGCGCTTCTAAGCTGTGCTCCTGTTGCTGCAGTTCGTTAAGCAGCATCGGGATCAGCTCGTGATATTGCACTGACTCCACTTTGCCGTCTACTCCCTTGGTTACCAGATCGGGATAGACCTTAGCCACTTCTTCCGCAATCAACCCATATTGCAGTTCGCCGTCCGGCTCGAACTTGTAGTGGAAAGTGACTGGGCGCAACTTCAGAAGCCCACGGCTGCGGTCCCCCATACTTTGAATGTCCCGTTTGTAACGAGCCGAAGAGGCTAAGGTACCCAACTCCCCGTTACTGTTGACGAACACTTGTCTAGCGCTGACATGCGCGCCATAGATGCCCGCAATAAAGGTGCGAGTCTGCACACTCCCCAAGCGCATAGTTTTCGATTCAGTGGACTCCCCCGAGTTACCCAGGTAAATATTGTTGCTCCCGCTGGTCAGATTGCTACCAGCGCTAGCTCCGATGGCAATGTTCGCCCCTGAGGTAAGGTTATTGCCGCTGGCGTTCAGGAGCGCCGAGTCGCCCACGGCGGTGCTGGAATCGGCTTCGCCGTTGCTAAAGAGCGCATTGTTGCCGACGGCCGTGTTCCTGTGGCCCCCACCCAGATTAGCGGAACTGTCAGTGCTAAACAGAGCGTTGCTGCCAACCGCCGTATTGAAGGCCCCACCAAATCCAGCCTTGCCCATGGTAAACAACGCCTGGAATCCAATGGCGGTATTGTTGCTGCCACAAGAAGAAGAAGCACAACCTGGCGCGCCAAGGTTATTGGTGAGGGCTCCGGCGCCCACGGCCGTATTCTCGAATCCGGCCACATTGGTCGTGAGTGCTCCTTGCCCCACGGCAGTGTTGAGAATGCCCGAAAAGTTGTTCCTCAGCGCATCGTGTCCGTAGGCTGTGTTGAAGGTACCCTGGGAATTGTTGACCAGCGCGCCCGAGCCTCCTCCCGTGTTGTCATTGACGTCGCTGATGTCATTCCCTGGTGGTTGCTGGGCCCGACTCGGCGTCCCTACCAGTGCGAGGACGAGGCCGAGAATCACTGTGACAAGCCAATGGTTTCTCATGTGATTGCTCCTTCCAATGGGGGTTCCTACAGCTAGAAGCCCAAACAACCCTACTTTCATCACCTTCTTCATTGATTTTTCTCCTCTCCAAAGGATCTTGCAGATTGGGTATGTTGGAAAAAGCAGGGGTTCCTCCACTTTTTTGACTGTTTGTTCTAGGCCCATTCTGACCGAGGGGCTGTGAACGCCGCCTCTTTCACTATATAAAGCGTAATCGCGGGGCAAACTGGCTCACCGCGGAAGAAAAAATTTCGGGAACGATTCCAGTCAATAGTTAACGCCGTCAGGTTCGGGTCACAGCTATGGTTAATGAACTCGGCGCCGCTTCCTTTCACTGACCCGTCAAGCATCCAGCGCCGATTCAAGCGAATCGTGTAAACCCGTCCTGCTTTTCCCGTCAGGAACACCCTCGCGGCACGGCGTATGGCTTCCCGTTTTGCTAAGGAGGCTCGTCTCTTAGAAGGTGTGGAGCTAGAGATCCGCGTGTACAGCCTGACGAGGCTATGGCCGTGGCAATGGACTGCTTCCGTTTCGATGGACGGGTGGCATGTCCCAGGGTTCGTTGTTCTAGTTGTGTACCGAAAGGCGTAAGCGGCGACGCCAGTTCATTCAAAAGCAGGCCCTGTCAACATCAGCTATTCGGTAACCACGTTCTTCCGCGTCGCCATACCTAACTCTTTCGTCGTTCGCCGGACAGTCGACCACTCGGCGCTAAGGCAACGGGCACCCAGACACAGCAGACCCACAGTCGACAGTGTGCCCCGCTATGGTTGCGGACACAGATCGCATACCTGTGGAGGTGCTGAGCGTGTTCATATCGACCTCAATGGACGAACCGGCGTCTACGTAGAATCGTATTGCAGGGCTCTCCACAGTGTAGATATCGGAGCCGTTGTTTGTTGTTGCGAGTTTGAGAGGCAGGTAGTATCGCGTCACGTCGCCATTTATCGAGATGGAGACAAGAACGGGATCCCCGGTCGGCACCTGGACGACGGCCGTTACGGTCTCAGCAACGAACTCTTTTAATGCTGGCACAAAGACCTTACCGCCTTGGCAGATACTGTTGCCATCCACCATGCTGCAAGAGAGACCGGCTACAAAGGAGTTGCGGGCCGGTTCATCCAAATCACGCACGAGTACGGGGCTTGTCACTGGGTTGCCCACGGTGACCGAGCCATTGAGAGCGATGGCGCTCCCAGATGCTAGGCTGACGGTCGGTGTGCCGCTGATGCCGACCGTGCTCCCACTCGCCAGGTTCACTGTAGGCATGCCAGCGATTCCCACGTCCCAAGCGCCGCTCTGCGCGGCACTGACAGTCCCGGCGACAGTGGTTGTGCCCTGGGCTGCCATTGGAATCGCCTGCGCGGCGCCGCTGTTGGTGACGAGCACCGGCGCTGTCTGGGTGGCTTTCGTGTTATTGCTGAGACTAGAACTCACAACAGCGGCTAGAACCGCAAACCCCAAAGTAGCTAGCAATCTTACAGTGAACTTCTTCATCGTTCTCCTCCTTAGGCTGGGATGGGAAAAGCGCGGCAACCCGGGCCCTGACAGGGACGGGCGTCGTTGTCAAAGACCTGGCGTTGTGCCGGGGGGTGAGCCGCAGGCTCCCTGTGCAATGCCTTCCGACAAGTCGCTCAATCTCTGCTCCAACCCGGTAATGGCGGGTGTTTGGGGGAGGGTTTCCAACAACTGTTGCAAGCCAATGGTGGTCTCATCGAAACCTAATGCGCCCTGACAGGTAAACTTGAGCCCACCCCCGGGGCCCTTGCCGGTGCCATTGCCGGTGCCCTTGTCGTATGCCACCCCCAAGAAATCGGCTAGGTTGTCGAGCGTCCCTGTCGGGCAGCCGGTATTGGTGCCACCGATCGTCGTCCCTCCGGTGATGACACCCGCTGCGCCGCCGCTACAGTTGGCGTCCATCTGCACATTTGTCGCAACGACGGCAGTGGAGCCGCCGGTGATCTTGAGGTTGCCTACCTTCGATCCAGCGATAACGGAAGAGGCATCGATGGCTTTGTACTCCAACTGGATCGTAACAAAGGAAAATACGCTTCCCGATCCCGGGCCGGCCTTGGCCGTGCCGACAGTCGAGTTGTTAACCCACGCGAAGGCGTCACCAACTGGCCCGACTTGGACATTGTCGCGAGAGAGCGTGCCGACCTGCAGATTGGGGATTTGGGCGTACGTAATAACGCAGGTGTGTCCGTCGGGGACGAACACGGCCTGGTTGATTATCAAGGGCTGGTTGACCGACCCGGTAAGCGTATCGGTGCAGATCAAGGGCGACCCTAGATTCTGCGCAGCCACTTGTCTGTGTGAGGGAACGCTGAACAACACGACTATCACAACTGCCACAGCGATCAGGATCCGTTTCATTTCTTCCTCCTTGTGCCCGTCTTTTCGCTAAGTTGTGGTTCCTTGGCTCCAAGTCTTGGTGCTGCGAACGCCTCCTCTTTCACCATATAAAGCGTAATCCCGGGCCAAACTGGCTCACGAAGGGAAGAAAATTTTGGGGCCGAATCCGTCTGAGGAGCCGCAATGAGAGGGACAGGAACATCGGAAGCCATAATCAACCCTCTGATTTTCTTGAAACCCGGATTGCCCGCATCCCGCCCAGAGCCGTAGGCTTCTCAACCATTAGTGCTATGGTTCCAAAGGTCGAAAAATCATCAGAAACCGAAATAAGGTTCATCGCCCTTGGTCAGCTCGGACCAGGTGGTGATCCCCAACATCTTCTTGACACGCTGGGCCAAGGTCATTGGCTCGCGAGTCTTCTGGTCAGTCTTCACCAAAGGAAGTGCTTTCCCGGGAATTGCCGCGATCGGGTTATCAGCCATGGGGATTCCTCCTCTTTTAACTGTTTGTCCTTGGCCCAACGTCCGAGGGGCTGTCTTCGCCGCCCCTCTCACTCTATAAAGCGCAATTCAGGACAAAATCGGCTCACCACGGGAAGAAAATGTCGGGGCTAATTCCCCAAGTAACAATTTTCAAACGGCCACCCCATGTACTCGTTGATTTAGTTGCCCTTTTGGATTATGTTCGCCGTCTAGAACCCCTCTTCAGGCCCTCTGGGGAGGACGTCTGTGGCGGATTCTTCACCGCAATCCGTTACCACCCTCCTGGACAAGTGGCAGGCCGGGAGCGAGGAAGGTCTCTGCGCTGTTTTTCCTGTCGTCTACAACGAATTGCGCCGCGTTGCGCATTACCACCTGCAAAACGAAAGGCCTGGCCACACTTTGCAGAGCACGGCATTAGTCCACGAGGCCTATCTTCGGCTTGCCAAGCAGGGCGTAACGCAGTTTCAAAATCGCGAGCACATTGTTGCCATTTGTGCGCTTTTGATGCGGCAGATTCTGGTGGAGTATGCGCGCCGGCACCGCGCGACCAAACGGGGTGGCGGCGAGAAGCAGACCCTAGTTGAGGCCGTGGCCTTGGCTAAAGGCCGCAGCGTGGACTTGATGGCTCTCGATGGCGCACTCGACTCTCTGGCGAAATTGGACGCTCAGCAAAGCCGGGTCGTGGAGCTCCGGTTCTTCGGCGGCCTTTCCATCGAGGAGACCGCACATGTCATGGAAATCTCGCCGGCCACGGTGAAGCGAGATTGGAATGTAGCCAAGGCCTGGCTGGCACATGAGATGCAAAGGGGCAGCCATGGATAACCTGACCAAACGGGAGCACTGGGAAAGAGTTAAGGGGATCGTCGGCGATGCTCTCGACTGCGAGCCGGCCCGCCGGATCGCGTTCCTCGATGAAGTCTGCGGATCAAACGCGACGCTACGCGCCGAAGTCGAAACTCTGGTTGCCGCTTATGAAAAAGCCAGCGGCCTATTCCAGGATACGTTTCCCTCTGTTTCCCTCGAAACGGCAGCACCGTCCGACATGATCGGTGACTACCGTTTGATTAAGAAACTCGGAGAAGGGGGCATGGGACAGGTCTGGCTGGCCGAACAGACCGCTCCTGTCGAGCGACAAGTCGCGCTGAAACTGGTTCGCGGTGGGCTTTACGACGAGAGCCTTCTGCGGCGGTTCCAGGCCGAGCGGCAATCGCTCGCGATCATGGACCACCCCGTGATCGCAAAAGTGTTCGACGCCGGAACGACGGAGAGCGGGCAGCCCTACTTCGTGATGGAGTATGTTCAGGGCACTCCGATCAACACCTACTGCGACCAACACCAGCTCAAAATCCGTGATCGACTCGAACTCTTCATCAAAGTGTGCGATGGAGTTCAGCACGCGCATCAAAAAGCGATCATCCACCGCGATCTGAAGCCAGCAAACATTCTGGTTGTGGAGGTGGACGGCGAGCCGATGCCGCGCATCATTGACTTCGGGCTCGCGAAGGCGGTAACGCCACTATCCGCTGGCGAGACCGCGTTCACGCAAATCGGTAGCTTCGTCGGCACTCCGGCATACATGAGTCCGGAACAAGCCGATCCGGACTTCCACGACATTGATACCCGAACCGACGTTTACTCGCTTGGTGTTGTTCTCTACGAATTGCTGACGGGTTCGACCCCATTTGACCCGAAGCAGTGGCAGAAGCAACCGCTGCTTGAGGTATTGCGGCAACTGCGGGAACAGGATCCGCTGCGTCCTAGCACCCGCGTCAAAACGGAAAAGGACAGCTCGGCAGCCGCAAAGCGCGCGGTGACGCCGGAAAGGCTAACCCGCCAGCTTCGCGGCGATTTGGACACCATCGTTGGCAAGGCGCTGAAGAAAAATCCGCAGGAACGCTATGCCTCGGTTACTGCTTTCGCCAATGACCTTCGCCGCTATCTCCGAAACAAACCCATCACCGCCCGGCCGGACAAGATTGCCTACCGGGCGGCCAAGTTTGTCCGCAGAAACCGCATCGCAGTGGCGCTAACTGCACTCGCCTTGGTGGCGGCGATCGCTGGGGTGACGGGGACTTTGATGCAGGCGCGAACGGCGCGTCGCCAGCGTGATTTTGCGTTTCGCGAGCTTGCCCGGGCAGAAAAGATTGACAGCCTCAACGAATTCCTGCTGAGCGATGCACAGTCCGGCAAGGCATTAACTGTCAATGAGCTCCTCGAACGCGAGGAGCTCATTATTGAACGTGAGAATCGAGCGAATGATGCCGCCAGTCATGTGAAAATGTTGACCTCCCTCGGGACTCAGTACTCAAACAAGGGCGAATACGACAAAGCTCTCCGTATTTTGAAAGAAGCCTACCAACTTTCTCTGGGACTAC
>Ga0306926_10009024_pt1 | contig 10946 bp, 14 predicted proteins | sample flu12Cox44000178_FD_203759 | JGI IMG/M metagenome (GOLD analysis project Ga0306926, IMG submission 203759) | Lab enrichment of tropical soil microbial communities from Luquillo Experimental Forest, Puerto Rico - flux8day.12C.oxic.44.000.178 (v2)... | ecosystem: Environmental > Terrestrial >...
GCCGTCACTCGCTCGCTGCGAGGCCGGCCTTGCGCACGATGTCGCCCAGGCGGGCGATCTCGACTTCCACGAATTTCCGCAACTCATCGGGCGCGGGCGAGTCGACCGGGATCAGTCCCTGGCGCTGGATGAACTCTTCGCGGACATCCGCCTCACGCAGAACTCCGCGCAGGTCAGCGTGGAGCTTGTCGACGATCGAGCGCGGCGTCCTGGCGGGCGCCACCAGCATCCACCATGACGCTGCGTCGTATCCGGGCACGCCGATTTCGGCGAGCGGCGGGACGTCCGCGATGGCTCCGACGCGTTCTTTCGTGGTCACGCCGAGCATTCGAACTTTGCCGGCATGGGCGAGCGGCAGCGCGAGCGGGATGGGCGACGTCATCATCGCAATATGCCCGCCGGCGAGATCGTTGAGTGCAGGCTGCATGCCCTTGTAGAGCACTGTGGAGTGTCCAGCCTGAAGCCAAAACGCGAGCCGGCTCAGAGGGTTGAAAAATTGGGTTCGGCCGACTGTCCAGCCGATGTCCATTCCAGCTTCGAAAATCGCACAGGCGGCCCGCTGCGTGGCGGGGCAAGTCGGCAAATCGCGAGTTACGGAGCCTTTAGCGTGACGACTTTTGCCGGTTTGCCGGTTTCTTCATCCCCGCAGTAGGCGCGCCAAGCCGCCTCAAAGTCGGAGCGGTAGTAGCCCTTCCCGGAATGATCGCCCGGCTTACCCTTCCCCGGCCACACTGAGCGCGTGACAATGCCGAGCGGACGCAGCATGGCGCGCAGCTCGCTCTCCCTCAGCTTGTGCGGCGTGCGGTTACGTTGGACCCCGCAGAACTCCGACCAGCGGCCATCCTCCATCTCGTGCAGTGCGGTGACGAGCGCCTTGATGGTGATGCGGTCGACGCTGAGCATATCGAACACAGTGCGAATGTCCCGCAACAGAACGACGATCGGGTCCTCGTGGCGCCCGCTCAAGGCGAAGAACACGGCAGCCTCGCGGGCGAGCGTGCCCCATGCCGGCAAACAGGCGTCGGCGACACTGATTAGTGGCCGCCAGTTGTCGGCGACGCTGGGATCGGCCCGCAGCAGCTCATCCGGCAACTTGGGGTCAGGGTTGAGTATGACCCCGGGTGCCCATATCGAAGCGAGGTGCCGATAGAGCGCGTCGAGGTCGGGCGTGTTGCCAGTGACGAACCGCCGCTTGGGCCGGCGCTTCTGCATCAACAGGATGATCGAGCGTCGCATCAGCGGTGGCGGCAGCGTACCAGGCGGCGTTAGCACGCCAATCGACGCCATTGCGAGCGGAACGAAGGTCCGATACTCGCGCCGCTGCTTGCCGACCCCGCGCGAGAACATGCCACCCTTTTCGTAACCGCTGTTGAATACAGCGCGCAGTGACCCCCGGGTGTCAAAGTCGAGATTGTCGGCCTCGTCGACGAGCAACGTGCGTCGATCGTTGGCATTGTCGTAGAGCGTCGCCGTCGTAAAGTTGTCGCTCATCTTCGGACGCACGACCAGGCGGTCGAGAACCCTGAGCCCGCGGACTCTTGCCACAGCCGCTGGTCGGACTGGTGATGACTAGTCGCGGCGCGTGCTGATAAAACTCGTAGACATGCGTGTACGCGGCCCACAGCGTATAGGCGACGTACTCGTGCGGACTGCTGAACACGAGATAAAGCTCGACCCGTTCACGGATAAGATCGAGCACCGTGTAGCCGGAATCGACTGACTGCGCCGGACCAGCGTCGCGCGGATCAGATGGTGGCGGCGGGGGCGCAGCGGCTTTGTCGTCAGCCTCGGCCTGCGTCAACACCTTGGGAGCATCGATCCGGGTTTTGCCGTGGCGCTTGAGCCAGGCGTCCATTGCACGCTCGCCCTGCTTGCGCTCGTGCTCGGTCGAACCGGCCATGAAGCGGTTGAAGAGATCGCGGAAGTGCTGGGCTGGAGTTTTCTTCGCCATGGCCGTCAGCGCCTCCGCAACCAGGCGATCAGCGCCAAGACGTTGGCGACCAGGGCGACGAGCATCGTGCCGCTCACGACGGTCATCAGCAGCCAATCGGGAGGGCCAGCGACAAATATGATAGAAGAGAAGGTGGACATGCGGGCCGCTCCAACGGTTCGCGATCGTCAAGTCGTGCCGGCCCGTCCTTTCCGCGGCGGGTCGGGGCGCGCCTTTCAGTCAGCGGCGCTCGCTGGCGAACCTTTCTAGAGTCGGCCCATGGGGCCGCATGCATTAGCGCAGGGATCAACCGCGCTGGCAAGAGGGACTATCGCCACCGTCGGCGTTGCGGCTTAACACCATCATCGCATCGACCGCGAGCGCCAGCGCGCTTTGGAAATATTCGGCCGTTGAGGTAGGGTAAGCGGCCAGCCCCGACGGGTTCGAAGCAACGTCGGGGCCGGCCATCACCTCTTCACCGACGGGATTGAGCCCCGTGGGCAAAAAGGCTTCTCCGACATCTACCACATCGGGCGGCGATCCGTACCGGGACAAGCGGTCCTGAGTCGTGATCGCGGCGCTCTCCGATCAGGCTTGGGCAAGAATCTGCGCCGCTGCCGAGCAGCACACGCCGCCGCTCATTCCCGACGCCGGAACGCGTGAGCGGCTGTCAACCGTCTTGTTCGAGCAATATCCGGTCTTTCATTATGACCGCGAGCGGGTGGCTGCCGCCCTTCATCAGTCCGAGCGGATGTTGAGTTCGCTCGACAAGTTTGCCGGCCTCTACCGGCAGGCGTTTTGGCCTGAGCTTTCTGCGGATCAATTCGAGGTCATTCTTGCCGGCATGGCCGACGCGGTGGTCGCCGACAAGCCGGACGCGCAGTTCGGCTTTTGGTGCATTACCAGGCTGCGACGGCAGGTATTGAGGGATTTGCTGGCCGCCCGCGCCATCCGCCGGGCTCATCGTGGACACGGAGACCCGCAGTTTGAGTGGCTATGCAACCAACTCTGCACCGTTTGGCTTTGGGATTTTCACGCGCCCGACCTCGCCTATTGGGTCCCTAGCTGGGGTGGCTCGCCACGTGGGGCGCTGATCGCGTTCATGCTGGCCGCCATCGGGGAGGTCGTCGCGAAGGAAGAGGAGCTACCGAGCCCCTATGCGTTGCGCGATGCTATCGTGCGAGAGCGCGAGGAGCGCGAGAACGCTCGCCAGCTTGGACTGTTTCTGAGACATCACCTGCCATTGAAACCCGACATGCCATCTTGACGCGCAAAAAATAATTTTAAGCCGTCATTTTTACATCGCGCTTACCAGCGTGCCACCGTGCCCCGTCACATTCGATGGGGTTTGCAATGGCCCACGCAGAAGCAACCGAGCGCAAGGCGAGGGAGGGGGTGGCCTCCTCCAGGAGGGGCCTGACCCGCGCCGGCGAAGTCCGCGCCGCGCCGACCGCCGTCTACTCCCGTCCGTCTTTTTGCAAAGCTCACGGCATCTCCGAGAGCTTTTACCACCAGCTTCAAAATGAGGGATTAGGCCCAGACGAAATGCGGGTGGGCTCGCGCGTCTTCATCACGCACGAGGCCGCCGCGAGATGGCGCGCCGCGCGCGAGGCCGCGACCGCGGCCGAAATAAGAGACAGCGTGATCGATACCCCGTCCTCGGTGTCGAAAGCGGAACTGAAAGTTCGGAGGACATGAAGGGAAGGCTCCGACACCGACAACCCTGATCAGGCAGGTGTCGGAGCACTAAGAGAAGGACAAAGCCATGGATACGATTTCCAGGCTTCTAGAGCGACTATCTACAGAACCGAACGCTCCGGTTCAAGACCCGGCCCCTGTCCAGTCGAATGGCAACGGCAACGGCGGCAACGGTGTGCATCACCATCGCCGCCGTCCGCAGTTCCGCAACGGTGCCCGGCAGGCCGCCTGCCGGGCCTTTGCCGGGGCGAGGTTTGTGCTCGACTATGGCATCTCTATCGCCGATGCGAGCCGTTGGACGGGCTCCAACCTCAACTACGTCGTGGCGCTGTTGGCGGTCATCAAGACCGGGGACGAGGCGTGGCTGCGCGCGATCTTGCGCGGTTACGTGCCGGTGCTGCTCGCCGGGACGCGGGCGAAGAAGTTCAACCGGCTAGTCGAGGCGTACCAGGAGGCTACCCCTGCGACGAAGGCCGCGTTCTGCAAACTCGTCGGGCAAGAGAAGCTGTTTGATGAGCTGATCGCGCCGGCGACCGAGGCGGCCACCTACGAGGCGTTCTGGCAGACGCCCGCGGAGGTGAGCGCGGAGGTGTTGGAGGCGGCCGAATAGTTCTCAGCTGAAGGCGTCACTACGGCGCCGCTCGTGACCGCGGGCGGCGCCTTTTTCACGAGGAGAACGACAATGAAGACTATGTTCGACTACACGGCGGTTCTCGCCACGCTGCAACAAATCGCGCCGGAAGCGCACATCGCTGGCGGCGCGGTGCGGGACACGATCCTGCAAAAGCAAATCCACGACATCGATGTGTTCATGCTGGACGAGCATGTGGAAGAAGCCGCTACCCTGCTGCGGTCTCAGTGCAGCTTCGTCAAGACCGGAGAGTGGAGACAGTATCTTGGGTTCTCCGATCCGGCCATGACGCGCGTAGCCAAATTCGAAAAGGCCGATGAAGTAATCCCGGTATGCGTCATTGGGTTGTTGCCCAGTTTTGCAACCCCGAGAAACAACATCGCGCGGTTCGATTTTGGCATCTGCATGGCCGCATTCGACGGCAAGCAGACAATACGGGCGACAGAGTTTGACCAGGACGAGAAGGCCCACACCTTCACGCTGTGTCGTGCCGACAATAAAGCGCAGTTCATTTACTCGGTGTCTCGCTTCGAGAAGATAACTGCCGCGCGCTATAAGGGTTGGTCCTTGAATGTCCTTAGCGAGTTTAAGGACTTCGTCAAAGACCATACGTTCCGGCGTCATTGGTATCGCGACGACTTCATCAAAGGCTTTGACGGCCAAAGTGTCCTAAAGCCCAAAGAGCGAATAGCCGTACACCAATAAAGTCACTTAGGCGTCACCCGCGCGCGAATGCGTGGGCGGCGCCAATTTCATCTCAAAGGAGGACAACATGAACTCGGATGTGCGTCCGCGCCAACGCTGCGCTTTCGTTGCTACGTTCTCGGACGGCGTTGTGGTGTCTACGCCGACCGCTTGGAACAGCGGCCATCCATCCGTCGAGAGGGCCAAGTTTTTTGCGGAACTTGCTTACAAGCGTCAAACTGACAAATCCGCACCAGCGATCGCTAAAGCTCAGTTCGAAGTCGGTCGCAAGCCCCGCACAGTGCTCAGAGTTTGCTCAGCGGTCGAATTGGATGCCGGGCAAGTATCCACATCGGCGCCGGAACCCGAACCAGTGCGGCGCAGACGAGGGCGGCCGAGGGGTTTGAAAAACAAGCGAAAGATGATCGACGACACGTCGACGAGTGTGGCGACCGCACCAGTCATGCGTAGGGCGTCACAACACGAAAAACCACTGCTCGCGCTCATCGAGACAAGCATAGCGAACGGTACTCCCGCCGTATCGTTAGCGGCTACATCGGTGCTGCCGGCTAATGAGGACACGCCGCTCGCCAAAGCCATCGCAATGGTGAAGGCGGCGGGTTACCGCATCGAACGGCCGAAGGCGTCGAAGATACCCAGACCCAAAAAACGTGTTGGCCCGACCTTCGTGGCCACATTCGCCACCGGCGAAACCACGAGAATGAGCATCTGCACCCCGATCGAGCGGTTGGATTGGGGACGTGGGCTGCGCTTGGCAGAGGCGGCCTGCGAGTCGCGCTGGCGGACAAGGGTTCGCGTTCAGGGTCTCCCACCATTGTCCGTTCTACCGCCAATCATATCAGCGCATTTCGAACAAGATGGCGTCGTGCTCGCCCGCCGCCCGGATGACGGGGCGGTGTCATGAAGCCCGAACCTGAAATCTGTCCGACCTGCGGGTCGCCGATCGTGCCGCCGGTGCCGGACCTGACGCCGATCAAGCAGCGCATCTTCGATACCGTGAAACGGCGCCCGGGGATCAGCGCTGAGGAATTGCGCGCAACCGTCTGGGACGATCCCTCCGGTGGGCCCGAGTGCCGCCACACGATCTTCGTCCACATCTCGCAACTGAACCGCGCGCTTGCTTTGCACGGCCTGACGATGCGCAGCGAGGGCGGGGGCTATCGAATTCGGAGCGCGACATGACGATCACCCGAGACAAATGGATCGAAGCGGAGGGCGTGTCGTGAGTCGCGCTCGTCCCGAACAACAACTGCAACGTAGCGTACTCGCGCATTTGTCACGGCGCGCGATGCCGGGACTTTGGTACTGCCATATCCCTAATGGCGGCTATCGCGGCGCGATCGAGGCAGCGATTTTCAAATCGCTGGGCGTAGTCGCAGGTGCACCCGATCTCTTGCTGATTTTCGGTGGACGAACTTACGGGCTCGAACTGAAAGCAAATAAAGGACGGCTGTCACCAACCCAAATCGCGACGCATGAACGGATGAAAGCAGCCGGTGCCATCGTCGCAACCGCGACCGGCCTCGAGGAAGCGCTTAGCTGGCTCACGTTGTGGGGTTTGATTAAGCGCGAACCGGAGCTTGTGTGATGACACGTCGCCCCGCTGCACAGGCGGAAAAAGAACTCCGTGACAATGCTCGCCTGCTCCGTTGGTGGAAGGCTTGGCACCGCGAACAGCGCGAAGCCGTGCTCGCTGGGCCGCACGGCGCAGTGCTGGGCGAGTTGTTCCGCATGATCCGGAGCCTGCAGCATGTTCGACCTGTCCAGTTGATCGGGCTCGCGCGCTCCATCGACTGGGCGGTGATCGACGCCGACACCAAGCTGACCGCGCTGCACGAATTCAACGCTGCAGTCACCCGACTCCGTGAGCGGAACAACATGGAGCCGATCGACGACACCGTCGAAAGCGAGACGCCGTACCGCCAGCTCAAAGCAATTCTGTTTCCCCCGAATGGGGCGCCCGCCGGGGCGCAGCCCGGCTCGAACAGCGAAACCCCAGTGACATAGGACAGTATCATGGATGAACTTGTACGTTACGAAGAGGACGACGGCTTTGACAGCTCGTTGCGTTCCTCTGATCGCCTCCTGCGCGGCACCCACGCACGTTGGACTGACGCGAAAGGATGGCATGACCGCGATGGTTTGCCGGTCCCATCGCCGCTGCTCGTGGTCAGCGTCGTGACTGCATTGCAGCGCTGGCAGAACAAAGTCCCGGAGGTCATCACCGCGAAGCCGCTGCCGAACCCGGATGAACTCAACGCCGCTATCCCCCAATCAGAATGGGAAATCGGACTCGACGGTAAGCCACGTCCGCCGTGGGTGACCGTCTTCGCGGTCTACATGATCGACCTGCGGAACGGTCAACTGTTCACCGCGGTCAACTCCACCACCGGCTGGCGGATGGCGGTCGAGGCATTACGGGAGCAAGTGGCGATCAAGCGCATGCTGCACGGCGGCGCCCGCATGTTGCCGATCGTTGAACCGCAATCGCGTCCGTTCAAAACAAGCTTCGGTGATCGGAAGCGGCCGCACTTGCACGTGGTGGATTGGAAGGCCAGCGGCAGCGATCAAGCCGTAACCACACAGCCGGCGCCGCAGTTGAGCGGACCGGCAACAACGAAGCCGACGCCGGAGCAGCCGGCTGCGGAAGCCGTATCCCAGCATCCCGCTGCAGTGGCCGCCAATCTCACCAACCCTCCCAAGGCGGTGAGCTCGGAAGAGTTCTTCGACGACGACATTCCTTGGAAGTGATCCAGACTATCAGACCGTAATGCGGGAGGCGCAAATGCCTCCCTCGTTTTCTCAAAATAGTGAGCGTGTCATGTCGGTCATCTATTGGGATATTGAAACCTATTGCGACCTCAGTCTAACGGAGCACGGCGCGTACCTATACGCCAAGCATCCGTCGGCACGTCCGCTCGTGCTCTGCTACGCGATCGACGACGGCGAGGTGCAAACCTGGCGCCCGAATGATCCGCCGCCTGCAGTCTTTCTCGAAGCGGCCGATCATCCGGATGATTTCTGGTTCGTCTCCGACAACTGGACGTTCGAGAACCTGATCCTCAAACACGTATTAATCCCCCGCTACGGCTTCCGCGCACTGCCGATCGAGCGTCAAGATTGCGCTCAGCGTTTAGCGTTAGCGAATGCGTATCCTGCCGAGCTCGGCTTGCGCTGCGAAGCACTGGGGCTGCCGTATAAGAAGGACCCGGAAGCGCGCAAAGCGATGTTGCGTATCTCACGGCCGAAGACCGCCAAGAGCCGACGCAAAGCCGAAAGCACCGAGCAATATCAGAGCGACCTCGCGCTCGTGGTCGAGCGCTGCAAGACCGACGTCGTGGCGACACGCGCTTGCTACAACGCCCCACAGCTTAAGCGTCTATCCCCCGAGGAGCGCCAAGTTCTCCTGGTCGACGCCGACATCAACCGCCGCGGTGTTCGCGCCAATATTCCATTCCTGACCGCCGCGCGCGAGATGACCGTGCACGAGCGCAACAGCATCAATGTCCGGCTGGACGAGCTCACCTGCGGCGCCATCAGCTCGGTCGACCAGCGCGACCGCATATTGAAGGCGGTGAATGCGCGCGGCCACCATCTCACGTCGTTGACCAAGCGTTCGGTCGCCGCGGCGTTGGCGCACCATCCCGACAACTACGTGCAAGAATTGCTGACGCTGCGCCAGCAAGGCGCCTTCGCCAGCGTGCGGAAGTTCAAAACCTTTCTCAACTTCGCCGCTCCCGAGGACCATCGCGTTCGCGACGGCTTGCGCTATCACGGTGGTGCCCCCGGACGCTGGACGAGCCTGAAGCCGCAGCTGCAGAACCTCAAGCGCAACGACGCCGAGCTGCCGGCATTCCTGGTCGACGCCATCACCGCCGGCAATCGCGACGCGCTCGCCCGCTTTGGCAACCCGTTGACCCTGATGGGCGAGCTCTCGCGCGCCGCACTTTGTGCCGCTCCCGGCCATGTCCTGATCTCCCCTGACTTCGGGGCAATCGAAAGTCGAGTGTTGAGCTGGCTTGCCGGTGAGCAATGGAAGCTCGACGCCTACACCGCATTCGACCGCAGCGGAGACAAGACCATCGAGCCGTATCGCGTGATCGCTCACCGCATGTTGCATAAGACCACGTCGGTGAGCGCGATCACCGCGGCCGAGCGGCAGCTTGGCAAGGCGGCCGAGCTCGCATTCGGCTTCGGCGGCAGCGTCGGCGCCTGGCGCAAGATCAGCGCCCACGACCCTCGCACGGACGAAGAAATCAAGGTCATCGTGCGGCAGTGGCGCGACGCCCATCCGGTCGTCACCAAGTTCTGGAAGGAGCTCGCGCGCGCCATCCGCGTCGCCATCCGCGTACCCGGGCAGCCGGTGCTGGTGCTGCCCGCACCGCGGCCACCGATCACGGCCATGTTCGCCGATCACACCTTAATGCTGACGTTGCCGTCCGGCCGCGCCATCACCTACCCGCAAGCCCACCTCGTGCCTAACCGCAAATTCGAGGACGCCGATCCGGACATCGAGTTCATGGACAATGCCAAGGGCCAATGGAAACCGGCCCGGGCCTGGTTTGGAACCTTTGTTGAGAACGTGGTGCAGGGCACCGCTCGCGACCTGCTGGCCGCCGCGCTGCTGCGGTTCGAGGCGCGCGGCTGGCCGATCGCGTTTCACTGCCATGACGAGATTACGGTCGAAGTGCCCGAGGGCACCGTCTCCGAGCAAGAGGTGCTCGCGTGTCTGCTAGAGCCGCCGGCGTGGGCGGCCGGCTTGCCGCTGGGCGGCAAGGTGCGCACCGGGCTGACCTACCTTGACGCGCCGGCGACCGCCGAGCCGCCACAGCCGGAGTCTGAGGAGGAGATCATCGAGGCCGCGGTCGATGCCTTCGTGGCCGATACGGCGGAGCTGGTCGACCAAGACGGCGATCCGATCGATCCCAAGTACATCGAGAAGAACGCCGAAGACGATTTCCTCGCCAGCCTGGGCGAAACCATTGCGCCGCTCTACGAGCTCGTGACGCTGCCGATATCTAGCAGCAACCACGTCTGCTGCCCCTTCCACGAAGAGGTGGAGCCCAGCTGCAAAATCTACGCCGACCATTTCCATTGCTACGGCTGCGGCGAACACGGCAATCGCCTCGCCTGGCTCACCAAGGTCGAGGGGATGACCAAGGCTGAGGCGATGGCCGCGCTCTACGACGGCGCCGTGGCGCACGTCGAGTCAGCAGCCACTAAGCAGAGCGCTGAAGACAAGTACGCCTACATAATGCGGCTGTGGACCGAGGCACGGCCGCTGATCGGTTCGCCGGCAGAACGCTACCTACGCGATACCCGCGGGATCGACACCTCGCGGCTGCCGGGATCGATCCACGAGGCGTTGCGCTTTCACCCGCACTGCCCGTTCGGCGCCAACAATCGCGTGCCCTGTCTGATCGCGCTGATGCGCGATCCGCTCAGCGACGCCCCAGTCGGCATCCACCGCACCGCGCTTACGCGCGATCCCGATGGCCGCATTGATCGCACCGACCGCCGGATGTTCGGCAAGGCCGGCGTGGTGAAGTTATGGCCGGCCGAGTCGCGCTTGATCGTCGGCGAAGGGCTCGAGACTGTGCTCAGCGCTGCCACCCGCATGACATATCGCGGGCAATGGCTCACGCCGGCATGGGCCACGCTGTCAAGCCATATGCTGCGCGAGCTCCCTCCCATCCCGGGCATCGAGCAGCTGATCATCGTGGTCGACAACGATCCCGAAGGTCAGGACGCGGCGCAGCACACGTGCACGATGTGGCGCTGTGCCGACCGCAAAGTGATCCCGCTAGTACCAAAGACCGCAGGCGCCGACGCCAACGACGTGCTCAGGAGCGTGTGCCATGCCTAAAACCACGCCCCCACTACAGCTGCGATCGGCCGATGGCAGGATCGAACTCGGCACATTTTTGTCGCTGGCGACGCAGCGGGAGTATATCGATCGGCGCACCGGCGAGCGCTGGCCGG
>Ga0306926_10009029_pt1 | contig 10944 bp, 10 predicted proteins | sample flu12Cox44000178_FD_203759 | JGI IMG/M metagenome (GOLD analysis project Ga0306926, IMG submission 203759) | Lab enrichment of tropical soil microbial communities from Luquillo Experimental Forest, Puerto Rico - flux8day.12C.oxic.44.000.178 (v2)... | ecosystem: Environmental > Terrestrial >...
CGTACAGAGATACGGTCAACCGTTCTCTCCGCCTTTCTCCGAGCCTTTCCATTCGGCAGAATCCTGGTTCTCGTCTTGAGTTTTGCGCTGTTTGCCTGGGGTGGGAAGGTCAGCGCTCAAGAGCAAGACTCGCAAAAGAAGGATGGAGCGATTTCGGGAACGGTGTATCTACCCGGAGACAATCAACCCGCCAGTCAAGTCGCGGTTAACCTGAAATCGCACGACGCGGGAATCTTTCGCAGCGTGTTGACCGACTATGACGGTCATTTCGACGTCCCGGGGCTGCCCGCCGGCACATACGAGATCAGCATCGAAGAGCAGGAGGGTTACGAACCTCACCGAAGCACCGCCGAGTTTGACGGAACTGCCCTGAAGCTTGCGCTTCGCCTCACGCCATCTGGCGGGCCACCGGTTCCGCCAAACGCCTATACCATCTCCGTAAGAGAGCTGAAGATTCCTTGGCAGGCGCAAGACGAGTACCACAAGGGGCTGGAGCGTCTTGCCAAGAAAGACCAAAACGGAAGCCTGAACCATTTAATGAAAGCTGTCCAGCTATTCCCAGGGTATTTTGAAGCCCTGTATCACCTGGGCATCGTGCACACCAATCTGGGACATTTGGAAAAGGCGATGCAGGCCTTCCAAAAGGCCATCGTTGCGAGCGGCGGGCGCTATGCCAGAGCGGTATTCGGAATCGGTTACGTCCACTATTTGCAGGGAAATGCCGCCGAAGCGGAAACCGCGGTTCGCCGAGGTCTTGCAATCGACCCGAATGCAGCGGATGGTTACGTCATTCTAGGCATGACGCTTCTCCGCTTGAACCGGCCGGATGAGGCGGAAAAGAGTGCTCACGAGGCCTTGGTCAGGGACCCCCATATGGCTGACGCCTACCTGGTGCTTGCCGATTCGTGCGCTCGCCGTGAGGATTACCGTGACCAGATCCAAGAGCTCGACAATTACCTGCGTCTCGACCCCAACGGCGGAGCTACCAAGCGAGTGCATGAAGTGCGAGAAGTAGCTCAGAGAATCCTGGATCGCATGCAGCCCCGAGATTAGGCTTGCTCCCGCATGCCGGCCTGGTTCTCAACCGGGGAGCGTCGCCGGGATGCGGCAGCGAATCGTTGAATCCTTGCCCGTTTCAGTTCAGATGACTTACTTTTTCTTGGTTATGAGGGAAATCGTCTGCCAAATTGTCGATGATCACCGGCCAATTCTGTGAATTACAGCCTTAACCGAGAGCCACCGCCGGCCAGCTGTTTTCTCGGTCAAGTCGGATGGCTGTGCGGATGGGCCGCGCCGGAGTGATCTTTGCGGTGTGCCCAGCTCGGTTAGCTTCCTGTCTCAGCAGGAATCTCGAGCTACACCTGGTCTCGAAATACCGATGAAATCGCTGGGAGATCAGATCATCCTCGCCCCGGCTGGCTCGCTCGAAACCGCGCCAGGTGGTTGGGCCAGTCACACTTCGAACGGGCCTGGGCGGAGCGCCCGATTCGTTGCTTGCACTGCAGCCTGAGCTCGAGATGTTCGCTCATGCGTACCGAACCCAGCTTCTCTGGGACCGACTCTCAAACTGCCCCACGACCAAGCGCGCGACGCCCGAAAAATGGGCAGAGATTGGCCACTGACGTCCTGAATTCCGAAGTTCGCTTACCGAATCGCTTGCAAGCAGCAAACTGTCCCTTTGCTTTTCCGCAGGTTTCACGGGGAGATCCAACCTTGCCGAAGTTGGATTCTGCCTTCACGTCGAGACCGTCCAACCCGCTATCTCGACTCTTAGGCTGCGCTCTGCCGCGGCCTGAGGCGAAGAGATCCCATCAGGATTATTGCTTGATGCCGGAACCTGTCGGCGTTCCTGTGATCGTGGCCGCCTTGACGATTTCCGAGCCTTCTTTCGTACTCTTCCACAGCGTTAGCTCTGGGCTCTGGTGGGTGACCTGCAAGGTCCGCAAATAGTGCACCAAGTCCCAAGCCTCCTCCGGCTTGATCACGTCGGCAAACGAGGGCATGGGCGTGCCGTCTAGCCCGGTCATGAAGATTTTGTACAAGTCCTGGTTTGTTTCTCCGCACTTGAAGCGCGTGCCGGCCGCGAAATTGTAAGGCCGAATGGGCTGATCGTTGCTGTCTGTGAGCGTCGCCGCCGACGGACCGTCACCGCGGCCTTCCTGCCCGTGGCATTTCCAGCATTCCAGTTTTGTGAAGAGTTCTTTCCCATGCTTGACGCTGTCCACGGTCAACGCCGGCTCCGCCGGCACCTTTATTGGCTCACCCGCCTTCTCATTTTTCCAGCGCGACGACAGGGTTTTGATGAAGGCAACCAGATCGGCGCGCTGCTGATGCGTCAAAGCGGTCCAGGAGGGCATGTAGGTTGTGTAGAATCCGCGAGTGATGGCATTGAAAAGATCATCGTCGGTCGGCAACGTGCCCGTCGGCGTGGAACGGCACTTGAACGTGGCGGCTACGAAGTTGCGCGGCAGAATGTTGAGGTAGGGACCGTTTTCGCCGTTGCCGTCGCCGCGAAAGCCATGGCAACCCCAGCAATAACGGTAGTAGAGCTGCTTGCCCGCGTCCGCACGCCCGGTGAGCTTGCCGACGTGACCTTCCGCCTTTTGAGCACTTGCCGAAAAGGGGAGGGCGAGGAGCGCAGCCGCGAGTAACACCCAGGGAATTGATTTGCGTGAGTGCATCGTCATTCACCTCAATAAGCAAAATCGAAGCCAAAGAAGAAGCTGCCAGAGGTCAGGTCACGGCCGCTAACAGGAGCGGCGCCTCGTTGCCGCTTGATCGAATATTCGGTGTGAAACGCGAAACCTGCTCGACTGGAAATGAATGGGTAGTAGCGAAACCCGCCCGTCGCAGCGTCGATGTCGCCGAAATTTCCCGGGTTGGTGGCAAACACCTGGCGCGACATGCGGATGAGCTCGTAGCGACCGATCAAGATGAGTTGGGGATTGAGGTTGTAATGTGGTTCAACCAACCCGCCGTTCCAGGTGGGCGCCTGCGCCCCGGCCGGCAGAGGCGTGTTCCCGGGCGTGTTCGACCCGAGGAAAGCACTGTCCCAACCGTGGAAGAACATCGTGGTCACGTCGAACTTCTTGATGTACCACATCCCTATTCCGCCTGCACGATAGAAACTCTTGTTGCCAATGCCCGTTCCCGGCACGGCCACTCCCGCCTGAGTGAACTGTGGAAACGTGGGCGCCTGACCGAGGTAGGCGAACGCTCCCACTCGTTGTAATCCCAGGCTGCCAGCCTCGAAGGCTCGGCTTGCGGCAAAGTAACCATCATACCCGCGGCTGGTCGGCAAGCCTGGCTGGCCATCGTTCGAGGTGAGCAGCGAAGCCGAAATCCGTGTGCGGTCGTTTGCGGAATGGCCCATCCATTCCACACCGACTTGGTTATCGCCAATCCCGAAGGTGTATAGCGCCTCGGTGCTGGCCCCCGGGGCGGATGCACTGCCGGGGGAGACGAGGGGCTGAAAATGATAGTTCTGATAGCTGCCGCCAACGCTGCTCAGCGTGACGATGCGCTTTTCCGAGTGCAGATTGTCGAGTTCAAATTTGCCGAACTTAATGTTCAACCAGGGGCTTCCAGCCAGGTTATCTAGGCGCCCCCACACGGCTTCGAAGTGGAACGCCCCGGTGTTGTCGGACGATGGCAGAACGTAAAACGAAATGTTTTTGGCCAGCGTGCCCGCGGTGTGAAAGTCCAGACCGCTCCAGTCGAATCCGTGCGTGGTGATCGATGCCTCCACGGTGGATCCAGGGGTTGCGCCGTCGACCGCAACGCGATTTGTATTTTCGCGATGCCAGTTCGGGGTGATGCGGAAAGTCACCGGCCAATAAGAAGGATGCTGATAAATGGGAGCATCGCGCTCATTTCCCATCTGGTAGCCGTTGTCCTTGAATTGCTGCCCAAACGGGCTGAGCTTCGGCCAGGCCTCGTGGCACGAAGAACAGGGCATGCCGTACTTGCGTGCGAACGCCGGGATGGCGTGCACGTTGCCTTTCGGGATCGGCGAAGCGAAAGCCGGACTGAGCGCCAGAGAAAGGAAAAGCCAGCTATTCACAGCAAGGAATGCAACGGCAGCGCGTCGATGCTTCTTCAATGTCAGGACCTCCTGCAACATAGTGCCTCCTCGGCCTAGCTGTAACATTACCTTTAGATGTAACAGTACCGATTATTACCAGTCATAAAAGTGCGGAGAGGGCCCGCACGGACTAGCCTATCTTTCAGTATCGAACTGACAGTAGGCCCTCTCCAGGAAATCTGTATTGGCTGCTGTCGTTTGAGGCATTAAAGCGAAGGACACAAGAATCAATGGCCAGCGGCGGACTTGAACACAAACTCTAGTTCCTTTGTGCCGCCAGGAGCCACGGAGATTTTCTGTGTGGATTTGCCAAGTTTTTCGTGCCATGCCTCGATCGTATAATCGCCCGGCGGAAGGTTCTTCAGCTCGAAATTGCCCGCCTTATCCGTCACCGCAAAGAAAGGATGCTTGAAGACGGCGATGTAGCTGCGCATCCACGGATGAATATTGCACTTCAGGGGGATGGCGATCTCTTCGCGGGCAAAGGTAGCGTCTACACGGGTGCCCGGGGCTTGGGCCTTGTTCCATTCGCGATTGTTGCTCGGGACAGGGTGAATGTTATGAGTCGTAGCGTCATTATTCACGATGTCCAGCTCCTGATTCGCACGCAGGGTGACAACGTGGGGGGCGTAAACGCAACCTTTCTGCTCCATGGTGACGGGCTGCGGCGGCGGATCAAAGGTGCGGTCGCCCAACCCCTCGGAGACAAACACCACCACGTTCTGCAACCCTCCGTCCGGGGCCGCCACAACGTCCTCCGAGGCCAACCCCCCGGGGTGTAGCTTGGCGCAACTCGGGTCGGCGTTCATGTTTATGTGTGTCGGGGCAGGCCGCGAGCCTTCGAACTTCGCGATGCCCTTTACTATGGCTGTTCCTGGAGCGGGACCGTCGTTGGCAGAAGGACGGCCACGAGCAGGTTCGCGTCCTGCGACGAACAAAACAACGGTTGCCGCAAGGAGTACAGTTAGAGCTTTGCCTTTCATCGTAGATGGGCTCCTTTCATTTTTGTTCCGCAAACCATCGGGAATCGTTTTTGGATCACGCTGCTAGCGACGGTGCTGGGGGTTTCTCGCATTCAGGGCCTGCCCATAGCCTTTTTCGTAACCAGTTTTGAAGGAAGCGCGGTCCTTCTCGTTATTCCACCGAGCCAGGCTGGGCTGCAGCTTTCTCCCTTGACGAGCATCGAGTTCTCCCCAAAAGAAGCCGTCACGGTAAGCGGCGTCGGTTTCCTGTATTGAGTTGATGTCTCCTTGGCGAAGCCAACTTGCGTGGCCAGCCAACCCCACCGTGGCTACTCCCCAGGGAGCGGCCAAAACCACCAAAACCACCGATAGACTCTTCACTTTTGTCGTCATAGAACCTCCACGGCAGTCCCGACTCTTTGCGGCCAGCCGCCATGCGAATCAAAGACGAAACCCCAAAAACCGCAACAGAGGGGGCAAGCAACACTGGCCCTACCGGTTTTCTCGAAAAGATGGTTGGCCTGAAGCGGTCCGAGAATGTCATAGGGTTGTCAAAGCTCCGTCATTTTTCACGCTACGGCGGGCACTGCGTTCTCGATTTGTCTGGTGAGCCTCAGGCACGAATGCGGTGAGCAACTCAGGAAGGCGCGTCCGAGGGCCTTGAATTTCGTGTCCGAGAAGGAACCAGTTATAGCGCCCGGACAGGAGGGCTGGCAGGTCACTGGCGAAGCGAGTTATGATCACTGACAGCCCTCCTCGTGGGCTCGATGGCGCGCAGAAAGCTACGTGCCATCCCTCGAGGAGAAGGCTGAGGTAAGCGCTCTCTGCAAAGTGCGCCTTGCTTCTGGTCCGGGGTGCAGTGCGACTACACCCCGGGCCACTTCCTTACTAACGATGAAGGTCCCAAATCTTCCAACGCCACTTTCACGACGCTTGGGTCCAAATCCCAGCGGAGAATGAGGCGAATGAACGCATTGCTGTCCACCGAAAAGCCAGTCTGGCGCGAAAAAAACCTGGTCGCTGCCAGAGCGTGAACGAGCGTGCGGGCAGTGTAGGAGTGCCGAAGCCCAGCCTCTCTGCTCTGCAGCAAAGAGACTGCCGCCAAGGCCTTAATTTACAAGAAGTTTACAGGGTCCTTACAAGCCGGCGGATGAGCCTGGAGCTGTCGTTCTCGGACGGTTGCAGAACAAAGAAAGTGTGGCTCACGGCGCGCTCGAGTCTTGTTCTGCCAATCGCGCTAGTCGACGTTCTTTTTCCTCCCGAGACATGTGGCGAGACTGTCATGGGTACTCGACAGGCTCGGATCTAGCCGGATAGCTTCGTTGAATTCGGTAATCGCTTGGTCCCGCCTTCGCTGCTCGAGCAAGACGTTTCCGTAGTCATTGTGCAGCAGCGCGGAGTCTGGCGCGTAGCGCAGCAGGAACAGATACTGTTCGGCCGCGGCGTCCAGCTCGCGACTTTCCGACAACAGATGGGCCAAGCGGTTCAAGTCCTGGTAGCGCGCTTCGACAAACTTGCTCCGGTCACCATAGATAAGGGAGGACGCCTTAAGCGAACGTTGGAGCTCCTCAATCGCCGCCTTGGGATCCTTCTTTTCCAGGTAGAGCTCCACGAGGGAGTCGCTCGCCGCCGAAGCCGCCGGATACATGACCGTGAGACTTTGCAATTCGTTGATGGCCTCGGGGGTATCTCCAAAGGATTCCAGCGTCTCCGCAAGGAAAATATGCTGAACAATCCCAAAAGGGACGATGCGAACACTCTCTCGTAGTTCACCGAGCGCCCCCTCCCGGTTGTGCCGGGAAAGGTAGTAAACGGCCAGGTCGCTCCGGATCGCAGGATTGTCAGGCTCTAGCCGGATGGCTTCAGCAAATTCGCTTTCCACCTTCTCGAAATTGCCGACCTGAAGGTATTTGAGAGCCAGCCTGCGGTGGTTACTGGCTAGCTCCGGGTCAATCTGCATATGGCGGGCAGTCTCGGGATCAATCATTGCTGGTTCGTTGGAAGAGGCCGCCAAATCGGAACCCTCTTCATCCCCGCCAACGTAAGCTATACGGGGAATCTCCTGCGCGATTGTTTCGCTAACTTCCAATTGCTCCGCGTCCAATCTGGTTGCTCTTTCAAGTTCCGTCACAGCTTCGGCGGGATCGAGGGTTATCGCCATTGCCTGGTGAACCATCGCCAGATTAGGTCCCAGTGCGGCAGCGCGTCGGAGCAGCTCGGTTCGTTCTTCGAGGTTCTCTCGGGAGGTTTCCACCAGGTTCCCAGTCAGGTCGTAGTGTTGCAAGAGCCGGGCCGTCGCTAGCACGGGCCAGACGCTCTGGGGGTTTTCCTCAATCGAGGTGCGGCACTCTTTGTCGGCGAGATCGGTCGCGCCCGCGTGGATCAGTTCCGCGCACTTGGCCAAGCGCTTGAAGCTCGCTTCCTTCGTCAACACCGACGGTGGCTGCCCGGACGGCTCCGCCGACAAGAGTCGTTCGGCAAGAATCCCCTCGCCGCCGGCGAGCCTCACTCGGTAAAGGAAGTCTTGGGAAACTGAGAAACTGACCCTTCTTGTCTTGACCAGATGAGCGACGTAGCTAGGCGTATTCCCGGCCGCAAGGCGGCCCAGAATCTCTGTTTGGTCGAGCGGAACCTCTTGCCCGGTCGCGTACGGTGACACCAGGAGAAAGAACCATCCGACCACCAGGATGCCTGGTTTCCTCGAGCCAAAAACTTGCCCAGTAGTTGTCGGTGGTTGCTCCATTCAGACCATTAGAGACGGAGCCTGCGCGCCGGGCAACCAAACGATAGTACCGATGGACACAAAAGAGCAACCCTGAATTGTATGGCTTTGCCCCCGGTCGTCTCCGACGCCCGGCGGGGATTACTCTCCCTGGGCGCTACCCGAAGACTTATTATCTCGTTGACGACACAACGAAGAATCTTCGACTGGCAAGCTCGCTCGAGGCGGTATCTTGGCAGAAAGGATCTTGGGTCGAAGAGATTATGGCCCTTCCCTGTCAGGACAACGACACCCGGTCTAATCATTCCACTCCTCAAATGGAAAGGAAGACGATGCGTTTCGCAACCGTTAGCTTCACGGCCCTGCCCCTGTTGTTGGGTTCCCTAGCCCTCAACCCCGGTCCGGAATCTGCGGCTATTGCGGGAAAAGTCACTTTTGCGGGGACGCCCGCGAAACCCAAACTCGTTGACATGGGCAAGCAGCCGGAATGCATCAAGCTGAATCCCGCCGGACGACTAACCGAAGACGTCGTCACCGGGCCCGGCAACACGCTGCAAAATGCTCTCGTTTACATTTCTGGCGGCGATTCCGACCCCGGTCCGTCCCCGGCCATTGCCGCAACCTTTGACCAACGCGACTGCCACTACGCTACGCATGTCCTCCCGCTGCGCGTAGGGCAAGACGTGAGCATCTCCAATAGCGACCCCTTTAATCACAACATCCATCCTCTTGGCAAAATCAACCGCGAATGGAACCGCGTTCAGTTGGCGGGCACTCCCCCCTTTTCCTACTCCTATGAAAACGAGGAGTTCATCCATGTGAAATGCAATATTCATGCCTGGATGAGCGCTTATTTTGTTGTTCTTAAAACCCGCCATGTCTCGGTTACCAAGAACGATGGCAGCTTCAGGCTTCCCGATCTTTCTCCAGGCAGGTATACGGTGACAGCATGGCATGAGCTCTATGGCATCCAAAAGCAGGAAGTCACCGTTGGCGGCGGGGAAACCCAAACCCTCAACTTCGTCTTTCATGCTAGGCCCTAGCCCTTTTTCACAAACGGTCAAGGCATCGCGTCTTTGCGGGCAATGCTAGGCGGCGGAGCGTGTGCGCCAAAAAAGATAGGCCGGGAGCCCCATAGCAAACAGGATTATGGCTGCCGTGAGGTTCTGGAATTGCGCCGGATCGCGGAACGCTACGTACACGGCGTTCCCGACGATGGCGGCAGCGGCAAGGACAAAGAGAATCGGCGTCCACGGATATCCGGGAACGCGATAAGGAAGTGGCTGGCCGGCGCGGGCCCGGCGAATGGGAAAGATGGCGGCAGCTCCCAAGCCATAGAAAATCCAGCCGATGAAAATCACGCCTTCAATCAGTTTTTGAAACTGCCCTAATTGCCCCGCGCAAACAAGCACCGCCGACCATGCGCCCAGTGCGACGATGGCAAACACCGGCGTACGGTAAACGGCGTGCACCACGGCGAGCCTTCTAACGAAGAGATTATCTTGTGCCATTGCGTAAAACACGCGCGGAGCCGTGAGAATCACGCTATTGGCTGCGCTAAAAGTGGAAACGAGGATGGTGAGGGCGACGATCTTGCCGGCCCACGATCCCAGAATGGCACTGACGGAGGCGGCCGCGATGGTGTCGCTCGCGGCGGTAGCCGCCGGACCGAGCGCGAACAGATACGCCGCGATGGCGATGAGATAGAGCCCGATCAGAACCAGGGAACCCAGCAGAAAAGCGCGCGGAAAAGCCTTCTGCGGATCGATGACTTCTCCGGCGCTATAGGTGCCGAACTGCCAACCCTCGTATGCCCAGAGGACAGCAATCATGGCCAGGCCAAAACTCGAGAACAAGCCAGCTCCATGCTCGGTAGCGCCTATCGCCGGGACCATGTCCTTGGCGTGATGTCCCAGCGTCAGAAGCACCGCGCTCAAAACCACGATGACCCCCGCCTTGACGACCGTGGTCCAGTTCTGCAAGTCGGAACTCTTTCGCGTCCCCCAGACATTGACCGCGGTCACGACGGCGATGACGACGACGGCAACGAAAGTCTGGAGTACCGGTGAGATAGGAACCACTTGCGCGAAGTACTCACTGAACACGCGAGCGAGCGCCGCCACCGATCCGCTGGCAATCACCAGAAACAGGCACCAGCCGTAAAGAAAAGCCGACGCGCGGCCGAACCCGTCGCGGATGTAGCAATAAAGACCGCCGGCTTCCGGATTGCATGCGGCAAGCTCCGCGTAGGTAAGCGCTCCCAGGAGAGACAGCACGCCACCGACAATCCATACGAGCATGGCCACCCCCACCGAGCCTCCCACCCGGCGGAGAATGGGGCCCGGCGTGCGAAAGATGCCGGAGCCAATAACCGAGCCAATGAATAGCAGGAAGAGGTCGCGCAGGCGAAGTGTGCGGACGAGTTCAATCATGGCGTGGTCTGCCGCGCCGCTCCGCGCGAGCCGGCTGCTGGCATCATAACCGGAGATTCCGGTGCGTCAAGGTGAACTTCGAGGGATGGAAATAGGCGAAGGCATGAAACAAAGCAAGAAGACCGCCAGCGCGAGTAACGCGACGAACCTGCGCTTGCCATCCAACGGCGCCGGGTCGTAGACCGGAGGGATGCGGAGAAAGCGCATGACCAGCAGTAGGACTCCCCAGATGTACCAGCCCTCCCAAAAATGAAGCCAGCCAAGGGCAATCAGTCCGACGGGCAGCGCGAGAGACAAGAACCGGTGGGCGCGCACGTTCAGCGAACGCAAGATATGCCCGCCGTCCAGTTGCGCCACCGGGACGAGGTTCAGGGAAGTGACAAACAAGGCCACCCATGCGGCCCGGCCGATGGGAGGCAGGAGCAGCGCATCGGGCGAACTCCCCCGATGAAAAGCCCCTTCGAGAAGGCGCAGCAGCAGCGGCGTTCCATAAATCAGTTCTGCATGCGCGGGATTCGCGAGCCCGGGCACCAGCTTGGCATGCATCACGCCGTAGACTAGTGCCGGGATGGCGAAGACAAAGCCCACCATGGGTCCCGAGGCGCCAACGTCAAACAACGCACGGTTGGTGCGCATCGGCGAGCGAATCAGAATGAACGCGCCAAACGTACCGGCAAGGTTGGGGAAAGGAATGAAAAAAGGATAGCTGGCATGGAGGTGATGGTAGCGGCAAGCAAAGAAATG